>Ga0066839_10000343_pt1 | contig 20926 bp, 20 predicted proteins | sample ETNtaG_10_FD_66733 | JGI IMG/M metagenome (GOLD analysis project Ga0066839, IMG submission 66733) | Marine microbial and viral communities from oxygen minimum zone, Eastern Pacific Ocean - ETNP201302SV82 | ecosystem: Environmental > Aquatic > Marine > Oceanic | place: Pacific Ocean: Eastern...
GCTTCACCGATCTGCTCGTTGATGAAACCGATAAGGCGTGAGCGCAGTTTGCGCACGTTAGTGGTGCTTTCCATGGCGAAGGCGATACGCGACATCAAATCACCACCGAAAACAGCCTGTGGGTTCAAACCGGGAACCGTAGCCATGGTTTCCCCACTGATCAGATCGATCAAATAACCAATGACAGTGGTTGTTCCGATGTCCAGAGCCAGGCCGAATGCTTGTTTTGTGGTGTCGCCAGATTCGAGCGAAAGAACAGTTCCGTCGAAAGTGGTGATCGTCAGGCCAGCCGATGATTGACGCAACATATCCGGAAGGCGGCGTACTGTATCGAGACTGAGTGCCGGCGTTAGGCCGGTTCCTCGCAGAACCTCCTCAAGGTCGGAGGTTGCGTCGTTTTCATCGGTTGGCAGTGTCGGCTGAACATGGACTTTGTGCACTCCACAATCTACTGTCAGCCCTTTTTTAGGAACTTTGGTGTCGACGAGAATCTGGAAAGCTGTTTCATGCAGAGGTGGGCTGACCTGTACGGTAATATTGTCATTTACTCGCAACTGGCAGGAAAGACGATAATGTTCGCCCACCTCTTGATCACCCAGCTGCACGATATCGGCCAGCGTTGGTGGCGGCAATGTGCCCTCGACCACCTTGACACGGCAACTCCGGCAGCGGCCGCGACCACCGCAGGTGGCAACGATATCAACGCCTGCATCCCGCGCTGCCTGTAAAACCGAAGCACCCGAGTCAACCTTTGCTTGGCTCGATTCACCGACAAAAGAGACTGTGTGGGTGACCTGACTCACGGGAGCGGCTCCCGGATTACGCCGAACACCGACGAAATAGACTTACGGGGCAACATAGTCTGCCAATCATCCAGGGAGATCGGTAACGGCTCACCGGCAAAGAGTTCAAACAGTGTCTTCTGTTCGACCAAGGGCCAGTCCGAGTAGCCTGGAGCCGAGGCCGAGGTAAAACGGCAATTCCGGCTTTTTTCCGTCTCTGCAACTTTTCGCCGCGCCGCGCGCAGGGAAAGCGAAACCATCGCCCAACCACAAGTATCCATCATCAAGCCTTCCAGCAACCGACCGTCGTCTACTAATTGTCCTGCGCGGCGCTCGATGCCTTCACCGACAGTGAGCAACAGCGCACACAACTCCGTCGAACCGGTGAGTAGGCGAGCAAATGTGGGGCTGTGGAAGCATTGCCCACCGCCGAGGGCGATCGTTCCATCTGCCTCCACCCGGCTCAGCGGCCCGCGCCACAGCAGTACCTGTGACTCAGCCAGGCCGCTGGCTTCGCGCGCTGCCTTTTCCGCCGAGTCGCGGATGCGCCGGGGAACCGCGGCGATATCACGATACTTTTGCAGGCGCAGAATCATTTTCACCGACACTACCGGTGGGTTGAGACTGAACCGTTGAATCGTGCCACCGGATGTCATGTTTTTCCCCAATAGATCGAATCTAGATTTGTCGGATACCTAGGTATGCCGCCAGTCATCAGGATCAGGTGAGCCTCCCGGCGACAGGCCCAGCAGGTCGCCTTCAGTACTGCAGCCAAGGCCGAGGACGGTCCGGTTAGCATAGTTAAAATAAGCGGTGACCTGGTTGATTTCCAGAATCTCACCGTCATCAAACCCGCTCTCGCGCAGGTCTTTTACCCAAGATTCGGCGAGTTCGGCAGGGTTCAAGGTAAGCTGCCGCGCATAGGATAGCGCTAACTGTTCTCGGGTCGTAAGGCCCGTGGACTCGACGTCCTGGTCCTGCAAACGCCGATGGATCTCGTTTGCCCGAACATCATCGTCGAGCAATCTTTTGAGTCCGGCAAAGTGGTGAGCCACACAGTAATCGCAGCAGTTCAGCAGGCTGACCCAAACTCCAATAGTTTCGAGCAGCCACTTCGGCAGCGTGTTGTCATTATGGTGAAGGACGTTCTTGTAGATGACCATGTGGCCGCGCATTGTATGGGGCCTGAGGCTGTGGGCCATCATGATGTTATCGATATTGTTGTTCGGGCCCTTGACTCTGTCGTACAGCGTGCGCAGGGTGCCGGACGATGCGTCGTAAGGGATGGTGTTGATCCAGGACATATTCTCTCCAGCATAAGCAATTCACCAGGCCCATTGTGGAACAGATTCAAGGTTTATTCCAAATCTGTCGCCTCCGGGCAAGGAGGATGGCTAGGTTGACCGACCCCACGGCTATTGATGGGAACTTCGAGAGTTCAAATTCAAGTTGCATGCAAATGCTTTTTGGCAACTGAAAAAAAATAACCACTCCTTTTGCAGGACAATAGCCTTGCTTGTTTCAAGATACGCAGTCATTTCACTGCCGGGTACTGATTCAAGTTTCAAGATCACCTGCTCCGCTCCTTCGATTCGAGCCAGGCCGCTACCGCGACACGATTGTCGTCGACCACCTGCCGAATCACGATATTGCCGTATAGTGCTGCCTGCCACGCGCGTACTTTAGCTGGTAGTTCTATATTACTACCCAGAGCCGAGAAAATATCTTCGATCATGAACAAGGTGGTGGGATAAGCACAGTCGGCGAGGCACAATCGATCTGCCCACAGGTACGGTGCTGGATCAACTAACTTGTCCAAGCGTGTAAGGCAGTCCTGTAAAGCCGACAAGGAAACATCGGCCTTTCCTTGCGGCGGACCACCAACATAACTAAACAACGTGCGTAGTGCAGGCTCGAGACGCGTATCATGGTAGCGGGCAATCGATCGATGATAAGCGCGCTGTTGCAGGTCAGCAGCACGCATCGCCGGCTCTGGGTAACAGTCTTCAAGATATTCCGATATCGCGTCGGAGTCGTGAAGTACAAATGCTCCAAACTGAATTGCAGGGACTGATCCCGCTGCAACCAGTTTACGATAGGCATCAGCGCGATAGCTGCCACCGCTTGGCAGTTGCTCCACGAAATCAACGGACTTCAGCTGCAGAATAATCCGCACCTTGGCGCAGTAGGTGCTCATCGGTACAGCGTAAAACGTTAAAGGCATTGAGCTTTATCAGGTGTGATTTACTTTGAAGAAAGAGCCGGTACTCACCCCGGGTTATATCATGTCATGCTTGGCAGTCAGTTGAACCCGGTACCATCCGAACCCGGACCCCGGCTAACTGCCTGTGTCCAGGCTGGCGATGAAAGCTTCGATGGCTGCTGGCGGCACCGCACCCGCCTGGGTACCCTTAAGCACGCCACCGGGTGCATAGACCAGTAATGTTGGGGTGCCCTGAAAAGCCCTCCCACTGGCCCGCCTGAAAAAGTCCGCCACTGCTGCCGGTTCCCCGATCAGGCTGGGAAATGCGAGGTCAAGCTCTTCGATAAAAGCCCACGCCTCAAGTGTCCCGGACTCGCCATCTAGTGACAAACCCAGCACGGTAAGTCGACCGTCGCGGTGTTGTTCGAACAGCGTCGAGTAGCCGCCGAGTTCGGCCCGGCAGACTGGGCAGGTATGTGACCAGATCACGAGCACCAGCCAACGGTCGGCGGGAATATAATTACGCAGTGCGGCCCTCTCCCCGTCCAGCGTGCGAAAAAGCCCACCTGTGCCAGTGGCTGTTGTTGTCGCTGGCACCAGTAATATGGCGAGCAACGCGATCAATACCAACCTGCGCCGACCGCCGTTCACGAACCCCTATCCGGGCTGAAACTCGAGCCACTGCCCTGGTCGACCAGCAGCACCCCGCCAACCACCAGACCCATGCCGACCAGAGCCTGCCAGCTAGGCATCTCACCAAATAGCGGCCAGGCGATCAAGGCGGTGACTGGGGGTACCAGGAAGAATAAACTCGCCACCCGCGCCGCTGCCCCGTGCCGGATCAGGAACCAAAGAATGGTGACTGCTCCCAGCGATAGCGCCAATACCAGCCAGGCGAAAGCGAAGAGGAAATCCCCAGACCATTCGATAACCCGCGTCTCGAAAACCAGCGCCAGCAACAGCATCAATAGACCCGCCGCAGTGAATTGCAGAAAAGAGCCGGAACGCAGGTCCATATTCGCGCAGAATCGCTTCTGGTAAAGAGTGCCAACACTCATTGCCAGCATGCCCACGACGCATAGCACTATGGCGCCGGCGTTACCGTGGACGCCGCCGAGATAGGGCGATATCACCAGTACCACCCCGACTGTACCAAGCACGAATCCCATCCATTGTCGGCCATGCACCGTTTCACCCAGTATCGGTCCGATCAGGATGGCGGTCACCGCCGGCTGCAGGCCGACGATCAGTGCAGTGTCACCGGCCGATACACCCTTATCGATAGCGGCAAATATCCCACCCAGATAAATCCCGTGCACCAGCAACCCGACCACGATGATATGCAGCGCACTGGTAAAACTCCCCGGCCATGGGCTACCGGTCAACAACACGATCGGCAGTAACAGCACCGCCACCAGCAGAAACCGCAAGGCAAGGAAAGTTGCCGGTTCTGCGAAGGGCAGACCGTATTTGGCGCCAATGAAGCCGGTGCTCCACAACAAGACGAATAATACGGGCGCGACCGCAGCCATGCGTCGCCCGGGCCCGGAATCTGTCAGCATGCATCCTCCTGTGGATCAATAACAACGGTGCTGCCGCCGAGCATAGACTATCGTATGGCAGGTTGGAAACAGTCCAGTCGCCGGACTGAGTTGAGCTAAGCTGACCGAATACAGTCCTGCCAACGCCTATCCGCGCGGATGGTGTGAACTATGCAGGGACTGCAGCCTGGCCCGGGCAACGTGGGTGTAAATTTGGGTGGTCGACAAGTCCGAATGCCCCAACAGCATCTGCACACTGCGCAGGTCAGCACCATGGTTCAGCAGATGGGTGGCAAATGCGTGCCGCAGTGAGTGTGGCGACAGATCCCCGTCGATTCCGGCCAACCGAGCATAGCGCTTGATCAGTTGCCAAAAAGCCTGACGGGTCATCGGCCCACCGCGGCGAGTAACAAACACCGAGTCGCTGACGCGCTCGCGCAACAACTCAGGCCGTGCCTCGGACAAATAGTTTTGCAGGCTGATCAGTGCCTCCTCTCCCAGCGGCACGATCCGTTCCCGCCCACCCTTACCAATCACGCGCACCAACTCGGTAGTGAGGTCCAGTTCACTCAGCGACAGGTTAACGAGCTCGGAGACCCGTAGCCCAGTCGCGTACATGGTCTCGAGCATGGCGCGGTCGCGTATCCCCAGCGCCGACCCCGCTGGCGCCGCCAGCAACTTCTCTACGCCCTCTTCCGACAACGCCTTGGGCAACCTGCGGCCAATGGCCGGCGATTCGAGTTCAGTAGTCGGATCAGCGGTGACCAGACCCTCTCTCAGCAGGTAGCGATAAAACCGGCGCAGAGTCGATAGTTTGCGCGCCGACGACCTCGGACTGGCGCCGGAGCGCACAGTGTGCGCCAAATAATCCAGCACGTCGGCACGGCTACCCTGCACCAACGTATGCCCTTTTTTTTGCAGCCAGCTGGCAAACCGCTCGAGGTCATTGCGGTATGCCGCCAGAGTATTAGCGCTCAGGCCCGACTCTAGCCAGATGCCATCGAGGAAACGCTCGATGACGGTGGAATCATCATCGCCTGCTGTCATCAGGAGTCGCTCTCGCTGCGCTGCCGGTGCAAGTGCAGCTGCTGTAGCCGCTGGCGCAGTTGCAACTGCCGCCTCGAGTCAGTGGTGCTCACTAGGAGACGCTCGAACAACACCCTCGCATCGTCCCACAGGCCTGCCGCCTCAAGTTCCAGTGCTGCACGGTACCAGGCACTCTGCTGCCATTGCGCCGCCTCGCGGCCACCACTTAAGGCCGAGCGCACAAAAAACGCTGCAGCACGGGTATGCTCTTGGAGCGCTGCGTACGACTCCGCCATCCAGAACAACAACTCCCGTTGCTGGCGCTCGGTCTGCACCAGTCCTGCCGCCTGCTCGAACAAGCCCAGAGCGAGCCGATGGCGTTCCAGTGCTTGCAGGTCGAACATCAACTGCATAACCCGGTCAAGGCTGGCCGGCGCTATTTCCTCTACCGAACCCAGCCACCCACCCAACACAGCGGCACCAGCATCGGGATGGCCACCAAACAACGCCAGCCGCGCCCGTCGCAAGGCCCATGCACCCTTGCTCACCCCCGGCGGTGGTTGCTGGATAAGGGCATTAAGCCTGGCTGCACGCTTGTGGTCCGCCTGCACCAAGGCGTGTTGGACCAAACCCGCAAGCACGCTGTCCGGCAGATCCTGTTCTCTGCCGAGCGGACCATCTTTACCATAGAGTAAACCCATCAGCGGCAGCCGACCGTCCTGCTCCAGCATCTCGGCCATGAATGCGTGAACTTGCCTTGCCAGTGGCGCAGGCGTCCCGGCCTGAAGCAACAACGCCGCAGCGGCACGGCGCGCGACTGCTGCTTCCTCGGTATCGTTTTCAAGCGCCGCAAATAAGGCTTCAGGCTCGGTCACAGCGGAGGCGCTGGCGGCAAAATAAGCCTGCCCCAGCACCAGATAGGCCTTAACCAGATCAGCGAGCACCAGCGGCGCCAGGTAAACGGGCAGATCGCCCGCCAGTAGCAGTGCTTGCTCAGTAACCTCGACCTGCAGCGAGTGGCGGCCAGCCAGTTGTGCGGCTTCTGCCAGGACAACCAATCGCACTGCCTCGAGCCGGGGATTGGCCGCAACCGGCTCAGCCAACGCTTGCAATTGTTCGATGACCTGGGCTGTCGTCAGCGACCCTTGCCGCAGGCGCGCGAACACGCGCCACAAACGCCCCTCGACAGACTGCAACCCGGCCAGCACATTGACGGCGGCACCAGGCTGGTCGGTTGCCAGCAACAAGCCAGCGCGGAGCAGTCGCCACTTCGTATCGTCGGGGTAGTATTCGAGTTGGTAACGAAGCGCAGCCACTCCCGCATCGGCAAAGGCGCGCCCTACCACGTAGGTCTGTATTATTTGCCGACGCACATCTCGTTGCCGAATGGGATCCAGCGCACCCTCGAACAGTAATCTACGCAGCAAGGCGCGGGCCGGCAGCGGCCGATTTAATCGTAACAACGCATCTGCCAGCAGCAACTGCACTTCGACCCGCTGGGACAGGTCGTCATCGGTCAATGCTGCGGCAAGGCCTGCCGCCAGTTTCTCCAACCGCCCACTGGCAGCCAACAACCGCCAGCTGGCCTGCCGCCGGTCCCAATTCTCTTCTTCCGGTGGCACCTTCACCACATCGACCAGAGCGAGGGCAAGGGTCGGTAGCCCTGCAGCCTCGAGTTCATCCAGCGACGCCGGTGTTAAGGCAGGGTCAAGCGGCACCAGCACGACCACACTCTGCACCCCGCGCACTACATTATTCTGGGCATCTTCCACCACCGGGGCAGGTGTCTTCCCCAAGCTATTAATATCTATGGTCGTCTCGAAATCGAGCGACAGTGCTGGGGTTGGCGGTGCGGCAGTGGGCGGTGCCGCAGGTTCGTTATCGGCGGCGACAGTAAGGCCGTGCAGAACGAGGGCCCCAGCCAACAGCAGGCCCGCCAAATTGCGTTGGTAAACCCGTGGAAAATGCATTGTGGAAACTGCAACAAAGACCAGTAGTCGACGCCTGTCGGCTACCCGTTCTGCTGCTAGCAACGGGGCCTGACGGCGGCAAGAAACAGCAGGCGCCGCTGCCTGCCAACCGATATCAGGAAATCTTTTCCCTGATCCGGGCAGATTTTCCGGTACGGCCGCGCAGGTAGTACAACTTGGCCCGGCGAACCACGCCGCGGCGCCGCACTTCAACGCTGTGTACCAGTGGACTATGAGTCTGGAAAACACGCTCGACCCCTTCACCATAGGAGATCTTCCGAACCGTGAACGATGAATTCAGGCCGCGATTCTTTTTCGCAATCACCACGCCTTCAAAAGCCTGTAGGCGCTCGCGGCTGCCCTCCTTTACCTTGACTTGCACGCGAACAGTGTCGCCAGGTGCGAATTCAGGCATCTCGGTCTTTAACTGTTCTTGCTCCAATTGCTCGATAATGTTACTCATCTCGAGTTCTCCATTTCTTTCTGTTCGTTCTTGAACGACTCGAGCAGTTCCTGTTCTTCGTCGTTCAACTCTCTTCCCGCTAACAGGTCGGGTCGTCTCAGCCAGGTCCTGCCCAGGGCCTGTTTAAGCCGCCAGCGCCTGATCGCCCCGTGATTGCCGCCCAACAGCACCGCTGGCACTTCGTGCCCTGCAAACTGTTCCGGCCGCGTGTACTGCGGCCAGTCCAACAGTCCGCCACTAAAGGAGTCGTCCTGTGCCGACTCCTCGTTGCCAAGCACGCCTGGTAAGCACCTGACCAGCGCCTCAACCAATACCATCGCGGGCAACTCGCCCCCCGACAGTACATAATCACCAATCGAGAGTTCTTCGTCTACCTCGGTCTCGATCAGCCTTTCATCTACTCCTTCATAGCGGCCAGCCAGCAATACCAGCGCCGGCTCCAGCGCCAGCCGGCCCACCACCGACTGGGTCAACGGCCGGCCCTGCGGGGTGAGGTAAATCACCCTGCCACCCGCAGCCTGGCGGGCAGCGTCAAGCGCACCGGCCAGAGGCTCCGCCATCATCACCATACCAGGTCCGCCGCCGTAGGGCCGGTCATCAACCCGGCGATAATTGTCGCCACTGTACTGCCGCGGATTCCACACGCACAGTTCAAACTGACCGCCTGCCAGGGCCCGCCGAGTCATTCCCGACTCCCTGATCGCCGCGAACATCTCCGGAAAAATAGTGACCACGTCGATACGCATCACTCTTCTCTCCCGGCCAGCCTGTCACCACTATCGCTCAGAAGTCCCGATCCCAGGCGACCTCGATCAATCCCTTTGTCAGGTCGACCTGCTTAATGGTATCGGGAACGTAGGGGATAAGCCTCTCCTGCTCGCCCTCCAGCACCAGCACGTCGTTGGCGCCGGTTTCCAGCAAGCGTCGTACTCGCCCCAGAGATTCTCCCCGGGTATTCACTACCTCGAGGCCCTTGAGTTGGTGCCAGTAGTATTCGCCCTTCGCCAGTTCCTCCAGTTGATCGCGCCGTATCGCGATGTCCCTACCCATCAGCGCCACTGCCTGATTGCGATCCTCGCAATCTTCAAGTCTGGCGACGACCCCGTTACCATGGCAACGGCCCTCCGCCAACTGCCGTTGTTCCCAGCCGGCGCCACTGCGGATCAGCCAATAGCGGTAATCCAGTATACCGCCACGCTCACGCGAGTGATCGAACACCCTAACCCAGCCCTTGACCCCGTAGGCCCCGCTTATGCGGCCCATGATCACCGGGCTGTCGCCGGGATCAGTTCCCATGATGACTACAGATGACTGGGCCGGCTGGGGATCGACTGTACTCAGGCCGCCTGACGGTTGATCTGCTGGATAAAAGACGATACCCGCTGCGAGGGTTGCGCCCCTTTACTCATCCAGTACTCGACGCGCTCGGCATCCAGCCGCAACTGCTCTTCGCCCTTCGCAGCCATGGGATTAAAAAAGCCAATGCGTTCTATAAAGCGCCCACGCGGCTGCCGGCGCCGGTCAGACACTACGATCGAGTAAAACGGCCGCTTCTTAGAGCCGCCTCGGGCGAGCCGTATGGTCACCATTAACTGAATCCTCTGAAAAATCCCTTCAAACCGGGCGATTTTAACAGTCTTGACTGCTGCCGGCCAACCGCTTGATTCGGTCGGCCTGCCCTTAGCGCCCGAACGGGGGCATCCCCGGCCCACCCATCCCCTGCATCTGTCCCAGCATGCGCGCCATCCCGCCCTTGCCCTTGGCCTTTTTCATCATTTTTTGCATTTGGGTGAACTGCTTGAGCAGCCGATTGACCTCCTGCACCTGGGTGCCCGAACCTGCAGCGATGCGGCGCTTGCGCGAGCCCTTGATCAGAGCAGGAAAAGCCCGCTCTTTCGAAGTCATCGAATTAATGATTGCAACCAGGCGACCTGTTCCGGCGCCACCCACCTGCGCTTTCACCGAAGCCGGCACATCACCCATGCCAGGCAGTTTCTCGAGCAAACTGCCCAGACCACCCATCTGCTCTACCTGCTGCAGTTGCTCACGAAAATCTTCAAAGTCAAAGCCCTTGCCTTTGCTGATCTTGCGCGCAACCTTTTCAGCCTGTGCCCGGTCGACTTTACGCTCGACCTCCTCGACCAGGGTCACGACGTCACCCATCCCCAGAATCCGTGAAGCGACCCGCTCTGGGTAGAACGGCTCCAATGCGTCAAGCGACTCGCCTGTGCCTAGAAACTTGATCGGCTTGCCGGTAACTTCACGAATGGACAAGGCCGCGCCGCCACGGGCATCACCGTCAGTTTTGGTAAGTACCACGCCGGTGAGCTTTAACGTTTCATCGAACGCTCGCGCACTGGTGACGGCATCTTGGCCAGTCATGCTGTCAACTACGAATAATGTCTCGATCGGCGTGACAGCGGCGTGGATCGCCGCCACCTCATCCATCATGTTCTGATCAACGTGCAGCCGGCCGGCAGTATCGACGATTACCACGTCGACACTCGCCACCCGTGCCTGCTTGAGCGCATCCCGAGCAATCTCGACCGGCCCGCTACCCTGGGCGTGGTAACGCACACCGACCTGCGCAGCCAGTTGTTCGAGTTGCTCCATGGCTGCAGGGCGGTACACGTCCGTGCTGGTAACCAGAACCTCACGGCTCTCGCGCTCGACCAGGTAGCGGGCCAGCTTGGCCACACTAGTGGTCTTGCCGGCACCTTGAAGCCCCGCAACCAGAATCACCGCCGGCGGCCTCGTCGTGAGATTTAGGCCGTCATTGTGAGAGCCCATCAGTGCAACCAGTTGGTCGTGCACTACCTTGACCACAGCCTGCCCGGGTGTAAGGCTTTTCAGAACGTCCTCACCGACAGCGCGCTCACGCACCCGCTCGAGAAAACTCTTGACCGCCGGTAAGGCCACGTCGGCCTCGAGCAACGCAATCCGCACTTCCCGCAGCGAATCGCCAATATTTTCCTCGGTCAGGCGGCCACGCCCCCTGAGGTCACGAAACGTCGCCTGTAAACGGTCGCCAAGTTGGGCAAACATAATTTTCTATGGTCGGGCACCGGCGCGCGGCGCAGGTTCTGGTGTCAGCCGCGACAACAGGCCGGGATGGGATAAAATCGGGCCTGAAAGCCCGACCTGGTGCGTAATTGTACATGCGCCTGCAACTCCCCGAACCGTTGCCTCGATTCGAGGTACTGGGATGATGACCATCTGCTGATGATTCACCTGCTCAACCTGCTTGCCGTACTGGCCTACCTGGGTGCTACCGGCGCCACCTTGCGCCAGGCGCAACAGCGGGAAACAGAGAACCGTCAAGCCGATACAGTCGCCATCGCTGCTGGCGTGGTAGCTGCCATCTGTCATGGCGCCAGCCTGGCACCAGCAACTATTGCGCCGGGTGGGCCGGCATTGGCACTGGGCACTACGGTTTCTCTGATCGGCTTGCTCATTGTCGTGTTGTACCTCGCGGCACGACTGCTGCGGCCACTGGGCACCTTGGGCATGCTGGTGTTTCCAGCCGCAGCGCTGGCCCTGGTGACGGGCTGGATTTTCCCTGGCGAGGCGTACGCACCCCGCCTGCAGGGAAGCACAGCGCTGACCCATATTCTCGGCGCCGGTCTCGCCTATGCTCTGCTGAGTCTGGCGCTGGCCCAGGCGCTGCTGCTCACTGCCCAGGATCACACTCTGAGACAAAAGAAAACCACCAGGTTCTTCGCCACTCTACCACCGGTCGAAACTATGGAAGCGGTGTTGTTCCAGTTGATCTATGCCGGTTTTGTCCTGCTGACCGTCACCCTGATCAGCGGTGGACTATCCTCCGGGCAGATGTTTGGCAACGCCCTGCTGTTGAACCACCACACGGTGCTGGCATTGCTTGCCTGGTTGAGCATCCTGGTTCTCATCATCGGACGTTTGACGTTTGGCTGGCGTGGCCGGGCAGCGGTTATCTGGACTTCGGTTGGATTTTCCCTGCTGGCACTTGGATATTTTGGCACTCGCTTCGTACTCGAGGTTCTGCTGGGCAACTGACATCGATACGGGGGTAGCCCATTACCATGGCCCAACCTGAAGCGAACGAGGTGCTGGCCTTCTGGTTCGGCGATGCCCTCGAGGGCCCGGACCGATCCCAGGCGCGCCAACAAACCTGGTTCACGACCGATCCCGAATTCGACCGCACGATTGCCGAACGCTTCGGCCAGCTACCCGATGCCGCCTTGCAAGGAGATCTCGATAAGTGGGCTATCAGCGCACGTTCCAGCCTGGCCCTGGTCCTGGTGCTGGATCAATTCCCCCGCAACATCTACCGCAACAGCCCGCAGGCCTTTGCCTACGACGGTGCGGCGCTCAAACGCGCTGCTGCTGTTGTTGATCAAGGCGTCGACCAGCACCTTCACCCAGTGGAAGCGACCTTCTTGTACCTGCCGTTTGAGCACTCTGAAGACCTGGCGGTGCAACAGCGCTCGATCGCGCTGTACCAGCAACTCGCTCAGCGCTCAGGTGTCTATGCCAAGATCACCCAGGAAGCCTTGGAGTACGCCCGCAAACACCGGGACATCATTACCCGTTTCGGACGGTTTCCCCACCGTAACGCCATACTCGGCCGTCCATCGAGCCGTGCCGAGCAGGACTTCCTTGCCCAAGGCGGCGATACCTTCGGCGTCGCCCAGCCGCCTTAAGATGTAGTAGCGTTTAACGTCTCTCTACACCACGGCGTGAACCTTTCCCACGCTGATACTAGCCTTCTTGGATATGACCCTGTAGGGAAAACTAGAGGCTCTCAGAGCTCCGATTCAGGTCCCGAATCGATCCAGTTGCCGGTACCACCAGACTGAAGCGGCAAGGAACCAGGGCTTGCCGTGGTACAGGGGCCGGGTGCGAAACGGCAGGTCTGACAGCGGGCTCTGGCCATCGGCAAGACCGAGCACCTGCTGACCTAGGCGGGTTCCGAAATAACTCGCCAACGATACCCCGGATCCGCAATAGCCCAGCGCGTACCAGATGCCGTTATGGCGTCCCAGATGTGGCAGGTGCTGGAAGGTCCAGCCAACAAAACCCATCCAGGAATGGGTTACCTTTGCTCCCAGCAGCTGCGGGAAGATAGTCGTCATCTGCTTGTGCAGGAGCGGCGCGCTCACCCGGGTATCGGTTTCGGCCAATGACACGCGACCGCCAAAAAGCATCCGCCGACCGTCCGGCGAGATCCGGTAGTACACGACCAGCCGGCGGCTGTCGACAATAACGCGGCCACCGGGAATCAGAGCACGCGCAGACCCTGCCCCCAGATCCTCCGTTGCAATCATGTAGGTGCCGATGGGAATAACGCGCCGCTGCTGCCATGGTGTGAGCGGGCCGGTATAGCCGCTGGTCGCGACGATGACATCCCGCGCCTTGACCGCGCCCTTGCCAGTTTGAACTACAAAGCTATTGTTATTGCCGTCCTGTTCGATAGTAAGCGCCGGACAATTGCCGAGCACCTGCACTCCACTTGCCAACGCCCGCTGCAGAATTCCCTGGTGATAAGCCGCCGGATCGAGCGCCGCGTGTTTGCTGTGCACCAATCCACCATGATAATAATCACTGTTGATTTCGGCATGCTGCTCCGATCGCGGCACCAGGTACACGTCTGTCGCAGGATCGTCGGGCTGGCTGTCCAACAGCCGAGCAAGTTTCTGGTAGTGGGCGGGGGTATGGGCACCATAAAACCTGCCGCTTAACTTGAAATCACAATCGATGTCCTCCTCGCTAACGAACTCACCGATCCAGGCTAGCGCCCGCTGCCCCTCTACCAATACCTGGCGGGCTTTGCTCTCTCCGTACTGCTTTGCAAGGTGGGCAAAATCCGGCTTGATGCTGCTGCTCACTTGGCCGCCGTTACGCGAACTGCAACCCCAGCCGGGATCCTCCGCATCTATTACCAGGGTCAAGCGGCCGCCCCGAGCGGTTTGTAACGCCGCACACAACCCGGTGTAACCCGAGCCGATAACTAGAACGTCGACCTGGCCGGGTAGATCTACTTGCGGCAAGGCGGGACGCGGTGTGTGCTCCCACCAGTAGGGCTCGTCTTTAAAATCCGGTGCGAAAATTTCCGGGCCTGCCGTATTCACTTACCCTCCCCTCACACACTCTGCGCGCTAACTTGCCGCCGGGAATTCTCCAGCCAGTTTGGGCTGATCTCCACCCCCCAGCCAGGCCGGTCGCTGACCAGAACCTGGCCTGCTTTCACGGTATAGGGTGACTCAACAAAAAGATCTTCCTGCCAGGGGTAGTAGTCGGATCCCTCGATCGAAAATTCGAGATATTTACCTGGATTGTCGATCGCCCGAAGCAGGTGCATGGTAAACAGGGTCACCATGGAAAGATTAGCGCAGTGTGGCGTGCACGGTAGACCCTTGGCCGCTGCCATGTTCGCAACCTGCACTGCTCGCAACATACCGCCAACGTAACACACGTCTGGCTGGACAATATCGACAATGTTCAGATCGATTATGCGCCGCCAAATCGTCAGGTCGCAATCCTGCTCACCACCGCTGACATCCAGCGACAGCGCTCTGGTTACTTCGCGAGTCTGCTCCAGTTCCCAGTACAGGCATGGCTCCTCAAAATGCTCGACGCCCTCACTTTCCAGCAATTGTCCCACCTCGATGGCCCGCTGTGGCGAGTATCCACCATTGGCATCGACTAACAACGAGGCATCCTTGCCCAAGGCCTGCCGCATAACCGGCACAATTGCCTCAGTCCGCCCAGGCCACTCGTCCACGTCATGGCCGCACTCAGCCCCGATCCGGAATTTAAAAGCATCGAAGCCATGCTTGTCGCGCAGGCCCGCCATGCGCTCGGCCTCTGCTGGCGGGGTGATATCACGCCGCATGCTCGAAGCGTATGTGCGCAGGCTCCCCGGTGTACCGCCGAGCAGTTCACAGACACTCTTGCCCTCGACCTTGCCACGCCGGTCCCACAGTGCAGTCTCGAGCCCTGCCAGTGCCCGGCGCAGGTAGGAGCCGGGAAACTTATGTTCACGCTCTGGAATGGCCTCGACCAGGCAGGCGATCTCGCCGGCGCCCCGACCCAAGGCCCAAGGTGCGATCTGCCGGTGCAGCACCTGGGCCGTGATATCGGCGTTATACGGTGATACCTGGCCCCAGCCGCTGCTGCCATCCGTGACACTAACCCGCACAAAGGATAGAAACTCTCGACTGAAGGTCTCTATTTGGTCGATCACAGGTTCCGTGGTCATAGGCCAACACGCCTTCGCAGGTGACAAGACAGCCTGGGCCGACTAGCGGTAATCATCTGTCTGGGAAGACGATTACGTTCCGTAAGGCTTTGCCGCGCCGCACCCCGTCGACGGCATCGTTGATCTCCTCCAGTACAAAATGCCCTGAGACCAGTTCGTCAAGTTTCAGGCGGCCAGCCTGGTAGTGCGCAACCAGTTGTGGGATGTCTGTTGCGAGATCGGTTCTACCCATCTTGCTGCCAACCACCTGCACCGCATCGCCAGCAAGGCTCAGGGTGTCTACCTGCGCGGTGACACCCTCGGCAGTCATGCCAACCAGCACCACCATGCCGCCGCGGCGCACCAGCTGCAGTGCCTGTTCTAGGGCAGCCGCACTGCCAGCGGCAACAAATACACAGTCCGCACCGCGGCCATCACTCAAGCGCCTGACTTCATCAATGAGATTAGGCTCGCGTGCATTCAAGCCATGACTGGCGCCAAAGCGCCGGGCAGCCTCGATCTTGTCATCTGACAGATCAACCGCAATGTTGCGTGCGGCTCGGGAAATGGCGGCACCCTGAATACAGTTAAGGCCCACACCGCCGGTACCGATGGTCACCGTCGTCATACCCGGCTGAATTCTCGCTACGTTAGTTACTGCACCAAATCCGGTAATGACACCACACGACAGCAGCGAGGCACTAGCCATCGGTAACGATGCGGGTATTGCGACCACCTGTGAGGCTTCCACCACTACCTGCTCGGCAAATGCGCCCGTACGCAGGCCCTGGCCTACCGCCTGGCCGGCTGCGTCGGCCAGCGGCGTTTGCTGATCCAGATGGAAAGAGGTTTCGCACAGGCTGCCGTGACCTTGGACACAGTAATAGCACTGCCCGCAGGTACGCAGCAAAGTAACTATCACCGATTCACCGATTGCCAGGTGACCCACCCCAGGCCCAGTCCGTTCGACGATGCCGGCGGCTTCGTGGCCAAATACTACCGGGGTCTCTCCGCCCCAGCCACCATCCATGTAGGTCACGTCACTACGGCAGATCGCGCAGGCCTTGAGTCGAACCTGTACCTCTCCCGGTCCTGGCGCAGCCAATTGCAAATCTTCTATGACGAGCGGTGCACCAAACGTCCTACAAACTGCCGCCTTCATGTGATCTTCCGTCGCATAGGGCTTTTTTTATCTCCGCCCGGTCCGGGCGACAATGCCAGAACTGTATCGCCACTCAAACCGCCGGGCAATACGCCCAGGCGCCCTTTTAGGGCCGCGCCATCGTCGTGATCACGTAGACTACGCGCCTCCACGCCCCATCACCCATGCTCACCGCCAAACCCAAGCAACAGAAACTCGCTGGCCACTTATTGTTGGTAATGATCCTTGCCAGTGTGCTCGCAGGGCTGGGCTTGAGCGACTTCCTGTGGCTCGCGGGGCCCTGCGGAGCCGCCGCCATGATACTGCTATGGCCGCGCACCCGCCGCATTCAACGGATCCAATGCATTACTTTTATTGCTGTCGGCTTGGTCGCACTGACTTGGGCGCTCCTGCTCGGCTACGGACAAATTCCGGTCCTGCAACTGATGACTCAGAACCAGTCACTCATTAGCATGTTATGTGCAGTAACTTTCCTTCGACTCATTACTCGTACCGACACAGATGCCGATCACATACAGGTGGGCGGCGAAAAAAGTTTTGTGCGCACATTGGCAGGGCTGCACCTTTTTGCCAGTGTAATCAATCTCTCTGCCCTGGTAATTTTCGCCGACCGTCTGGTACAGGTGAGCCAACTAAACCGTATCACCACCACCATGATCCAACGAGGTTTCGCCCTGGCAGCGCTTTGGTCACCATTCTACGCCGCCATGGGCACCTCGCTAGTGTACGCCCCGGGTACTCAATTGAGCGATCTGTGGCCAGTGTCCCTGCCGCTGTGCGCAGGCGGGCTTGTCTTTACCTGGCTGGAAAACCGCTATCGCTCAAACGACCGTTTGGCAGGCTTCATCGGCTATCCTGTGAGTTTCAAGGCGATATGGATACCAACGACGCTGGTCGTCGCGGTGCTCGGACTGCATGCATTACTGCCGGACGTGTCCGTCCTGACCCTGGTGAGTGCACTTGCGCTGGCGACCACTGTCGCAGTGTTGATCTACCGCCACTCACTGCTGCCAGCGCTTACAACTGTCAGATCCTTCAGTAGTACCCGACTGCCGGATATGTATGCAGAACTGGCACTTTTTCTGTCGGCCGGGGTAATGGCAACAGGATTGGGCGCGTTAGTCGCGCAGGCAACACCGCAACTGCCGATTACAGAACTAAGTCCAGTGCTTGCTATTGTCGTGCTCGCGATCATGCTGCTCCTCGCCATCTCTGGCGTACATGCGCTGATCACCATCGTTGCCGCTTCAGCTATCCTGTTGCCGCTCGAACCGCAACCGGCGCTGCTTGCGTTCGTGTTTCTCACCACCTGGTCCCTGGGCGCCACCGGTAGCCCGATCTCTGGCCTTAACCTTGCGATTCAAAGTCGTTATAGCATTGCAATAAGCAACTGCTTCCGCTGGAATCTCCTCTACACTCTAACCATGTTCGCTGCAGCCAGCCTTCTCATCCTGCTGGTATTTCGCTGAAACGCGCCTCTTCCAGCTGGCCTCCTCGATCACTCGGGGCATAAGTACCAGTCGTACTCGAGTGGCGTGAATCGTGCCGAGAACTGGTCAAGCTCAAACTGCTTGCAAGCACAGTACAGTTGAATGTAGTCGCTGCCAAGGTACTCTCCCAGTACGGTAGTGCTGGCCAACCGATCCAGCGCTGCCTGCCAGGTGAACGGCGTCCCCTCATCCAGCACCGTACCGGCATTGTCTGTACGCGGCGGGGGCGGCTGCAGTTTACGTGACAGGCCATGGTGCACGCCGGCAAGTATCGCCGCCAGCGTAAGATACGGGTTGGCATCTGCCCCGGCCATGCGGTGCTCAATACGCCGAGCCTCACTGCTGCCCGTGGGGATGCGTACTGCCACCGAACGATTGTTGTAGCCCCAGGTGGGTCCGGTTGGCACATACAGATTCGGTGCAAAGCGCCGATACGAATTGACGTTGGGAGAAAATATCGCCATAGCTCCCGGCAGCAGATCCAGTAAACCCGCCACCGCCTGGCGCAAGCGGGTACTGCCCTTTTCACCGCCGTCATCGAACACGTTGACACCGTCGCAATCGAGTAAGCTCAAGTGCACGTGTAAGCCGTTACCGGCTCCCTCCGGATAGGGTTTGGCCATAAAGGTTGCTGCCGCCCCGTAGCGGCGGGCGAGACCCTTGACCGCGCGCTGCAATAAGATAGCCTGGTCAGCCGCAAGGACCGGGTCATTGACATGGCGCAGGTTAATCTCGTACTGGCCTACCGCATACTCGGCAGTCGTCGCGCCCAACGGTACACCCTGTGCTCGAAGAACACTCTCTACTTCGGACAAAAAGCTGGTAAAACCATCAAGGTCGGCCAGGCTGTAGACCTGAGTTGAAGATGCTCGGCGGCTGGAGTCCGGCATTTGTGGAGGCGCCGGCTCACCGCGCTCGGCTGAGTCGACATCGATCAGGTAGAACTCCAGCTCAATCGCAACTACCGGCGTCAGGCCGAGCTCGCTTAAACGCTCAGTCGTGCGCGCAAGCACCTGCCGGGGGTCGATGGGGCACGCTGAGCCATCCAATTCAAACAAGTTGCCCAACACCTGACCGCTTGGTTGAGTCGACCATGGTACGTATTGCAACGAGCCAGAGACAGGCCGGACTATCACATCCGGGTCGCCATCAGAAAAACCCCGGCCGCAAGCATCAGTACACGTACCCGTAACATCAAGTGCCATGATTGAGCTCGGAATCTGCAAGCCTTCTTGGTAAAACTTTCGAATGTCATCACGGCCCAGCCTCTTGCCCCGAATTACGTTGCACAAATCCGGCAGCAGTACGTCAACAAACCGGCACTCGGGATGGGTTTCAAAAAAGGTATCGAGTTCGGTACTCATGGAGAGTCACTGCCGAGGTTGAATGTTGGCAGTTAATTATGCCAGTGGGCTTAGGGCGGCGGGTCAACCACCATTCAAACTTTGTCGCCAGGCGATTGCCGGCAGCAGGTCTCGTGGCTGGCCAGCACACAAACCACAGACACTACTAGCCACAACAGCAGCATAAGAAAGCCAATCCGGTAACTTTCAAACAGGTAGACACGCAAACCGTCCGCACCCACGTTACCCTGCCAGAACCAGTCCAGCACCCAGCCAACCAGCGGTTGCAGCAGCATGGGGCCACACATCACACCCATATTCACGAGCCCCGATACGGTACCCGCCAAGCGCAGCGGCACCGACTCTTTGGCCTGGGCGAATCCAAGAATCATACCGCCGGAAGATAGACCGGCAAGCATAAGTGCGCTAACGAGAACCCAGACCGGCAGATCAGGCACCAACACTACCAGCGCCCACGCCAACAGCGCGACAAAATTTCCAGCCGCATATGGTACCCGCCGGCGACGCAATTTTTCCGAGGCCATTCCGAACAACGGGCCGCTGAAGGCCCAGCACAACATCATGCCAGAACACACGCTAGCCGCTGCCACAGGGGTCAACTGGTAGATGTCGGTCAGAAACGGCATGCCCCAAAGGCCCGCAAAAGCCAACACCGATCCAACAATACCCCCGGGTGCAAGTGCAAGCAGCCAAGTATTGCGATATCTGAGCACAGCGCGCAACCTGTCCACCTCGCCCGTTTGCAGATCACCAGCATCGGCGACCGGTATGTAACCGCGATACCCTTTGTCAGAGGGATCATCCCGCACTACCAGCCAAACCAGCAAGGCGAGAATTAGCGATACTCCGGCTGCCGCAATCACCACCGCGCGCCAACCAAACACGTTACTCGCGAATTGCAAAGGCACGCCACCGAACACAGCGCCAGTCATGCCGACCACCAGTAACAGCCCAGCGGCAAGGGCGTAGCGCTGGGCAGGCAGCCAATGGGTTGCAAGCTTAAGGACGCATACAAACGCTACGGCCACCGAACCTCCGATAAGAAAGCGGCCCGCACCAGCCCAGAACAGTGTCGACGCTGTAGCAAACACTACTGCACCGATAGCGCTAAGAAAAAGTCCGCCTACCAGTAGCCACCGTGGACCCCAACGATCAACCAACAGACCCGTAGGCACCTGCATGGCAACGTAAGAATAGAAATACAGGCCCGAAAGGCCGCCAAGTGCTGCCGCACTAAGGCCAAAATCCTGGCTAAGCTCCCGGTGTAGCACCGCCGGTGCCACTCGATGAAAAAACGCCACCAAAAAAAATGCTGCCCCCAAACTCCAGACAAACCAAGAAAGCGATGCTGAAGGGAGTATGCGATTGCTAGTAGAGTTCACGATATCGGTACGCCACAAAAAACCGGCAGTTGCCGGCAGTGCTTGATAATTCCGTTTATCGGAACATCAACAGATTGGGAAGACGGTATTTAATTCTACGTGACTTCTGGTCTAAAATTGGCAAAGTTTTTTCAATAGTTCGGCACTAATATTACGCCCCGAACATCCGGGGCGATATCACCGGTGCGCCCGAGCAAACCCTTCCCTGGCTACCCAAATAGGAGAATGCTGTAAGATGAAGCGCTACTCAGCGTGGAGCGTTTTTTTTAACGGTCTCACCGGCCAGCGAAACTGGGATCGCGCTTGGCGTGATTCCGAACCCCG
>Ga0066839_10000344_pt1 | contig 20901 bp, 14 predicted proteins | sample ETNtaG_10_FD_66733 | JGI IMG/M metagenome (GOLD analysis project Ga0066839, IMG submission 66733) | Marine microbial and viral communities from oxygen minimum zone, Eastern Pacific Ocean - ETNP201302SV82 | ecosystem: Environmental > Aquatic > Marine > Oceanic | place: Pacific Ocean: Eastern...
CTGCACTGGCATCGGTGCTTCCGCCCATGCCGAGCTATCGGCCGCATTTCCACCCCGATATCATTCAGAAGGGCGTCCTTTCGGACGTTCAGCTCGAAACCGTGATCTATGCGGGCGAGGCGCATTCCAAGTATCTCCCCTGCCATCCCGACGACGAGGCGCGGATTGCGCCGCGCCAGGGATTCCTCGTCGGACACGGCACTGGCTTCGGCAAGGGTCGTGCCGGCGCCGCGATCATTGCGGACAACTGGGCGCAGGGCCGCCGGCGCCACCTGTGGTTCTCCGAGAGCGCCCGTCTCATTCAAGACGCCCGCCGCGACTGGGTCGCCCTGGGTGGTAAGGCCGAGGATATCATCGACCTGCGCGAGCTGGATGGAAACTCGCCCATCCCGCCCTTCTCCGGGATCATCTTTGCGACCTATGCGAGCCTGCGGACCATCACCGAGAACAGCTCGCGCCTGCGCCAGATGATCGACTGGTTCGGGGCTGGCGAAGACGGCGTCGTGCTCTTTGACGAGGCGCAGAATCTGCGCAACGCCAAGGACAAGAAGGACAGCTCGAGCTGGAACGGAAACGTCTCCCAGCAAGGACTTGCCGCGGTCGAACTCCAAAACGCACTGCCCAACGCCCGCGTGACCTATATTTCCGCGACTTCCGCCTCGGATATCGCTTCGCTGGGCTTTGCCATTCGCCTCGGTCTTTGGGGCAAGACAACCGCTTTCCCGACCGCCAGCCGCTTCTTCGAAGCGATGGATGAGGGCGGCACGAACGCCCTGGAAATGGTTGCTCGAGATCTGAAGGCCATGGGCCTCTACCTTGCGGCAAACCTCAGCTTCGAAGGCGTGAAATACGAAACCCTTCAGCGAAAGCTGACCCAAACGGAGCGTGACGCCCAGGATGCCGCATCGGACGCCTGGCTGAAGATCAATGATGGCCTGAACCGTGCGATGATCCGGACCGGCGCCTCGCAGCTCCCGACGTCCACGAAGGGTAAGACCCACAAGTGGGGCTCGATCTATTTCATGATGGCCCGGGCGCGTTTCTTCCAGGCCTTGCAGGCCTCCCTGAACACGCCCCAGACCATTGAAAGCATTCGCATGGATCTGGCCTGCGGCCATGCACCGGTGATCCAGCTGACCAACACCTTCGCAGCCAATGCCGATCGCGCGATCGAAGAGGCGGAGGAAGCCGGCATCGATATCGATGACGTGGAAGCCAGCCCCAAGGATATCCTTGTCGGCTACCTCAAGAACCAGTTTCCGGTCTTCAAGGTGCAGGCCGTCCGCCGCAAGAACAACCGCGGCAAGACCCAGGTCTTTTCCGAACTCGTTCGCGACAAGAATGGCGATCCGATCGAAGACCCTCAGGCTGCCGCGATCCGTGACCAGCTCATCGCCGACATCAAGGCTCTCGATGTGCCCGAGGGGCCGTTGGAGCAGCTCTTCAAAGCCTTCGGCCGCGACATGATCGCGGAAGTAACCGGTCGCCGTCAGCGGCTGGTTCCGGGAATCAATGGCGGGCAAATCGTCGAGGAACGCACCCCGGCCGATGCCATGGATGACCTCAAGGCATTCATGGATGATCGCAAGCAGATCCTCGTCTTCAGCCAGGCCGGCGCCACGGGCGGCACCTATTCGGCCCAGAGAGACACTGCCAACCAGCGCCTGCGTCGGCACTATGTGCTGCAAGCCGGTTGGCGTGCGGATCTGGCCTTGCAGGGCATGGGGCGGACCCATCGCTCCTACCAGGTCCAGCCCCCGGAATATATCCTCGTGGGCAACGACCTCTGGGCAAGCCAGCGCATGGTCTCGGCGGTGGCCAAGGGTATGCGTGATCTCGGGGCCCTGACCCGTGGCCTGCGCCAGGCTGCAAGCCAGGAGTTCTTCACCTCCGATGACAACCTCGAAGATGAATTCGGCGAAACCGCCTGGTTCAACTTCGTGCATCGGCTCAACACCGGCCAGGTGCCGGGCCTCTCGATCGCACAGTTCGAGCGAGAAGCCTGCATCAAGATGCGCCGCAGCACGTTCGAACTGGTCAAGCCGTTGCCGCCGGTTCGCCGGTTTCTCAACGCCATGAGTGCCATGCGCTGCGACAACCAGTCCCTCTTCGGGCAGTTCTACCGCAGCGAGCTTGCTGAACTGAAGCTGGCAGCCATCGAGGAAGGCAGCTACGACCGCGGGATCGAGACCATCACCCCCGACAGCCTGATCAAGCTGGAGGACCAGGTGATCTACCGCGATCCGCGCACGGGCGGCGAAACCCGCCTGCTCAAGATGCTGCGCATCGATGAACTCAAGCCCATCGACTATGCAGATGCGCGTCGCCGCGCGCTGAGCAAGGGCAACACCCGCATCGTGAAGTCGTTGCTCACGGGCCGCATCGCGATCCTGAGCTTCCCGCGGCTTCGCCAGGGTCAGATCCCTTCGGCCGATGACAAGGTCGAGGTGCTGATGCCAACCGGGAGCCGCATCCGGACCCGGGAGGAGGTCGTTCAGGAACGGTGGGTTCAAGTTGAAGCCACCATGGCCGAAAGCCTCTGGAACGCCGAGCTTCGTGAGCGCGGTGACGAAGAGGAGCGCGACTTCTGGGTCATTTCGGGTGCCATGCTGCCGATCTGGGACAAGCTGCCTCGCGATCGTGCCACGGTTTACCGAATGGAAACCGATGAAGGCGAGCAGGTTATCGGACGACTGGTCAGTGAAAACTTCGTCGACAAGCTCTTGCTGCGTGTCGACGCACTGACCGGCGGCGGCCTGTCGGACGCCGAAGTCGATGCCACCTTGCTCAAGGGAGGTGTCGTCCAGCTTGCCAACGGCTGGGTCGCACAGGGGCGCGTGAACACCAACACCGGCTCCGTGTCGATCACCCTGTCGATGCCGATCGAGGACGAGGCCGCTTATGCGACCACGATCCAGGCCGCGGGTCTCAAGCGCACGGTCGGTCCCCTGACCACCGCCGCCTACCACAAGATCCCGGTAGAGAATGCCGAGCGCGCCCGCGCCATCGGTCATCTGCTCAAGCTGGCGCCTGCCGTTGGCGCAGCTGCTCTCTGATGCGGCTTGCCTTAAACCATCCATCCGGCCCAAAGGGGCCGGATGCGCTGCACACCCGGCCAGGTGCAGCGATTATTCCTGGCTGACTTGGACAAACTCAGGGGTGGTGGTGCTTGATTGCACCCCACCCTTTTTTCCTTTTCGCTAAGTCGGAGCCGGCAAACCTATACGAGACGCAGGTCCGCGGCGTTTTCCCGACCATCACGGCTGGATTGAAGCTCATAGGAGACCTTGGAATTTTCCGGCAGGCTGGTCAGTCCTGAGCGCTCCATCGCCGAGATATGGACGAAGACATCCTTGCCGCCGTCATCGGGCGCGATGAAGCCATAGCCTTTGGTCTCGTTGAACCATTTCACTTTTCCGGTCGGCATATTTGCGATCCTCGAATTTGGAAAGAACGACAATAGCTTACTGTTCCGATTGGATTTTGGTCAATGGCTTATCCTACCGGGGAGGGTGGCCGGAAAAAACTTCTGGAAATGACTCCTGAAACGCCATGCGTCTTGCACGCGCCAGTCCTACTGGCGGCGCGCGCAAGACGATGTCGCATCGAGAAAAGCAGAGAAGATCGACGGAGAAGATCAGATGTCCAACGCCAAGAAAATCACAGTTGCTGCGATCAAGGTCGCATACGACCTTTCCCTGGCTCACTTTGAAGCCAATCCCGAAGAAATTACCGGCGATGTAAGCGCCGCCGACCATGTCGTCACGACCCTGAGCGAAGTGCTGACGAAAATCGGCTATCAGCGCGCGGCCAATCTCGGCGCGGTCATCAAGAGCCACGAAGCCAAGCTCAAGCGCGGCGGGGCTCGCTCGACCAAGGCCGATCTGAACGATGTCTCCGCACAGCTTTTCCAGGAGGTAACCGGCCACGAAGTCTCGACTGAGGAAGCCAGTGCACCTGAGTCGGGCACGGCGGCAGCAGCGCCCAAGCAGGAGACGGCTTCCGCCGCCCGCGTTCAGGCCACGAATTTCCAGGTCGCCGATGGGGCAGAAGCCCTGATGAACCCGACCATCGCGACCATCACGGGCGGCAAGATCACTTCGATCGGCGATCTGTTGTCGGCTGTCGAGACTGCCGAAACCGCCGCCCAAGACCTGGACAAACTCCAGCAGGCTTACCGCAGTGCCATCTCGGCATATGAGGCTGGTCAGGAAGATGTCGACGAGACGGGCCTCGGCGACGCTGGGACTTACGATCTCTCGGGATTTGCCGGGCTTGCCACGGAACATGCCATGATGGCCGTTCTCGACAACATGCTTGCCGAGAAGGTCCAGCCGGCCACCAATTTCGCCGAGCTGATCGGCCGGATCACGACCGCCGAGAAGGCCGTCGCCGATGGAACGGCTGCAATCAAGGCGCTCAAGCGAGAGCTCCGCCGGGCCAAACCCAAGGATCGCCAGAAAGTCGAGGCAGCCCAATCGGGCGGAGCTGCGGCCTATGCCCGGACCCTTTCCGAAATCGACGAGCTGAATGCCGAGTGCGAAGTTGTCATGGAGATGGCCACCGACATCTTCACCAAGTGCTACGGACAGAACGCAGCGGTCCTGGGCTTCGAAGTTCCCAAGATGGACTTCGGCGCGCCCCACCCCGAGGTGCCCGCAGTCGACCCGAGCTTTCGGTTCCACACCAAGGTGCTCGTCGAAGCCCTCTCGGCGATCGCAGACAACCAGATCATCTGGCTGCACGGCGAATCCGGCTGCGGGAAGTCCGAGTTTTGCGCCCAGGTGGCCGCCTATCTCAACCTGCCCTTCACCCGGATCAACCTCGACGGCCATCTCACCCGTTCCGATATCGTCGGCGGCATGAAGCTCGTTTCCGACGGCCAGGGCGGACAGGAAACCCGCTTCGTCGAAGGGGCTCTTCCGCGCGCGATGGCGCGGCCCGGCCTGCTGCTGATCGACGAGTTCGACCTCGGAGATCCGGAAATCATGCCCATCTTCCAGCCCGTGCTGGAAGGCAAGCCGATCGTCTTGCTCGAGGATGGCGGGCGCATCGTCCAACCCCACCCGATGTTCCGGATCATCCTGACCGGCAACACCATTGGCCTGGGCAGCGACAACCAGATGTATCTGAACGCCTTTGAGCAATCCGCTGCTACCCGAGACCGGATCTCGGCATTCGTCGAGATGCAATACATGCCGCCCAACATCGAAAAGGATGTGGTGCTGGCACGGATGCCCGATGCCGATCCGGAGTTTGTCGAAAAGCTCATCCAGCTGGCCAACAAGGTGCGTGAAGGATACCGAAACCAGGAGATCCATCAGCTCTTCTCGACGCGAGCGGTGCAGTTCTGTGCCACGCGCTTCCAGCGCTTCGGGCCGCTTTACCCGACGCCTGAGCAGGCTGCCCGGGAAATCCTGGAGACCGTTATCCTCAACCGCATGGACGGCGCCTCGCGCCAGGTCGTGCACGGGCTGGTCGACAACATCTTCTGATTTCCTTCCCCGGAAGTCGCAAAGAACGCACCGGCCCCATGGGGCCGGTCCTCAGACGGGTGCGGACGCCATCCATAAGCAGGTAGCTTGCCTGTATGCGACCAGATCACTCTCTTTCTCCGTCGTCGGCCATCCAGCCGACCACTTCGCCGGCCCCGTGATTCACGGGTGCCGGCATTTTTTTTTGCCCCCTCGAGTTCGCAATAGTCGCCGAACTGCCAGCCCGCGATCGCGCGACAGTCCTGTTCAAAGGCGGGTGGAAGGGTGAGCCCCTTTCCGGACCGGGTTTCGTGTGAACCCGGGCCCGGAAAAGAGGCCTCGAGACATGAATACGGAGAGACCAGATGCGCACGTCCAGCTTCACCGAGAAGACCTCCCAGGAAACCAAGGCCGCAACGGTAACGATTCAGAACCCGAATGGCGGCGTGGAGCAAGGTGTTCTCGCGCGCGACTTGATGACCGAGCTCATGGGCGTCGTGCCGATCCTTGGTGGCGCCAAGGTCACCGTCGGCTTCGCCGGCCAGGACGCCTTCTGCGATGCCTCTCTGAGCTATGTGAACATTCCCGCCCTGCCCCAGGCTGAGGTCATCCCGATCCAGATCGCGCGGGAAATCCGGGGTTTCGCCGCCCACGAGGCCGCGCATATCGCCTTTACCGATCCCGATATTTTTCCCAGCCGCATTCTCGATGACAAGGGCCAGTTCGACAAGCTCCTGAAGGAGGTCTGGAACTGCGTCGAAGACTTCATGATCGAGCGGCATTGGCTCGAACTATACCCCGGTGCGCGCAAGAATTTCGCCGCCACCGAGATCCGCTGCTGCCGCGGATATCTCGATCGCTACCAGAACGACCCTGATTGCGCGAAGGACCTGCGCATTGTCGGACCCGTCGCACTCACCTGGTTGCGTGCGCTCTATTTCAACCTCGGCACCAATGTCAGCCGCGAATGCTTCGAAACCCTTCCGGTTTCACTCCAGCACCGCGTCATGGGCTGGTTTTCCGAGATGGAAGATGTCGAGACCACCGAGGAGTGCCTGGAAGTTGCCCGCCGCATTCATGCCGACATCCTGACCGAACCCTTCGATCCGGCCAACCCGCCAGCGAACCCGCATCCGCAGGCCGGCCAGCAGGGTCAAGGCGGCCAGCAAGGTCAAGGTGGCCAAGGGCAGGGTCAGGCCCAGGGCCAAGGCGGCCAGGGTCAATCTGGCCAAGGACAAGGCCAGGGACAAGGCCAGGGCCAGGGTCAGGCACCGCAGGCCGGACAAGGCGGCGGTGGCCAGAACGGACAAGGAGCTGCAACCGGCGGCACCAAGGGGCAAAACCCGATGCCGGGGAATGCCGGACCCGATCCGATCGCGACGTCGGCCAATCTTCAGCAGGTCATGCAGGATGCACAGGTAATCGATACCAAGAGCAATATGATGAGCGCCGAGGTTCCCTCCTCGGCGAAGCTTGGCCCTCATTCTGACAGCCTCGGCCATCCCGACGGATATCAGCGCGCCGAAGAGGCCATGAAGAACATCCGCGGCGCCATCGGTGCGACTTCGTCGCAGCTGCGCCGCGCCCTGAAGGCGATCGCAAAAGATCGCACCAAGGGCGGTCGTCTCGACGGCAAGCTCGACCGCAAGCGGCTCACCCAGGCCGCGATGGGATCGTCGGATGTCTATACCCGTCGCATCAAGGGTGAGCAGATCGATACTGCCGTGGAAATCCTCGTCGACTGCTCAGGTTCCATGAGCGGGAACAAGATCGCGGTCTGTCAGCAGCTCGCGCTCATCCTGGAGAATGCTTTCAACGGCACGCCGATCCAGCACGAGATCATCGGCTTCACCACCGGCGACATCGATGAGGCGGATCAGGCCTTCCAGACCATGATCGCCGCGCATCAGAAGAAGGGCACAGATGTCTACGGCCGGGCCGTCAATGTCTACGAGTTCCGTGGCTTCAACCAGAGCCACTTTGCGGCTCAATGCTCGATCGGGAACCTGATGCACCTTCCTATGGTGGGCACGCCCACGGGAGATGCCATTCTGATGGCTCATGACAGGCTCGCGCGTCGCGAAGAGCGCCGCCATGTCATGTTCGTGCTCACCGATGGCGAGCCTGACAACATTCCCGAGTGCAAGAAGGCCGTCAAGGCTGTCGAGCGCTGCGGCGTCACCGTTGTCGGCATCGGGATCGGCACGCAGGCCGTGAAGCGCTGCTTCACGAACTACGTGGTTCTGTCGAACGCAACCGACCTGCCATCGCTGATGGTCAGCAAGCTTTCGAAGATGCTGATCGGCGACAAGCACAAGGTGGGGCTGCGCGGCGGAGCTGCGCAGAAGGTCCGCAACGCAGCCTGACACATCCGCGGTTTGCGCCGCGTCCGGCAGGCCTCACAGGCCTGTCTCATCGCCGACCCGGCCAGCCCTTCGGCTGAGGCGGCCGGGTTGGCGACGCTTCCACAGTTTTCACGAAGGAGATCCGAGAATGTCCACGCAGGAAATGACCCGTTTTCGCCTTCGGCTCATCGAAAGTGCCGATCTGAAAAGCTTCGACATTTTCCTGGTCGAGGAGGCAGCCGGGGATGAGCCCCGAATTGCAGCACAGACCGCCGTTTCCCTTCGCCAGTCCTCCCTTGGGCGGATGAGCGAGGCCCAGCTTGATCATGATGCGATCTTCGATGCCGCAGAGGCTGAAACCCGTCGGGTCATGACGCTCGAGGAAGCCCTCGATCTCTCGTCCCTGGGGGATTTTGCCGCCTTTCGTGGCGTCGACACCGCCCGCGGCGCCATCTCCGATGCCGCCTATAGCTGGCTTTTGATGAATGTCGTCCAGACCTACGAAAAGGGCACGATCGATATCGACGAAACCCATTTCGTCATCCGCGGCAGTGGAAAGGCGCTCGCACCTCAGGCTGCACGTGGCGGCATCGGCGGAAAATCCGGAAGCGGGCGCGCTCGCCCTAAAAGAGCAAAGAAACTCACGCACAGCTGGTTCTGAACTCAAGGTCGGCACTGGCAGAAAATCGGTCCGATCGGATCGTCGGGATCGGACCCATATCCCGCGCAAGGACAAAAACCCCGCTCAACCCGGGGAAAGGAGTAGCAGATGAACATGACGATCCCCGCAGACTGCGTGGTATTCGATACCGAGACCACCGGCTTCAGCCCCGACGAGGGCGACAAACTCGTCGAAATCGGCGCCGTGCGCATGCGCGACGGGCTTCCGACGAAAGAGCATTTCCACGTCTACATCAACCCCGAGCGTTCGGTCCCTGACGCTGCGGTCAAGATCCACGGGCTGACGGCAAAATTCCTCGCCGACAAGCCGCTGTTTGCCGAGGTCGCTCAAGACTTCATCGACTTCATCGGCGACCTGCCTCTGGTCGCGCATAACGCGGCCTTCGATGCCCGCTTCATCAATGCCGAACTGGGCGGTCTGGGATATGACACCTATCCCGAGGAGCGTTTCGTCGACACCGTCCAGATCGCGCGGAAGAAATTCCCCGGGGCGCAGGCCAACCTCGATGCGCTCTGCCGCCGCTTCAAGATCGACCTCAAGGATCGCAGCCTGCACGGCGCTCTCATCGACTCCGAACTTCTTGCAGAAGTCTGCGTCGAACTGTCCGGCGGGCGCCAGTTCACCCTGTTTTCCGGCGCTTCCACGAAGTCCAAATCGGAACAGGCCGAAACGGTCGATCGCGTCGAACTCGAGACCTTCGTTCGCCCTGCCTCTGAGGAAGAGCTCGCAGCCCATGCCGCTCTCGTTGCCAAACTCGGCGAGAACTCGATCTGGGCCAAGCTCGAAGGTGCAGCATGACCCGGCGCAAGGACCAGGGCGACGACACGCCAATGCTCGATCTCGTGGCCTCCCTCGCAGGCGCCGAACCGGCGGCCGGGCATGATGACGCGGCTGAAGCGCGATCCGGCGAAGCCACCGCGGATGAAGACCCGATGGCGGGTATCCTGGCTGATGCCGGGGTATCTGTCGACGACGCCGAAACCGCGGCAGCTGCCTTCATCGAAACTGCGGCCGCCGAGGGTGAAGAAGCCCGTGCCGACGAGGTCGGCTCGGACGAGACAGAGGCAGAGGTAGAGGCAACTGAGAGCGCAGTCGAGGACACCCCGGAGGCAGATGTCGGCGCAGAACCGATCGCACCAGAAAGCGATCGCTGCGAAGTCGAGGTCAAAGACGCTTCGGAGCAAAACGACGAAGCTCCTGCCGAACCGGTTTCGCAGCCGGCGCAAAAGGCCAAGCCGCCTACCGCGCCGGTCGGAACGCCTTCAGACCGCATCCTGCTGCGTCAGGATGTTCTTGACATCGCAGCCGAGCTCGAAGCCGGGCGTATCGGCAAGCGCACCGCGGTGCGCCGCATCCGTGAGGTCTGCGAGGATGATGCGGTAGCGCTCGATCTCGATGACATCGAGGTCGATTTCGACGCAGTTCCCGAAGACCGCAGCGGCCTTTCCTTTCTTGCCGGCCTCGGGGCTCCGAAGCCGCAACCCAAGGAAGTCGACCCGGTCGAGGTTGCCCTGCTGGCTGCCATCAAACTGCGCGATCGGGTCTCGGCCCTCTCCATCGTCGGCGACACCCCGACGGCCGCTGATCGCGAGGCTTACAAGGACGCGCTGCGCAAGCTGCGCGACACGCTCACCACACATATCCCCGAGTGATACCCGCACACTCCGCCTGACAAGGAAACAAGATGTTCATCACTTTCGAAGCCAATGAAGGGGCCGGTAAATCCACCCAGGCCCGCAAGCTTGCTGCCTACCTCGAGGCACAAGGCCACGAGGTCGTCCTGACCCGCGAGCCCGGCGGAAGCCCGGGCGCCGAGGAGATCCGCAGCCTGATCATTACCGGGGATGCAGATCGCTGGTCGGCCGATGTCGAGCTGCTCCTCTTCACCGCGGCGCGCCGCGACCACATCGAGCGCGTGCTGCGCCCTGCCCTCGCGCGTGGCGCTATTGTCGTCTGTGATCGCTATGTCGGCTCCACCTATGCTCTCCAGGGCGCCGGCGGCATGCCGCGCGAGAAGATGGAGATGCTCTTCGATACCTTCTGCGGTCTGAAGCCCGACCTCACGCTCTTTCTCGACATCGATCCAGATGTTTCGATTGCCCGCGGGATGACCCGCCTCGAAGCCGACGCTTCGAACGAAAACCGCATGGAGCTGAAAGGGTCCGAGTTCCACCGGAAGGTTTCGGAACTCTTCACCCGGCAGTTCAACGAGAACGACGAGTGGATCAGGGTCGATGCCGACCAGGATATCGAATCCATCCATCGGCAGATCTGCGCGATCGTAGACGCCGAACTCACCGCCAAAACCGCCATGCGCGAAATTGCCTGAACGGAAGAAGGGTCGGTCTGCGAGAGTGGGCTGGCCCTTTTTTCGTCATTTCACAGGCGAATGACGGAGAAAAAGGGCACAAGCCTCATGTTGCACAATTTTTACGATACCGAGACGACGGGGCCTACCCCGCGCTTCGACCAGATCCTTCAAGCGGCCGCCATCCTGACCGACGATGATTTCGTCGAGCTTGAGTGGATTGACGAGCGTTCGCGCCTTTCCGGGCATATGGTGCCCACCGCAGGTGCGCTGAAGGTAACCCATGTCGATCCCTATGAGATCGCCCGCGCCAAGCACTCGTCCTACGAGTTTGCCAAGATGCTGCACGACACATTCACCGGCTGGAAGAGCCGGGGTCGCGAGCTTTCCTACACCGGGTTCAACACGATCCGCTTCGACGAAGAGATCATGCGGCAGTGCTTCTACGAGAACCTGCTCGATCCCTATATCAGCTCGGGCAAAGGCACCTATCGCAACGACCTTCTGACGGTCGTGCGCGCGCTTTACGCGCGCAACCCCGACTGTTTCGAGGTCCCCAAGCGCGAGGATGGTCGCAACAACTTCAAGCTCGAGAACCTCGCACCGCTCAATGGCTTCGAGGGGCATGACGCGCACGACGCACTGGGCGACGTGCGGGCGACCATTTTCGTGGCGCGCATGATCCGCGACACCGACCGGGCGCTTTGGGAGCACATGCTCGCATTGGGCAATGCCAAGGCGGCCACGGACTTCGTCGACAACAACCCGTTGTTTCGCCTCCTCGGCGGTCCGATGCTCGATCCCGGTGTGCTGGATGTCTGCCTCATCGCCTCCGAGGCCGGAAACCCGAAGAACAAGACGGCGTGGAACCTGGCGATCGATCCGACGCCCTACCTCGACCTGTCGGCCGAAGAGATCCTGGCGAAGATGAAGACGACCGGAACCCCGTTCCGGACGGTCAAGACCAACAAGCAGCCAGCTGCCTTTCCGATGAACTGGCAGTTCCTCCAGCAGGTCTCGAACGACACCTTCGAGCCGGCAGAGCCGGCGGTCATCGAGGAGCGCGCGAACCTGATCCTTGCGCATGAAGGATTCCGCGAAGCGACCGCAAAGGCGCTTCAGCTCAAGACCGAAGGCTATGAGGCCCCGACCACGCTCGAGGAAAAGATCTACGCCGGCTTCCCGTCCTGGGACGACAAGAACCGGATGAAGAGCTTCCACGAGACTCCCGATTGGGAGCGGCGCCTCAAGATCGTGCGCGCCATCGAGAAGCCCGAAATGCGGCAGCTCGGCATTCGCACCATCTACCTCAATGCCCCGGAGGTGCTGAGCCCGACCCTGCGCGAGCAGATTGGCGTCAAGATCGCCGAGGAGCGCCATTGCCTGTCCATGGACAAGCCCTGGACCACTGTCGGCAAGCTCATGGCTGAGCTCGATGAATGGCTGGAGAAAGAGCCGGACGATCCGGAGCTTCTCAATATTCGCGCCTGGGCACTCGAGACCTATCCCAGTGCTGTGCGCTGGACCGGCGTCCCCGAGGTAGCAGATCCCGAGGACAGCGAGAAAGAGGCGCAGGTGGCTGCGGAGGCGGACGCTGAAGCCGCTCCTGAGGAAGCGGCTGTCGCGCCGGCCCCGGCGGCAATGGCCAGGGAGGTTGAAGCGGCAAGCGCTCACTTCCTCGACGGACTGGAATGAAACCAATCCTCCCGGGCCTTCGGGTCCGGGGCACCACATGCAGCACCTCGCAGAAGGCAGGTGTGTGCAGGTCTCACCGACCTGCGCGACACGCGCATTAGCGGCGCATCTTCGGGTCTGGGACCGGTCCCGAGATCCAGGCCTCGGCCGAAATCATCGACTCCAAAGTAATGAGATTAAAGGATTATCATGAAAATCACGACCCTCGCTCCCGCTCTCGCCGCCCTCACCATGCTTGCTGCCTGCGGCGGCCCCGAGGGCGACTTCGAAGAGGCCATCAACACGCAGCTTGCCAACAACCCCGAATGCTGGGGGATCTCGAGCAGCCGCGAGGTGAGCTTTCCCCTGCGCGTCCAGGCAGGCATCTTCAACGACGGCCCCGGTCCCATCCTGACGGGCCTCAAGGATGCCGGGCTGATCGATCTCGATATCCGGGGCGACAAGTGGAAGACCACTTATCACATCGACCTGACCGAGAAGGGCAAGAAGGCTGACCTCTGGACCCAGGGTGAGGGCTTCTGCGTCGGCACGCCGAGGGTCGAGGAGATCGTGCGCTATACCTATGCCGACCAGGGCGCCAACGAGAACGCCGCTTCGGTCGAATATACCTGGCGTCTGCATGACCTGCCCGACTGGGTGGATCGGAACCAGTTCTCGGGCGTCGAGGGCATGGTCAAGCCCGAGACCGGCAGCCGCAACGTTCAGAAATCTTCGGATGGCTGGCACGCGGGCTGGTAAGCCCGTCTCATCGACAGTGAAAATGCCAAGGGGCCTCGCAGAAATGCGAGGCCCCTTTTCTTTTGGATATTCCCGGTCAAAGGCGGGCGGGTGCTTTCTGAGGTCTGTCAGTAGGCCTGACGACGCCGGCGCCAGGGTAGCCAGGCAAGAACCGGCAGATGCACCAGGCCAAGCAATGGCCAGGCAGGTGAGATATCACCCGAAAAGGCATAGGAGCGCATGGCGCCGGCCATCTCGAAGCCCCGCGCGAAGTCAGCTCGTGCCCAAGCACTGGCGTAGGCCATGAATCCGTCCGTGATGCGCCCTGCATCGAGACCTTTCACCACTCCCGAAATCGAGGCCATGAGAGCGGGCGCCATTGCCAGGCCAACAGACAGCAAGCAAATCGTAGCCGCGAGCCTCACCCACCAGGCAAAGCGTCCGACACCAAGCGCGCGCCGCAAGGTGGGCGACACCCGAAGAAGTTCAGGCCAGCCGGCATCAAACCATTCGGTGCCCATGACATCCGACTGTCGGTCCGCCAGGGAGATATGAAAGGCGCTTTCGATCTCCTTCGCGCGCGGATCATGAATCACGAAGAGCACTTTCGGCTTTTCGGGAAAGGCCGTCGATTGCTCGGCGACCCGGGCCAGGCCCCGGCTCGAATAGCCGATTTTGACGCGCCCCGGACAGGAGGGGAAACTGTAGCAATAGACGATGCTCGAGGTCTTCGGAGAACCTGTGATGACAGCCCCGTCGAGATCGATTTTCTGTCGCCAGGTTCTCAATCCCGCGGATTTTGACCGTGTGCCTTTAGTCTTTCGGGTCATCAGAATGAGCCTCCGCGTCAACTTCCGCCGGAAGGCCGCCTGTCAGCGCTGCGCGGATCGCGGCCGCGCGCGCACTGTCCTTGTCGAACCGCGAGGGGCGCATCTTGGGGTCCGGCGCGTCCATGGCGATATTCGGCATCACGCCGACGCCGTTGATCTTGCGCAGGCCGCCATCTCGATATTCTGCGAAGGTCAGGGTCACGGCGCCACCATCCATCGGAAAGACGCGCTGAACGGTTCCCTTGCCAAGACTTGGCCAGCCGACGACCTGAGCCCGGTCATGCGCCTGAAGCGCCCCGGCGACGATTTCCGATGCTGAAGCGGAGTTGCCGTTCACGATGACCGAAACACCGAGATCCCCATAGCGGGGCACGGCACTCGTGCGCACCTGCTGGATGCCTTCCATCCTTCCCGACATCTCGTAGAGCAGGCTCTCCTCTGGAAGGAAGAGTTCGGCCAGAGCCACGGCCTCATCTGTCAGTCCCCCGCCGTTGTTGCGCAAGTCGAGCACGACTCCCTTGATGCCGTGGTTCTGGATCGCTCGGGTGATCAACGCATCCGCGTCCGCGGCGAGGCCCGGATAGAAGCCACCCAGGTAAAGATGAAGAACACCGTGGCGCACGCCGAGATCGAACACATGCACTGGCGCGATATCGGCAGGCTCGACCACGACATTGAGGATCGAGCTGATGCCGGGGCGTCTCAGACCGATGTCGATCCGCTCGCGCGCTTCGTCAGCCAGGGCTTCTCGAAGCATCTCGTTGATGGCATATACCGTTTCGTTGCCGACGAACTTCCCGTCCACCCGGACAACCTCATCTCCTGCTCGAAGACCGGCTCTCTCGGCGGGCCCACCAGGTGCCACGGCTTCAATCCGGTAGCGCCCCTCGCTCGGGCTCACGATGATCCCGATCTGACGGCGGTGATCGTGATCTTCCCTGCTTGTCAGATCCGTCGCCAGTTTTTCAGACATGAAGCCGCTATAGGGGTCGAGACGGCTGAGCGCGCCATCGAGCATGCGGGAGAGTGTGTCTTGGGTCAGGTCGCGCTCGACATGCGTGCGTTCGACCAGCACCGCCGTCCTCGCGAGGGTCGAGACGGCATGGGCAATCCTTCCTTGTGTCTCCCCCTCGAAGCTGCCGACCAGAACCCTGACTTCGTCGCCGATCGCGCGCTCCTGCGGATAGAAAGGTGTATGGGGCCAGGCTTGCATCAGGGCGATCGCAAAAGCGCCGCCTGTAATCCCACCGCGGATGAATGTCGGCCAGTCCGTCTTGCCGTCGATGTGGGAAGCTCCCAGAACTCTCTTCATGCCAGGCCACCTTGACCGGCGGCCTCCAGCTGCGCCTCCCGCGTCTGGAACCAATGGGTCGCACACATGGGCGCGTAGTGATCCTCGGCGCCCAGAAGAATGCGCTCGGCTGTCGTCATTTCGTGGCGTGAGGTATGCGTGGCCGGCGCCTGGCACACGGCACAGCAGGCCTTGCGGCGCTCGAGATGGCTTGCTTCGGCCATGAGGGTCGAAGTTACCTCGAATGCGCGGCCGAGATAATCCATGTCGAGGCCGGAGCAGTAGACGGTGGTGCCGCGGCGGCGCAGCGCCCGGATCATGTCCGCAAAGTCGCCCTCGAAGCTCGGGGGCGAGAAGAACTGGACTTCGTCGAAAAAGGCCACATCCATCCCATCCTGGGGTAGGTCAGCGGCTGATCTCATCACCTGAGCGGAGACGCAGGCTCCATTGTGACTGACGATTTTCCCTTCACCGAAACGATTGTCCAATGCGGGTTGAAATACCCCAACGCTTGGAGCTTCCGCGGCTTCTTCCGCGGTGAAATAGGTTCGCCAGAGAACCTCCTTGATGAGCTCTTCCGTCTTGCCGGAGAACATCGGTCCGACGAAAAGATGCAAATTTCCATATGCCATTGGGCGGTATCTCCTGACCTCTGGTCGGGAAATGGGTTCGGCATGGCGGATGCGGAAAAGCACGCGGACCCGCATGGAAAAAAGGGCCCCGCGATTTCTCGCGAGGCCCCGGAAAATCCTGGTCTGGGAATGCCGTCAGCTCGGAACGACGTCGATTTCGCCTTCGGAGATCTTGACCGAAACCCGGCTGGCACCGCCCTTCTGAAGCACTGCCTCGACAATCTTGTCGGACAGGTCGTCGCGAATCTGGGCCTGGAGCGAGCGCACCGCGAAAGGCTGGCTGGCAGCTGCCTTCGCCATGCGTTCTGCAAGGCCCGGGTCGATCTCGACATCGAGCGCCGCATCGGCCAGGCGCCGGGTAAGCTTCGCGAACTCCAGCGCGGCGATCTCGACCAGATCATCTTCATCCACGGGGCGGAACTGGATTTCCTTCTGGATGCGCGCACGGAACTCCTTGCGGAACAGCTGCTTGATTGCAACTTCCGCCGCCTCTTCGGGATCGGTCTGCCGCCCGAAGCCCATGGCAGGCTTCTCACCTTCGGCGGCGCCGATATTAGCGGTCATGATCACATGTGCGCCGGCCAGTGAGACCATGCGTCCATCGGCGGCGCGCAGCACACCGGTGTCAAGCACCTGGAGCAGGATGTCGAAAACATCAGGATGCGCCTTCTCGATCTCGTCGAGCAGAAGGACGAACTCCGGATACGTATCGCCTGCGGCGGTCAGCAAACCCTCCTCGTCGTAGCCGACATAACCGGGAGGCGCGCCGATCAGCCGCGCAACCGAGTGCTTCTCGATGAACTCGGACATGGAGATCCGCACCAGCGGAAGCTTGAGAGCATCTGCGAAAGCCACGGCCATCTCGCTCTTGCCCACGCCGCTCGGCCCGTTGAAGAGGTAGCTTCCCGCCGTGCCGCCGGGCTGAAGCCCAAGCAGGCTGATCCGGGCAGCCCGCGCAAGCGTCGCGGCCGCATCTCCCTGGCCGAAGACGCGCGTCTTCAGGCACGCCTCCATGTTGCGAACAGCTTCCATGCGATCAGCGTCGGGCGTGCCCAACCGCGGGCCACCCAGTCGCGGAATGGCTGCACGCAGATCATCGATGCTTGCCTTTCCCTCGCCGCGACGGCGCGCGATCACGCAAGCCGTGTCGATCAGATCGAAGGCCTTGTCCGGGAAGCGTCGCTGCGGAAGATAGCGGTCGGCCAGGGACACCACTTCGTCGAGCACCTCGTCATCCAGAAGGACTTCATGGTGCAGAGTATAGGAGCCGACTGCCTGGTCGATGATCTCACGGGTCTGGGCCGCATCGGGCTCGGCCACGACCTCGACCTGGAAACGGCGCATGAGGGCGCCGTCCTTGCGGATCTTGCGCATCTCGCCGGGCGTGGTCGCGCCGACGACACTAAGGCCGCCGCGGGCCAGTGCCGGCTTGAGGATATTGGATGCATCGAGACCGCCGGCACCCGAGGTAGAGCCGGCGCCGACAATCGTGTGGATCTCGTCGATGAAGAGGATTGCGCGCTCGGCGCGGGCGATCTCCATCAGCTTGCCGATGCGCGCCTCGAAGTCGCCACGGAAACGCGTTCCCGCCACCAGGTTCGACATCATGACCTCGAGAACGGGGCGGCCGCGCAGCTGGGCCGGCGCCGTCTTGGTCGACAGGAACTGGGCCAGACCTTCGGCGATCGCGGTCTTGCCAACCCCCGGCTCACCCGAGAGGATCACGTTCGACTTCGAGCGGCGGCACAGCGTGTCAGCCACGTGGCCGATGATCTTGTCCCGGCCGATCACTTCATCGAGCTTGCCACGTTCGGCAAGAGAGGTGAGATTGCGGATCGCGCCCAGGACAGCCTTGTGATGTTCATCTTCTTCGACCTGCGCGGCGCCCTGGCCGGTCTGTGCGGCCTGTCGGGCAGCCTGGTGCCGATCTGCGGCCTGATCGCGGCCCATGGATGCAGAGCCCGCAGTGGCGTTATCTTCTTCCTGGCCTTCCGAGGGGTCGATATTGGAAGGCGGAAACGGTGCTGCCTCGTCTTCCTGAGGCCAATCGTCCGAAGAGATAAGATCCGTGGGGTTATCGGGCAGATTTTCCGGGGTCTCGTCGATTTCTTCCTCGAGACGGTAATCATCATCCGCACGCGGCGTCTTCGGCTCGATCAGACCACCGCTGCGAAGTGCCTGTCGGGTCACCTGACAGCTGTCGCCCATGCGGATCATGCCGCGAACGAGCGAGCGCAGCGTCAGGGGTTCCTGCTTTTCGCGGGCAGCAGCCACAACGGGCTGGACGATCGACTGGAGCGCCTCGGAGATGGGCGGAATGGCCCCATCCGTGCGCCCCTGTGCTGCATTGAATTCAAAAGTCTGTTCGAGGAACCGGCGCACTTTGCGGGGGTGACCGCCCATGCTTTCGATCACCCGGCGACCTTCTTCGGTTCCGGAAATGACGAACAGCAAGTGTTCCGGACGCATTTCAAATGCGCGATATGTTCTTGCGCAAACCGCTGCTTCTCCGAGCAGTCGCTCGAGATGTTGCTCCTGGGCCTCAATCTGGTGTTTCATGCTCTTCTTCTGTGTCAGGGCGTTTTTCCTTCAGCCGCAAGATTGGCCGTCTTTTTCCGCGCCGAAGCGCCTGTGTGACTTTTTGCCAGAAAAAAGACATCGTCGCTTCGCTCAAAGGGCGCAAGACCCCATTGGGCACCTTGAATATAGAACGGGCGCGAACCGTGAAGGATCGCGCCCGCCCATATCAGCCTGCCGGGAGATTTACCCGGGTCATTCTGCGGCCTGTCGCAGCATTGCCGACACGCCCCCTGAGCCGGAGAAGCGGCTCACCTGGCCATTGTCTTCATGGAAGTAGAAGCTCGGCGTGCCGTGGCGGCCAAAAACCTGATGGAAACCGCTCACGGCTTCACCGTAATTCTTCACACGGTCCTCGTAGCACTCGGAATCGAACTCCGATCCGGGCGAAAACTTCTCGTTCATCGCGTCGAGCGCGTCGGTCAGGACCACGCGGATTGCCTCAGGCTCTGCCTTCTCACCGATCATCCCGCGCGCCTTTTCCGCTGCGGTGTTCAGCGGTCCGACCAGCCCATAGGAAATCTGCACGCGATCTTGCGCAGATACGGCCTCGCTTGGCGCCGCGCAGGCCTCGCCGGAGGCGATGACCGCATCGATGCTGTTCATCGCAAGCGGCATATAGGCGACATCCAAGCCCTTTTCGCGCGCCTCTGCCAGCATGTCGGCGAAGGACGTCGGCGCCGGCACGGCCCCTTCGGGGTAATGTTCGAACTCACCGGAGACGAAATCCTGGCAATGCGGACAGCCGGGTGCGCCGGCATAAATGATATCGAGCTTGCCGTCGCCTTCCGTGAGGGGAACAATGAAAGCCTCGATACCGGCTTCCGCCACGGCTTTATCGAGACTTTGAATCGTCTCATGTGCCTCGAAGGCGATCCGTGGCTCGGTCAACAACTCGCGCGCGAGGCCGAAAGTCTGCCATGCGGCCGCGACGGCCGCGACCGCGATGGCCATGCGGATCGGTGTAATCTTCGATTGCGGCTGCATTTGCTCTTCGGCGGGGGCGGATTCTTCCGTGGGAGCGACTTCCTGGATCGCGTCGTCTTCGGCGCGTGCAGCTTCCTCCGTCTGCGAAGCCTCGTCGCCAGACGCAGCGTCGTTATCCGACGCGGCCTCTGTGCGCGCCTCCGGCATGTCCTCTTCGGGGCGGTGGGGGCCGGCTTCAGGGGGTGTGTTGGTCATGACGCCTCTTTGGGTTAAGCGATGGGTATTCCTTTCCAATTGGGTTTCTTGACTGCGCCACGGAAATCGTCTGCGCCATCTTATCGAGGAAGATGGCACAAACGGATTTCCCGATCGTGCGAAGCCGAGGCGAGAACGAGACCGATATGACAGTTTTTCCGATGACCCCCGAGCTCCTCGCTGCGGAGATCGACCTGCCAATTGCCGACTGGCCTGGAAACTGCCATGCGGTGGCCACGGCCGTGCTCGAGCGCGCGCCCGTCGCCGGCATGCGGCTGGTTCGCGGTCATTTCCATGGGTTCGTCTCGCGTCGCTCGGTCTATTCGGCAGGTCCGTGCCAGCATAGCTGGCTTGAACTGGAGGATGGCCGCATTCTCGATCCAACCCGATGGGCAATGGAAACCCCGGATAACCCTGAAATCTATTGCGGCGAGAATGACGCCTACGACGAGGCCGGTCTCGAGCTCGCCGCAACCGCGCCACCGATCTTCCCAGGCATGGCCGTCGGCTTCGAGCCCGCTCTCGCCAAGGCCGGAGCCGAGAAGGTCGCGCAGATTGCGCAGGCCATGGCGGCCGCAGCGCCTACTGACCTCGACCCCGAAGGCAGGGAACTCCGTCGCTTTGCCGATCGCATCCATACTGCCCTGAAATCACCGCCTGAACAGATGCGAGATCCAGATGCCTTGTTTTCAGCCCTCCAGGCTGCCGGCTTGAAAGCTCTCATCAAGATCGACATCTGGCAGAAAGTGATGGAGCCGGAGAAGGGGCGTGTCCGCCGCGGTGCGAACCGGATCTTCGAGGCTCCACCACGCACGGAACTGGAAGAGGCTGCCAAGCTTTGCCGGATCTTCTGTCATTTCCTGCGGATCGAGGAACGAGACAATATCGAAGCGGAACTCGAAGAGCTTGGCTATGAGCTCGAAGATCTCTGGAATGCGCTCAATCGCCTGGAGGGGTTCGTGAACTTCCAGCCGGGCGCGACCATCGAGGACATTCCCAGCCGTTATCTCGATGACCTCAATGTCATCGCCGGCGATCTTCTCGGTCAGGGCTACGGTCAGGATATCCGGGTGGAGCGATATGCCGCCTCGCTTGGACTTGATCGCGAAGCCCTCGATGACCTCATCCGTCGCGCCGGCGCGCGCAGCGGATATTGCTCGGCCTGGAT
>Ga0066839_10000345_pt1 | contig 20882 bp, 11 predicted proteins | sample ETNtaG_10_FD_66733 | JGI IMG/M metagenome (GOLD analysis project Ga0066839, IMG submission 66733) | Marine microbial and viral communities from oxygen minimum zone, Eastern Pacific Ocean - ETNP201302SV82 | ecosystem: Environmental > Aquatic > Marine > Oceanic | place: Pacific Ocean: Eastern...
ATCCGGTACCGATCGCCTTGGTCGTTCTCTCAGTCATGGGCCTGGTACCGGTTCCGGAAGCATCAGAGCAAGCCGTCATTGAAGTTACGATCCGCGAGGGCACTAATATGGCCGCAGCGCTTTCGCCCGATGGCCAGACCCTGGCGATTGACGCTCTCGGTCGCATATGGACTCTTCCAGCGACTGGCGGTACTGCGATTGCACTCACGGATCCAGAGGGAGATGCACGACAGCCCTCCTGGTCTCCGGATGGGACTCGGATCGCGTTCCAGGCTTATTGGGCTGGAGACTATGACGTTTGGGCGGTGAATGTTGATGGCTCTGGTCTAGCCCAGATCACATCGGGACCATTTGATGATCGGGAGCCACATTGGTCTCCGGACGGATCGAGCATTGCTTTCTCGTCTGACCGATCTGGGACTTATGACATCTGGGAAGTCGCCCTCGTCGACGGAGAAGCACGGCGTCTGACAAACGGAGGTGATAACGAGTATGGCCCCGCTTACTCACCCGCTGGCGACGCTGTAGCGTATGTGACTGACGGAACTTCAACTGGGGTATGGATTCGTTCCTCTTTAGGGGCCACGGAGCGAGTGGCTGATACCTATAGCGTCGGCTCTAGCCTCTTCGCTGTGTCTTGGAGTCCAGATGGCTCCAGGCTCTCATACAATGTTCAGAGCTACGGATCGAGTCAGATTCGCATTGTTCCTGTGAGTCCAAATGTTGGTTCTGGACAATTTATTAGTGACGTGGATGAAGACGTCTTCCCGTTTAGGGCTAGCTGGCAAGGCTCGCAGCTTGTGTATACGGCAGATGGTCAGATTCGGGCACGGCTTGCAACTGGAGGCGCGGCCTCTGAGATCCCGTTCGAGGCAACTGTCACACTGGAGCGACCTACCTACCGGAAGGCTCTCCGTGACTTTGATGATTCGAGCAGCAAGGCAGTCCACGGGATCGTCTCCCCCGCTGTGGCACCGGGGGGTGATCGTGTGGCCTTTGCAGCACTTGGTGACCTGTGGGTGATGCCGATCGGCGGTGATCCGGTTCGCCTCACCGACGATGCTTATGTGGAAACTGATCCAACGTGGTCACCGGATGGATCCCAATTGGCCTATGCGTCTGATCGATCGGGCATGCTCCAAATCTGGGTACACAATGTCGAGAGCGGAGAGATGCAACAGGTGACCAATGACGGGGGTGGGGTTCCGGTTTGGTCACCGGATGCCAGTGAGATTGCTTATGTGGTATCTGGTGGGAGAGTCAGTGATATCAGGATTATTTCTCTTTCGACCAACGTGTCACGAACTGTGCGTTCAGGCCTGAATAACCCTGGTAGGGTGTCCTGGTCTCCTGACGGAGAGCAGTTAGCCGTTTCTGCGCATTGGCGTTACTCGACGCGATTCAGGGAGGGTGTGAACAAGGCACTTCTCATCTCCTTGGGCCGGGTGGCTGCACAGGATGCTGATGACACCGCAGATGCTAACCAAGAAAGCACGACTAAGGGTGGAAGTGTTACTTACACTCCGGCCTTCTCCGGAGATGTGGAAGAACTTCCTGAGCCGGTTCTCCAAACCAATGAACGCTGGCTCGATTTTTCCCCTCATGGTTCAGTAGGTACAAGGTCTACAGACGGTCCAGTATGGTCTCCCAATGGTCGACTTATGGCGTACGTGTCTACTGGCGTGCTTTGGGTGATCCCAGTGACACTGGGTGGAGACCCGCTTGGACCTCCGAGGCGACTCACTAACGAACTTGCAGATGACCCGACATGGACTGGTGACTCAGAGTCTATCGTATACCTGACTACTGACCGCCTACGTCGTGTCTGGCTGACTGATGGACGCATCGAGGATATTCCGGTAGTGCTCTGGTGGCAGCGGTCGACCCCCACTGGGCGGGTGGTGGTCCATGCAGGTGCTCTCTTCGACGGTGTCTCAGAGTCATTGCATCGAAATATCGACATCGTCATTGATGGAAACAGGATTGTCCGCGTTGATCCCCACGATGAGGCACTGCACGTGGGAGAGATTGTGGATGCGACAGATGGGGTAGTATCACCTGGATTGATTGAGATGCACACGCACGGGGATTTGGCCTCAGGAGAGCAATTAGGCAGGACTTGGCTCTCCTACGGCATCACCAGTATCCGCATACCTGCAGGTGACCCTTATGATGTGGTAGAGGCGCGTGAGTCGATTGGCTCAGGTCGAAGGATAGGGCCGCGCATCTTCGGGACAGGCGGCACTATTGACGGTAGTCGGATCTATTACAGTGGAGCTCCTTCTCTTGCGAGTTCTGCACAGGTTGCGCTGGAGATGGAGCGAGCGGCGGCTTTGCGTTATGACCTCGTGAAGACCTATGTGCGGCTCCAGGATGCAGTCCAGCGTAGGGTGATTACTGAAGCGCACGCTCTCGGAATGCCGGTAACATCGCATGAGCTGTACCCCGCCGTCGCCAATGGCGCGGATGGGGTCGAGCACGTAAGTGGAACAAGCCGGAGGGGATATTCAACTAAGGTTACGGCACTCAACCGTAGCTATCAGGACGTAGTGCAGCTCTTGGCGCAATCCGGCATGACAATCACTCCGACAGTTGGTATCTCTGGCGGTTACGCGTTGGTTACCGTGGATGACCCATCTCTGTTCGATGATCCTCGGGTTACGACCTTCTCTCCGTCGGCTCCTCAAGCGGTGAGGCTCCGAGGTGATCTAGAGACTTCACGGCGCCTGGTTCAGGATATGGCGTCAACTTTGCGCAGGGTCGTAGAGGCAGGAGGCGTGGTGGTGATGGGCACGGATTCACCGATCAATCCACAAGGGCTTAGCTTGATTACAGAGATGGAGGCCCTCGTGCGGTACGGAGGTATGTCCACTATCGATGCTATGCGTGCGACTACGTCAATTTCTGCTACTGCAATGGGTTACGGACGAGAATTCGGTTCCGTTCGCCCAGGGATGCTAGCTGATCTTGTGGTGTTTGGGGCCAATCCCCTAGAGAATATTCGGGCGGCACGAGATGTGCGAACCGTGGTAAAAGATGGTCGCATATTCGAACTTGATCAGCTGTTACAAGGACCTTCTAGGTAGCTTGATCCTCCGAACGAGCGATTGCTACTGCTAGTTCTCAGTCTTGGTTCGTACCGGTTGGCCTGCGACGTATACCTGATCAATCAACTGTGTATATGTGATGTCACGGGTAGGGTCTTCATCCAGCACGATGAAGTCAGCCCACTTCCCTGGCTCTAGGGTTCCAATATCATCTATGCCAAGGCATGAAGCAGCCACACTTGTGGCTGCTAACAGGGCCTGCGTCGGTGTTAGTCCGCCTCCGACCATCAGTGCCAGCTCCATATGTTCGAAGTAACCGGGGAATCGGCCTGCAGGTCCCGCGTCAGTCCCGAACGTGACGGGCGCGCCGGCATCTTGGAGGATTACCATGTTCTCCATTGCCTGAACGAGCGCGACTCTGTAGGCCGCACCGGAGGCGGACGCCAGGGTACGTTCCATGTAAGCAGGCTCACTCAGTCGCTCGATTTCGCTCTCGTTGGCATACTCTGTGAAAAACTCGTCGTCAAAAAATCCTGGTCTTGTGCCGTAGATATATGTGCTTACTTCACGAGTAAGAGTCGGAACATAGCAGATGCCACTTTCGAGAAGACTATCTATGAACTCCTGATCCACGTCCGTGTCCCTTACGGAGTGCGCGATCATCCCAGTTCCCATATCAATCAGGCGCTTGGCGTCTTCAAGGTAGAAAAGATGTGTGGCAACCTGGAGCCCTCTTTCGTTCCCGACGTCCATCACAGCCTGGACCGCACCCCACGGCATTTTACGGGACGAGCCAAGATTGTCATCTACCCTGAGCTTGAGCCAATCAACACCCGCGTCTGCATTAGCGATCGCTTGATTGCGAGCTGCCTCTGGAGTATTGCCAGCGATTACCGCTCCGGCCGATAGCAGCCGAGCTCGTGGATCCAGGGGGCTTGAAGATTTCCGCGCTTCTATCACGGCCAGGCCGTCGCCGAGACTATTCACTGTTGTGACTCCGTACTTCGCAAAGAGTTCGAGGTCACCACGGATACGGTCTTGCTCATCGACAACGTCCTCGGCTGCCCATAGACCACTTACATGACCGTGGGTGTTGATCAGCCCCGGGATCAAGACTTTACCCTCAAGGAACACGATCTCTGTCCCAGTTGGAATTCCGGCTGACGGTGATACCGCTGTAATGCGACCATCCTCTACGACCATTGTCGCGTTCCGGATGATAGAAGCACCGGTGCCATCCCATACGGAAGCGCCGACGTAGGCTGTCGTTTGGGCTTCAAGGTTAGAGCCCGCCGCGAGGAGGACGGCGGTGAGAGTCGAAAGCGAGTGTAGTCTAATCATAATCCGACCTTACTTCGAAACTGCAGTTGGTGGCAAGGGGCTTCGTCTGGTTGATGACAAAATATAAGCATCCCAGAGACACCTTGAGTTGTTGTTAGACTGGCTCCTTAGGGGTGACGAGTTCATCTTATAAATTGTCATTGCTAGTGAGCATGTCCTAAGTCAGAGGTGATCTGCCGTGGGGGTTTCGGGGGACTGTAGGGAGATAAGCATGACCGAAAGGCGGGAATCATGAAGATATTTTCTGTGATATCAGCGACCCTTGGGGTGCTGCTCGCCTCTGTGGGGGAGCATTATCTGGAGACTACGCGGGTTGATCTCCCTGCCTCCGTAATCGAACGAGGCGCGGCCTCAAGCAATGATGTCATCCAGCAGTATTGTGTGCGTTGTCATAATGACAGCGCATTACGGGGAAATATGACTCTGGAGCAGTTCGACTTGGGCGCCGCTGAGGGCAATGCAGAGCTGACTGAAAAGATGATCAGGAAGGTCCGTGCCGGGATGATGCCCCCACCGGGTGCGAGACGTCCGGCGGGCGACACTCTCCGAGTTCTAGCTGAAGATCTTGAATCACATATGGATGGATTCGCCGCACGTAATCCCAACCCAGGTGGCCGGACGTTCCAGCGCCTTAATCGGTCGGAGTATGAGAGTGCAGTCCATGATTTACTTGGTCTTGAAGTTGATGCGGGAGCATATCTGCCGCTGGATACCAAGAGTGAAAATTTCGACAACATCGCTGATGTGCAGCTTCTGTCGCCGACACTACTTGATGCCTACCTGAATGCGGCAGCAGACATCAGCCGCCTCGCGTTGGGTGACCCCAATGCAAGGCCGGCTGAGCATACGTACAACGTCTCCGGCTACCGCTCTCAGACAGAACGGGTTCCTGGTGCGCCATTTGGTACACGAGGAGGCGTCTCCGTTGTGCATACGTTCCCAGCAGACGGAGAGTACATTTTCCGGATCGCTTTCGAGCATACGACAACCGGTGACGGTTTCGTTGGCCAGATCATGAGATTCGAGCAGGTCGAGGTCTCTATGAATGGGTCACGAGTTGCACTCTTGGATCTGGATCAGTGGATGCGCATATCAGATCCTGAAGGGATTTCAATGCGGACTGATCCAATCTTTGTCCGTGCTGGTCCGCAACGTGTGACAGCTGCTTTCATCCGGAAAACAGAAGGACCAGTCGAAGACCTGATGTCCCCACATGACTGGTCTCTTGCTGATCGTCATACTGGTATCAGTGGTTACGGTTTGACTCTTCTGCCACATATCCGCGATCTGGTCATTTCAGGTCCGAATAAGGTTACTGGCATCTCTGAATCGCCGATTCGAGAGAATATTTTTACCTGTCGTCCTACTTTGGCTGATGAGGCATATCCTTGCGCTGAGGAGATTATCTCCAGACTAGCCAGACAAGCATACCGTAGACCGCTCAATGAGCGGGATCTTGAGTTCTTGATGTCGTTTTATGAGGAAGGAGCGAGTGGTGGGTTCGAGATTGGGATTCGTACTGCACTCCAAGCGATCCTAGCAAGTCCTCACTTCGTATTCCGTTTCGAAGAAGCGCCCCCGAACATGCGGCCGGGAGAAAGCTATCGAATTAGTGACGTCGATTTGGCGTCACGACTTTCTTTCTTCCTGTGGGGAACTGCGCCTGACCCCGAACTGCTAGCAGTTGCTGAGCGAGAGGAACTCTCTGATCCGGAAGAGCTCAAGAATCAAGTACTTAGGATGCTGAGTGACAGGCGTGCCGAAGCTCTTGGCCCGAGGTTCGCGGGGCAGTGGCTTCGCTTACAGGACCTTGATAAGGTCCATCCCGATCAATTCTGGTTCCCCGATTTTGATCAACAGCTTGCAGAAGCAATGCGGCAAGAGACAGAGCTGTTGTTCAACTATTTAGTAAGTCAGGACAGGAGTATTCTAGACCTCTATTCAGCGGACTACACGTTCGTGAACGAGCGTTTGGCTCGGCACTACGGTATCGCGGGTGTTGTAGGTGATCATTTCCGTCGAATTGTATATCCGGATGATCGCAGGAGAGGAGTGCTGGGGCATGGAAGCGTGCTTACGCTGACTTCTAACGCCAATCGGACGTCACCTGTGCTTCGCGGTAAGTGGGTGATGGAGGTTCTTCTTGGATCGCCACCACCCCCCCCTCCACCAGGAGTTCCAGACCTTGAGGAAACTGAAGGCTCCGAAGCGGGAAGGATGTTGACCACTCGTGAACGTATGGAGCTACACAGAACAAGTCCTACCTGTAATTCCTGTCACAGGTTTATTGATCCAATTGGTCTCGCACTAGACAACTTTGATGTCACGGGCCGGTGGCGGATACGAGAGAATGGCGTACCCCTCGACACTAGAGGCGAGCTCTACGATGGTACGCCTATTTCAAATCCAAAGGAGCTTAAGGATGCTCTCTTGAAGCGGCCGATACCCCTAATTCGGACATTTACTGAAAACTTGATGGCGTACGCCCTGGGAAGAAGGGTAGAATACTATGATCAGCCAACTGTCCGATCGATAACCCGGGCTGCTGCTACCGAGGGATACAGAATGTCCGCTTTTATTCTGGGGGTAGTTGAAAGTGAGGCGTTTCAGGTTCAGCAAGTGGCAAGTGTGGTCGACAATCAGCTGCAAGATCTGCCAAATTAGGTGTGAGGAGACGAGCTATATGAATTTTGTCACGGGAAAGCAGATACCGCGCCGTACATTCATGAAAGGTGTCGGTGCTTCGATGGCCCTACCTTTTCTTGATGCCATGGTCCCAGCTGGTAGGACGTGGTCGAAGGCGTTGCCGGAGGGAGATCCAACCCGTGTGATCGCAATTGAGATGGTCCATGGAGCCGCTGGATGTAACGAGTGGGGTGCTACCCAGAACTTATGGTCCCCTGCCCAGGTTGGGCGTGATTTTGACTTAGCGCCAAGTGCGCTTAGCCCTCTCGAGTCTTTCCGCGACTATTTGACGATTATCAGTAACACTGATGTTAAGATGGCTGAGGCATTCGAGCCGCCCGAGATTGGGGGTGACCACTTCCGATCGAGTGCAGTCTATCTCACCCAGTCTCACCCAAAGCAAACCAGGGGCTCGGACCTTTACGCTGGAACATCTTTTGATCAACTGTGTGCGCAGCGATTCGGTCAAGAGACATCGATTCCGTCAATGCAGCTGTGTATTGAACCGGTAGATCAATCTGGTGGGTGTGCTTATGGCTACGCCTGTGCCTATACAGATTCGATAAGCTGGGCATCACCGAGTGAACCACTCCCAATGATCCGGGATCCTCGCGTGGCGTTTGAGATGCTATTCGGGGCAGGTGGGACTGCAGAAGAACGCGCAGCTCGTAGGAAGACGAATAAGAGTATTCTTGATTGGATCACGGAAGAAATTGCTTTTCTTAGGAAAGATTTAGGACCCACGGACCACGCTAGGTTGGACCGCTATCTGGACAACGTCCGCGAATTGGAGCGACGTATCCAGGCAATCGAAGCTCGGAACATGAATGGAGAATCTCGCGAGCTACCTCAGGCTCCTGCGGGTGTGCCCGACTCTTTTGAAGAGCACATCAAGCTGATGTTTGACCTTCAAGCTCTGGCTTTTGCATCAGACGTTACTCGTGTGTTTTCCTTCAAGACTGGTCGGGACGCTTCTGGTCGTGTATACCCGGAGAGTGGCACTGATCGTCCGTTCCATGGAGCTTCACACCACGGAGGACGTGAGGAGGCAATTCTTGAGTTCTTTAAGATCAATAAGTACCACACGAGCCTACTTCCGCACCTCTTGAACAACCTCGCGAGCGTTGAAGAAGCCGACGGGAATCTGCTGGACAACACGATGATCATATATGGGTCACCGATGGCGGACGGAAATCTCCACAACCACCGACGCTGCCCGTTGATCCTTCTCGGGGGCGCAGGGGGGCACAACCCTGGAAATCTTCACTTAAAAGCTCCGGACGGGACCCCAATGGCCAACGTAATGCTGAGCTTGCTCCATGATCTCGGGGTTGATGACTTGGAGAACTTCGGAGACAGCAGTGGGGAGTTCTCATGGTCGATGCCGGTGCCTTTGTCTACTAACAGCTGAGGAGCGAGCATTGATAGGGCGTGAAGTAAGTCTGAAGGTTGTGGGCTTACTATGCTTTAGCTTGCTGATTCTTGCAGGTACACCCGGAGATTCACCAGTCGCTGATGCAGCGATGATGGGGGATCTCGACGAGGTGCGCTTGCTCTTGAGTGGCGGAGCAGATGTGAACGCTGCTCACGCAGATGGTATGACCGCGCTCCATTGGGCCGCAGAAAACGCGCATACAGAAATGAGTTCGCTGCTTGTCACGGCTGGGGCAAACCTTGAGGCCGTGACGCGTATAGGCGGTTATACCCCTCTTCATTTGGCGACGAGGAAGGGTTCCAGAGGGGTTGCCTCGAGTCTCCTTGAGGCAGGCGCTGATCCACGAGCTGAAACCGAGACGGGTAAGGTTACCCCACTCCACTTCGCTGCAGCTGCCGGAGAGGTTGGGTTGACGTCTTCTTTAATAGCGCATGGTGTGGATGTAGATGTACGTGAATCGACTTGGGGCCAAACACCTTTGATTTTTGCGTCTTCAGCCGGCCATCTGGATGTCGTGCATGTGTTGCTCTCGAATGGAGCTGATGCTTCACTGACGACGAAGGTCGTTGACATTCCTGTGCTAGATGAGGTAGACCGAACGGCGCGCGCGGTTCGTAACGAAATACTGGAGGCCTTCAAATCTGCAGCGATGGGAGGGCCTAGTTGGCGGCCAGAGCCCAGCCAGGTGCAGGCAGCAGTGCGGGCAGCCCAGCGAGTTCAGCGTTCCCCGACAAGCGTATCGAATGCCCCAGATCGGGAAGAGCAGCCTGGTGCTCAGCTGGAGGCTCCACTTGGTTACACGGAGTTGGTAGGCAGGCAGGGCGGGCTTACACCGCTACTCCATGCGGTACGCGAAGGTCACGTCGATGTGGCGCTCGCTCTTGTGGATTTCGGAGCGGATATTAATCAGGTAAGCGACGGAGATCGCACTAGCCCGATCTTAATGGCAACAATAAACGGGCACTTTGATCTAGCGCTGCTACTCCTTGATCGCGGTGCGGACCCGACAGTCGCTAGTGATGCTGGTGCAACACCACTCTTTTCGTCCCTGAACACACACTGGGCGCCCAAATCTCGTTATCCTCAACAGCACGCGTATCGTCAGCAGGATGCGACGTACCTAGATGTGATGAAGAGGCTCTTAGAAGCTGGTGTAGATCCGAATGTCAGGCTCAGGAAGCACATTTGGTACATGTCCTACACTTTCGACCTGCTCCGAGTGAACACAATTGGTGCAACTCCTTTCTGGCGTGCAGCTTACGCTACTGATGTCGACGCGATGAAGCTTCTTGTGGAGTACGGGTCAGATTACGGGGTTCCAACACTGAAACCACCTGGTCGTGGACGCGGTGGACGTGGTGGGGCCAGTTCGAGCGAAGATCCTTCGGGGTTAGCACCCGTTCCTGATGGTGGCCCAGGAGTGTTTCCCATCCATGCTGCTAGTGGGGTTGGGTATGGAGAGGGATATGCAGGCAATTCACATCGGCATGTGCCAGATGGTTGGGTACCTGCGGTGAAATACTTGGTCGGAGAACTAGGGGTAGATGTAAACGCTAGGGACCATAACGGCTACAGTCCGGTTCATCATGCAGCAGCTCGCGGTGACAACGAACTTATCCATTACCTGGTCCAGCAGGGTGCTGATGTGACGTTTATTAGCCGTCGAGGGCAGACAACAGTTGATATGGCGAACGGCCCACAGCAACGGATCAGTCCATTTCCAGAGACGATCTCGTTGCTGGAAAGTCTGGGTGCGAAGAACAACCACAACTGCTTGTCTTGCTGATCACCCAGTCGGTCCGCTAGCCCGAACCTTCGCCGCTAGAGAGTTCTTCTAAGATACGCTCAAAAATTAAGCGCTGTTCTTCATCAATGCTGATCACGAGCGTGATTTCGTCGTATTCGAGCTGGGTCATCTCGTTTTCAGCGAGAATCCCTTGAATCCCTTCCTGAAAGAGGGCTCGTATGCGTTCACGCTCCTGAAGTTCGTGCGTACGGCCGAGCTCCGCGTGAAAGTCGTCCCGTTGCTCGTTGATTACTATGTGAGCTCGAACGAAAATGGTCATACGGTCGGTCGTAACTTGCGGGAGTTCCTGGTTCTGGGCTGATAGGAATGGGGGCGCCCATAGACCTAGCGATAACACGATTGCCGAAGCCATGCTGAAACGATAAGCCTTCTGGTTTTGAATGCTAATCATGTATTCTCCGAGCCTGCTCGTAGGTTGGCGGATTGAGAATCATGCTGCAGCCCTCCTCGAAAGGCAGTGGGGTGAAATCACAGACCAGCTGTGGGGACTCCCCCCACAGCTGATTTCGTTCTTTCCCCGACATTCATAAACTATCTATCTCTCTATGATCGAATTTTCTACTTTTTCAGGCCGTTCTTGTGGCTAACTGAATCCGACTTTCCTATAGTATAATTGGGAGGGATTGATGCGAATAAACAAGATCTCTCAGAAAAAGGACTGCAAGAAGACATAGATGAAGACCCTGGCAACCGTATCTACTGTATTTGGTTTCACTCTCATAATTGCTAGTGGGGCTTATGGTCCCCCCGCTTTGCCGAAGCCATCGCCTGAGTTCGTGCATCCAAATGCGGGTGCCCAAGAAACGATGGCAGAGCCGGTTATTGACCATACCGAGGTGGTCGAACAGTACTGTGTACGGTGCCATAATGACCGGAGAATGACCGGCAACATGTCTCTTGAGGGCTATGACGCTTCCGCTCCGGAAATGAGCGCTGAATTGTCCGAGAAAATGATCCGGAAACTGAGAGCGGAGATGATGCCGCCACCGGGAGCGCGGCGCCCAGTTGGAGACACACTCTTATCACTCGTCCTAGCCCTTGAGTCCAGCCTGGACGAGGCGGCTGGTGCCAACCCAAACCCGGGAGGACGCAGTTTTCAAAGGCTGAACCGGGCGGAGTATGGACGCTCTATTCGTGAATTGCTAGACCTAGAGATTGATGCAGGTGATTATCTCCCTCTGGATACGAAAAGCGCGAATTTCGACAATATCGCTGACGCCCAGATACTTTCTCCGATGTTGCTTGATACCTACTTCCGTGCTGCCGCCGAGATTAGCCGACTCGCTGTCGGAAATCCGAATGCTCTCCCATCCTCAAAGACGTTCACAAATGGCGGATATGTTTCCCAGTGGGATCGGGTAGAGGGCGCACCATTCGGGACACGTGGTGGAATCTCGGCCATACACACCTTTCCGGCGGACGGTGACTACGTATTCAGGATGGCCTTTGAACATACTACGACCGGGGGATTTTTCGGCGGCACTTCCAGGGACGAGCAGATAGAGATCTCGATCGATGGTGAGCGCATCGCACTTTATTGGGTCGATCGTTTCATGAACGTCTCGGATCCGAACGGCGCAAACATGCAAAGTGACCCGATCTTTGTGCGCGCAGGTCCACACCGGGTGAGTGCAACTTTCTTGAGGCAAACTGAGGGGCCTAGGGAGGATGTGGTTTCGCCTCATGAGTGGTCGCTAAGCGATAGGCAGATTGGGGTAAGCGGTTATGGAATCACAGCACTTGCTCACCTCAAGGATCTAGTTATCACAGGCCCCCACAAACCCACTGGTGTTTCAGAGACTCCGAGTCGGCGCCGAGTGTTCAGTTGCCGGCCGCTTACTCTGGAGGAAGCATCCGCGTGTGCGGAAGAAATTATATCCCGTCTGGGTCCTCAGGCTTTTCGCCGGCCACTCACACAGCCCGACCTTGAGGGGTTGATGTCCTTCTACGAACTGGGATTTGCCGACGGGGGTTTTGAACTTGGAGTGCGGACAGCGATAGAAGCTATACTGGCTAGTCCTGACTTCGTGTTCAGGCTTGAAGAGGCACCCAGTGGGGTGCAGGCGGGGGAAAGCTACACAGTAAGCAATATTGACTTGGCATCTCGACTCTCATTTTTCCTTTGGGGTGCTCCACCGGATGTTGAGTTATTGGCCGCGGCCGAAAAGGGTGAATTATCTGAAGAGAGCGGCTTAACTGAGCAGGTCAGGCGTATGCTCAAGGATTCGCGGGCAGAGGCTCTAGGGACACGGTTCGCGAGTCAGTGGCTCCGTTTGGAGGACTTGGAGAAAGTCCACCCCGACCGACTGTTATTCCCGGATTTTTACCAACAGCTTGCTGATGCGATGCTCAGGGAAACCGAACTGTTCTTCAATGGTCTGGTTCGTGAGGATCGCAGTGCGCTTGAGTTGTATTCCGCGGACTACACGTACTTGAATGAAGCCCTGGCAAAGCACTACGGTATTCCGGGAATTACAGGAAACCATTTCCGTAAGGTCCAATACCCGGACGATACCCGTCGCGGAATTCTCGGACACGGAAGCATCCTCACACTTACCTCCCATGCTAACCGGACGTCCCCTGTACTTCGTGGCAAGTGGGTCATGGAAGTGCTGCTTGGTACGCCGCCACCGCCACCGCCACCAGGTGTCCCCACTCTCGAGGATACTAAAGGCTCGGCAGATGGACGCTTAATAACTACTCGTGAGCGGATGGAGATTCACAGGGCGAATCCCGCTTGTGAATCTTGTCATAAACTCATGGACCCCATCGGTCTCGCACTCGATAATTATGATGTGACAGGCAGATGGCGGATTCGCGAGAATGGCATGCCGCTTGATACCAAGGGCGAATTTTATGATGGGACTGTGATTGAGACTCCCTCAGCGCTTCAGGAAGTTCTCATAAAGCGGCCGATCCCGCTTGTCAGAACTTTCACAGAAAATCTGATGGCATATGCGCTTGGCCGGAGGGTTGAGTATTATGACCAACCGACGATTAGGTCTATCACTGTGCAGGCCGAGGAAGACGATTATCGTATGTCATCGTTCATACTTGGAGTTGTGCTCAGTGATGCCTTTAGGATGCAGCAGGTGAATGTGGTTGCAGATCATGGGAGTGGGATCAACTAGCGATAGCTACTAGGAGAAACTCGGATTATGGAATTCATCACCGGTAAACACATCCCCCGTCGTACATTCGTACGAGGGATGGGTGCAACGGTGGCTCTGCCGTTTCTAGAAGCGATGATCCCAGCTGGGCGTGTTTGGTCGCATGTCGCCGATGACGCTTTACCTACCCGGCTTGTCGCGATTGAGATGGTCCATGGGGCTGCCGGATGTAACGAATGGGGTGCCACGCAAAACTTGTGGTCTCCGGAGGCAGTTGGCCGTGATTTTGATCTCGCGCCAACTTCACTGAGCTCACTTGAGCCATTCCGAGATCAGCTAACCATCATTAGCAACACCGATATCAGAATGGCAGAAGCTTTCCAGCCATACGAAATCGGTGGGGACCATTTTCGCTCAAGTGCGGTTTTCCTAACTCAGTCGCACCCGAAGCAGACGGAAGGTTCAGACGTATACGTTGGGACTTCTCTTGATCAACTCTACGCTCAGCGTTTTGGACAGGACACGCCGATCCCTTCCATGCAGCTTTGCATTGAGAACATCAATCAATCGGGTGGATGTGCATACGGATATACGTGCGTCTACACGGACTCAATCAGTTGGGCTTCGCCTACTGAGCCATTGCCGGTTATTCGCGATCCCAGGGTCGCGTTTGACCAGTTGTTTGGTGCTGGAGGAACCGTTGAGGAGCGTGCACTTCGCCGTAGGACAAACAAGAGTATACTCGACTGGATCACGAGTCGTGTGGCCCAACTGCGCAGGGAGCTTGGCCCCAACGATATTCAACGACTCGACAGATACCTGGACAACGTTCGGGAGATCGAACGGCGTATCCAAAGGACTGAAGCCCAGAATACGAGTGGTGAATCTCGAGAATTACCGGAGGCACCAGCCGGGGTACCGGACTCCTTTGAAGAGCACACCCGGCTGATGTTTGACCTGCAAGCGCTCGCGTTCTCTTCAGATGTGACTAGGGTGTTCTCTCTGAAGATGGGGCGTGACTCATCTGCGCGGGTTTTCCCTGAAAGTGGCTCAGACCGACCGTTCCATCCCGCTTCACACCATGGTGGGCGAGAGGAAGCAATTCTTGATTTCGCTAAGATCAACCAGTACCACGTAAGTATGCTCCCATACTTCCTCGAGAAGTTACAGAGCATACAAGAGGGTGACACCCACCTTCTAGACAAGACAATGATTGTTTATGGATCACCGATGGGAGACCCAAATCTTCACAACCATCGTCGTGCTCCCCTCTTTGTCGTGGGTGGTGCAAATGGACGGTTAGAGGGGGGGCTACATCTTAAGACACCGGATGGAACCCCGATGGCGAATGCTATGCTAAGTCTCGCGCATGCGTTGGGCATGGATGATATGGATGATTTCGGTGACAGTACTGCAGAGTTGTCCTTATCAATGCCTGGCAGCACCCTTACTAACGCAGGCTCGTAAAGATGAATTTGCATTTCTTGAGGTCCTTAAGTGTACTTGGTCTTAGTGCACTGTTATGGGGTGCGGTACCTCCTGAGTCACCGGTGGCGGACGCCGCCATGCGAGCTGACTTGGATAAGGTACGGCTACTCCTTCGAGGTGGGGCGGATGTAAACGTTGCTCAAGGCGACGGGATGACGGCGCTTCACTGGTCAGCTGAGAATCGCAGTGCCGAGATGGCTGCGATGCTTATCTATGCTGGTGCGAATGTGGAAGCTCTTACCCGGATCGGCGGCTACACATCGTTGCACCTGGCTTCACGGTCTGGTAGCGCTGCAGTCGTTCAGGAACTACTTGAGGCTGGTGCAAACCCAGCAGTCAGGACTAGCACGGGTGGAGCTACACCCCTTCACTTCGCAGCATCAGCATCAAGTAAGGGATCAGTGATCTCCTTACTTGATCACGGTGCCAAGATTGATGCTCGTGAGAGTGCTTGGGAGCAGACACCACTCATGTTTGCTTCCTCACTCGGACGTACTGATATCGTGGAGTTATTGCTCAGCCGAGGAGCGGACGTATCGGTCACCACTTCCACCGTCTATTTGCCTGCGCTTCAGGATGCAGACCGTGCTGCTCGACAGCGCAGGGACAAAGTGCTCGATGGATTCCGTGCCCAGCATATCTCGGGCTCTGAGTCCTGGAGACCAAGTCCGATAGAGGTACAGGCAGCAATGGAGTCGTCTAGGATAGATCCAGATGAGTCGGCTGAGCCGGAAGAAGAGGATGAGGACGCATACAACGAACAGGTCGGTGTCCCCGGTGGGAACTCCTACGCGGATCTTGTAGGTACGATGGGTGGGACCACGGCTCTGATGCATGCCGTTCGAGAAGGACATGCCGAAACAGTGCAAGTGCTTTTGGATCGCGGCGCCGACATCAATCAACCGAGTGCAGGTGACAAGACGACTCCGTTACTTAGTGCGACAATTAACGGCCACTTTGATCTTGCTCTTGAGTTGCTTAAGCGTGGTGCTGACCCGAGACTCGCGAGTACCGGAGGTACGACACCACTTTTCGCCGTAGTTAACACTAGATGGGCACCAAAAGCTCGCTATCCACAGCAAGAAGCGCACAAGCAGCAACAGGCAACACACCTAGAGGTGATGGAGGCTCTGCTACGGTCAGGAGCCAACCCAAATGCGCGGTTGACTAAGCACCTGTGGTTCATGGAATACACATTCAGCCACCTGGGCATCGACGCCTCCGGAGCAACTCCGTTCTGGCGTGCAACCCATGCACTTGATGTACCGGCGATGAAGCTTCTGGTTGAATATGGTGCTAACCCCAGCATTCCAACGACCAAAGGGCAGGATCGTCGCTCACGCGGGGGTGGAGGAGAAGATCCCTCTGGACTGCTCCCAGTGCCATTTGGTGGGCCGGCTATCTACCCGATTCATGTAGCTGCAGGTCATGGATACGGCACCGGTTACGCGGGTTACTCACATAGGCATGCGCCGGATGCGTGGCTTACGACCGTGAAGTATCTCGTAGAAGAGCACGGGGCTGACGTCAACGCGAGAGATCACAACGGATATTCGCCAGTCCATAATGCTGCATCTCGCGGCGATATTGACATGATTCGCTACCTTGTAGACAAGGGAGCAGACGTTATGGTGGTGAGCCGCCGGGGGCAGACGACAGTCGATATGGCGAACGGCCCACAGCAACGGATCCAGCCGTTCCCAGAAGCAATGTCAGTGCTTGAGAGCCTAGGTGCGAAGAACAATCACAACTGCGTGAGTTGCTGACAGTTCCAATCACCGCGTAGTGCCAGGCGTCAGTTGGAATGGGGGTCTACCCGTCAAGAAGACTTCACAGAGTTGATTCCGATCTTATCTACCAACTTCTCGGATATCACTTCGTACTCGTGGAGATCGAGTGTAGGCTGACACCAAGCTTTCATGCCTATTTGGACCGATAGCCATAACTCCGAACACGTAGTCATCTATCGAGATATCCTCAAGCACGTAAGCACTGACATTGCCGACGTCAATCCCAAATTGCCACTCTGGAGTCCAGGTTTCACGCCAGACTACTCTGTAGGAGGATGCCCCTCGGGAAGCTTCCCAGCTCATTGAGGCCGCGTACCCTGACTCACCTCGTCCGAGACGTGGATTGCCCTCCTCCATCACGTTGGGGGCCGGAGGAGCCAGTGCAATTGTCGCCACACCGGCGGCGTTCACACGAGCGTTCTTAGCAAGGTATTCGAAGTCAACACCTCCAAGTGTGTCTTCTGGCTCATGCTGACGACTATAGTTTTCTCGGGATTCAGTAAAGCGAACTCCTGCAAACCCTCGGCGGTTGAATGCTGTGTGGTCACCGCCACGGCCGAAGCGGTCCTCACGTGCGATCAGGCGCACCTCATGTCCCGGCATGTAGACTGCTGCATGTCTGCGGATGAAGCGCGCTAGTTGTCGGGATGGAGAGTCCATAGGGTCCTCTGAGAAGACCCGGATGGTCCTGCTATCAGCAATCCCATTCCCACCTTCAATATTCCCCACGATATCATTATTGAAGACTGCGTCGATCACCCACCCTTCACGCTCTGCTTTTGCGGAATGAAGGCTTGCTCCTACCAGGCCTTCTTCTTCTGCGACGAAGCCTACGAATACCAGGGTCGCATCAAATTGAAGTCCGCTTTGAGCCATTACACGGGCTACCTCCATCGTGAGAACAGTTCCGCTACCGTCGTCGTTGGCACCCGGTGCGGGATTATCCCATCGGGTCCAATCGAATTGTCCGCTATCGATTCGCCGTGCAACAGTATCGTAATGACCACTCACGTAAACTCGGCGATTGCTTCTACCAGGAAGTACGGCAACCACATTGCAAAGCTCAACTTCCTGTGCGATCCGTCCCTGGGGCTCAACCTGATAACAATCAAAATCAACTTGGAGACGGTCACTGAAACTCTGCATAGTTCGCAAGATGTACTCTCGCGCTGGGCTGATGCCCCAGTCCGTGCGGTCCGAAAGAGCAAGCGAATGTCGGGTTTGGAATCCTGTAAGCGCTTCCAGGTACTCATGAAGCCGTTCCGGAGACACGTTCCTGACTATTTCGGCGATTTGAGGATCAATCACAGGCCCTTGAGCCGACGATGGTGATGTCGTGAGCAGGGCAACCAAAAGCATGATCACAATTGGGACCTGAAGCTTCATACCTCTTCCTCAGTTCTGCGGATATGTGCGACTTAAAGGATGGTGTGTCCTGGTCTGGTAGCTAGATGGAGAATGATCAAAAGGCTACACCCATCGCGTTGCGCAACATGAGTGAGCGCGGTACGGGTGAGCAAGCGTCGGGTTCTCAAGAGAGTTCACTCTGCTGACGGTAATGCTTTGCGGCCTTCGCTCGATTTCCACAGCGTGACATAGAGCACCATCTTCGACGCCCACTTTTGCTCGTATCTAGAAACCAGTACATACAGCCCCCGGCCGCACATTGTCGAATACGGGTTGGATTTGCTTCAGTCACTATGCGTGCTGCGGAGAGCGCTATCGGTTGGAGTACACCAAGCACTGACGAGGCATACTCGTGTGCATTAAGTACCAACTCATCTTGCATGCCCTCACTTTGTTCCTCATCGGATGCGATAATGAGCGAATCTAGCCGGAATGAGGTTCCACTTTCTGTGAGAATGCGGTTTAGGGCATGTACGGTGTAGGGCGGGGGGACTTCTCCCGCCACAAGACTCTGGACGATTAGGAGAATGTCTTGCCGGAGCCAGAGAGCTTCATCGAGCAGTATACGACGGCTAGGGGGCGATGACGATAATTCGGGGAAGGAAGCATCGTCCGGCAGGCCAACTGCAGCCAACCAAGTGACTACATCTTCTGGGCCTTGAAGAAGATCTAGGGCCTGATTCCCATCAAAACGCCACGTATTGAGCAGGTCAAGTGCTAGTGTTCCTGCATCGAAAACAAATTGACTGTTCTGGTTCATATAACTGGTAAAATACATATAAACCAGTTAGTTAATCAATTAACCGGTAAAAAAGATTAATAAGAGTTAGACAAGATCCTCGTTCATATTTAACAAGGATATACAGGATCCGGGAACTCCAATGACCTGATTCTTCTATGATCTGTAGCGAATATTCATCTTGGATTTTTTGGACAGGTTCGGCCTTATTTGTGCTATTGGGAGTCGAACCTGTTCTTTTGACCCCCCTATAGGGTGTCTAAACAGGTGCTCAAGGGACCGTAAATGAGCATATTTCCTTTTGATGTTATTCATTCTTAAGGGAGGGTGATGGTGGAATACGGCATGCTCAGAACACTTGACCATCCGCCAACCCCGGCTACCCTTTGGGCGCATGAGTAAATTGATAGAAGAACTTCGGTGGAGAGGGTTGCTGCAAGATGCAACCGAAGGGGCAGCCGAGCACTTGGCTGGGGCTCCGCGCACTGGGTATATCGGCTTCGACCCTTCGGCGTCCAGCCTCCATGTTGGCAATCTGCTCGTGGTCATGGATCTCGTGCACATGCAGCGGCACGGCCATACCTCCATTGCACTCGTCGGTGGTGGCACAGGGTTAATTGGTGACCCATCGGGTAAAACCTCTGAGAGGCAGTTGCTTACGAAGGAAATCGCGGCAGAGAATGCCGAAGGAATTCGTGGCCAGCTCGCGCATTTTCTTGACTTCGATGTGAAATCAAATCCTGCCATCATGCGAAACAATCTCGATTGGCTTGGACAGTTGTCTCTCGTGGACTTCTTGCGGGATATCGGAAAGCACTTCTCGGTCAACCAACTCCTAGCGAAAGAATCTGTGAAGCGCCGTCTGAATAATGAGGAGACTGGACTCTCGTATACGGAGTTCAGCTATGCGCTCCTTCAGTCGTATGATTTCCTTGAGCTGTACCGCCGTGATAAGTGCACGGTTCAGTTAGGAGGTAGTGATCAGTGGGGTAATATCACAGCGGGTACTGACTTGGTTCGCCGGGTGGCAGGTGGAAAAGCATTCGGGGTCGTGTCACCGCTACTGACTAACGCAAGCGGTACTAAGTTCGGAAAGACTGAAGTAGGAAATGTTTGGCTCGATCCAGAACTCACTTCACCATTCGCATTTTACCAGTTTTGGGTCAACACTGACGACCGTGATGTGATTGGGTTCTTGAAATGCTTCTCCCTGCTCTCCCAGCACGAAATTGGTGAACTAGAGGAAGCTACCCGGGTTGAACCTGAGAAACGCATGGCTCAAAAGGTATTAGCTGATGAAGTGACAGATCGAGTCCACGGTGAAACGGGACTAGCAGCAGCCCGTAAAGCTACACAGGCTCTTTTCGGAGGAGATATATCAGGACTGAACGCCAGCGAAATTAGTGAGGTGTTCGCGGATGTGCCGTCGTCAGAACTTGAAAAGTCAAGCTTAGGAGGAGATGGCCTACAGCTTGTGGAGCTTCTAGCCGAGTCTGGTGTGGCCTCCTCCAAGGGAGATGCCCGTAGGGCTATAGAGGGTGGGGGAATATACCTCAATGGTGAGCGTATCCAGGATGTTTCTCGAGCTTTATCAATAGAAGACGCAATCGAGGGGCGTTACTTGCTACTTCGGAAGGGTAAGAGAGCCTACCATCTAGTAGCAGTTTGTGGATAGAGTAAGTCCGCCAGGACGTTGCACCAAAGCATAAAGCCAGCCAGAGGTATTCTCATCACAGGAGGATTGAATAGATGAAACCCATGAAAGTTTCCGCATTGCTGATCGCATCATTGGTAGCTAATGGATGCGCTGAACCGGCAGCAGAGGATCCTGCTGATGAAGCACAGGGGATACATGGAGGCTGGGTAGTCTCCGAGTGGATCTTGCCGGAAAATGAAGTTATGGCCATGCCTGCTGAGCACGGACTGTTTTTGTTCACGAAATCTGGCCATTACAGCATGATGTGGGTTCCATCAGCGGACAGACCGATTCTCCCAACCCCGTCCGAGGAGGCTTCGGACGCGCAACTAGCAGA
>Ga0066839_10000357_pt1 | contig 20627 bp, 25 predicted proteins | sample ETNtaG_10_FD_66733 | JGI IMG/M metagenome (GOLD analysis project Ga0066839, IMG submission 66733) | Marine microbial and viral communities from oxygen minimum zone, Eastern Pacific Ocean - ETNP201302SV82 | ecosystem: Environmental > Aquatic > Marine > Oceanic | place: Pacific Ocean: Eastern...
TCAGTTTGTTATCTTTTGTCGCCGGCGATCCCCAGTAATGTTGACCTGCTACGCGAACGATAGTTTTTAATTTCGTGAAACTTTCTTCAGTTAGATTTTCAGTATCTATGATCATGCTAATTACTCCAGCAGTCGTTAGTTAAGTGGTCGTCCGTTACACTCGGTGACTGCATAAGTAAGTATCATGCATTTTGTCGGTTTGAGTGGTATACCTGTATGCACCATGCCAGCGTTGCTGGTGGACGACGGCGGGGACAGACTCCCCAGCTCACAACTCAACCGCGCTTATGTCGATGACCCATGAGATAGTGATATCATACCAGTTGCGTTGTTATATTTCAATGTTCGAAGAGTTTTTAAGTTGTCTGATTTACATTTTATTTTAGACATTAAAAAACCCGATGGTATCGGGCTTTTAGAGTTAGCTGCTTGTGGCGATTATCAGCCTAGAGGTAGGCCGTATTCATTCTTCATCTGCTGACACATCTCAGGTATATAGCCGTGACACTCTACATACTGAATTTCTTTCGGCGTCAGGTGTTCAGGATCATTGATGATACGGGTCAATTGCTTGTTAAGGAAGAGACGCGACAGTCCTGCTCTAACATTCTCACCCAGTTTTCCTTTTATCTCATGAGCGCCAAGCACAAGCCCCTCTATGCTCTCATATTCACTGAGCAATTGAGCAGCCTTAACATCACCCACCTTATCGATACCGGTAATACCATCCGTACTATCCCCTTTCAATGCAAGGAAATCGATAACCTGTTCAGGTTTGACTCCCAGCTTCTCCACAACGTCCTCATGCTTATAGAGCTTTTTCTGGCGCGGATTAAACAGGCAGATGTCGTCATTAACCAACTGGAACATGTCTTTGTCCGTTGTATAAATCATGACGCGGTAGCCTTTTCTTACGTAGTGTTCAGCCAGCATACCAATGCCATCATCAGCTTCTACGTCTTTCTTAACAAGGACGGGGACGCCGTATGCATGGAGCGCTCGGTAAAGTATCGGGGCCTGTGTTGCAAGTTCTTCAGGCATTGGTTCACGGTTCGCTTTGTATTCAAGCGACAGCAAGTGACGATGATTCTTTTTACCTGAATCCGCTACAGCTATAACGCGCTCGGCTTTTCCCAATGGAGTTACATTGATGAGACTCTTAATTGAGGACAACACAGCGGTTACCGTTTCAATACGCTGTTGCATGCCTTTTGAGAACATCGGCGGACGAGTATGAAACATCCGGTACATGATGTTATGCGTATCGACTAGTACGATTAACGGTTTTTCTTGCTGTGTCATGTGTCTTCCAGGTTATCTAATCTTTATTGTATGATACCTAACTTTATCTATAAAAACAACAATTATGTTGTGGTGATTGTGTTCAATTTATTTTTAATCAATAAAATTAATAACAATATCTACAACATATAGGTTGTATTTTAATTTCGCCGTGTTATTATAGCACTTCAATATCGTTGTATGACGCAATGTGAATTGTTTTTGGACAGGGGTTCGACTCCCCTCACCTCCACCATAAGCGTTCTGGAGCAGGTTGTAGGCAAGTGAACAGTAAGACACTTATCTACGTAAATATTCCTGTTTATGAACTATCAGAGCTTTTATGATGGGGGTGTACTGGCTTCGACAGGATCATGAAGCGGCGCTGACAACGTGGGGGGAGTTGCCCCGTAAAAAGCTAAACCTAAAATAACTGCAAACGACAATGTTTACGGTGCACGTCTAGCCGCTTAATAACCGGCTTTGTGCGGGGTCGTCAGTGCCTAGCACCAGAAAGACTGATAGCCCACCTCTTCGGAGGTGGGTTTTTTCGTTTAGGGTTCCTAAAATGTATCAACCAGGTATAACAAACAAAAAAGCCTGCGCGTGCAGGCTTTTTTTATGCGGGTTTTCTTTCATCTTTCGATGCGCCGAACTCTACAAAGAATTCAATTACTCTCAACATAGCATCTCCCCAATGGGTGGCTAACGAGTCGCACGCATATGGGTCAAAATCTCGAAACACAAATAAAAACGCATCGCGCCATCTCATGAACATGTCTTCCGTTATATTCATCGCACCTTGACCATGCCAGTGTGCTAATGACTTCAGAGATTCGGGTGCTTCGCCGCTAGTAGCTAAGAGCATAACTTGCTCTAAGCTGTGTCTTACTACGGCGCGCTGACGCTCTTCAGATATCCTGTCTAGTATAATTTTTATCTTTTTGTCTCGGGACTTCATCTCTTCAGCAAAAGCGCTTAAGAACTCGTCCTCGTTAACTGTTAACCGCTCATAGGAACGCAACAACATAATTCGCTTTGAATGCTCGGCAACCCTATTTACCTCTGAGCTCATTTTGTACCTCTCGAATTACGGGCGCTTTTTACCACGATTAAACTGGCAAACTCAATAACATTCTCGACTAAACTACAAAAAAACGGAATAAGTCAATAATACGGATGTATCACTTTGTATCATTTCCTAGACCTTACTGCCTATTGTAGTCAAATTTTGTGCTATCATCACATCGGAACAAAGGACTGTATTTTAAACAATTTACGGAGCGCATAAGGATATGCAAAAACGTATATTTACCTCATTCTTTCTTGCCGTTGGCATTTTCTCTCAAGCAGCAAACGCAGAGCCATTTAATTTTGATTTTGTAGGTGACAATATATTTGTCGCTGGTTCGCATGGTCAAAGATTAGGGCAAATCGTATTGGGGTCTGAAGCCAACATATCAGGATCAGTAGTCGCATCCCATTACCTTGGACTCGGTGCCGGCGTAAACATTTCTGGAGATGCCTGTTCTGGTTATGTTTCGCAAAGCCCTTCAGCCAATGTGGAAGGGACGGCGGGATGTGGTGTCGATTCTAGTATCGGTGCCATGATTGCCGAACTCAGTGATTCGCTATTGGATTACGGTGCGTCACGAACTAATGTGACGGAGAGCCTCACCTTTGACGCAAGTCAGAACATTTATAATGTCGATAGCTTACTGCTTGATTCCCAGGAGAGTTTAACTATCTCTGGCGGAGCAAATGATTGGGTGGTGGTGAATGTTTATGGCCAGGCTAAAATGGGCTCTGGCGCTGCGATAAAGCTTGAGGGCGGGATCACGTCTAATAACGTTATATTTAACTTTGCACAAAGCTGGACGTATCGCGAATTCAATATTGGTGGCGTAGATATTAATGGCACATTTCTTTCTGGCGGCCGAGATTACATTCTTGGTGATGGAGCCACGCTAGATGACACTCGTTTTGTTACTAACGGCGCGATAATAGCTAACGTTCAGGATGTTGATTACGTTGGCGCACCTCAGTTTGAAGATGGCGATTACGTAAATGTCCCACTTCATGGTGCAGCGGTAGTGTTACTTATGGGAGCTGGGGCCTTGCTGTACCGCAGAAAACAACAAAAGTGTTGTTTTAATGGTGTTGATTTGGTAGTATGAACACATATTAACTCAATACGAAGCAAGAATTATGTCTGAAACTTCAAGCACGCCATTTAATGCATGGTCACTTAACGGCGAACCCGATCCACACGGCGATTATTACATTGGTGGCCGACTGGCTATTATGCATGGAAAAATGCCCGATCATGTCATATCTGTGGCGCTTGAAATGCCCAATCTAGGGCACAGTGTTGGCGGCTCAATGTTCCTCACTGCCGCAAAAGAGCGACTGCGCTGGTTATCTCGCATGGTCAAGATGGCCGCAGAGAAAGAAGGAGCTAACATTGAGCGTTATAACGAAATTCGTGCCTCTATGCCACTAGGCGAGTTAACCGATGATCAGTTGGCTAACCAATTCTTTTTGACTGAAAATACAGATGATATGACTGCTGGCGCCGCTCGCATTAAATGGCTAAGCAAAGAACTAAAAGCCATCACCGGTTATAAAGACAATAGCAATGAAAACTTTATGCTGAATTAAGCGGCTGCATAGCCATATCGCTTACTAAAAACAAACGCTGCATTGCCACACTGAGCGATTTTGCCGTGCGAAAATATTTTTTCGAAGGCAGGATCGTTTTCCAGATCTTCAAGCCATTCACACAAGCCGTACTGGAACAAGTTATTAGAGAGAACATCCACCTTTATCAGAACGGTACTTTCATCCTGTACCTTGATAGACACTTTTGCCCCTGCATCACCAACAGAGTCTTTTAAGAACCCCGCTTCCACCAGCGTGGGTACCAGGGGTACCATTCCGGTATTCACCGCATTGATGATTGATTGTTCATTTTCAAGCATAGCCATATACGTTGCCTGAGCCACGGATTCAGCAAACATAACTTCGCCAATTAACTCAACTCTTCCGCTGGACTCATTTTCCATATCAGCATTAGTACCAATGATAAATAGTGTCATCAATCCTGCTAATACGACACAGAGAAATGCATTGTAGAGGTAGTGTTTCCATGTGGGGGTGTTGCTTGCATCCATTGCTATATTCACAAAGTCCTTTTCCAAAATAGTATCATGCCGCCAACTTTTTGTATTCGTAAAATTTTAATATCTGCTTTTAATCCAACATAACGAAAGCTGCTAGAATAACCGATGAAACCACTTAAAGCCCTTACTCTTGGTTTACATCCATCAATCACTCCGTTCTCCAAGCTGTAAGGGTTTCTTTACTTATCCCATCAATGTCAAAAACAACATAATTGTTGTAAGTTTTTTGACCGTTTGGTAATATCGCGCCAAATTCAACCAATCAAATTAAGAGGCACACAGGCACTATTATCATGCATTGATACTGCACAGATAATAAAAGCTTTTGAATTAAGACGTTATGAATTACCCATGGATATCCCAAGCGAACAAAGTGTTTATTGGCGTATTGCTAACACAGTTTGTTGTTTCGCTCATTATTGCATTTTTCACTGGATTACACATTCAGGCCATAGTAGGTAGCTTGCTCATCATGAGTGCTCCAATGGCCATGATCTTTATAAAACCAGGTTCACAATTAACCCGCATTACCGTTGGTATTGCCACACAGCTTTTCACAGCATTGCATATCCAAATGACGGCAGGCATGACAGAACTTCATTTCGAAGTATTTGCCACTCTTGCCTTCCTCGGCTTTTATCGAGATTGGAAAGTGGTATTGGCCAGTGTCATCACGATTGCTATACACCATTTCTCATTCTTCATTTTGCAAATGGGCGGCTCTGAGTTAAGGATATTCGAAGACGGCCACGCCAGCTGGGGTGTTTTGGTTATTCACTCTTGTTTCGCTATCGCTGAAGGTGCGGTGATCATGTATGTTTCTGCAACCAGTCATCGTGAAGCAAAGTCCGCCTATGCGCTCGCTCATGCAGTGGATACCATCATTGAAGATAAAAGCGCAATTAATCTTAATGTAGATATTGATTCAAGCATTCGGGAACTGGATAACTTCCGCAACCTCATCTCCACATTCAAGTCGATTGTCGATGAAGCTAAACTGACCAGCAAACAGGCTGGATTATTATCGGGAAAAGTCGAGACCGTCTCTGAAAAGTTAATCCACTCTGTTCAAGGCAATGTTTCTCAAATTGAAGGGATTGCCACTGCCATTGAGCAAATGTCCATTACCTCTCGTGACGTTGCTCATCGTGCTGCTGACGCGAACTCGTTATCTGGTGATAATCAATCGAACACTCAGACAGCAAAAGACACAATCGACAAGTCTACCAAAGATATAGGCCAACTTTATCATCGCTTACAGTCTACATCGTCAATAATCGAAGACCTGTCGTCAAAGTGCGCCGAAATTGATAAAACCATGGCTGCTATCATGGGTATATCTGATCAGACAAACCTATTGGCGCTAAATGCCGCCATTGAATCTGCCCGGGCGGGCGAACACGGCAGAGGATTTGCCGTTGTTGCAGATGAAGTGAGAACTCTGGCTAGGAATACCAGTGAGCAAGCTGAACATATCACTGCAATCACAACCGCACTGATTGAAGATTCTAAAAGGTCTGTCGAAATGATGGCAACGTGTTTATCTGATGCTAAAGGGAGTGCTGATGCCTCCGGTGTGGCGTCAGAAGCAATGATGGAGTTGAAAGCCATTGTCAGCTCACTGGAACAGCAATTAACTAAGTTTAAGAGTTAATGAGTTCTCGTGCATTGTGGGGCGTTGGAGTGACCTCGTGGGTTGCTATTTGCGCCCTTTTTCTCTTCATCATTAGACAAGACTCACTCAGTGATTTTGACCCGAATGGCGCACTTTACACCCTCAGTATGAATACGGGATTTGACTCTTCTTTCACAGATAGTCTCAAACGTGAAGTGGGCGATCTTTCACTTACCGTAGTTCACTTTGAAAACAGAGGTTGTTGGTGTCAAATTGTTGCTCAGCCTCACATTGAATCGGTTAAGTCGTTGGCTAAAAACAAAGGGTTGAGTAACATCGTCGTTGGCGAAATTAGTAAAGGCATGCAGAGTAGAATCCCCTCCCTGCCGGCCGTTGCTGTATTTGACCAGGATGAGAACCTCATATACCTGGGCCCCTACTCAAGCGGGATCAGTTGCAGCCAAAATGAAGGCATTGTCGAACCTTTTATCGGACATGCTACGCGTCAATTTCCTGTTGCTGCAATCGTCAGTGACGCAAAAGGTTGTTACTGTAATACATAGACTTTATTCAGAATCTCATGTTATTATAAACCCCATGTCACATGGACTGTGGCCACTAAAGTAAAGGATTACAATGAGACGTTTATCTACGCATAACATGACGGTTTCGGAATGCGTGAAGAGCACCAAACCATACTTCACCCTAGCCGCATGGAAACATAACCACCCAAACATCCACAGTAAAGCCAAGCGAGAAGGTTGGCTTGATACCTGTATTGATGCCATTCAAACTCCCGAGTGTTGGGACAAAGACACTTGCATTGAAGACGCAAAGCAATTTAAAACAATATACGCATGGCGCCACGGGAATCCGGACGCTTTTTCTCATGCTCAAGTGCAAGAGTGGTTCGAGGAATGTACATTTCATTTTGCTGATCAAAGCATGGTTGAACGAACGTGGTACAAAATGCGATGTTTGCGCTCAGCCCGTCGGTTTGAATCACTTAAGGACTGGCGCCTCTCTGAACACTCAGCTTATTATGCTGCCATACAGTACGATTGGATTGAAGACTGTTCGAAGCACTTCACACCACATGAAGGAAAGCAGCTTTACTGGACACTTGAACGCTGCATTGAAGATGCAAAAAAGTACAACGTACTTAAAGATTGGCGAAAAAATGGACGCGGTGCATACCAATCTGCATGCCGACACAAATGGATAGAACAGTGTACGGCACACATGCAACGTGGAGGCACTTTACAAAGTGATGGTTTCGAGCCGAAATGGACGCTAGAAATATGTCTTGCTTCAGCAAAACAACACACTTCACAAAAAATCTGGCTTGAGTCTGACTTTGAAAGCTACAAAGCAGCATTGCAATATGGCTGGTTTAAAAAATGTACTGAGCACATGACGACTCTCATCCCTAAGCGATCGTATAAATCATATTCAAAGCAGGAGTGCATTGCATCCGCCGAGAATTACGAAACCCGACTCGATTGGCGAATTGGCGACCCGAGCGCCAGAAACGCAGCAATAAAATTCGGATGGTATGAACTATGCTGTGAACACATGATCCCAGGGTTTGACCGTTTAAAAGTAAAACTAACTTTTGATGAGTGTAAAGAAAGCGCAGAGCAGTACAGCACTCGTGAAGACTGGAAAAAAGGTGACCCTGTGTACTATCGCCAAGCGCAGATCAAGGGCTGGATGGATGAATGTTGCTCGCACATGAAAAGGAAGCCAATCAAACGCACCTATACCCTTGAAGTATGTAAAGCGTCTGCTGCAAATTTTAGTTCCCGTACCAAATGGGCTAAGGGTGACAACCTCGTTTACCAAGCTGCTAGCCGTGAAGGCTGGATGGATGAATGTTGCTCGCACATGAAGCCACTTAGAACGATGAAACCTCGCGCTCGTAAATGGACAGAAGAAAAATGCATGGAGTCCGCTGCAAAATACCAAACGCGAAGCGAGTGGCTTGACGCCGAATACATCGCCTATAAGGCCGCTAAGCGGTATGGGTATTTTGACAAGTGTGTTGCTCATATGTCTCGAAAGTTAAAATGGACACTGGAAACATGTGTAAAGCTCGCGTCAAACTGTGAAAGCATTCGCCAGTTCCGAGAAAAACACGCAGCTGCCTATTCCGCTGCCAGTAATTATCGATGGCTAGAAGAGTGTAGAGCGGCCGTGGGACTTAACTTGCAGACCTAGAATAATCCCCGGGTATTTTATGCCCGGGAATCCACTTTTGGCATTTGCCAAAATTTCGCATATGATGTCCTAATTAAAACAATTATTTTTTTAATTCAGGGCATGAACCGTGGCACCACAAACTAGTTCAGATGTAAATCAATGGACGTACCAAACATGTTTAAAGGATGCTAAGAAATACACTAGCGAAGATGAATGGCAGGAAAAAAGTCCCGCTGCACATGAAGTCGCAGTTAAATCGCATTGGATAGTTGAATTCCGCCTCCACTTTAAACCAAAACGTTTACCAAAGACCAAAAACACACGTTCTAAGCCTAAGAAAAAGACGACGACCCACTCCCCTAAGCAATGCCTTAAGTTCGCACAACGCTGCAAAACAATTACTGAATGGCGAAATATACATCCTCAGTCGCTTAAAGATGCCAAGACTCATGGTATCTACGAGCAATGCATTGAGCATATGAATGTGCGCCAGTACAACCAGTGGACGAAGGAAGAGTGTCTCTCGCACGCTAAAGAATTCGAGACCAGAAGCGCATGGAGTCGCGGCCACGCTGCAACCTACCACTATTCGAAGAAAATGGGCTGGTTCAATGAATGTGTTGCCCATATGCCCAAGCCCTACGAAACAACCAAGTTAGACATGACTAAAAAAGAGTGCCTTAAGCATGCCAAAGCGTTCAATACAAGAACGGAATGGAGTCAGGGTCACACTCAATCATATCGACTCGCCAGGCGTATGGGATGGTTTAATGAGTGCGTTGCTCATATGGCGACACCGAAACCTCGAAAACAGTGGACAGAAGACGAGTGCATTAAAATAGCCAAAAAGTACCCTGATCGTAAGGCATGGCGAGAAGGTAATCTGAGTTCTTACTCTGCCGCTTATCAATATGGGTGGATGGAAAGTTGCACGGCGCACATGCCGGCGCGCGCATCATCCAAAAAAGTCTGGACTAAAGCTGAATGTAAGAAGCACGCCAAAAAGTTCAAATCTCGCACTGAGTGGACTAAGGGGCACCACGGCTCTTACCGCGCAGCATTACAAAATGGCTGGATAGATGAACTCATGCCGGCGAAAAACAAAACGCGGAATCGAATTTTGAAAAAAGACTGCGTCGCAGACTCCAAGCGCTTCAAAACCAGAACCGAGTGGATGCGAGGCGCTAGTTCAACTTACTTTAGAGCCAAGCAAAAGGGGTGGCTCGATAAATTGATGCCCAGCATGTCTTCTCGCTGGACGGAATCTGCTTGTATCGAATCAGCCAAGAAGTTTAAGACGATCACTGAATGGATGGAGCATAGCAGAGGGGCGTATGCGGCTGCCAAACGCAATAACTGGTTCAAGAAGTGCACAAAGCACATGAAACGTGCATCAAGCCCTTATAAGTGGAATAAAGAGGCTTGCATCGAATCTGCGAAGCAGGTTGGCGATATTCAAGAATGGAAAAAGGTTGAGAACGGTGCTTATCTTGCGGCCAGACGCGAAGGCTGGATCACTGAGTGCAAGAAACACATGAAGAAGAAGTCAGAAAAATAAATAGAAGAGATTAAATCTAAAGGCCAAATTTCAGATTGTAATTAACTTCCAGCTTACACTTAAGCTTAATTATTACCCCGTATTTGACGGGGTTTCTTTTACTGTATTGGTCAAGTAATCACGACCGAATATTCCCTTGTCAGTTTGATTTTATTGGCAATAAAGCGATTATGTGCAGGAACAATAAAGTCTGCCCGTTGAAACACGGCGAGTGACAATAGAGTTCGTCCGTAAGGTGTAAGTCATATCCAGATCAACTGAGGGCATTGGCTTAACAGCCATCAACACTCTACTAGCTGAAACAATAAGTTGTACGCTACGGGCAAACTTTATTGTCTCAACACAGATTTGTGGGTTTCCAATTTAGTTTGCACGCTCAACACCTCATTTTTCCCCTAATGTTTGAACACTAAAGCCAGCTTTGTATGTGCGGGGAGCTAACATCTTTGCTTGATGCTCTCTCGGTACACTTTGTTTTTACTAGCGTGTGCAATCTTTAAGGTCAACATCTCAACTTCTGTGCAAACTTAATTGTCATTGCATAAGATTATTCATGCCAATAATAGTTGATTTTGAATATTGAGGGATTACAATAGACGTATATTGCATGTTTTGATATTAGCAAATGCCGATAGAACGTATATTGTCAGAAGATGACATTAACAAGGTGATTAAAGCCAACAGTAAGCCACCATTTGCCATTAGAAATAAGGCTGTTGTGCTTGGCTCAACATACTGGTTACTCACTGCTTATGAACTTAGTGAGTTACGGCTTGAAGATGTAATGGATAAGAGCGGCAGCTTTATGTCAATTTGGGTGTTACCCGATTACGTTGCACAGAACGGTGAAGCTAGAGAGTTACGAACCTCCGCACATATTATTAAGTTCATGCAAGAATATATCGACTGGTGGAAAGCTAACGGCCTATACCAGACTGGCAAGAAGTCACATCAAGGTTGCGATCCGAAAGCGCCATTTATTTTGAATGATAACTTTGAAAAGTATGCACTTTCAAAACGTGAAAAAGGTGGCGCTAACGTATTGCCGATAGCTCTAAATAAGAAGCTTAACTCTTTGCTAGAAACGGCAGGTATAAAAGGCTGTACGCCTAGTAGCTTTAGAGACAGTGGCATAAAAATGTTTTATGACAACGGTTGCCATTATAACGATTTAAAAGACTTCACTGGCATCAAAACCAAGAGGTCACTTGATAGCAAAATTAGACCACATGAAGCCGAGTTAGAATCGGTAATGAATGGTCTTTTTAGAAACGTATAGGTTGCAAATATGAGCATTAAATCTATTGAGTCAAAACAAGAGCATGAAAAAGCCCTGAATAGGGTACAGCTGCTTTGGGAGGCTAAACCTAACACTCCTGAAGCAGAAGAGTTGGAGCTACTTGTAACTTCAATAGAGGCTTATGAAAAAGAACATTACCCAATTGATAAACCAGCTCCCGAATACGTCAAAAATTTCCGCATGGAACAGCAAAGAACTAAATTAATTTGGACGGGCGAAAACGCTATTGAAGTTTCAGAGTTTATAGGGCGCGAAGACTTCTGCCATAAGCACGGTGTACTAATTGTCAAAAATAACTCAAGTATCGCCTATGTCAACAAAGGTGATAGCGTTGAAATCAACAATAGTGGTGATGTTATTAACAAAATTCAGCCTAATGATTTAGAGCCTGTAATCGTTAAGGCAACTAAGAAATTATTAGATAAGGAATAGATGTGAACTTAAATAAAATTATATGCAAAAAGTGCCATAGTAGTAACGTCTATACTTCATGCGTCATGGGTGATGACAAACACGAATGCAAAGACTGTGGCCACTTATTTGGTTGGTACTATGATCGCAACAAGCCAGAAAACAAAAACATGCCGCGCCCATCTCGAACATACGACATTTTATAAGCAAGGAATAGAAAGTGAACGAGGTGGAAGTATATCAAAGCGACGATGGTGGTCTATCGCTTGATGTAGCAGTAATTAGTGAGTCCGTATGGCTATCACAGAAACAAATGCTCACACTATTTGGACGCGAAAGGTCGGTAATTACTAAACACGTAAATAATGTGTTTAAGGAAGGTGAGCTTGATGAAAAAAGCAATGTGCAAAATATGCACATTGCTAATTCAGATAAACCAGTTAAGCACTACAGCCTCGATGTAATAATCTCTGTCGGATACAGGGTTAAGTCCCAACAAGGTGTTAAGTTTAGACAGTGGGCAACCAAAACTCTAAAACAACATCTGCTGAAAGGCTACACCCTGAATGAAAGTCGTCTATCACAAAACGCTTCTGAACTAGAAAGCGCACTTAAGTTAGTGCAACGCGCCGCTCAATTACCTCAGAATGCCGAATTTGGTGCTGGGCTAGCAGACATATTAGGTCGATATACAAAAACTTTCTTATGGCTACAGCAATACGATGAAGGGTTGCTCACTGAACCAAAGGGTGAGAATGGCGGGTCTCTTACACCACTGGGTGATGCCAAGCTTGCCATTAGGGAACTAAAGCGACAACTAATATCTAAAGGCGAAGCTACTCAATTATTCGCCAACGAGCGCGAAGATGGCCTGAGCTCTATCTGGGGCAATTTAGATCAAACTGTATTTGGGGAACCTGCATACCCAACTATAGAGGCCAAAGCCGCACACTTGTTATACTTCGTGGTGAAGAATCATCCACTGAGTGACGGCAATAAGCGCACTGCCGCATTTTTATTTATCGACTTTTTGAATCGCAACAAACGACTCTATAACAGTAATTATGAACCAGTAATAAATGACACTGGATTGGCGGCCATTACATTACTTGTTGCAGAATCAGATCCAAAAGAAAAAGACACCATAATCCGACTGATTGAGAATCTGTTGGCGACAAAGGAATAGAGGTGCGCGGTGAACCTGTTGTTGGTAGCGTCATTACCGTGTTGATCTTTGATAATCCACCAGGTGGACTAATCGATCGTCGACATAGCTATTACAAAAACCTTGGTTATGGATACGACCACGAGTTTATCCCTCACAGATGCATTCAAGCACTACATCGGAAAGTCACTCATGGTCGGTGGCGAATACGCGCGAACTTTTTGAGTTAAAAAGCGTGTAAATACAACAAAAATGTTGTTTGTGGTGTTGTGTTTTGGTATGATTATTACATCTTAATTAAGCCATACACAGGGGAATCACCATGGCCACTATTCAGTCAATCGAAGCACAACTACAAGAACGCGCACCTTTTTTAACGGTAAAGCGAACTAAGCATGGTTTCAACATAGCAATTAAGGACTACCCATTTCTATTGGTTGAGTGCCAAAAGTTTCTAGGTGGAAAGCTGAGTGAGCTATCTGACGAAGATATCAACGATGCCATCAACGAAGTTATCCCAACTACCGAAATGGTTAAGAAGTACCGCATCAATTTAACCAATAGCCATACGGTCACTTGCGCCAGCATGCATAAAGTGTATAACGCCAGGGACTGGAGCTCAGTGAGTGAACTTGCTTCTAAGCTAACTGGAATTGAAGAACAGCTTAAAATTCTTGAGAAAGCCGCTCAGTGCGCCGTAGAGGTATAACTTAGACATGCGGGGTGGCAACTCGCCCCGCGTTTTCATTTTAAAAGGAGGTTGTGTCTTGAGTCATTTTTCTTATCGAAATCCATCGCATCGCATTTATACCGATATTCAACCTGTGTTATCTGCTTTGAAGCATGGGAAAAGACGCATCGCAAACCTGCGTTTTCAGGCGCTTTGTGACCAGCTTAATCTGATGAAGTGGGAGGCCAGCGTCGTATCGGAGCTTATCCGACTGGCATGCCAAAAACAGAACATTCGCCCTTATTAACACAAAAACACCACCACCCTTACAACCTTGGTAGAATTCTCATCTATCATGCACCGGCATGGAGCCACTTAACATGATATTCCGACTCTATAGATGGTATAAAAAGCGCTACAAAAGCATTCCACCAGCCAAATCTCGCGCACCAAGAAAACTCGAAAGAACCGATCCCGCTGTTCAGCAGCTGATAGATATGATCCGCTTATTCGAGCTTGATGAATACGAAGTTATAAATCCTGTCCTTCATCACTATCGCTTCACATTCAGTGACGGCACTGTGCGCGCCCCAGTAAGCATTGTCGAAATAGCTGGCTACATCGACTTACTGAAAGAACACGGACTGTATCGCCAAACGGTCAAACGAGAAGAACCTGCATCAATCATTGATATTACACCTTCATGCTCTTCAATAGAGAAAGATAGCGTAAAAGACGCCCCATTGAACAACGCAAAAGTCCTTCCGTTTAAGCGGAAATAAAAATAAAAAATAACAACAAAAGTGTTGTTTTTGAGGTTGGTTTTAGCTATACTTATCCCAGTTGATTAATAACGGGGAAACAAACATGAAAGCATTAATGATCTTACAAAACATGGGCGCATTTGACACATACGATAGCGGCCTAAAAAAGCAATTCCACGACAATGCCAAAAAGGTTTTGCGTGAAATCGGCAAGCGTTTAGGCTTGGATAAGTCGGATTTTGATGTTCGTTCAAACAAAGCTGGACCAGCGTCAACTGGTGAAATCCATTTTCACTCCGACAAGCTTTATATCACCATTGGTGGACTTGATAGTGATCGCGTCATGTATCGCAGCTGTAATGGTCGCAAGGACTATTCAGGTGGTTCTAACCAGTGGACAACACTATCGGCGTTGTTAAGTGACCAATTTATTGATCGTGCTAAGCGCATTCAATTCGCCTAATTTATCTTAACTCTATGATGCCCGGGTGACCGGGTAACTTCACAAATAAGGGGGACTTAATGAATACTGGCCAATTGTGCGTTAAACACGCTTCTCGAATTATCGAGCTTATCAATTCTCGCGTTCCATTAACCGTTGAAGGTATGCCTTACGCACGTGGATTCGTCTATGAAGTTGTCGGTGACCGCTTTTCAAACGCTGATCCTTTGCAGTGTGATGAAGAGTATGCGTTCACAACAAAAGGCCGAGCCGATCTTACACGAAACTCAAATGGCAACATAAAGCACTTTCCTGAACTTGAGCAACATGCGTTTGAGATCACAAAAGAGGTGCTTCCTGAAATTGATAAGGATGGCGTTCCCTATCGCCGTTTGCATGAACACATTGAAGATTGCATTTAACTGAGCGGCCTCGCGCCGCTTGTTCCAACAAATAATTTCAATAAATCACAACAAAAGTGTTGTTTTTAATGTTTGGTGTGCTATTATAAACCCATGTTAAATAATTCATTATTTCACGGGGAAACATAATGAAATCACATATCAAATCTATCATCGTTGCTGTAGCTGCTTTATCACTAGGCGCATGCGCCACTATGCCAAAAGTGCCTGTATACCAGGTCAATGCAAAAGTTATGTCTGTCACTAAAGCACCAGAAGTATGCACCGAAGAAATTAAAAAGACCAAGTCAAAAACAAGCAAAAAAGTGGCTGGCGGCATTATTGGCGGATTACTTGGCAATCAGTTTGGTAGCGGTAATGGTCGTAAAGTAATGACTGGGCTTGGCGCTATCATTGGTGTTTCAGCGGCAACAGACCGACCTAAAAAAACAGGCAAGTTGGTATGTAAATCTGATGGCTACATTGCAAAAGTGACCTACATTCACCCAGAAAGTCAGCGCAAGATGATTGAAGACTTACCACTAAAAAGTCGCACTCGCGCGGAATGGGTAACAATCCCTGTTCATGGCGAACCAGTATACCCTGATTAATAGTAAACGAGCGTAATAAGACGAGCCCTCACCACTAACAACCCCAGATTTTAACTGGGGTTTTGTTTACTCTACATTCAAATAAAAACAACAAAAGTGTTGTTTTTATTTTGACGGTTTGGTACCATTATTCTATTGAAATAAATCATTCTCAGGGGAAACAGAATGAATCAGAAACTTAGGTCTTTTGCCTACTTAACATCTCTCGTTGTACTGATGTTATCTATCGTCTTCGCTGAATGTGCAGCAGAGCGCGGGATTAACGAAGCACTGTCTTCACTACCCGTCTATATCTTATTGGGCGTGGTGCTGACTGCCATTGCCGGACTCTTAGCATATTGCGATATCGTGCCTTGCTGGGCAAAACAGACCAATACACAATTTAAGCAATCAGTAGGGGAATAACATGGCATTGCGACTATTTTTAAAAGAAATCGAAGCAGCAAAAAAGCTTCGCAACATCAAAAACTCTAAAGCATGGGGAGAAACCAACGCAGCTGGCTTAGCCAAACGCATTGAGTTTCTCGTTACACTATTCCAGAGCAACTTGTGCCAGTACGTACGCTCTTATGAATTGTTCGACGATTATGGCATTGGTGAACGCGATTTTGACACGTGCTTTGAAATGCATGATGGCGCCCAGGTAGTTAACGCCGTTATTGACGCAGCACGCAAAGATCCTGCATTGAAAAAAGCTATTATTCGCGACATGGGTAAAGAAACATTCGATAGCTGGGATGCATTGACACCAAAAACGATAGACCTTTTCGTTTCGGAGGCCATGTGAGCAACGTCCGTATAAACAAAACGCATTTTGACGTTCCGTCAGTATCAAAGGACGGTGTCCATTACTTCCCTTACCCTAAAGATGTCAAAATCGTCGATGGTAAATTGGCGATTGCCATTGCCTCTTATCAAGGTAAGTGGCGTTGTGATACTGGCTACTTAGTCAATGCAGAAATGATTACGGCTATTTTCGATAAAGCTGTAAAAGGTGGACTTATCACCGAGTACCCTGCTGTTGTTAATCAGTTTCTACAGGAGAACGCCGCATGATCGTAACGACTAAAGGTGAATGCCAAGATAATATGAGTGACGCCGGCTGGCAACTATTCTGCAAACACCAAGTTGAATTGGGCATTGGCAACCCTGCTTCTTGGCCAGATAGCGAAGAAGTTACACTGGATAAAATTCAAGTGGGGCAATATGAGTACCAAATGTCATCCACACCTAATGTTGGTAAGCTATGGCATGAAGGTAAGTCTTTCAATGTCATTAAAAGCCTCTCAGACAGCGATTTGGAAGGCGTTTTATTCAATTTAATGGAAGACATCGCAGTCATAAAGGAAATGCTTGCAGAGGCTCGCGTACAAAGCTTTGCCGCGCAAACCATTGCGGTCTCACTTAGCGGAAGTAAGAGTGACACCTGCGAAGAGCCACACCCCGAGGCCTTTATTGATTGGACTATTGAGCCATCTCATAAAGTATCAATACCTGAAGACACTGAGATCAGCGTTGAGCACCACCCAGAAACCGAAGGTGGGCGTGAAAACCGTGGCACCAATGCCATGTTAGTTTGGTCCTATCAGCTACCATCCGGCAATGAAGTGAAAATATACTTTGAAGAGCACGGTGCATTCGAAGTGGAACACATTCCTTCAGCCTACGAAGAACATGGTCAAAACACAATAGGTCATGACGAGGAACTGCGTGTCGCAATCTCGTCTGCTTTTGCCACTCAGCAGGAAGCCAACATTGCACTCTTACACTTCTATCAAAACCACTCCCCCATCAAGATTAAAGATGGACTAGTTGATGTTTGGTGGACCCAAGATGGTAAGGAAGAGACGAGCGAGTTATACATCCCTTGGGAAATACGTATGCTTGGCAGCAAACATGTTGAGGGGTTCATTGATGATGCTCTCGCACAGTACGATGAGCCAGGTTACACCAAAACGTGGTAACACTATCGCCCGGGTAATACCGGACTTTCATATTAATTACATTTAATCAACAACAAAAGTGTTGTTTTATTTGGCTCGGTTGTGGTATTATTTACCTGTTGATTGGTAACACACAGGGGAAACACCATGACCGAATTAGCCACTTTCATGTACCAGGTAGCAAATGCATTTCGTCAAAAGCGCACTGCGAAGCTACTTGTGAATCTAAATCTTGTTCGACCTACTCCGGATGCCATTATCGAAAAGATGCAGCGCATTTTGTTTGAGCGTCTACATGCAGTCAACGATGATCCAGAGTATTGTCAACAATACCGTCAAACCAGACAATTCAATCCGCTTGATAAAGCACTAGCCATTGCGGCCGATGAGATTGAATCTGCGGCTGATGCGCTCGAACTTGAAAAGCCGGTACCAAAGTCTAAACGCCGTTTCTCATACGCCAAGACGGATGAACCTTTCATGCACCTGTTCAGCCTGCTAAACAGCACTAATGACGTGTTCTTAGCGCAAATCAATGATATTCAATCACCATCATCAAAAAACTACCAGTTGGGCTGGAATTGCTTTGATGTAAAATTGATCATTGAAGAAATGGGTCGATACATGGAAGCAATTCACGTCCTTCAGTATGAACAAAATGACACACCAGCATACGAAGAGTTTGTTAACTTCATGTTCCAGTTCACTGAGGATACGAACCCAGAACACATATATCCATACGATCTACTTTGCAGCGCGAAGTTAGAAGCCAAAGATGGGACTACTCGTTGGTTAACTCGGGGTGAAAGCTTATCCATATACCCAACTAAATATGCTGAGAAGCACTCATTAATACCAGATAACGCCGTATTTTTTGAACCGGGTCAAAAATACAAAAAAGTTGCATAACCTTTTCAGCGGGGTTCGCCCCGCCACTTTTAAGATAAAATGAAATCAGTCACCAAAACCATTATCTCAGGCATAACAGCAGCATTGCTTTATCTCGCATCTTTCGCTGTATTGGCATCGGCCCTACAAAACATGACTTACAGTGGATTCTCAATCAAAAGCATTGCGATGTGTGGACTTCACGCCGTGTTATGCATATTCATGATCTTAATATCATCCAAACTTCTGGATGTGTTTACCAGTAAAGACAGTGCGTGTGAGTTGCAGACCCATAATTGAGCCTGCATACCTTATGCTTTAATTTAGATACACGGTTTCCATTTCGCCCGGGTATAGTCCGTTCTCTTTAAAACCAAAAGCACCTTTCTTTTTACAGAAATCAGTGTCAAACAACTTGAACCCTGCCGCAAATAACGTCTGTGAATGATAATTTTTTCGAAGAAAATCCAAGTCAGGCGCCACCATGAACATGGCCATATGCGAGTATTTCGCTTTGTGCGCAGCCACTCCCAGCTCATTAAACGCGTCGTAACGGTTCAAGTGGATGAATACCGGATAATTTTCTCTTGTCACGTTCTCATGATGCATCGATTCACCTTCATACAATGCCGATTGAATCATATCAATTGTCGTGCACACCATGTCAGAAACAACCGCGCGTTCCCACTCACTGAGCATTTCAGGAATGATTAACGTTTGGTGAGATGATAGCGCAAGATCCTTAAGGTATTCTGGTTCAATTGCTAATGTAAGGTAGGCTTGAGACAACCCTTTGAGATCGTATTCTAACCATGACCAGTCAGTGTGCGGTTCCATTAAAGCGCGTTCTTTAACCACAGCATGTAGACCGCACCCCCGGGCAAGATCTTGAAAGGTATCCTTCACCTGCCCTTCCTCCATGGCATTGTACAACTCAAGAAACCACTCACTTGAGAAGGGAACTTCAGATTTGGTTTCAAATTCATGCGGTAAATTATCAAACAAATGGGTAAGAAGGGTTTGATGTTTACCTTGCAACATTGATGCAGAGCGACCATCCTGACTGCGCAATTCACACAAGTATTGGTAGCCATTTAATACACGTTTGACGTGGTATTTATTGACTCTATTGCGCCCATCATTGACGAAGATTGGGTAATGCCCCACAAACATAGACTTTTCCGATTTATCCATTGTCGCCCAGGCTGACTGAGGAACAATGCTCAACCCGCCAGACTCGCGAGCCTGACGTAGAGGTAAAGCAGAAAACAGTTCATACGTTTTAACCTGATCAAACCCAGACAACAAAGTCATCCCTTTCCAATACTGTCCGTGTTCTACCATAAAACGACCACCCTTGAGTGCCGCCATAATTTTCTTAAGTATCATTTCATAAATCCATTTACTTATTGAACCAGTATCGTATCAGAATTCAACATTCCTGAATTTAATATAACAATATAAACAACAAAAGTGTTGTATTGTGATTTTGGTTTTGTTAATATATCAATATGTTGATTAGAGAGACGGGAAAAAGAACCCCGTGCAGTTCTCATTAGGGTTTAACTTATGACTCAAATTACACTTGAAAACACCATTATTGAAAAAGACCGCTTGAAAATTAATTGCGAGCACACGTCTTTCGTTGATTTAGAACGCTTCACGCGTGTTGATAGCTTTGCATTGCTTCGTCGTTATCAGGCTTTGGTAAAAGAAGCTAAAGCGGCTGGCGTGGCTGTCAAATACACCCAGCGTTACAAACGCCGCATCCATGATTTAACGGAAGCCTATGATGATGCGTTTGATTTGTACACTCAACGTTTTGATCAACTTGTTAAACGTTGGAAAGCGAAAATTGACAAGGGACTGTTTGCTCCTTTGTCTGAAGACAATGAGTTGAATAGTATTTATGCGTTGCAAAATGAGATTGTTGCAATGGATTATCGTAGCGAACCTATTTCGCAAATGAACGATATCGTAACATCGCTTAATAACATTGAAGCGGCTATCCAGTCTGAAGACTGCGTTAAGATCGCGATGTAATAGCTCTGTAGCTAAGGCTGAATATGCAACTATGTGATTGCCCTGATTGTTCTGGAGTGAAAACAGAAAGCAACATGCTTGAACCATGTATTAATGGAGCGGCGGATGCTGAGATCGAGTACATGAAAAGTAAAAGCAACAGCCAAAGCGC
>Ga0066839_10000371_pt1 | contig 20180 bp, 19 predicted proteins | sample ETNtaG_10_FD_66733 | JGI IMG/M metagenome (GOLD analysis project Ga0066839, IMG submission 66733) | Marine microbial and viral communities from oxygen minimum zone, Eastern Pacific Ocean - ETNP201302SV82 | ecosystem: Environmental > Aquatic > Marine > Oceanic | place: Pacific Ocean: Eastern...
GGATTCTATGATGTTGTTCCTAGAAAACTGTGCAGTGTGTCACGGTGAAAACCTGGAAGGCGCAGCGCAAGGAACTCCACTGCGCGGCGGGTTGAGTCGTGGCGACTCTATGACTGCGCTTACCGTGAGTATCAGCAAAGGGTATGAAGCATCTGGCATGCCTGCTTGGGGCAATGTTTTCACTTCTGCACAAATCCGAAATATTGCCATGTACATTCTGGAGACCCGTGCCAACGTTAACTATGTAACATCAAATTTCGACTTACCACTTTTACTACCTGACGGTGAGATAGAAAGTGAATTACATAATTTCCGGTTGGAAACGGTTATTGAGAAATTGGACCCACTCCCGTTTTCGATAGAGCCGCTGCCCAATGGGCGTCTATTGGTCACCGAAAAAACAAAAGGCGTTCGCATTATTGACGCAAACGGAGAAAAGTCGGGTTTAATTCGCGGAACACCTCAGGCCTATGACGATATTTATCGTCTTGCTACACGTTTGGATATTGAAAGAGGAATGGGATGGCTATTTGATATTGTGCTGCACCCCGACTATGAAGAGAACGGATGGATTTATCTTTACTTCGGTGACCGCTGTAATGATTGTAATGTCATTAGCAGAGAAACTGGGCGCGCAGTTTCCATGAATAAGCTGGTGCGAGGAAAAATTGAAGGAGAAGAATGGGTTGAAGAAGAAACAATCTGGCAAGCCGAAATGGAACACTACGGGACAGCAGGCGATGTCGGTGCCGGTGGCCGTGTCACCTTCGATAACTTCGGGCATGTTTATTTCAGTGTTGGGATGAAAGGGGGTAGCAACAACCGCGGCATTCAGGATCTGTCTACGCCCTATGGCAAGGTTCATCGAGTCAATAATGATGGCAGCATACCTCGAGATAATCCCTTTGCCGATCGGGATGATGTCTATCGTAGTATTTACACTTATGGTCACCGCAGCCCCCAAGGACTCGAATTCGATAACTCAACTGGAGAGTTGTGGGGTACCGAGCATGGACCAAGAGGGGGCGATGAGTTGAATCGGCTACTGTCTGGGCGCAACTATGGTTGGCCATTATATTCACTGGGTATGGATTACGATGGTACACCGGTTGAATATGGTAAGGACTTGGGCATCGCTTTTGAATTATCCGATATTGAGCAACCCGTGGTGGATTTAACGCCTTCACCAGCAGTATCGAGTTTCATACTTTCCGCAAGTGAACAATTTCCCGGTTGGAAAGGGGATTTCCTGGTTGGCTCACTGAAAGCACGCAGTCTTTTTCGCATTGAAATCGAGAACAATCAATTCGTGCGTCGAGAAACACTTTTCGAAGGCGTTGGCCGTATTCGCGATATAGAGCAGGGCTATAACGGAGAAATATATCTTTTGCTTGAACATAAATCCGGCGGAATAATTGTTCAACTTGTGCCTTTACTTTAAGGAGTGAGATTATGAAAAAATCTGTGTCGTTGTTTTTTTGTGTAACTATGATGGTTGCGATACCTTCAATTGTGGGGGCACAGGAAGCAGAATACCCCATCATAGTGGTTCCGACCGGAAAGGGCCCATACTCATTTCCAGAGGGTTATCAGACGCCGTGGGGCAGAATTGAAATTATGGTGACGGAAAAGATGTCACCGAATCTCTTTGTTCTCCATGGTTCGAAAGGCCTTGATCGGGCGCACCCCGATGGTTCCGGCGGCAGGGTCATGGTGCTCTTTGGACCGGATGGAGTTCTAATGGTGGATACCCAGAATCGGCAGGTGGCCGAAAAGACAATGGCGGCGATTCGGTCATTTACCGACGCCCCTATTAAGGTTTTAGTTAACTCACATATCCATAGTGATCATACTGGTGCCAACGCTTTTTTTGCGAACCAGGGGGCGTTAATCTTCGCGCAGGAAAATCTGCGACTTGACATGATCAATCCACGGCGTCCCAACGGCCAGCTAGCCTCGGTACGTGATAAGGCCGCCATTCCATCGGTGACCTATCACTATGATCCCTCCGCGCCCGGTGAGCCTGCCGTTACTTTAAACATGAATGGTGAAACGGTGGATTTCATCCCGATGATGCCGTCCCACACTGCTGGCGACACTGTCGTGCGCTTCCGTAACGCCAATGTGATCTACATTGAGGATTTCTACCGAAACTTCGGCTTCCCTTTTGCGGCTCAGACCAGTGGAGGTTCAATCAAGGGCATGATCGAGGCGATTGATCTCTTTCAGACGATTGCCGGTCCCGACACTTGGCTTATCCCTGGCCATGGCACGCTTATCCATAGAGAGGATCTCCTGCCGTATCGCGCCATGCTGGTTGACATCTTGGAGAAGGTCACGGCACTGCGCGACGAGGGCAAGTCTCTGGAGGAAGTTCTGACCGCGAATCTAACGGCACTGTATGAGCAGACGACCCAGGGCGATACACAGCAAAGCAAGGACCGGTTTATCAAGGCCGTGTATGACGAGGTAAAAGACTTTCCGCCTATCGTAAACGGGAGGCGGGCCATGTCTGCACGTCCCTAGCTGGCAAGCATCTACTTTCAGAAGACGGACAGCGAGTTTTGGGAGAGCTTGGCTCTGCTGATGGTGGCCTTGGGTATACCCCCAGACGAAAGCTGCTGGATTGTTGCAATTTTAGTGGCCACAGATCCAATTGTTGTAGTATCGTTTCAGATGTTTTGGACCTGATGAGGAAATAAAATGAGGATACTCATTCATTGCCTGACGATGACCGGTCTCATTGCTTGTGCAGCTAGTGCTGCAGCCCATCACAGTTTTGCTGCAGAATTTTCCTATGAACTCTTCGGCACCAGAGAAGGAAAGGTTGTCGAGGTGCACTACGTTAATCCTCATGCCCGTATTTTCTTCGCTGTTAAAAATGAAAACGACGAAGAGGAAATATGGGATGCCCAGACCTTTCCCCCCGCAACCCTGCTCGGCCAAGGCTGGCACAGGGGCACTATTAAGGTAGGTGACCGAATTATTCTCCAAGGCAACCTGGGACTAGAAAACAGCCGCAAGCTGTGGATCAGCACAATGACTCTGGAGAATGGCACAGTCATTTACCCTAATGGGGGAAGAGAAAATTGATAGCGAAGAGTAAAGTGAGAGTTCTCGGTTTTTTTCTAACGGTTTCGCTGGCGAACACCTGTTTGGCTCAGTTAGAAGGTGAATGGTACCTGACGATAAATCATGTTGCAGAACGTTTGGGAGTGATTAGCTTCGAGCGAAGGGAAGGCGAACTACGTGCCTTCGTGGACGGTGGGCCAGCCGATTTCGATATGGAAGGCAACCGGCTAGAAATGGACGTTGATTACCGTAATGGCGGCGGGCGACTCCTCAGCCGTCATTTCACCGGCACCCTAAATGGTGACTCCTTGTCGGGAACACTGGTGGCTGAACATGACGACTCTACCGGTACCTGGCTGGCCGAACGATTTGTACCGGAAACCGCGTTGCCTGCAGCGCCCGTGGATTTAAGTGGTATCTGGTCGCGAATTTCCGCTGGCATGGAAAAAGTGTTCCTGGACTACACCGACTCGGCTCAGGCTATAGTTGACGATTACAATTATCTGGATGACCCTGGTCTGCGTTGTAATTCCCCTGGCCTGGTACGGATTTCAGGTTGGCCTTATCCCATGGAAATCATACAGAACGACCGGCAGGTGACTATTCTTTATGAAAGTTTCCGTGAAGTTCGGCGAATTTACATGGATGGCCGAGATATTCCCGAGGATTTTCCTGCTTCTGCCATGGGGTATTCCATTGGCCACTGGGAAGGCAGTACCCTAGTGGTCGAGACTTCTCTGCTGAAACCGAATTTTGTCGACCAGGCGGGACAACCCGTGTCGGGTAACGCCAAGATTAGAGAACGTATAGTCCTTAGTGAAGACGGTCAAAACCTTCGCAGTCTGTTAACTCTCCATGACCCGGAAAATTACAAAATGCCCATCGTAAGATTCAGACAGTGGCGAAAGACCCCGGAAAGAACAATGATGGAATATGACTGCGATTCGTATCCCTTTTACCGAGGGCTGGAACTGGAAGGCAAACTGGGTGACTTCTTGGAGCGAGTGCGTCAGCGTCAATGAAGCTATCTGTTAACCAGACTGCCTGTTTAGCTAGTCTGAGGTAATTCGAACCCTCGAATAAACAGCGTAAATTTTCCAGTGGTGAAGGTCTTGCCTGGCCGATTGCCCTTTTTGAGCTCCGTCCCTGTGATTCAGGGTTTGTATTCTCGTTGTTCTGCAGATTCCAGAATAGTGCGCAAAGCCGGGATGTCGGCAGAGTCTGGTTGGTTGTCCGGTAGCGAACGGATGTAGGCGAAGATATCGTTCACTCCTTCATCACTGAGTGCGTTGGCCGGGTAGTTGGGCATGCTAGTGGAAGGAAGCACAGGCGCAACATCAGCCCGGGCGCGCAAAAAGGCACGGAAGATTTCTTCGTTCACCAGCCAGGGACTGCCTGTGTTGTTAAGATCCACGCGGCCATAACCGGAATAACCATGACACGCATAGCAGCCGTGGTCGTAATAGAGTTGCGCGCCCGCGTTGGCATCGCCAATTACTGGCTCCTGTTGTGCAGTAGCCGCAGGCGCAGTAAATCCGATAAGCAACCCTGTTACGCTGATTACTAGAATTTTCATCTGCTATCTCCTATCGTGGCTGCGTGACTACATCGATCAGGTAAGGTTTGCCGTTTTTTACTGATTCCACTCCACGATCCAGTGCCGCGGTCAGCAGAGCCGGATTCTCGATGGGACCTTCGCTATCCATACCATAAGCTTGGGCCATCTTGCTGTAGTCGATGAAGGGATCGCGCAGTACACAACCTATATGACCACGATCTGTGCCACGGCCCCGAACGCCGGCCAGGTACTGGAGGAACATGTATTCCTGGTGCCAAGCCCGGTTGTTATGCATGACGGTTAACATTGGTAGCTCGTGGTGCACTGCGGTCCAAAGTGCACCTGGGGAGTAATTAAGATCCCCATCAGGCTGCACGTTTACGACGAAGCGCCCGCGGCTCCGAGCAGCCAACGCCGCCCCAGCACAGGCGCCTGGACCATAGCCCATTCCCCCAGCGCCCTGGGTACCAAGAAAGCTATAGGGTTTGTTATGTTCCCAGAGCTCTCGGTGGTGGGCGCCAGAGAAGTTGCTGGGAGAAGCGAGACACCAGTCTTCATTCATGATCAGTGGCCACAGTTCCGCATAGATGCGAGCAGTGCTGACGGGACTGAGGTCCCAGCCTTTTTTCTTCTCTTCCACTGCTACTCTCAGGGCAGTGAGAAAAGTCTCTCGATTGGTGCGGGCATGCCGCGCTTTGCGCTGCTCAACCTCGCGCTGCTTTGCTGGGGTTATCAAGCGGCTCAGTTCAGCGATTATTAATGGAATACTGGCCTGGGCGTCCACCTTGAGCACGGTTCCTTGGGGCTGCCGCGGACTTCGATCCAGAGGAGTCGGTTCGCTCCCCGGAGGAGCCGGGGCATAATCCTCTCGCAGGCTACCAAAACCAATGCCCATGACATCACGCTGAGCCGTTAGTGAATTTACTATAGGACGCTTAAGTGAAAGATCGGAGGCGTCGGCTTCCAGTCCCAGTACATAATCATAATTGGACTCTGCACCAGGCCCACAAAGCGGATGACGCTGCGGAAAACCCATGGGCCCCCCGGTAGAAGTAGTAGAAGTGCTGGCTCCAATCAGCTCGGCCAGTTCTACTGCGGCCCCAATGCCCTTAGGCGTACGAAACATGCCGGTTTCGAGCCGTGGGTTTGAAGCATTGAGTAGTTTCTCTGCGATGTCCTTTGCTGTCGCAGTATCTACGCCTTCGATGACGGCAGGTCGGAATCGCGGTAGATCAAAATCCTGGGCTTCTTCTTTCTGAAGTTCTATGTCGATGACCACCATGGCGGGGCCGGTGGGGGGGGTGACTGCCTGTCGGTAGGCTTCATGCAGGGTGTCGATACATTCCGACAATGTTGTCGGTTGGGCATCCCACTTGGTGAAACTGCGGCACATGGCCGCCATGTCATCGGCGGTATGAGCCTGGATGAAACCAACATCGCGGCCTACAATCAGCAACATCGGCGTGCCGGTATTGTAGGCTTGGAAGATGGACATTGATGCGTGCTGGACGCCAAGGGTGCCATGCAGCATGACTGCCATTGGTCTGCCTTCCGCCTTAGCGTAACCATTGGCCATATCCACTGATGATTCTTCGTGCAGGGCAGTAATGAATTCGGGCATATGATTAGGTGGAGAACCATAGTTGGCGATGGATTCCTGGATGCCTTCAAAACTTGATCCATTGTTGGAGGCAACAAACTCAATTCCCATTTCCTTCAGTGCTTGCACCATTAAGTCCGACCCCGGGCGCACTACCCTGCGGCCATCCGGAGCAGGGAGCTCCACTAGGCCAGCATCGCGCTGCATCTGCTGGTAGGAGGGTGCGGTAAAAGATGCTCGGTAAGCCGATGGCTCCTGGGCTCTGGCAACGGGTGTAACTGCCAACGCAGCTGCGCCGGTGGCCGCCCCCTTAAGAAAGCCGCGTCGATCTACTGTGGTAGCAGAAGGATCCTTCGGTTGTTCAGATTTTTTACTACTCATTTAGATCCCCTCGTTTAACGGTTGGATGGAATACTACCAGAGTGTTTTATATTGTGCGGATTAGGCACAAAAATCAATTAGCACATGTGCAAAGTCAAGCGCTATGACGCCCACTTGATTTGGCAATTTTCTTAAGGAGATTTACAAATATTAAAAATTGAATCCAACATAATTCTCAGCCAATGCCGCCGAAGCTGCTTTCGAATCACTTAAATAATATAACTCAGCTTGTTGCAGTCGACGCTGGAATTGATTGTCATCGGGGAACTTATGCAGCAATGAAGTCATGTACCAAGAGAAGCGTTCTCCTCGCCAGACACGGCGTAAGCAATCCGCAGAATAAGAATTCAACAAATCCTCGGATCCGTTTTGGTACCAGTCTGACAGAGCTTGGCCTAAAAAGCGGACATCGGAAATAGCGAGATTCATGCCCTTAGCGCCAGTTGGCGGCACAATATGGGCGGCATCCCCGGCCAGAAAAAGACGACCGTGGCACATCGTTTCGCAAACAAAACTGCGCATGGGTGTAATGCCTTTTTCGAGTATCTCGCCTTCCGTCAGTGTCCAGTCGGGCACTGTTTCGAGGCGTGTGTGCAGTTCCTGCCAAATCCTGTCGTTGGACCAGTCTTCAATAACATCATCTAGAGGACATTGGATGTAGTTTCGGGTAACCGTACGCGAACGCATACTGTGGAGGGCGAACCCGGTCGCACTGTTCGAGTAAATCAGCTCTTCCGAAGAAGGCGCTGCTTGCACCAGGACTCCTAACCATGCAAAGGGATAGGACTGATCGAAGCTGGAAATTACATCTTCTGGGATCGTTTTGCGACTAACGCCGTGGAAACCGTCGCAACCGATAATGAAATCACAGTTGAGTTTGTGGTTTTCGCCAGCTAGTAAGTACTCAATGAATGGCTCCTCGCTCAGCTGATCGTGAATGCTTACCTTATCGACTTCGAAAGAAACCTGGCCACCGGCGGTGAGCCTCGCAGCAATGATGTCTTTTACGACTTCCTGCTGGCCGTAAACGGTTATCCCTTTACCGTCGGTCAGTTCGTCGAAGTTTATGCGATGAGAGCGGTTGCCAAAACGAATCTCGAAGCCGTGATGTTGCATGCCTTCCCTCTGCAACCGTTCGCCGAGCCCAACTTCGCTTAACAGGGTTACTGAGGCTTGCTCAAGCACTCCCGCTCGCACGCGGCTTTCTACGTAGTCTTTGCTGTGTTTTTCCAGTATTACCGATTCAATGCCATGGAGATGCAGAACATGGGAGAGCAGCAGCCCGGCCGGGCCGGCGCCAATTATGCCAACTTGAGTCTGCACTATTCTGGATATCTTCTTATTGTTTAAAGGGATTACCCCGGCATTGCCGCGGAATTAGCTGTCTTGTTGCTACAAAGCCTGATTATGGCAACACTAATGACTTTTTTACACAGTGAAAGTGATATCCCTCTACTCTCTGATCCGAGAAAACAGTAAATCTGTTGCGACGACTGTGCCACAAGTCCCGGACGATAGATTTGCTGATGAGCCGACGATTGGGCGGAATCGTGTCATACTCTGGTTGGAAGGGATTTAGATGATTGTTTGTTGGTCACCGGAATGCCTGATTTCTATCTATCTGGTAAGCTTGCAGAACCCACGATGTAGCAAGCAGAACTATGAATAGGCGGGCAGATAAGCGAATGCCGTTAGTAGTAACTAAGATTGATCGATCGGCGCAGCAATTCGCCGATACTCTCGCGAATTATGGTGTTGCCACGGTACACGAAGCGCAAGGTCGCAAGGGCCTGCTCGATGCAAAGCTAAGGCCGATCTATCGACCCGCATCGATTGCGGGAACAGCAATCACCTGCGAGGTTGCTCCCGGCGACAACTGGATGATTCACGTTGCTGTCGAGCAATGCCAGGCAGGCGATGTGCTCGTCGTGTCTCCGACGAGCCCGTGCGAAGACGGCTACTTTGGCGACCTGTTGGCAACGTCCCTGAAGGCTCAAGGCGTCAGGGGGCTGGTCATCGACGCTGGAGTTCGGGATGTAGCGGCTCTAACCGAGATGCAGTTCCCGGTCTGGTCGGCGGCGATATGTGCTCAGGGGACTGTCAAAGAGACAGTTGCTAATGTGAATACAAGTATTATCTGCGCTAAACAGCGAATTGCTCCCGGCGACCTCGTTGTTGCTGACGACGACGGCGTGGTCATCGTCCGCAAAGAAGAAGCTGAAACTGTTCTCGAAAAGGCCAGGCAACGGGTGGCCAACGAGGAAGAGAAGCGTACGCGATTTGAAGCCGGTGATCTGGGCCTCGACATATATGGAATGCGTGAGCGACTGGCCGAAAAAGGCCTGCGCTACGTAGAGTCCGAACCAGACGATTGATCGATGCAGATCGCTATTCCTACAACTGTCATGCGCGGTGGCACGTCCAAGGGGCTTTACTTCCTTCGCGATGACCTGCCAAGCGACCTGGAGCAGCGGGACCGCGTATTGCTCGCTGCAATGGGTTCCCCTGACGCCCGGCAGATTAATGGCATGGGTGGGGCACACCCACTGACGAGCAAGGTCGCAATCATATCACCGTCAGATGACGATGCTGCGGACATCGACTACCTGTTCCTGCAGGTTGTCGTCGGTAAGGTGCAAGTCAATGACAGCCAAAACTGTGGAAACATCCTCGCTGGCGTGGGACCGTTTGCGGTCGAACGAGGACTGGTTGAAGCACAAGATGGTGTAACAACCGTACGAATCCGCATGCTCAATTCGGGTGGCATTGCCGTCGCCCAGATTAACACACCGAGTGGCCAGGTGACTTACGCGGGCGACGCGAGCATTGACGGCGTGCCCGGGACCGCGGCGCCGATCATGATCGACTTTGCGGACGTCGCCGGTACTAACTGCGGCGCGCTCTTGCCAACGGGAAATGTTGCAGACGAAGTTGATGGCGTAGAGGTGACGGCTATCGACAACGGCATGCCGGTCGTGATGCTGCGGGCACGAGACCTCGGAAAGACCGGCTATGAATCACCAGGAGAGCTGGAGGCGGATGCCGAGCTAAAGGCTCGCGTTGAATCGATCCGCTTGCAGGCCGGACCGATGATGAACCTGGGCGATGTCGCGGACAAGACCGTGCCCAAGATAAGCCTTATCGCGCCGGCACAGCACGGCGGCATCATTTCCACGCGCACCTTCATCCCGCACCGAGTACACCAGGCGATCGGCGTTCTTGGTGCAGCTAGCGTAGCGGCAGGGTGCTGTATCCCGGGCAGTGTCGCCGATGGGGTTACGGCCATCGTCGATGGCGGGCGGCTCGAGGTGGAGCATCCGGCGGGACGGTTCACTGTCGATATCGACATCGCACAAGAGCGTGGGGGCTTCCACGTGACTCGCTCCGCACTACTGCGCACGGCACGCAAACTCATGGACGGCAACGTCTACGTATCGGAAGAGTTGACGACATGCTGATCATCGACTGTCACGGTCACTACACAACGGCCCCGGACGGGCACCAGGCGTTTCGCAAGGCGCAGCTCGCAAGGCTCGAAGACCCGTCACTGCCGCTACCTACCCCAGCTGACATCAGTGATGACGAGATTCGCAAAAGCGTCGAGAAGAACCAGCTCAAATTACTCAAGGAACGTGGCGCCGATCTGACGATCTTCTCACCGCGCGCATCGGCTATGGCGCATCACATAGGTGATCCAGATACCGCGATGGACTGGGCTCGGGCGAACAACGATCTGATCAAACGCGTCGTCGAGCTGTACCCTATGAACTTCGTCGGTGGCGCACAGCTGCCGCAGGTGGCCGGCGAGTCGCTGGAAGGGCCAATTGAAGAACTGGAGCGCGCCGTTAACGAACTCGGCTTCGTCGGCTGTAACCTGACACCCGATCCATCAGGTGGCCACTGGACGTCGCCGCCATTGACGGACCGTTACTGGTACCCCATTTACGAGAAGCTCGTCGAACTCGATGTTCCCGCGATGATCCATGTGTCGGCGAGCTGCAACCCGTGCTTCCATGCAACCGGTGCGCATTACATCAATGCCGACACGACGGCCTTCATGCAGCTTGTTCAGGGTGACCTGTTCGCCGACTTCCCGGACCTGAGATTGATCATTCCGCATGGGGGCGGTGCGGTTCCCTACCACTGGGGCCGTTACCGCGGGCTGGCAGACATGCTGAAGCAACCCGACCTGTCGGGACACGTCATGAAGAACGTGTTCTTTGATACTTGTGTGTATCATCAGCCGGGCATCAACCTGTTATTCGAGGTCATTGATATCGACAATGTACTGTTTGCGTCGGAGATGGTCGGCGCAGTGCGTGGCATCGATCCGCAGACTGGCCACTACTTTGATGACACCAAGCGTTACGTCGATCACCTCGACCTCAGCGATGAAGACCAGCACAAGGTATTCGAACTCAACGCGCGGCGCATCTATCCGCGACTCGACGCACACCTTGAGGCACAAGGCCGATGAGCGAGGCTGCTTTCCAGATGGACAACGGATGGTTCGAGTTCCACTCGAACCCGTCAGTGCCCGATTTTAAGGTGCCGGCCGGCGCCATCGATGCGCATTGTCACGTGTTCGGACCAGGCGACGTATTCCCGTATGCGCCAACCCGCAAATACACCCCGTGCGATGCATCAAAGGACCAGTTATTCGCTTTGCGGGACCACCTCGGATTCGAGCGCAGCGTCATCGTGCAGGCAACCTGCCACGGCGCGGATAATCGCGCACTCGTGGATGCGATCGCACATTCGGATGGCAAGGCTCGCGGTATCGCAACCGTGTCACGCGCTATTAGCGACGACGAACTGCTTGAGCTTGATTCCGCAGGCGTTCGTGGCGTGCGATTCAGCTTTGTCAAACGACTCGTTGACGTGCTACCACACGACACTCTGACCGAAGTCGCTGAACGCATCCAGCCACTCGGGTGGCATCTGGTCATCTACGTTGAGTCGCAGGATCTTCCCGATTTGTCCGAATTCTTCGCGTCGCTGCCGGGCACGATGGTGTTCGATCACATGGCTCGCCCGGACGTCACGCAGGCTATCAACGGTAAGGCGTTCGATCAGTTCATGCGGCTGCTGGCTGATAACGAGAATATGTGGACCAAGGTCAGCTGCCCGGATCGGTTGACCCTGGCCGGACCACCGAGGTACGACGATGTTGTTCCGTTCGCGAAACGCGTCGTCGAAATATTCCCCGATCGCACAATGTGGGGTACCGACTGGCCACACCCGAACATGACTTCGCACATGCCCGATGACGGCAAGCTTGTGGATTTCATACCCAGGATTGCCGTGAGCGACGAGTTGCAACGTAAATTGCTTGTCGACAACCCGATGCGGCTCTACTGGCCCGAGGAGTTCAATAATGGCCCTTGATAAACCGTATGCGGACATTCCCGGGACCACTATTTTTGACGCCGATCAGGCTCGCATGGGTTATCACCTCAACCAGTTCTGCATGTCCCTCATGAAGGTTGAGTGTCGCGAGCGATTCAAATCTGATGAACGTGTGTACCTCGACGTATGGCCGATGACAGAAGACCAAAGGCAGGCCGTTCTCGACCGAGACTACAACCGAATGATCGAACTCGGGGGCAACGTCTATTTTCTCGCCAAAATCTTCTTGTCAGATGGTCAGTCATTCGAACAGGCTGCTGCGGCCATGACGGGCGTCACTCGTGAGGAGTACCGGAAGATGATGTTGAGCGGAGGGCGTAGCCCTGAAGGTAACCGTTACAAGAGGGAGCAGTAGATGGCCAGGATCACCGCAGGTGTCGCAAGTTCACACGTACCGGCGATCGGTGTGGCTGTCGACCTTGGAAAAACGCAGGATGAATACTGGACGCCTTTGTTCAGGGGCTACGAATTCACCAAGCAGTGGATCGCGGAAGAAAAACCCGATGTCGTTCTTCTTGTGTACAACGACCATGCATCAGCATTCGGTCTGGATATGATTCCAACGTTTGCCATCGGTTGCGGCGAAAATTTCAAACCGGCCGACGAAGGCTGGGGTGCTCGCCCAGTGCCCGAGATTCAGGGCTGCCCTGATCTTGCCTGGCACATCATGCAGTCTGTTATTCAGGACGATTTCGACCTGACGGTTGTCAACGAGATGGATGTTGACCACGGTCTGACTGTCCCATTGTCGTTGATGTTCGGGCAGCCGGAAGCGTGGCCGTGCAAGGTAATTCCATTGGCTGTCAATGTGGTTGTGTATCCGCCGCCATCCGGCCAGCGTTGCTACAACTTGGGCAAGGCACTGCGCCGCGCGGTCGACAGTTTCGATGAAGACTTCAATGTTCAGATCTGGGGCACCGGCGGTATGAGCCACCAGCTTCAGGGGCCTCGTGCGGGGTTGATCAACAAGAAGTGGGACAAGGAATTCTTCGATCGACTTGTCAATGAGCCCGATGAGTTGGCAACGATGCCACACATCGACTACTTGCGTGAAGCGGGGTCAGAAGGCGTTGAGCTCGTCATGTGGTTGGTCATGCGAGGCGCGCTCAATCGCGATGTGAAAGAGCTGCACCGCTTTTATCACGTACCGGCGTCCAATACGGCAGTCGGGCACCTGATTCTCGAAAACAATCTCTAAATGGAGCTCCATATGAAAGTAGTTTTGGCAGGCGCAGGAGCATTCGGTAAGAAACACCTGGAGGGCTTCAGGAACATTGATGGAGTCGAGTGCGTCTCCGTGGTTGGTAGACGCCTGGGGCCGACCCAGGAAATCGCTGAGGAGTACGGAATTCCCCATGCATGCACCGACCTCGCAGAAGCGTTGGCTCAGCCCGCAGTTGACGCAGCCATACTGTGTACACCCACCCAAATGCACGCCAAACAGGCCATTCAGTGCATGGATGCCGGGAAACACGTGCAGGTCGAGATTCCGTTAGCCGATTCTCTCGCTGACGCCGAAGCGGTATTGGTAAAACAAGAAGAAACTGGGCTCGTTGCAATGTGCGGCCACACACGTCGCTTCAACCCATCGCACCAATGGGTTCATAACAAGATTGTGGCAGGCGAGCTGAGCATCCAGCAGATGGATGTGCAGACGTACTTTTTCCGTCGCAAAAACATAAATGCCACTGGTGAACCCAGATCGTGGACAGACCATTTGTTGTGGCATCACGCGGCGCACACAGTTGATCTATTTGCCTATCAGGCCGGTGAGCGTATCGTGCAGGTCAACGGAATCGAAGGGCCGCATCACCCGGAACTGGGTATCGCGATGGATATGTCGATCCAAATAAAAACCGAAAGCGGAAAGATCTGCACATTATCTTTGTCTTTCAATAACGATGGACCGCTTGGCACGTTCTTCCGCTACATCTGTGACAACGGCACCTACATTGCGCGGTACGATGGTCTTGTTGATGGTCACGAAAATGCGATTGACGTGTCCGGCGTGGATGTTTCGATGAACGGCATCGAACTGCAGGACCGAGAGTTCTTTGCGGCAATTGCGAAAGGGCGCGAACCTAACTCGTCTGTTGCCCAGGTTCTGGATTGTTACCGCGTGCTTCACGAGGTGGAGCAGCAGTTCGTCGGGTAGCACAGTAGCTGTCACCAATGATTTTGATCGGGATTTTCAGGAGTTGCTAGCTCCTTCCCCCATTTGGTGGAAACTAGGTGGGGCAACTCTGGAAAACTAAAGAGAATTAAACTGATTATATAATCAGGGGGACTTGTGAAAATTGTTTATAAATTGATTATTGCTTTTATAGCTATATCGATTTTTTATGTAAGTTTGAACTTTGCTGCTTCGGAACTAGGTGGTGAAGTCGTACAATTGATAAGAAATGATTCGGAAGGAAGCACAAAAAATATCAGAGTATGGATTGTAGATGCTCGTAACCAGGCTTGGATTGAACATGGTGACATAGACTCCTATTGGATAAATCGATTGAGTAGTGAGCCAAAAGTTTCACTTATACGCGGTGGAGCCGAAATAAAATATACAGCAGTGACAGATATCGACTCTCACGAGATATACCATGACCTCAGAAGAGAAAAGTATGGTATTGCCGATAGGATAATTGAGCTTCTGTCTTTTGGCGCGGCTCATAGGAACAACTGCACAGGGATCCCTGTTCGATTAGATCCAGTGTGAACAAAAAAACTTAGTTTGCAATGGTTTGGCTTAAATTGGTAATCGTCCAATTCTGGCTCTTCCACTAAAGGTTTATCGCGATGACCCAGTTCGAATTCGCTGATCTGCAACCCGCTAGCACGGCTCCAGACCTGACACAATACGGAATCATTGATGCCAGTGAAATCGTCTATAACCCCAGTTATGAGTTCCTCTACGAAGAGGAAATGAGCCTCGGACTGGGAGGCTTCGAGCGCGGTAAATTGACAGAATCCGGTGCCGTGGCGGTAGACACCGGAATATTTACCGGCCGGTCTCCTAAAGACAAGTATCTGGTGCGTGACGACACGACCCGCAACACCGTTTGGTGGTCCGATCAGGGCAAGAACGATAACAAACCAATCAGCAAGGAAACCTGGGGGAACCTTAAGAGCTTGGTCACAAATCGGCTCAGTGGTAAGCGCTTGTATGTAATGGATACGATCTGCGGAGCCAACGAAGACAGTCACCTGAACGTACGCTTCATCATGGAAGTGGCCTGGCAAGCACACTTTGTGAAAAACATGTTCATCCGGCCCTCCGAGGAGCAACTGATCGACTTCGAACCGGACTTTGTCGTAATGAATGGCGCCAAATGCACGAATCCCAACTGGGAAGAGCAGGGATTGAACTCGGAAAATTTTGTTGCGTTCAACCTGACGGAAAAAATGCAGCTCATTGGGGGGACCTGGTATGGGGGCGAGATGAAGAAAGGGATTTTCTCGATAATGAACTATTTATTACCACTACAGGGCATGGCATCGATGCACTGCTCCGCCAACATAGGACACAACGGCAGTACAGCGATATTCTTCGGCCTGTCGGGCACTGGCAAGACAACCCTCTCTACTGACCCGGAACGCGCGTTAATTGGTGACGATGAGCACGGCTGGGATGACGATGGTGTATTCAACTTCGAAGGGGGGTGCTACGCCAAGACCATCAAGTTGAGCAAGGAAAGCGAACCGGATATTTATAATGCCATCCGGCGCGATGCGCTGCTGGAGAACGTCACTGTCGACAAAGAGGGGAAAATCGACTACGACGACGGCTCCAAGACAGAAAATACCCGAGTGTCTTACCCGATCTATCACATTGACAATATCGTCAAACCAGTCTCCAAGGGTGGGCATGCCAGGCAAGTGGTATTCCTCACTGCTGATGCCTTCGGCGTGTTACCTCCAGTGTCGAAACTCAACAGCGCGCAGGCAAAATATCATTTTCTATCGGGCTTCACCGCGAAGCTGGCAGGTACCGAAAGGGGTGTTACCGAACCAACTCCTACCTTCTCGGCCTGTTTCGGGGCCGCATTCCTGTCACTGCACCCAACCAGCTACGCTCAGGTACTGGCCAAACGTATGGAAGCGGCCGGATCGATGGCGTACCTGGTTAATACTGGTTGGAATGGAACCGGCAAGCGCATCTCCATCGAAGCGACTCGCGCCATCATCCGCAGCATTCTGAATGGCAGCATCGACGAAGCGAAAACTATTACCCTTCCTTACTTCAATCTCACGGTACCCGTAAGCGTGGAAGGGGCCGACGATAGCGTCCTCGATCCGCGCAATACTTACGCAGATCCTGCTGAGTGGAATACAAAGGCCAGCGAGCTGGCGGGATTGTTTATCGCCAATTTTGAAAAATTTACCGATAATGAAGAAGGGCAGGCATTGGTGGCGGCGGGGCCTAGTATAGAAATTAGAGCTTAATGAAGAGAGGCAGGCGTAATCATCCTCCCCTTCTGTTGTTTATGTTGTAGGGCCTAGCCAAAGCAGAACTTCCGCAACCGTTAATCCCACAAAAGAACCGATCATGGATCCTATCAGGGCCATGATGATTGCGACTGGCACAAGCTCTCGGCCATAAGCAGCTCCAACTACTGCTGCGGACGGAGCACTCCCTATATTGGCAATTGAGGCGATCCCTGTTAGAAGCAAATTCATGCGAAGCAAGCGGGCCATGCATAAAAGGATTGAGCCATGAATTGCCAGAATAATAAATCCGGAAAGAATGTACATCGGTGCCTCACTTATAGCTCCCAGACTCACTTCTGCCCCGATTAGTGCAACGATGACATACAACATAATTCCGGAAACTTCTTCGCTTGCGGCCATATTTCCTAATGCAGTCGGAGCAGCTGCCATTCCCAGAATCGAGGAAATAATAATGACCCAAATCATCGCATTAAAAACTCCTGCGGATGCTATGAATGAGCCCAGATGATTACTGACAGTAGCTACAACCAGTGAGAGGCCAAGCATCAAAAATAAAGATGGCATATCTACTGTCTTGTTTGAGGCGACATGCTTCAATGAGTCAAGCACTTCATCGAGTCCGCTGTCGTCAGCTCTCAGGAATCGATCAAATTTTAATTTGAAGGGCTTCAGTGCGAGTATCACTACCAGCCAAAAAGAGTAACAGAGTGCTCCCATTAACAGGGTATAGGTCATTGCTTCGTCACTGACAGAAAGAGCTTCTTTTACAGCCACAAAATTTTGTGTGCCCCCTGTCCAGCCAGCAGACATAGTTGCAAACGTGAGAGGTGTTTCCTCGCCGATAAAACCCTGCATGATTTGCTGAGTTACGATAAAACCCAGCATTATTGAAAGAGTCGAAGCCAGACACAAGACAATGAGTCTTACACCCAACCTTCGGATTATGGCAAGGTTGAATTTCAAAGACATTAGAAACAACATGGCTGGAATCAAGTTGTCTCTTACAGTTTCTCGCGCCCGACGTACATCTTCAGTAAATTCCCACAACCCGAATGTATAAAGAGCCATTGATCCGAACATCACCAATACAATAGATGGGAACCAGCGAAAGAAGGCTGTCTTACAATATTGTTCAAGCCATACCAAAGCGCCGCACAAACCGAACATGAGAGCAATAAAATCGAACCCCTGTGTAATCACGGGCTCTCCTTTAAAAATAGAAACAATATTTTTTCTTTCATGTTTTACTTTCGCATTAGTATCAAAAATCTGAAATTGAATTTAGAGAAGCCCAGCGCGTTCCAACACGCCATCAAGTCGTTTTTCCAATTCTGGAGTCGCCGGGGACATGGGCAGGCGGTGTTCGTTGCTTATCAGTAAGCCCATCCGTTTCATCATATATTTAATCGGAATAGGATTGGTATCGTAGAACACAGATTTGTTCAGTTCGAAGAGTTGATGGTGAAGTGCTTTCCCTTTCTCTAAATCATTGTCCCAAACGGCTTGGCACATCTCTGCAAGAATATGTGGGCGCAAGTTCCCAATGGCATTCATCAGTCCGACGGCGCCAATAGTAAGTTCCGGAAAACTGAGTTCTTCTAGCCCAACAAATATTTTAAAATTAGGAAATTCTGCGAGGCATTGAGAGGTAAATCCAAGGTCATTAACAGCGTGTTTCATGCCAACAAAAGTAAGCGATTTCTCTTTAAGTTCTCTAATTGTTTCTATCGTTATCGAAACTGCAGCTCGGCCAGGTATGTGATAAATCATCCAAGGGATGGCCACATCTTTGGTAATTTCTAAGTAGTATTCAATTATTCCGCGCTGTGGTGGTTTAATGTAGTAGGGCGTGACAATGAGAAGAGCGTCTGCACCTGCGGCAACGGCATGATCAGTTAACGCCTTGGTTTCGAGAAGTGATTGCGATCCAGTAGCCGCGACAATAGGAACGGCATTGTTTGCTGTTACGATCGCAACATCCACAAGTTGGTTTCTCTCTTTTACTGTGAGTGTAGAAGGTTCAGCAGAAGTGCCATTAACTAGTATTCCATGGGAACCTTCCTCTACATGGAACTCGATAAGTTTTTTATAGGATGCCAAGTCTATTTCATTATTGGAGAATGGTGTAATGACCGGGGGGATTGATCCTTTTAATGCTTTGCTCATCAAGATTTCCTTTGCAGCTTAACTGTCATTAGTTCTCTAGGTTTTTATTAAGGATTACTAGTTGCTTAAGCAAATCATCTAATTCCCGTTTACCCAATTTCTTTTCAATAGAGCGATATATTTTTTCGGACTCAGGGACTACTTGTTTGTATTTTCTGCTGCCTTTAGCGGTCAGTGTAATTAGCACTTTGCGTTGATCTTCACTAACCGTTGTCCGTTTTACTAATCTATCTTCTTCTAAATTCTTTACTATGCGAGTAAGACTTGGTGGTAGAATCATACTTTGTTGCGAGAGTTCGAATGCTTCTATGTCATCGCAACCCGCCAATACCCGTAACACTCGCCATTGCTGATCTGTTAAGCCAAACGATCTAAGCATGGGTCGAAATAGAGACATCGTTGATTCTCTTGCCAGCAATAATTGCATGGGTAGGCTACGATTGATGTTTCTCAGTTTTGCCATGATAACTAGTCAGGTTCTCATTCGATTTCATCGACTATAGAATTCGATAGGACGCCAAGACCAGGCACTTCAACTTCTACAACATCTCCTTGCCGAAGGTACTTGGGCGGATCAAATCTGGCACCTGCTCCGTTAGGTGTGCCCGTTGCAATCAGGTCACCCGGCTTCAACCGATAAAATGAAGATAGGTAACAGATCAAGAATCTAAACGGAAACATGAGGTTGTCAGTAACGTCATTTTGACGTTCCTCCCTATTCACTCGAGTAATAACTTGCAACTTGCCCATGGGGTTCAGCTCATTTGTGGTAACCATCCATGGCCCTACTGAACCAGAAGCTTCAAAGTTCTTGCCTTGGGTCACGTTAAACTTGGCATGCCTCAAATAATCACGAACTGAACCCTCGTTCATTATGGTTAGCCCGGCAATGTATTTGTGTGCTTCTGCTTCAGAAATTCTTCGTCCGGCTTTTCCGATGACCAGCACAATTTCACCTTCGTAGTCCAATTGCTCAGACTCTGGTGGATTTATGATGTCCTGTTGGTGCCCAACCAGAGATTCTCTGCTGCGCATAAATACGCTTGGATACTTCGGTAAATCGCTGCCGTCTTTGTACTCAGCGTTACGATTGGCATAGTTAACACCTATGCAAATAATTTTTTCAGGATTAGGAATGGTTGGCGCAAACTGAATCTCGTCTAACCTATGGTCTGGAGCCGTAGAATTTACTGTTTCGGTGAGTTCTTCCAACCGTTGCTCACGAATTGCTTGACGAAGATCTGGCAGTTTAGGAAAGCGTTGGGAAATATTCACTATGCCCTCGCCATTTACTCCACCAAACTGGAGCTTGTCTTCGTATATGAAACTTAGAAACTTCATAATAAATAAGTTCGCTGGGTATATTAGTGCAAGTACAATTTCACAACTAGCACAAGTTGATTTATTTAATATATTAAGTAATATGAAATACCAATGCTAGTATTTTAAGGTTTGTTGAATGCCTCACCAAATAATTGAAGTTTCTTCGAGCGTCGTTGATATGCTTGACCTCGATGATTTGGCTCGCGAGCTGCATGAAGTTGCTGC
>Ga0066839_10000377_pt1 | contig 19972 bp, 16 predicted proteins | sample ETNtaG_10_FD_66733 | JGI IMG/M metagenome (GOLD analysis project Ga0066839, IMG submission 66733) | Marine microbial and viral communities from oxygen minimum zone, Eastern Pacific Ocean - ETNP201302SV82 | ecosystem: Environmental > Aquatic > Marine > Oceanic | place: Pacific Ocean: Eastern...
GATATGGCTTTTCCGGCAATGCAGGGCGATGATTGGGATAGCGTAATTAGAACTGGGTTAGATGGCTTTTATAATGTTGTGCACCCAACAGTTATGCCCATGGTACAAACTCGTAAAGGTGGGCGCATTATTACTATGGCTTCAGTGTCGGGTATTGCGGGCAACAGAGGGCAAGTAAATTACAGCGCAGCGAAAGCAGGTATTATTGGCGCTACCAAAGCTCTATCGCTGGAACTAGCTAAGCGAAAAATTACTGTAAATTGTGTAGCGCCTGGTTTAATTGAAACAGCAATGACGGATGAGCTTCCGGTTGCTGAAATGATGAAAATGATTCCACTTAAACGTATGGGAACAGTGAACGAAGTGGCTGGTACGGTTGCATTTTTAATGTCTGATGATGCTGCTTACATCACTCGCCAAGTTATTTCGGTTAACGGCGGGATGGTTTAATGAAACGTGTTGTTGTTACAGGGATGTCGGTTATAACCGCATTGGGCGATGATTGGGATGAATTTAAAAGCGCCTTGATTAAAGGTGAAAATGCAGTTGTAACAATGCGTGAATGGGATAAAGCTGATGGGCTTAATACGCGCTTAGCTGCCCCTGTCACCCATTTTGAAAAACCTAACCATTATAAACGTAAGCAAATACGCTCAATGGGGCGAGTGGCACTTATGTCCACACGTGCAACTGAGCGTGCGCTTGAGCAAGCAGATTTACTTGAACATAAAAGTCTTACAGATGGCTCTACCGGTGTAGCATATGGCTCATCCACCGGCTCAACACCGCCACTTCTCGCATTTGCAAATATGTTGGAAAGTGGCTCAATGTCTGGAGTCACAGCTACAAGCTATATTCAAATGATGGCACATACAGCACCAGTAAATGTAGGCGTATTTTTTGGCTTAAAAGGACGAGTGATCACTACAAGTTCGGCATGTACGTCTGGCTCGCAGGGTATTGGCTACGCCTATGAGGCAATTAAATTTGGTCGTCAAAAAATAATGGTAGCAGGGGGGGCAGAAGAACTTTGTATTACCGAAGCAGCTGTATTTGATACGCTGTATGCTACAAGTATTAAAAATGACACCCCTAAAAATACGCCTCGCCCATTTGATAAAAACCGTGATGGATTGGTTATAGGAGAAGGTGCCGGTACTTTAATACTTGAAGAGTATGAGCATGCTAAAGCTAGAGGGGCAAATATATTGGCTGAGGTTGTCGGTTTTGGCTGTAACTCTGATGGACAACATGTTACTCAACCATCTTCAGATACCATGCAAATAGCTATTGAAATGGCATTGCAAGATGCCAATTTATCACCTGATAAAGTAGGTTATGTCAATGCGCATGGTACCTCAACCGATAGAGGTGATATAGCTGAGTCTCATGCCACTTTTAATGCGCTGGGAGTTAAACCTATTAGCTCTTTAAAAAGCTATTTAGGGCATACTTTAGGGGCGTGTGGTGCAATAGAAGCATGGGCTACTATTAATATGATGAGCGATAATTGGTTTGCACCTACAATAAATTTAACCGATATAGATAATGATTGCGCTGAGCTTGATTATATTAAGACACAAGGGCGAGAAATTAACACCGATTATGTCATGAGTAATAACTTTGCATTTGGTGGGATTAATACATCTCTTATTTTTAAACGGTATAAGCAAGATTAATCAAGTTTATAAACACTAATCACTAACTGTTGACGTGTTTTTGCTGTATAATTTGCGACCCTTGATAAATGTGGCCGCAGGTTATACAGCATGAATTTTAAATCTTTTAGTTTTTCCCCTGAACTTATTCAGGCGTTAGACGAACTTAATTACCACACCCTTACGCCCATTCAGCGTTCAGCTATTCCGGCTGTTCGTAAAGGTAAAGACGTTTTAGCAAGTGCCCAAACAGGCACAGGTAAAACGGCTGCGTTTGCTTTACCTATCATCCAAAAATTAACTGAATCTGAGCTAAGCACAAGCAATGCTCCGCACGCGTTAGTGCTTGCGCCAACTCGTGAGCTTGCAGAGCAAATAGCAAATAACTTTAAAGCCTATGCAAAACATACCGCTTTAAAAGTAGTGAGCCTATTTGGCGGTGTTAATACCGCAGGCCAAGCAAATGCACTTAAAGACGGCGTAGATGTTGTAGTTGCAACCCCAGGGCGTTTACTAGATCATATTCGTTTAGGTAATTTAAGCCTAGCAAGCGTTAAACACTTAGTACTTGATGAAGCTGACCGTATGCTTGATATGGGCTTTATTGAAGATATGCAAAGTGTTATTAAAAGTTGTGACGAGCAGCGCCAAATTTTACTTTTCTCAGCCACTTTTCCAGCGGCTATTAAGCAGTTTGCAGCAAAAGTATTAAAACAGCCTGAAATTGTTCGCGTAGATCAAACTAATAGTACTGCAAGTACAGTACAGCATGTTGTGTACCCAGTTGAAGAGCGCCGTAAACAAGAGCTGCTTTCTGAGCTTATTGGTAAAAAGAACTGGCAACAGGTACTTGTGTTTGTAAACATGAAAGAAACGGCGGATGAGCTGGTTAAAGAGCTTAACCTTGATGGTATTCCTGCCACTGTATGTCATGGTGATAAATCGCAAGGTAACCGCCGCCGTGCACTTCGTGAATTTAAAGAAGGCAAAGTACGTGTTTTAGTGGCTACCGAAGTTGCTGCGCGTGGTATTGATATTGAAGGCCTACCACGAGTAATTAATATTGATTTACCATGGCTTGCAGAAGATTACGTACATCGCATTGGCCGTACAGGTCGTGCTGGTAATCAAGGCCAAGCAATTTCGTTTGTAAGCCGCGAAGAAGAAAACACCTTGTTTGAAATAGAGTCGTTAATTGGCCAAAAAATCAAGCGTGTTTACTTAGAGGGTTATGAAGTAAGTAGCCGTGAAGTACTTATTGATAAAATAGGTAAAAAACCAGCGCATTTACGCCGTAGCCGTACTAATAAGCCAACAGGGCAAGCAACAGGCGAAGCACGTGCGGTAAATCGCTCACGTATTTCAAATGTGCGTAAAAGCTTAAAAGGCGCCAAGCTTACCCTTAAAAAGTAAGCTAAAACGTAAATTTTAATTAAAAAACCTGAGTTTACTCAGGTTTTTTTGTATTTAATGACAGTGTTTTATCAATTATATCAGCATAAGTGTACGCAGCTTGCTCTTGGTTTATGTTAGCAATAATAGATAATCCAACCGGTAAGTTACTTACCTTGCCCACAGGGAGTGTTATATGTGTGCTTCCTGCTATTGCGGGCAAAGAGCTACTGCTGCCTTTAAAATTATCACCGTTAATGAGGTCGGTTTTCCACGCTGGCGATACTGTTGGGGCAATAACAATATCTATATCATTATTTTTATATAAATTAGTAATTGCTGATTTAGCCAGTGCACGGTAGCGTGTTTTAACGCGTTGGTATTTATCTTTATTCGTTAAATCAATTGCCTGCGACTTAGTAAGTATATCTTGTCCGAAGTAGGGCATTTCTGTTTCTTTATTTTGGCTATTAAAGTTAATGAGTGCCTCTAAGCTTTTAGTTTTTACTTCTTTTGGTGTGTTAGATAAGTAATGATTTATTTCAGCTTTAAAATCGTAAAGTAAAATGTAGTATTCATCAGCGAATAAAGTATCTAGATTGTCGGTTACTTCTATTTCAGTAACGGTATGCCCTGCTTGTTTAAGTGCATTTAATTGCTTTTTATAAAGCTGCTGAGTTTGAATCGTAAATTTATCACTTGGTAGCGCACCAATTTTGAGTGCTGATTTAGCCGTTAACTCTTTTGAATTTAAAACAAACTCATGTGTTGATACATCTTTTTTATCTTCGCCTTGTAATACTGCAAGCACAAGTAGTGCATCTTTTAGGGTATGAGCCATAGGCCCAACAGTGTCTTGGCTGCTTGAAAGGGGAATAACCCCATTGCGCGATACTTGGCCCATGCTTGGTTTTATAGCATATACACCGTTAACTGATGCGGGGCAGGTAATAGAGCCATCGGTTTCTGTGCCCAGTGCAATTGGTGCAAAGTTAAGTGCTACGGCCACTGCAGAGCCAGCACTAGAACCACACGGGTTTCTAGTTATATCGTGAGCATTATGTGTTTGTCCACCTACAGCGCTCCACCCAGAGGAAGAGTACGAAGATCGAAAATTGGCCCATTCACTCAAGTTTGCTTTACCTAAAATAATAGCACCCGCTTCTCGCAGTTTTTTAACTACAAAAGCATCTTTATTAGTAATATTGTTTTTTAAAGCCAAAGAGCCCGCTGTAGTCGGTAATTTACCTTTGGTCTCTATGTTATCTTTAAGCAGAACGGGTATGCCGTGAAGTGGCCCGGCCCATTTAGAATTTGCATAGAGTAAATCTAAAGCTTTAGCCTGTTCAATAGCTGAGGGATCGATATTAATCACAGCGTTATATTGTGGGTTGAGTTTTTCTATTCGGTTTATATAAGCTTGTGTAACGTGTTGTGCATTTGTAGTTTTGTTTTTATAAACTGCGTGAATTTGCTCTATAGTTTTTAAATTATTCGCTTTAGCACTAAATACACAAAGCACACAAATTAAAGAAATAATGGTTGTTTTGGTCATTCTATTAAGCCGCTAATTATTATTTATTATACATTTAGCACAAAAAAGCCCCACAAAGTGAGGCTTTTCGGTAAATAACTTAAAAAACCGGTTTAAGCGTTTTCTAACATTGAGAGTGCAACTGCTTCAGCCGCTTTAATACCATCAATGCCTGCAGATAAAATACCACCTGCGTAACCTGCGCCTTCACCTGCTGGGTATAAACCTTTTGTATTTATACTTTGAAAGCTTTTATCGCGTTTGATACTAATAGGCGATGATGTACGCGTTTCTACACCGGTTAATAAGCCATCGTTAGTTGAAAAACCACGAATTTGCTTATTAAATGCAGGTATGGCTTCGCGTATAGCATCGATAGCAAACTGCGGGAGTACATTTGCTAAATCGGTGAGTTTTATTCCTGGTGTAAACGACGGTTGTACATCACCTAAATCGCCCGATGCTTTTCCTTTTAAAAAGTCGCCAATTAACTGTGCTGGTGCATCGTAGTTGCTACCGCCTAATGCATAGGCTTGCTCTTCTAGTTTACGTTGCAAATCAATGCCGGCAAGCGGGTGACCAGGGAAGTCTTTTTCAGGTGTAATACCTACTACAATGGCACTATTTGCATTGCGCTCACTACGAGAGTATTGGCTCATACCGTTTGTTACTACGCGGCCTTCTTCAGAGGTGGCGGCTACAACAGTCCCTCCTGGGCACATACAAAAGCTGTAAACTGTGCGGCCATTATCACAATGGTGAACGAGTTTATAATCAGCAGAGCCTAAAATGGGGTTACCTGCGTTAGGTCCAAAACGACACTCATCAATCATCGATTGCTTGTGCTCGATTCTAAAGCCCACAGAAAACGGTTTAGCTTCTACATAAATGCCTTTATCGTGGATCATTTTAAAGGTATCACGGGCGCTATGTCCCACAGCAAGTACTACATGGCGGGTTTTGAGCTTTTCACCGTTTGAAAGCGTTAAGCCAGTTACTTGACCATCATCTATATGAATGTCGTCTACGCGCGTACTAAAGCGGATTTCGCCGCCAAGTTCAATAATACGTGCGCGCATTTTTTCAATCATGGTAACAAGTTTAAACGTACCAATGTGTGGCTTACTTACATATAAAATTTCATCTGGTGCGCCGGCTTCTACAAATTCGGTGATAACTTTACGGCCGTAATGTTTTGGATCTTTTACTTGGCTGTATAGTTTACCGTCTGAAAATGTACCTGCGCCACCCTCGCCAAACTGCACATTAGACTCTGTATTAAGGGTACGTTTACGCCAAAAGCCAAAGGTGTCTTTGGTACGTTCGCGTACTTCTTTACCGCGCTCTAAAATAATAGGGTTAAAACCCATTTGAGCCAGCACTAAGCCCGCAAATAATCCACACGGGCCAAAGCCAATTACGACAGGGCGCTCAGTAAGGTTAGCGGGGGCGTGGGCAACAAATTTGTATGAGGTATCAGGGGCAGGTTTTACGTGCTGATCTTTAGCAAATGCGTTTAACAGTGCTTCTTCGTTATCTACTTCAATATCGAGGGTATAAATAAGTAAAATAGCCGTTTTTTTACGTGCATCGTACCCACGTTTAAACACATTGTAGCTGTGTAGCTGCGCTGGCTGTATTTTTAGTTTATCAACTATGGCTTGGCCTATAGCGTCTTCGTTATGGTCAAGCGGCAGCTTTATTTCGGTTAAACGTATCATTGTTATCTCTTTTAGGTGTCTTAGCGGTAATATTATCCGCTCACAATAAGAAGTGTAGGGCACGTAATGGCTATACATTAAGGGCGCATATATTACGTTAAATTGACCGCAGATGGCACATATTTATTGTGTTTTTAATGGGGTTGGGTATGATCCTCGCTTTAGATAATTAATTACTAGGTTTAAACTATTATGGCGTTTGTGGTCACCGAAAACTGTATTAAGTGTAAATACACAGATTGTGTGGCGGTGTGCCCTGCAGATGCCTTTTACGAAGGCCCTAACTTTTTAGCAATAAGCCCTATTGATTGCATAGATTGTGGATTATGCGTACCAGAGTGCCCAGCTGAAGCAATTTACCAAGAAGACGAGTTGCCAGAAGACCAAAAAGAGTTTACCGAGCTTAATGCTGAGCTTGCATTGGTGTGGCCACGCATTGTTGAGGTAAAACCAGCGCCTGCTGATGCCGATAGTTGGAATGGTGTGGCTAATAAGGTTAAATTAATTGAAACCTAGCTTTTAAATTAAGCCTTTAATATTAATTAGTTAAAAAAGCTATTGTTTTTAGTATCAAACTATTAACAAATGTACTGACTTAAATTACACTGCATAAATAAGTTTACCTTTTAAGGGTAAACACGTCTAAATGGATGTTTATGCAGTACTTAATAATTATAAAAAAACAATGCAGTGCTTTATTCCCCTTCTTATTAGCACTTTTATTTTCTAACCACCTTTATGCCAGTGAAAAACAGCAGCATTCTCTTGTACATATAAATGCAGATATTACTGTAGATGGCGTACTTGATGAGCCCCACTGGCAAAATGCCACTTTAGTTCCTATAGCATTTCAAGATGAGCCTAACGAAAAGGGCGCCCCACCGGTTAAAACTGATGCTTACATGTATGAAGATGGCAGCAACTTATATGTTGCTTTTGTAGCCGAAGATCCACAGCCGAGCGAAATTACAGCTTCTCTACGTGACAGAGATACGCTTTGGCAAGATGATACGGTTATTTTAATTATTGACACTTTTAACGACGAACGTTCAGCTTACGAATTTTATGTAAATCCATTGGGTGCGCAAGGTGATACCCGGATGAGTGACACCGATGGCTGGCAATCAGACCCGTCTTGGGATGCAATATGGGATAGCGCAGGGCAAATTACCGACCAAGGGTTTGTGGTTGAAATGCGTATACCTTTTAAAGCGCTAAGATTTCCTGAAAATAAAACAGATTTAACATGGGGCTTTGCCCTTATGCGAAATTACCAACGTGATGTACTGTATCAGCTTTCAAATATGGGGTTTGACCGAGATATAAAATGCAGTTTATGTCAGTTTGATAAATTAAATGGTTTTAAAAATATAAAAGCCAGTAAAAATCTGCAACTAACGCCTACACTTACGGCGCTCAGAAATGATTCAAAAGCTACCTTGCCAGGGCAGTGGGATAATGGCGATATAGACACCGAAGCTGGCCTTGATTTACGCTGGGGGGTTACACAAGATGCGGTAATTAATGCCACTATAAACCCAGATTTTTCGCAAATAGAAAGTGATGCGTTAGCCCTTGATGTAAATACCACGTACTCAATTTATTATGCAGAAAAACGACCATTTTTTTTAGATGGCGCATCCTACTTTAAAAGCAGTTTATTTGAACTATTGTATACCCGCACTATTGCAGAGCCTGAAGTAGGGGCGAAATTAACAGGTAAAACAGGGCAACATAGCTATGCATTTATGTATGCCGATGACAATAATAGCAATATTTTATTGCCTACAAATCAAGGCTCTGGTTTTGCAATTTTAGAGGATAAAACCCATGCAGCAGCAGCGCGTTATCAATACGATATTGGCCAACAAGGCACTATAGGGCTAAGTACGACTCACCGCGAAAGCGATGATTACTACAATACAGTACTTTCTGTCGATGGCAGCTATTGGTTTAATCAATCAGATCTACTGACCTACCAGGTAGCTACAACAGATTCTAAAAACTCTGATTTTTTAACAAGTAACTATAACTTATCTAAAACTCAATCTGATGAAGCGTACGCTATAGAGTTTACCCGTGATAAACGTGACTACAATTTGTTTGCTAGCTACGAAAATATAGGTAAAGACTATCGTACTGACTTAGGTTATCAAGAAAAAGTAGATTATGAGAACGTAGGTTTTGGGGGCGGGCAAACCTGGTATGCAGATGAGTCTGGCTTATTAACGTCATGGTCTTATGAGGCTGATTGGGATAAAACATGGGCGCAAAATGGCGACCTACTTGAAGAAAAATACCAAGGGTTTATAACATTAAAAGGGCAAAAGCAGTCTATTTTTGAAATTGGCTTACTGCATCGTTATGAAAACTATAATGATGCTTTTTATAACCAAAATATTGGCTTTGTTTATACGGGCTTTAAACCTAAAAATAATATATGGCTTTCGTTTTATGGCGAGTATGGCAGCCGCATTGATTACGCCAATGAGCAAATTGGCGATTCGTATGCAACGCAAACACAAGTTACGTGGGATATAAACGATCATTGGCAAGTAGACGCTACACATAACTACAGCGTTTTAGATAACCCTCAAGGGGAGCGAGTTTATACTGCGAACTTATTAGATTTTAGGCTTTATTATAAATTAAGCATGCGCGCTATGCTCAAGCTTATATTGCAATTTGAAGACATTGATAGGAATAAAGACGCCTACTACTACCAAGTTAGCCACATTAATAAAGACTACGGCAGCCAATTAGTTTACTCGTACAAAATTAATGCTCAAACATTATTTTATTTAGGCTACTCAGATAAAAGCTATCAAGACGATTCCCTAAAACACGTTGAAAGAGATCAACGCACATTTTTTACAAAAGTGAGCTATGCATGGCAACTTTAAATAACCATAAAAAGGATGAATATGAAAACAATAAAAATAACTATCGCAGCTGCAATGGTAGCAACCCTAGCGGGTTGTGCTGCTAAGCAAGATATAACTCGCTTTGACACTGTGAAACCAGAAGTAGTATGTATAGCTGAACATAAGGCAGTTAAAGAAGGCGTTGTCACAGCAATGGAAGAAGGGTTTGCAAAACATAACGTCAAAACACGTGTAATTGCTGCTAACTATGTATTGAAACATCAGGAGTATCAAACTGAATTACCTAATGCTGACATCGCAGGGTGTAATGCCGTTGCTTATTACGTGGCTAACTGGCATTGGGATTTAGCGTTGTACATGTCGTACGCGAATATTTGGGTTACAGACGCTCAAACCAATAAAAAAATTGCGCAAGCATCTTATCGCACCGGCGGTGGTTTGGATAAGTTTATAGACGCGAAAGAAAAAATTATCGAACTAATCGATGGTATGTATTAAATACTTGTAATATTAGTTTTTTCAAACATTTTAAGCTTAAGGTTTATTTTTATTCATCACACTCTATAATTAGTTAATTACTAAGCATTAATTTATTCTTTTTGAGTACAGTTCTAAAAATTTTAATGAATAAGGACTGTGCTATAGCTTGCTTAGTACTAAAAACAGGCGATATAATCGTCTTTTAGTAACGGGTTTATAGGATAAGTAATTTAGATGGATTTTGTTGATGAATAAATTTAAACCCTTAGGCGGCATTTTTTTTGTATTTATCTTGTTTTGCTTTTGTTTAAACATCGAACTAACAAACCAGATTAACCGCATTAATTTATTCAACCCTGATATAGATTTACGCCACTTTGATATTGTAGATACAACGCTCGAAATGGCGCCTTGGTATAACCCTATGCTCAATGGGCACTATTTAATACACCAGCCTTCTGCCGATTTTTTGTTAGTTAAAACTACCGACACGGAATTTATCGCTGCAAACGCAACAAAGCTTATTTTAATGACGCTAACGTCGCCAATAAACTTTATATTGGTGTGTATGGTATTGTTTGTTGGCTTTACAATTATTCGTAAAGAGCGTAAAAAAATCTCTTATCAGCATCAAATTGCACAACTGAATAACAACGCTAATCAATTGCTTGTAGCCTTTAACCTACAACCCCAACACGACAACCCATCAGGGTTGGGTAATTTAAGCCAGTCAATAAACAATTTAAATACCCATGTTGCTAATTATTTAAAGCAAACACAAACAAGTATCTGCCAAGATAAACTAACCTTGCTCATTGACCGCCATGCTTATATTGAGCATATAGATAGGCAAATAAATTTTACTGATGAAGAGCAGCTTAAATGCGCCTTATTGTTTATTGACCTAGATGGCTTTAAACAGGTAAATGACTCGTTTGGCCACAGCTTTGGTGATGAAATTTTGGTGCAAGTTGCTACGCGCCTAGCCAACGTATTACGCCATCATAAATTAAGTAATATTAACGAGGCGAATCAGTTAGAGCAAAATTTATCACGTTTAGGCGGTGACGAATTTTCAATTTTTATTGAGTCGGTAGATACCGATAATAAAGTGGTCGATATTGCTAAGCACGTACTCAGTGAACTTGAAAAGGACTTTGTACTAGGTAATAAAATAATAAAAATTAGCGCCAGTATTGGTATAGCGGCTTACCCAGAGAGCGCATCAACCCCACAAGCATTATTGCAATTGGCCGATGTGGCAATGTACCGTGCAAAAAGCGATGGTAAAGGCATTTTTAAAGTGTACTCCCCAGAGATGGGTAATAAAATGCGCCGCTATCACTATTTACTAGAAGAGTTGCGTTTAGCGGTTGCGTGCAAAGACTTTTACTTATCTTTTCAACCTATCGTGCATGTAGAAGATTGCATGATAGATTATTTTGAAGCGCTTACACGCTGGGATCATCCTATAGAAGGGATGATTTCACCGGCGGAGTTTATACCTATTGCCGAAGAGTCTAACCTTATTTTAGAGCTCGGCGATTGGATTATGCATGAGTCGTGTAGGCAAATGGCAGCATGGCATAATGCCGGTATGCGCAAAGTAAAAATTTCGGTTAATGTATCGGGTGTGCAACTAAAACACCGCTCAGTGTACGATTGGATAATGAAAAACCTAAAAAACACAGGGCTGCCATCGCATTCTTTAATGCTAGAAATAACAGAGTCTACGTTTATTAAAGCCAGTAAAAGTATGATTGAAGAGCTTGAGCGGCTTCGTGCAGAAGGTGTGACAATTGCTATTGACGATTTTGGTACCGGCTTTAGTTCATTAAGTACATTGGCTGATTTGCCCATTGATGTAATAAAAATAGATCGCTCGTTTATCTCTCAAGCCGATAAAAGTCCAAAGTACAATGACATCCTTAATACGATTAGCGAGTTAGGTCAAAAGTTAGGACTTAAAATAGTGGCTGAGGGCGTAGAAGAAATCGAGCAGTTTGAACTTGTAAAACGCATGGGAGTAAGCTCTGTGCAAGGCTATTTGGTTAGTCGCCCTCAATCATCTATCAATGTGGGTAACAAAGTTTTGCGTAAAAATACGGCTAACTTATCTGCAGCGGGCACCAGCGCGTGGGAAATAGAAAGTTAGAGCCTGTTTATTATAGGTAATTTAATAGCTTATGTAGGGTTTTAGGCCCATGCTATGGTATTAAATTGCCCCTACCGATAGCGATTAACTTGAGCATTCACTGGTGCAGCTATTCAGGCCGCGAAATGTTAAACCCTATATTGTGCTTAATTGCCCCTAAATAAAACTAAGTTCTTTAGGACTACAGCCTTAAAATTTAGTAAAAAAAATGCCACTTTTAAAAGTGGCATTTTTGTTTGTAGAATCTAACAACTACAATTTTATAAATCGAATGTGCGTGATATAGCAAGTACTATACGCTCATCAGCGTAATCGTAATCTAGGCTTGTGTCTTCAGCAGCAATCTCAATACCAAAGCCTTCGTAGCTAGTTTGGTACGCTAGGCGGTAATGTTTGTATGATTTCTTTTGGTTTACATCCCATGCCCATTTTTCGCCATCAAGCGAATTAGAAATATCAAAGCTTGCACGAATGGCATGATTCGGGGCAATTTCAAAGGTGTGGGCAATCATAGAAATAACATGGCCAGCCCCTGTACCAAAGTAATCCCAGCTATACCAAAAGTTTAGCTCTGTTTGACCATACTCACTTGCATAGCCAAATTTTGTGTAGGCTTCGGCGTAGTTACCATCGCTGTTATTACCTTGGTATGTGTAATAAGCAATACCGTAATCAGCGCTAACCGTGTCAGTTAATTGCACGTATTTACCTAGGTAGGCATCAAGTTCAAAATCAGTGTCATCACCAAAATCTACATTAGATGCCCATGCACCCGCGTAAACACCGCTGTCGAACGCGTAATCAAGGCTTGCTTGAATTGCAGGGTCGTTATCAGTTTGTGTTACACCGTTAAAAGTATAGTCAGATGCTGCTGTAATGGTTGTTGACCAGTTAGCTGACACCGTAGTTGATAAAAGTGCGAAAGGTAGCGCTACTGCTAATTGTTTTAGTTTGTTATTCATTGTTGATCCCTAATGTACAGTTTCTATTTTTGTGTAATCTATTTTGTTTGCTTTTGGCGAACTGTCTATATTGTTAACCGTTTTAAATTTGCTGTAGCCAATAAACGCAGCACAACCAAAAAACAGTGCAATAACTAACGCGCCAACCCATTGAATTTGTAAAAACTCAAGCTTAAACAATAGGGTTAGTAACGAAAGGGCAACAATATTTAGTATCATATAGTTCATTTTACCTAAACGTTTAACCGTTAAGTTAAGGTTATCTGTGTATAAGCGTATTAATGAATCAAGCGAATTAATAACAAACACTATCCCAACAAATACCATGGCAAAGTTTTTAATACCCGCTGTTGAAATACCCATTTCGTGGTAGTGGTAAAGTACGCTAAACCAAATCGCAATCGGAATAGATGGAAATATCAACATTGCACCTAATACTTGGTATGTTTTAAGGCCGCCTACAAAACGAGACGTAAATTGGCCAATCATAATGCTCCACGCAAACCACCAAAATAGATAAAATTCATGGTAGTCATTAAGCGGTAAAACAAACTGATTTATATTGGCAAAGTAAGTACCAATTTCAGCAAGGTTATTGGTAAATGCCGACATTTCGCTATCACCAACGACAAATGCACCTGCCCACATAAAGGCAATTAATGCGATAAATAACCACGTTGTAGAAATACTTAAAAAGCGCACGTATTTAATATCTGTACTTGAGTAAACAGCAAAGCAAATAGCTGCAAATACAATAAAGTAGAAGGTAGGTATAACGCTCGAACCATCGCCTAGCTCTGGTAAGTACCACGGCAAGTTAGAAAGCAGTAGGTAAGCTGTAAAGGCACATGTGCCAATAATAACTACGTTATTAATGAACTTAACCCATGAAATTTCGAAAAATTTAACTTTGGGCTCTATTACACAGAAATAAAAGCACGTAAGAAAGTAAAATCCCCAGATCAAGAATCCCCAATAGCCAAACTCAATAGCCAGTGGGTTTGCAAACGCGTATTCTGGGCTTGCTTTTATGTCTGCATAACCTGCAAATTCGGTTAATGGAAACATGATTAGGCCAACGTCTAGGCCTGAGGTAAATAAGATTGCGATAAAGGTAAACGTTCTCACTGGTGTTACGCCTACTACGCGTACGTTACCCCATTTAAATAAAATAGTAATAACAGCAAGTAGCGTAAATATAATGCCAGCACTAAGCCATATAGTCATTATCGCCCTCCCAAAATGAATAAAAGTAACTCATAAGTTCTCCGTTTTTGTTTTATTACTTGCACAAACACCGCGTAACCAATTTACGCCGTGAGCCACTGCAAGTTTAACGTGCCCTACATAGTGTTAGGCACGTTATGGCTTAATTAAATCTCGCTATTACGTTGCGTTGTTTGCCAATTACTGCTCATGGCAACGTTTACCGATGCCAGTGTAAGTGGGGCTTTACCTAAAATTAGATCAGCTGCTTTTTCTGCAACCATAATTGTAGGGGCATTTAAGTTGCCATTTGGCACCGTAGGGAAGATTGACGAGTCAACAACACACAGTCCTTCAATACCGTGAACTTGGGTATTAGAATTAACCACGGCCATGTCATCTTCGCCCATTTTGCAAGAACAAGACGGGTGATAGGCACTTTCTACTGCTTGGCGTACAAAGGCATCTATTTCTTCGTCGGTTTGAATGTGCTTACCTGGTTGAATTTCTTCATCGCGGTAGTCATCAAATGCGCTTTGCTCAATAATGTCGCGAGTTAGGCGCACACACGCTCTAAAGCCTTCAATATCGTCTTTATGCTGCAAGTAGTTAAATAAAATTTTCGGCGGTTGCTCAGGATTAGCTGATTGAATTGTGACACTACCCCGGCTTTTAGGTTTGTTATGACCTACATGCACCTGAAAACCATGGCCCGCAAATGCACTGCGCCCATCGTAGCGCATCGCCGCTGGTAAAAAGTGGTACTGAATATCTGGCCATTCAACGTCTGGTTTTGAGCGAATAAACGCACACGACTCAAAGTGGTTTGTTGCACCTAAGCCTTTTCGGGTCAGTAGCCATTTAGCGCCAATTAAGCCTTTTGAAATAAGACCTAATTTACCGTTTAAGGTAATAGGTTGTTTACACTTATACTGAAAGTAAAACTCAAGATGATCTTGTAAGTTTTGACCTACGCCTGGTAAGTGATGCTTTACCTCAACACCGGCTTCTTCAAGTATGGCTTTATCGCCAATACCCGAAAGCTGTAAAATATGAGGTGAGCCAATTGGACCTGCACTTAATACAACGTCTTTAGTCGCATGCGCCGTTTTAAGAGTGCCATTTACAGTATACTCAATGCCTGTGGCTTTTTTGCCTTCTAAAATCACTTTTTGTGCTAAAGCACCTGTAATAACTGTTAGGTTACTGCGTGATTTTACTGGGTCTAAATACTCGCGCGAGGCTGAACTGCGCACACCGTCTTTAACAGTCATGTGCATCGGGCCAAAGCCTTCTTGCTGAGCTGCGTTGTAGTCGTCTGTGTGTGCATACCCTGCTTCTACACCTGCATTTATAAAGGTGGTGTAAAGCGGGTTCTGCATTTCGTTACCGTTATTAACGCCAAGCGGGCCTGTGCCACCACGGTGCGCATTTTCACCTAAATAAAAGCTTTCCGCTTTTTTAAAGTAAGGTAAGCACGACTGATAATCCCAGCCGTTAGCACCATGTTGTTGCCACTCGTCAAAATCTTTCGCATGGCCGCGTACATATACCATGCCATTAATTGATGACGAACCGCCTAACACTTTACCGCGTGGGCAGTGCATTTCTCGGTTATCTAAATACGGCTCTGGCTGAGTGTGAAATTGCCATGCGTATTTATCTGTATTCATAGGAATAGAGAGCGCCGTTGGCATTTTTATAAATATACTTTTATCGCTACCACCGGTTTCTAGCAATAGCACTTTATTGTTTGTATCTTCAGATAAGCGATTTGCAAGTACACAACCTGCAGAACCGGCGCCAACAATAATATAGTCGTAAGTGTTACTCATAGTTGCCACCTTAAAACGGGCTTTCTATGTCGGCCATGCCCACATAAATAGACTTAGTTTGCGTATAATGATCAAGCGTTTCTATGCCATTTTCACGGCCGATACCTGATTGCTTGTAACCACCAACAGGCATTTCAGCAGGTGAATTACCGTAAGCATTAATCCAACAAATACCGGCTTCTAATTGGTGAATAACACGGTGCGCACGTTTAATATCGCTAGTAAATACGCCTGCAGCTAAGCCAAGGTGTGTACCATTTGCACGGACGATAACATCGTCTTCGTCTTCAAAAACAAGTACGCTCATAACTGGGCCAAAAATTTCCTCTTTAACAATAGTCATGTTATCGTTGCAATCGGTAAATACCGTAGGCGCTACAAAGTAGCCATTAGGCGCTGATTCAGGAGAAAGAGTTGTACCGCCAGTAAGTAGCGTTGCACCTTCGGCCAAGCCACTTTCTATGTAGCTCATTACCAATTCTTGATGCTTTTTAGAAATTAATGCCCCAAAGTTAGTATTTAAATCTTGTGGGTCGCCGGCAATAATATTTTGATCAGTACGTGTTTTAAGCTCATCAATAAATTGTTGATATACATTTTTATGAACATAAATACGGGTACAGTTAGTACAAATTTCGCCTTGCGTATAAAAGTTACCTAGCATGGCAGCACTGACTGCTTGCTCAATATTGGCATCTTCAAACACTAATAAAGGTGATTTACCACCTAATTCCATTGTTACGTCTTTTAATGTACCGGCAGCGCTTGCCACTACTTTTTTACCTGTGCCTACTTCACCAGTAAACGACACTTTGTCTATTTCACTGTGAGAGGTTAACCACTGACCTACATCACCGGCACCTTGCACAACGTTAAATACGCCGGCAGGTACGCCTGCTTCAACAAAAACTTCAGCTAGTTTAATAGCACCTAAAGGGGTTTCTTCAGAAGGTTTAAAAATAAACGCATTACCTGCGGCAAGGGCAGGGCCCGATTTCCAACATGCAATTTGCAGCGGGTAGTTCCATGCACCAATACCAGCACAAATGCCTAGTGGCTCTTTGCGGGTATAGTAAAAGTCTTCGCCAACCATTTGCTGCTGGCCAACTTGCGCTGGTGCTAGGCCTGCAAAGTATTCAATTACATCTGCGCCTGTTTCTATATCAACGCAGTTAGCTTCTTGCATTGGTTTACCTGTATCAAGCACTTCAACTAAGGCAAGTTCATCATTACGCTCACGCAATAAAGCAACCGCTTTTAATAAAATACGGCTACGTTCTATTGGGCTCATTTTTGACCATTGAGCAAAGCCTTGTTTTGCACTTTCGATAGCCGCGTTTTGAATAAATTCGTCGGCAACTTCTACCGAGTAAATAACTTCATCTGTGGCTGGGTTTTTTACATCAAAAGTTTCACCACTTTGGTTTGCAAGGAAGTGGCCGTTAATAAAGTTTTGATAGACAGGTGTAGTCACGCTAGGCTCCATATTGCTTGATGAGTGAATGTACATAGCTTTTTGCTAATGTTTCACTGTGTTTAAATTGGTTTTCGTCAGATTGACTTAATACTGCTCTTAACCATAGGCCATCAATCATGGCGGCGCTAAGTTCTGCAGCTTGTTTTGCTTGCTTTACGGGCATTAGTTGCTTAAAAGAAAATGCTAAATTACTTTGCAAGCGATTACTGTTTACATTTTGCAGCCTGTGCAGCTCTTGATCGTGCATTGACTGCGCCCAAAAACTTAACCACGTACGCGTGGTGTCATTGCGCTGTTGAACAAGTGCAAAGTTGGCCTCAACAATAAACATCAAACGCTCAATTGCGCTGGTGGTTGGCTCAACTTTTTCAATTAATTCATTTTTTAAATTCGATAACAAATACCTAACGGTTGCCTCTATTAACCCCTGCTTACCACCAAAGTAATGGCTAATAATGCCAGATGATAAACCCGCATTTTTACTGATGGTGTTAATGGTTGTTCCTTGCAAACCGCGCTGTGCAACTGACTCAATGGTCGCGTCAATTAGCTGCTGACGCCTGACAGGTTCCATTCCGACTTTAGGCATAATTTTTATTAATTGAACGTTCAATAAAGATAAGCTTAATGTAATAGCTCTAACAATTCAAGGCGCAAGTAAACAACCAGATACCAAGATGTAGATGGATTATTAATAAAAACGGGTTAATTTGTAGTAGTACCATATGTAGGCCTTTATCAATAAAGTCACATATATTCAATGGGTTACACTTTTATTTTTAAACGCTAAAAATAGTAAGGATTTGTTTACGGGGTATGAGTAATAAAAAAGATAAATATTCGTTAGAATGGTAATAGTTAGAGTACGAAGGGTATTTTAAATAAGCAAACGAAACCATTTCACATGTTTAATTAGTGTACTAATTAAAAAAGTAGCAGTGTGTAATGGCTATAAGAGGAGGGGTTAAGGTTAAAAAAGGCGTGTAAATTAGGCGCTATTAATAACGCCTTTAAATAATAGTGGGTAGCGTCTAAGGCGATTACCTATGTAATCATCGGCTAAGATTTGTTGGCATATAAAATTAACATCGTTACTGGCCTCAAACACCCAGTCAAAGCGTTCAATAGCCAGCAAAAAACCGCGTTTAAGGTGAGTCTGTTCGCGGTATTCATTTAGGTTTCGACGGATTATCTCCAGCTTTTCTGGGTGCGCTTGCAGCTCAGTAATTACCTGGTTTATAAACGTGGTGGTTTGCTTGTTTGTGGTGCGTTTACGAATGCGTCTTGGCTGCATTATTCCTCATTAGCAATGTTGTATAGTTTTTTTAAAAAGTCGTCTTTATGTTTGTCATGCTCATAATCTAGGTAATAAGCATTATGAAACCCGAAGCGCAATAATACGCCGCTACCTTCTAAGTAAATAGTGTAGCCGTCAATGTCAGAGTAAGCCGTAACACCTTGATAATGTTTACCAATATCATTTTGTTTACCGCGCTGCTGAATACGTTCGTATACAGAGAGGATCTGCTTGTTATCGAGTTCGTTTTTCATCATTAACCCTTTATTGTTTAAACCTATTACGTTTTATATATGAGGGTCGATCACCGTAAAAACAATGGCTAAAAAGCGCTAAAATAATCTTGCTATTAACTGGTTTTACCTTATGCTCAAGCCTCATTTTTTGTTGAGCTTACACCATGATAGACAAGGCTTTACTCCTTAAAACTCGCGAACTGTCAGAGCAATTAATTGCTTTACAAACACCCATTAGAATACTCGATGCTATTAACTGGGATAAACAAATCAAAGAGGCGTTTTTTAGGCAAAAGTGCCAAAAAAATCCGCTAATCGATAGCGCCTATTACCAGCAACGAGATTTAGGATTTGTCCCCAGTGAATTACGCCAAGCGTTTTCTAACTTGCATCGCAATATTATTAACCAGTTAGGTCAGCTAAATCCTATTTCTCAATACATGGGTAAAATGTGTAGTGAGTATAAAACGGTGCTCAGTATGCTTGAGTATAGAGGAACGCCTGAGTTTCATGATTTGTCAGTAGAGCTTTTTGGTCACCCAAAAGATTTATTTCATGCAGGTGAACCTTCACTGTTCGAACTTGCCAATATGCTAGAAAAACCACTGCAAAACTTATTAATAGCCGATATTTTGCCTGATGATCCTAAAAATATTAATGCAAGTGATGCCGTGCGTATTTTATCTGAGCAAGTAAATAGCAGTATGGCGGGTATTAATGTAGAGGTTATGCTTAGCGATGGGATTGTCAGTGATGCTGCTGCAGGTGCAAATAACATTAAGCTAAATCAAGATGTTAAATTCTCCCAGCGTGAGCTCGATATTTTAGAAGTGCACGAAGGGTGGATACACGTAGGTACAACGCAAAACGGGCTAGCTCAGCCTTATTTAACCTGTTTAAGTAAAGGGACGCCAAGCTCAACAGTGACTCAAGAAGGCTTAGCTGTTTTAACGGAAATAATTACCCTTAAATCAACGCCTAGGCGTTTATCAAAGTTAGTAAATCGTATTCAAGCCACGGCTAGCGCATTTTAATCCCAGATTCTAACAGGGTTGAGCGATAATCATCGTCTAGCCCTGCCATTTTCTTTTTTCTCGCCATACTGGCTGTTTTAGTTGTATCTTGTTTAAATAA
>Ga0066839_10000391_pt1 | contig 19613 bp, 13 predicted proteins | sample ETNtaG_10_FD_66733 | JGI IMG/M metagenome (GOLD analysis project Ga0066839, IMG submission 66733) | Marine microbial and viral communities from oxygen minimum zone, Eastern Pacific Ocean - ETNP201302SV82 | ecosystem: Environmental > Aquatic > Marine > Oceanic | place: Pacific Ocean: Eastern...
GCGGAGATCGTCCGGGCAATGACCACACATCCTTTCATGGTTGGTGGGACGGGACGGGCATGCACCCAAGTCATGGAGGCGGCGGCAGGGAAAGCTTTTGTGAAACTCGGAGCAGAGGGGACATATATTGGAGGGATTCCAGCTTCAGGGCTTGGTTTCGCAATCAAAGTTGAAGACGGAGGACGCCGGGCAGTTGAGGTAGCTCTTGTGAAGGTTCTTGAGGAGCTTGGTGTTCTTACAGAAACAGCCGTCACCGCGATCAGCCACCACGGTAATCCGATAGTGTATAATACTCGGGGTGAAGCAGTTGGTGAGATCAGGCCGGCTTTTCATCTGGAGTTTTAGTTGCCATGAGCCAGTATTTGCAACCATCAATCGAGATGCTGGTGCGTCTTAGTGCTGTCATTGCCAGTCGCCAGACCGATGAACTCTCGAAGCACTTCAACTTGATAGCCACTCGAGCAGATGCTGTCCAAGTTGAAGAGGTAATCCTTCAAAGCTACCTCTTTCTTGGTTATCCCATAGCGTTAAACGTGATGGCTCTATGGCGTGAAAAGATTGGACCGAACACTTCTATAAAATCACTAGAAGACCGTGACACTTGGGGAGTTCGTGGACAGGAGATTTGCGGTGCTGTTTATGGCGGTCAGTACGCTGAGATCCGGGCACATATACGCCGGCTCCATCCGGACTTGGAGCAATGGATGGTCCAGGAGGGATACGGCAAGGTCCTGGGGCGTTCGGGTCTTTCGCTGGTGGAGCGCGAACTATGCATCGTTGCACTCCTGGCTGTATTAGACGTCCCAAAGCAACTCTATTCTCATCTCCGAGGTGCACTCAACGTTGGAGCGCACGTCTGGCAAGTCTTACGGGCGCTCGAGATCGGACTCGGATATACTGAGGATGATGTTGCTACTCGGGGCTGGAAAACTTGGAAAGCCCTCCAATCGCGTGCTGCTGTAGGTGGATGAATCGTGTTTATAGATCATGCAGTAATCGAAGTGAAAGCGGGCACAGGCGGCGCTGGATCGGACGCTTTCCGCCGCGAAAAAGGAGTCCCGCGCGGTGGACCTGCTGGTGGGGATGGTGGGAAGGGTGGGGACATTCTGCTAGAGGCGGATGCACAGCTTACGACATTGCTCGATTATTCATATCGACGGCACTATAAAGCAGATCGAGGGAAGCACGGTGGAGGAAAGAACTGCACAGGTCGGTCCGGTGAAGATCTGATCCTGAAAGTTCCGAGGGGGACGGTAGTTTTCGACGTTGATTCAGGGGATCCTTTGGGCGAACTCCTAGAAGACGGCGAGCATCTGATAATCGCGTCTGGCGGGCGAGGGGGTCGTGGCAATACCCATTTCAAGACACCAACACGCCAGGCTCCACGCCATTGGGAGGCTGGTGAAGATGGTGAGGAACTCCGGATTCGGCTTGAACTCAAGCTGATTGCAGATGTGGGACTGGTCGGTGAGCCGAATGCGGGGAAATCCACATTCTTGGCGACGGTCACCGATGCAAGACCGAAGGTTGCCGACTACCCGTTCACCACGTTGGAGCCGAATCTCGGTGTTGTAAGACTCCGTGATTTTCAGTCATTTGTGATTGCGGATATTCCTGGAATTATAGAAGGAGCACACCAGGGAAGGGGCTTAGGCCATAAGTTTCTGCGCCATATTGAACGGACCCGAACTCTCGCGCTGATGATTCCAGTGGATACGGAGAATATTCAACAAGCATTCCAGGCCCTAAGAGCTGAACTCGAAGCCTATTCTCCAGAACTCGCGACAGCTCCGTTCTGTGTAGTACTAACGAAGACTGACCTTCTTCCTCCAGATGCTGAGTTGCCGAAGTTTCAGGCCCAAGGTGCTTGGGCAATTTTCGGGATCTCATCGTCAACTAACAGAGGTTTAGATGATTTTTTGACAGCCCTTTGGAAGGCGAGTCGTCCCTCTGAGGAACCAACGGGTGACGGGGGCGACCAAGCATGGGTACCCTGAATAAGGTTACGGTCTCATCCATTTACGTGCACGCACCATTTTGTTCAAGACGTTGTTTCTATTGTGATTTTGCTGTAGAGGTAAATTCCTCCGACAATCTCAGTGCTTGGACAAGAGCACTTTCGGGTGAACTGACAGCAGTCGAACGAGAAGGTGTCTTCGCTATGTCTGAGGCAATAAAAACCCTATACGTGGGAGGTGGTACCCCATCCCTGCTCGGCCCTCAAGCGATGAAAGGCCTTGCAGAAGTAATTGGATATAGCCGGCTCGAAGATCCTGAGCTCGAGTGGACCGCCGAGGCCAACCCCGAGACTGTCACGCATGATTTAGTTGAAAGTTGGTACAATACCGGTGTTAATCGGATGAGCCTGGGTGTACAAAGCTTTGATACAAAAGTACTCACTTGGATGGGGCGCCTGCACGGGCCAGACGGCGCAGTGCAGGCGGTCAATGCAATAAAGGAAGTAGGGATCTGTAATCTCAGTGTTGATCTAATCTTTGGGCTGCCGTCCCGGCTAAAGCGGTGTTGGCGCACTGATTTGTTCAAGGTGTTAGAACTGGACGTTCCACATATCAGCTTGTACGGACTCAGCATAGAGCCTGACACCCCATTAGGTCGATCAGTCAGAGACGGTAGTGAGTTCCCTGTTGATGAAGGGCAATACAGGGATGAATACCTTACTGCCGTAGAGTTATTAAGAGCTGCCGGATATCAACATTATGAAGTCTCCAGCTTCAGCCACCCAGGGTTTGCATCAAGACATAACTCTGCATACTGGGATGGAAGTCCTTATTTAGGTTTGGGCAACTCTGCCCACAGTTACTCGGAATCCTACCGTCGCTGGAATGTCAGAGATTGGGGTGCATATAATGTCTTGGCCACAGGGACAGGGATCACTTGGGGGGAAGGTGAGCACCTTGATCTAGCCTCTAGATCTCTAGAGCGATTGTGGCTGGGTCTGCGAACAGCATCGGGCCTGCGGCTAAAGGATTTAGATGACCCACAACGGGTAATCCTCGAGTCCTGGGTGCAGGAAGGTTGGAGCGTGCTTGAGGGTGGAAGAGTGCGCCTCACTGCGGAGGGTTGGCTTCTGTTGGATCGACTTACTTTGGAGCTTGATGGTGCTCCGGTGGGTTGACGCTGGAATCAACCACACTCGATCTTCGACTATGACTGTTTTGGAAAGGGCGGAGTTTACTGGTGCCGAACTCACTGAACGTGAACGGCAGGTCTTGGAGGCGGTGGTGCGTACTTATGTGGAGACCGCTGAACCGACCGGTAGTGCAACGGTCTCTCGGAACTTTGATCTAGGTATCTCATCTGCTACGGTCCGAAGCACCATGGGTGATCTTGAGGATAAGGGATATCTCTTCCACCCTCATACTTCTGCGGGACGCGTACCCACAGACCTTGCGTATCGTTTTTTCGTTGACCGGCTCATGGCACCGCAAAGACTTACCGGCGCGGAAAGAACGAACCTTAGACGCCAACTTGATGGAACTAGCACCTCCGTTGTCGAACGTCTCGTGATGAAAGCAACACGTGCATTGAGCTTCGTCTCGAACGAACTCGGTGTAGCAATCGCTCCTCGCTTGGAAATGGCAGTTCTAGAGAAGGTCGAGCTGATACAGGTCTCTTCAAGCCGGGTACTGTTTGTGGCATCGATTCGAGGTGGAGTGGTGCGAACGGTCTATGTGGACCTACCGCTAGAGGTACCCCAGAAAACTCTTGTTGCTGTCACAGTTTCCATGAATGAGCGCCTGGCCGGGCTCACTCTCCGAGAGATTCGCCATACACTTCCCGAGAGGATGCGGGATTCTCATTCGGGGGAGTTCGGAGCAGCTGAGTTCATGAACATCTTTGTGCAGTCGGGAGCAAAACTTTTCGATCTGCAGGAGCTAGATAGAACAAGTATCCTCTTGGGGCACACGAGTGTCCTCGCGTCACAACCGGAGTTCGAGGCACGTGACCAGTTAACTAACCTGATTGAACTCACTGAAAGACGGGACCTTCTCGCAGACACCATGGGTAAACGCGAGCACAGAGGTCGAATTATGATCACGATCGGTGGGGAGAATGATAGGAATGAACTCGCTGACTTCACGCTGGTGACTTCTGAGTACCAGACAGGTGATCTTACAGGAGTAATTGGAGTTATTGGACCGACCCGTATGCCTTATGAGAAGGTGGTGACGATCGTTGACTACACTTCGACGCTTATCACCCGGATGCTCCAAAGCTGATCCAAGTCTACTACCGCACTGTACATCTCCAACAGTTTTCTGATGGCTGATTACTACGAATTACTTGGCTTGTCACGTGATGCGGACCTCGAGGAAATCAAGAAGAGGTACCGTAAGCTTGCGTTCAAATATCATCCCGATCGGAATGAAGGTTCTAAGGAAGCTGAAGAGCTATTCAAGCAAGCCACGGAAGCTTATGAAATCCTTCGTGATCCTGAAAAACGGTCGATGTATGACCGCTATGGCGAGCAGGGGCTTAAGGGCTCCGCTGGTCCTGGTGGGATGGGAGGTTTCGATTTTAGTGATGCAATCGAGATCTTCATGCGCGATTTTGGTGGTCTTTCGGGATTTGAGGATTTTTTTGGAGCAAGTGGCACGCGTACACAACGAACTACATCTCGTAAAGGAAAGACCATACGGGTAAGGGTATCTCTTACACTTCCAGAGGTTGCACACGGAGTAAAGAAAACTCTGCGTGTTTCAATCCTGGAGGAATGCGAGCCGTGTGGCGGGTCAGGTGCGAAATCTGGAACGAAGCCGGTGGTTTGTCCCGGTTGTGGTGGGGCAGGAGAAGAGCGGCATGTGCAGCGGTCAGTTTTTGGACAGTTTGTGAGTGTTCAGCCCTGTCAAAACTGTCATGGTGAGGGTCGGATTATCCAGGAGCTGTGTAATGCTTGCAGGGGTGAAGGACGAACCCGAGGTGATACGGAAATAGAGATAGAGGTACCGGCTGGAGTGACTGCGGAGAATTTCCTCACGCTCAGAGGACGTGGAAATATTGGGCCGAGGGGAGGGCCCCGAGGAGATCTCGTAGTACTTCTTGAGGTTGAAGATGATTCACGATTCTCACGCGATGGATCAGATATCTTCCACGAACTCCCAATAACCTTTAGTCAAGCTGCGCTTGGGGACGAAGTTCAAGTGCCCACGATGGAGGGTACTGCTCAAGTCACGATTCCTCCCGGCATACAGAGTGGAGACCACCTTAATCTTAAGGAGCTTGGCCTCCCTGATCTCAATGGTCATGTCCGAGGAGATCAGATTATTAGGGTGATAGTGTGGACGCCGACGAATCTCAACGCCCAACAGGAAGAAGTTCTAGAGAACTTGCGCGGTGTTGAAACACTCGCGCCGGAGCAAATTCGTCGTCGAACACATAGGGGGTTCTGGTCTCGAGTGAAGGAGGCGTTCACAGGAGGATGAAGTACCCGAAACTTCGGTGGCTGGAAGTAGGGATTCGTGCCCCGGTGACGGATAACGAGGCTTCGATTTTGGTGGATACGTTAGTGCAGATGTGTGGTCGGGGCGTGCTCGAACGCGACGGTTGGCTCTACACGTACTTTGAAGAACCCGGTGACCTATCTGGCTTCATAGAGCTCTTAAGGTCTCGTGTCAGCTCTGCTATCGGCAATGAAGAAATCCATTTAGTAACTCGTTGGCAGGCAAATGAGGACTGGTCTGAGAAATGGAAACGCGGACTCGGCCCTAAAAGGATCACGGATACTATTGTAGTGCGTCCATCGTGGGTGCAATTCAATCCGGAACCTGACGATATCGTAATCGTGATTGACCCCGGCATGGCTTTTGGAACTGCTGAACACGGTACAACTCGTGGAAGCTTGAGGCTCCTCGCCAGAGCTCTCAAGGTTGATGACCGAATACTAGACGTTGGCTCAGGCTCTGGAATATTAGCGATTGCGGCAGCGGCACTAGGTGCGAGTGAAGCTATCGCAATCGAGGGAGATTCGCCGTCATTTGAAGCCCTCCAAAAGAACGTGGAAGAAAATGCAGTGTCTAGCCGAATCAACTGTGTTGAGGAGTGGGCTGACACCCAGAGTCTTCAAGCAATGGGACCCGTTGATGGAATTGTCGCTAACATAGAGACCGGTGTTCTGTGCTCGTTTCTCCCTACTTTCCGTAATGCACTAATTGAAGACGGGTGGTTAGTTCTGTCGGGTATTCTCTCAATGGAATGGCCTCGCTTTCTCGAGAATACAAAGGCTGAAGGGTTTAGGTGCGTTGAAGTCGATCGTGACGGAGAATGGACAAGTGGGTTATTCAGGAGTGTTTGAGACACTCTACGTAGCTAGCAGCCTATTTTGGAACCTATGAATGTAAGAAAAGTAGCTCTTCAAGAGTGGCTCTTCTCAATATAGAAATCCTGCTGAACACGGTGATCAATCCTACCATTGCGCTCCGTTCCAACCACCCACAAGATCGGTTGGGTGGGCTACTACGCCTGCTGATCCCTCTATTTGGAAGCTCACTTTATGGCTGATAATGAGTGTCTCTTCTGCAAGATTGTCGTCGGGGATGTTCCGGTGGATATCGTGTACAAAGACGATGAAGTGCTTGCATTTCGTGACATTAATCCTCGGGCACCCATCCATGTTCTAGTAATTCCCAAACAGCATTTGGACTCGCTTGCATCAGTCGCTGATGAGAACCGTAACCTTATGGGACACATCATGCTTACCGCTAAAGAGATTGCTAGAAATGAAGGCCTGTCCCACAGTGGCTATCGAACTGTGATAAATGTAGGAGCAGATGGTGGCCAGACCGTTAATCACCTACACCTACACCTGCTTGGTGGCCGGCCGCTCCGGTGGCCGCCAGGATGAGAGTGGCTTCCTCCGATTGACTCGGTACGTTACTAGCATTGCTGTTTTGGTTGGCCTAATAGAACCCAAGTGAAGGGAAGAGCGACCCGTGCCTCACGAACTGAAGAACCGATTGAGGTCTGACCTCACATCGGCGAGAAAAGACCGCGATAAGCTTCGCACACTTGTCCTTTCGACCATTCTATCCGATGTCCATAACAGGGAAATAGAACTGGGGACAGAGCTAAGTGATGACCAAACCATCAAGGTACTCTCAAGAGGTATCAAGCAGCGAAAGGATGCCGCGTCTCAGATGCGTGCCGCTGGTCGTGATGAGCTTGCCAGCAAAGAAGAAGCTCAGCTTACAGTTCTGAGTGAATATCTCCCGGAAGGTATGTCAGAAGATGAGGTTAGAGCGTTGGTGCGAGCTGCAATTGAGGACGGTGTGGACCAAATGGGGATGTTGATGGGTCGGGTCATGCCGCAAATCGGAGGCCGATATGATGGTAAAGAAGCAAATCGGATAGTACGTGAAGAACTTGACCAGTGAACTTGATTCACAAATCCAAACCAGAGTTAGGGCACGGTTACAGGGGTGAGTGAGCAAAAAAGAGCCCCGCTATCACGTTCTGTGCTACAGGTTCAGGAGGGTGCAAGCGTCCGGGTTCGTACAACCGGAATTCGGGGTAAAGTGATTGAGGTCAGTCGTGATCGTGTGATTCTTGAAGCGGGAGAACTCAAGCTAGATATGGCTCTTTCAGAAATCGAACCTATCACTGCTCGGCCTGAGGGTATCCAGGGTGATCAAGATAGGGGATGGCAGGGACCCGAGTTGGGAACGGGCAGACTTGAAGTCGACCTCCATGGAATGCGGGTGAATCAGGTGGAGCTTGAACTTTCGAGAGCATTGGATGACGCAGTTTTAGAGGATCTATCTGAGATCCGCGTTATTCACGGCAAGGGTACAGGAGCACTCCGCAAACGTGTGGCTGAGATACTTGAAAGAGACTTACGTGTAGTGGACACCCGTATGGGTTATCCCTATGAAGGCGGAGCGGGTGTCACAATTGTGATGTTTGGCGGAGAACCATGATTCCCGATGAAATAGTCGAAGAAATCCGCGCCCGTGCCGACATTGTTGATGTCATTGGCGAATTTGTAGCGTTGAAGAAAGCCGGCAAGGAATTCAAGGCAAATTGCCCGTTCCATGAGGAACGCACTCCAAGCTTTCACGTTGTTCCTGACAAGGGCTTCTTCAAGTGTTTTGGATGTGGCCAGTCGGGGGATGTGTTCAAGTTCTTGATGGAACGCCAGGGTATGGACTTTGTGGAGGCCGTAAAACACGTAGCCGGGCGAGCTGGGGTCGAAGTACGTGAGGTAAAGAAGTCTGCTGAAGCGGACGACCCGAATCGTCCTCTGTATGCCATCAACGCGTTTGCACAGGACTGGTTTCGAGAGTGTCTCACAGACCCTGATGGTGGTGCGGCAGCCCGAACCTACTTAGAAGGGCGGGGGATCAGTCCAGAAGTCGCAGAACGATTTGGCGTGGGGTATGCCCCAGATGATTGGGGGGCATTGCGCAGTGCTGCAGGGAAGCACGGATTAGAAGACGACCCCATGCTGGAGGTGGGTCTCCTTAATACCAGTGATCGCAAGAAAGACCCGTACGATCGTTTTCGGGGTCGTATCATGTTTCCCATCGAAAGCGTTTCGGGTCGGGTCATCGCGTTCGGCGGAAGAGATTTTGAGTCAGATCAAGCAGGCGCACCCAAGTATCTCAATTCTCCAGAGACGCGGATCTATAGGAAAGGTGAAAATCTATACGGACTGTCGTGGGCTCGGCACGCCGTCCGCCGCAACGAGTGTGCACTATTAGTTGAAGGGTACATGGACGTGGTCTCACTTGTAGCCCATGGTTTCGATAACACAGTGGCGTCTCTGGGAACCGCTCTGACGCCCGAGCAGGCAAGACTTTTGGCACGCTATACAAAGCGCACACTGCTACTCTTTGACTCAGATGCTGCCGGTCTACGGGCCACGTTCAGGGCTGGGGACACCCTTCTAGAAGCCGGACTCCATCCAGGAGTAGTGACCTTGCCACCGGGTGAGGACCCAGATACGGTTGTGAGAAATCAGGGTCCGGAAGCTCTGGGTGAATACCTGGATCAGGCAGTCGATGTTCTCGATCGTAAGCTTCAGATCCTGGAAGAGAGAGACTATTTCTCCTCTATCGAAGGAACCAGGTTCGCACTTGATCGCCTGTTGCCCACTATCCGATGCGCAGCGGATGCTGCCCTTCGGGACATCTATGTGACCAAGGTTGCAGGCAAGACGGGAGTCCGCAGAGAGACTCTCGAAGAGGAGTTGAAGAAGCAGCGTCCACGCGTCGCAAAGACAACCAAAGTCTTTAAATCCGGGGAATACCCTATCAAGCCCTTACCCTTAGTGCCAAAGGCTGCCGTAGAACGACAGGTCCTCCTCATGATGACGAAAGGCCTCGAATGGGTGGAACGAGCTACGGAATTGATCTCACCGGAGGACTTTGACGATCAGTCGTACCGCACCATCTTTCACGCTCTTCTTGATAACCCTGAACTGCGTGTCGTACCCGCGTCTATGGACGCTCTAGCTGCTCAGAAATTTGAGGAGATTCTGTCGGATCCGATGGAGCTCAATCACGGGTTGGAAGTATTCAGGAAGTCTGTGGATCGGATTCGTGCAGAGGTACGTTACCGACACGTCAAAGATATCCAGCATCAGATGGAATTGACACAGGATGAAGACGAGAAATTAGAGCTTCTTAAGACACTGAAAGAGTGGACTAAAGAAGTGCGTGACCTGGATCCGACAATTCTGCAAAGACACAGTGCATCAGTGGGCGACACAACCTAAGAGAGCGGAGCACATGACGGAGCAAGATCGGAGCAACCTTGTAGAGCTTCAACGAATTGACCTTAAGATTCTTGCAGCACAGCAGCGGATAAGGGAATTCGATCCGTTACTTGAGGAGGTTGAGCAACCAGCACTGGTGCTGGAGAGTGATGCCGAGAAGACACGAGCTCGACTCAAGGAACTAAACCTAGAAGAACGTCAACTGGAGCTAAACGTAACGGAGAAACGCGAACGCCAGAAAAAATTAGATGAACGATCGGGGTCAGTAAGAAATCTCCGAGAAGAAGCAGCGGTCAGTGCAGAGCTCGAGATGGTGAAACGGGCGTTGCAGAATGATGAGCAGGAGGCCCTATCGATACTTGATCAGATCCGGAGAATGGAGGGTCGTCTAGAGGAATTAGATGAGGCGATAACTGAGGCCCGGGCGTTCGTTGGTCCGCGATTAGAGGAATTGAGATCTGGATGTGACACGGCTGAGAAAGAACTTGATGCAATGGAGCAGGACAGGGAGAACTTCGTTGATACAATGGATGCAGTGGAGCTCAGGTTATATGAAGGTATCAGGCGAGGTGGAAGGGTTACCGCAGTTGCGGCTCTGACCGAAGATGGCGCCTGTAGTCATTGTTTTGGGATCATTCCTCCTCAGCTTCAGAATGAAGTTAGACATGGAAAGGCTCTGATCCGGTGTGAGGGATGTGGGGTTATTCTCACCGTGACTGAGCACGGAGACGAGCTAGCGGGAGTGATGGAAGCCGAGGAGCCAGCTGAGGAAGAAGCTGCCGAGGAGCCAGCTGAGGAAGAAGTTGCTGAAGAGCCAGCTGAGGAAGAAGCTGCTGAAGAGCCAGCTGAGGAAGAAGCTGCTGAAGAGCCAGCTGAGGAAGAAGCTGCTGAGGAGCCAGCTGAGGAAGAAGTTGCTGAAGAGCCAGCTGAGGAAGAAGGCGAAGAAGATTAGGATGACTAACTATCAGCCCCTCTTCTTGAGGAGAGGATATAGCTGGTCAGATACAGATGTATTTCTAATACAGGTAGAGTCAAACCCAAACGCCGGCGATTTAGCCGGAGTGCATTAGGAGGAATAAGGGAAGATGGCAACGAATCATGAAGAGCTGCTCGAAACCATTGGCAGCATGACCGTTCTCGAGCTTTCTGAGTTCGTTGATGCCTTTAAGGACAAGTTCAACGTCACAGCTCTTGCAGCTCCGATGGCGATGCCCGGAGGGGCAGCAACAGGTGAGGATGCTGGAGCCGTTGAAGAGCAACACGAATTCGATGTTGTCCTCGAGGGCATCGGTGACAAGAAAATCCAAGTCATCAAGGTTGTGCGTGAGCTCACCGGGCTCGGTCTCAAGGAAGCTAAAGATGTAGTAGACAGTGCTCCGGGCCCTGTGAAGGAAGGTGCCACGAAGGAGGAAGCTGCAGAAATGAAAGCTAAGCTGGAGGAGGTCGGGGCGGCCGTAGCGCTTAAGTAGTGCTTTTGGACGACAACCGACCCTTGATCGCTACCGCTCGACACTTCTGGGCTAGCATTGGTTTTTCCCGAGGGGTCACCCATCTCTGTTGGGGGCTCCCACGGGCCAAGAATTGATGTGCCCGCCTGATCAACACAATACATACTGGTCGCCGTTGCAGGTGGCTAGGTAAGAAGGGGGACAAACCTTGGAACTGCGCAAGGATAATCGACCGATCCTCAGTTTTGCTAAGCTTGAGTCAGTCATGCCGATGCCGAACTTGTTGGACGTTCAACTTCACTCATTTGGGAAGCTGATTGGTTCTGGGACGGACGATGGTGGTCAATGGGATTTCGGTTTGGAGCGCGTCTTCGGAGAAATTTTTCCGATCTCGGATATCAACCACAACTTCACGCTTGAGTTTATTAGCGCGTCGTTAGCAGAGCCGAAGTATTCGGTTGAAGAATGCATCGAGCGGGATATGACCTATGCCGCCCCACTCAAGGCGATGCTGCGTCTCATCGTTTGGGAAATGCCTGACGAAGAGGAAAGCGCGGCTAAAAAGAGGAAGAGAAGAAAGGCTCCTCCCCCAGAGGACCGTCGTCCCACAGATATTATTGAGAAGGAAGTATACCTCGGAGACCTCCCGCTCCTTACGGATCTTGGGACCTTCATTATTAATGGCGCAGAGCGGGTGGTCGTGAGTCAATTACATCGGTCTCCTGGGGTCGTGTTCGAAGAGAACATTCATCCCAATGGTACCAAGCTTTATAGTGGACGAATCATCCCGTTCCGTGGGTCTTGGGTCGAATTTACACTCGACATAAACGATATCTGCTATGTGCACATCGATAAGAAGAAAAAATTTCCGGCAACTGCCCTTCTCAGGGCGCTAGGATACAGCTCCGACGCTGAGATCTTCCAACTCTTCTATGACGTGACTGAGTTTAGTCTCACTGGAAAGCGGGCGATCACGACTGATGAATTGCTGGGTAAAGTAGTAGCTGAGGATTTCGTCGATTTGGAAGCCGTCGATTCAGAAACTGGAGAGATCCTCTCAGAAGGTGAGATAGTCATTCAGAACGGTGAGGAAATAGACGAGGAAGTCATTGAGATTCTCGAGCGGCTTAAGGTAAAGAAGCTTAAGGTCTACACGACAGATCGGCAGACCCCCCGGGGCGATAGCCCCATGATCAAGAACACGATTAGGAAGGATCCGACGGAATCTGAAGAAGAGGCGCTATATGCGATCTACTCGCTTTTACGCCCCGGTGACGCGCCCAATGTCGCGACAGCTCGTGCTGCTCTGGAACAGGTCTTCTTCAGTCCTAAACGCTATGACCTTGGGCGCGTAGGGCGCTATAAGATGAATCAACGTCTTGGTGTTGAACTGCCCAAGACGCAAACCATCCTAACCAACGAAGATTTCGTGTCCATTATCGGACACCTAATCGAGCTAAACGAAGGCCGAGGGTACACAGACGATATTGATCACCTCGGTAACCGCCGTGTTCGTACGGTCGGCGAGCTCATCGCGAACCAGTTCAGTGTCGGCCTTAGCCGGATGGCGAGACTCGTCAAGGAGCGGATGTCGATCAACACCGATCCATCAAAGATCACTATTGATGAACTAGTGAACGCACGCACGGTCTCTGCTGTGATCCAAGCTTTCTTTGGCTCCAGTCAGTTGAGCCAGTTTATGGATCAGACCAACCCTCTTGCGGAGATGACCCACAAGCGTCGTCTCTCGGCCCTCGGCCCGGGTGGACTAACCAGAGAACGTGCTGGCTTTGAAGTGCGGGATGTCCACTACTCCCACTATGGCCGGATGTGTCCGATCGAGACGCCCGAAGGTCCCAATATCGGCTTGATCACTTCTCTTACGACCTATTCTCGGATCAACGACCTTGGCTTCGTGGAGACACCCTACAGGCGTGTAAAGAATGGTAAGGTCACAAAAACGATAGAATGGTTGTCAGCGAATGAGGAAGAAGAGAAGCGCATTGCGCAGGCCAATGCACCCTTAGGACCTAAAGGTAACTTCGAAAATGAGTTCGTACTTTGCCGAGAGCGAGGAGATTTCCCGCTACTTCGCCCGGCCGATATCGACTACATGGATGTTGCACCAGACCAACTTGTGTCTGTCGCGGCAGCATTAATCCCTTTCTTGGAACATGACGATGCTAACCGGGCACTCATGGGCTCGAACATGCAGCGCCAAGCCGTCCCACTTTTGTATACGGATGCTCCACTTGTCGGAACGGGGATGGAGGGGAAAGTCGCATCTGATTCGGGTGCAGTGATTACCGCTCGCCGTGCTGGAAAAGTAGTAGAGGTCACGGCAGATGAGACAGTGATTGACACAGGAACTATAAAGCCAGGAAGTGCCGGACAGCCTCTTGCGAAGCTTACTCAATTTGACCGGTATCCACTCAAGAAGTATTGGCGTACGAACCAGGATACAGCGATCAATCAGCGTCCCCTCGTGCAGGTGGGCGAAGAGGTCAAACCCGGGGATATCATCGCTGATGGACCGAGTACCGACTCTGGTGAACTGGCACTTGGCCGAAACGTTCTGGTCGCATTCATGCCTTGGTACGGATCGAACTTTGAAGACGCGATCTTGATCAGTGAGAAATTAGTCAAAGATGACATTTTCACGTCAATCCATATCCAAGAGCTTGAACTGCACGTCAGGGATACAAAGCGAGGTATGGAGGAGATAACGCGCGAAATCCCGAACGTTGCAGAGGAAAACCTGGCAGACCTCGATGAACGAGGAATCATCCGTGAAGGAGCGAAGGTTGCAGCAGGGGATATTCTTGCTGGGAAGATCACCCCAAAAGGAGAGACCGAACTTTCACCGGAAGAGAAGCTGCTGACAGCGATCTTTGGTGAGAAAGCCAAGGACGTTAAAGATTCATCTCTCAGGGTTCCTCCTGGCATGACTGGAACGATCATCGATGTGAAAATTTTCTCCCGCCGGATCGATGATCCACTGCTTGAAAAAGAGCACGGGGTGAAGATTGGAGATCTTAGGGGTCTCGAACGATACGAGATCAAGCGTATCCAAGACGCTCGTGATGAGGAACTTCGCGAGATCCTGATTCGCCAAACGGTCAGCTTAATGCTGAAGAAGGGTACCGTCGAGCTGTTTATGGAAGAGGGCGCGAAGTTCACAAAGGACAAGATTGAACAGATCAATTTCAAACAGGTCGATCTTGAGACATTCAAGCTACAGAATAAGTCTGCGAGTGAACGTCTTCGTAGCGTAGTGGATGAGGCCCAAAGGCGGATTGGACACATAAAGGAGAGCACGGAAGACCATATTGATAAAGTCTTTCAGCCGGACGAACTCCCGCCCGGTGTAGTCCAGCTCGTTAAGGTCTATGTAGCTGAGAAGCGAAAAATCTCAGTGGGCGACAAGATGGCTGGACGGCATGGGAATAAGGGGATCATTGCCAGGATCGCACCTGAAGAGGATATGCCGTTTCTCCCAGATGGGACACCGGTTGAGATCGTGCTGAACCCACTAGGTGTGCCATCTCGAATGAATGTTGGCCAGGTACTAGAGACCCACTTGGGATGGGCAGGGAAGGTTCTGGGTTTTGAAGCTAAGACCCCTGTATTCCAAGGTGCGACCGAGAACGAGGTCGGAGGATTACTCAAATTGGCCGGCCTTAAGTGGGTTCATGACGCTTACGACTTAAAGGCTTCTCCTCCGGTGGGGTTAGGGGACATCGAAACCCTTGTAGCGGCGACAGGGCAACTGCCAGTTGTCATGGCTGGTCAAGGAGATGGAAATGGAAATGGTTCCGGCCCGGATGGTGAGACACATGGAATTGGACAGCCATTAGATGCCTATCTGTCACTGGATACCAGTAAAAAGCACAAGAAATTTTTTGACCAGCTGGGAGCATTTCTTGTGGAAGCCGGAGGTGAACTCGCTGCTCGTAAGGGAGAGAAAGTCACAAGCCTCTTCCCAGCTATCCAGAAACTGAAGGGTCGCTCCGTGATCCGATCCGGCCTTGATGAAGCAGTCAATGAGTTGATGGAGCACTGCGAAATCTTACCCAATGGAAAGATTTGGCTCAGGGATGGACGTAGTGGTCGCCGCTTTGATCATCCGATCACAGTTGGCGCGATCTATATGCTCAAGTTGAGCCATCTCGTAGATGACAAGATCCACGCACGCTCCATTGGGCCATACTCTTTAGTCACTCAGCAGCCCCTGGCTGGTAAGGCTCAGTTTGGTGGTCAGCGCTTTGGTGAAATGGAGGTCTGGGCGCTTGAGGCATACGGGGCCGCGCACACGCTTCAAGAAATTCTCACCGTCAAGTCAGATGATGTACAAGGCCGCTCAAAGGTTTATGAAGCGATCGTCAAGGGTGATAACCTTCCGAAGCCTGGTATACCGGAGTCGTTTAACGTGCTCGTAAAGGAACTACAAGCCCTTGGTCTGAGCGTCACCTTGGGTGAGGAGAAATAAATGATTGATTTTCCTAGGACTAGGGATCAGGAAACTTCGGACTTCGAGTACATACGAGTACGGCTTGCTTCCCCGGATGAGATACGGAATTGGTCTTTCGGCGAGGTAGTGAAGCCGGAAACGATCAACTATCGCTCATTTAAGCCTGAGCGGGACGGCCTATTCTGTGAGCGCATTTTTGGACCTGTGAAAGATTGGGAGTGTCACTGCGGCAAGTTTAAGAGGATTCGGTTTCGCGGGCATGTCTGCGACCGTTGCGGTGTCGAGGTGACGCTGTCGAAGGTACGCCGAGAACGTATGGGTCATATCGAACTTGCGGTCCCAGTGGCCCATATATGGTTCTTCAAGACCCTGCCAAGCCAACTTGGTTATCTGCTTGGCATGTCATTACGTGACCTTGAGAAGGTGATCTACTACGCATCGTATGTCGTTACTCACCCGGGTAAGCAGGACATTGATGGAGTAGCTGTGGAGTTTCAACAGCTCCTCGATGAAGACGAATATTATGACTTGCGTGTTAAGGCACGCGATGAAGCGGACGAGCAGTTCAAAGCAGAAATCGGTGCGGAAGCTGCACGGACACTACTGGGGTTACTTGATACACCCGATAAGAAGATCAAGGATCGAAATGCGGATGGCAGGGGCCTTGACCGGCTTGCTGAATGGCTCCGACATGAAATCGCGACAGAGACTTCGCAGCACCGGAAGAAGAAGAAATTAAAGAGACTCAAAGTCGTTGATGCTCTTCGTAACTCTGGTAACACGCCTGAAAGTCGGAATCGCCCGGAGTGGATGATTCTTGACGTGATTCCAGTTATCCCCCCTGACCTGCGGCCGCTGGTTCCACTCGATGGCGGGAGGTTTGCAACTTCGGATCTCAACGACCTCTACCGGAGGGTTATCAACCGTAATAATCGGCTCAAAAAGCTGATTGATATGAAGGCTCCAGAGGTCATCCTCCGCAATGAGAAGCGGATGCTCCAAGAGGCTGTGGACGCTCTGTTCGATAATGGTCGACGCTCGAAGGCTATACGGGGTCGTGGCAAGCGGCCGCTCAAGTCACTCAGTGACATGTTGAAGGGCAAGCAGGGACGTTTTCGGCAAAACTTACTGGGTAAGCGTGTGGACTACTCGGGCCGCTCAGTCATCGTAGTTGGACCTGAGCTCAAACTCCACCAATGTGGGCTTCCGAAAGCGATGGCGGTTGAGTTGTTTAAGCCATTCATCATACATGAGCTTGAGAAGCGTGGTGAGGCGGAGACGGTCAAGCGTGCAAAGAAGATTGTTGAGCAGAACGATCCAAAGGTCTATGAGGTTCTTGAGGATATAATCAAGGACCATCCAGTTCTACTAAATCGGGCTCCGACTCTGCATCGGCTGGGCATCCAAGCTTTCGAACCGGTCCTTGTCGAGGGTAAGGCAATCCGGATTCATCCTCTCGTGTGTGCGGCATTCAACGCCGACTTTGACGGTGATCAGATGGCGGTCCATGTGCCCCTCTCGTTTGAGGCACAGCTTGAGTCCAGAGTCCTTATGCTGGCCTCAAACAATATCCTTCTACCATCTAATGGACGTCCCGTAGCCGCGCCGACACAGGATATGGTGATTGGGTGCTACTATCTCACCAATCCCGGAATCCGTATCACGGATCTTGAACGGTTGGTGGAAGATCCCAAGGTACCAAAAGACCGACGCAGTGAAGCGGACGCAGAACTCGATGAGCTCTATAAGGATGCACCTCGATTCTCTACTTATGGAGAGGTCGAGATGGCCGTCGCTCAGGAGTACCTCGTATTTGAGTCACTCGTTTGGTATTGGGTTGGTGAGCAGCACGGTGAGGAGAATGGTCACTGGGTTAGAACTGCAGTAGGGCGGGTCCTTTTCAATTCAATCGTGCCTGACGAACTAGGTTTCTTGAATAAAACGTTTGGCAAGAAAGAACTTGGGGACCTTGTGTTTGACTGCTTTGAGAACACGGGTCTTGGAAAGACAACTGAATTTCTTGATCACTTAAAGAATTTCGGATTTGGCTATGCGACGATGGGCGGGATCAGCGTTGGAATCTCGGACCTTGAAGTGCCGCATGAGAAGGCAGCGATTCTGAAGGAAGCAGAGGAGGAGGTTGCGCGGTTCCAGAAAGCTTATGGGGATGGGTTTATCTCAAATGGTGAGCGCTACAACAAGGTCATTGATGTATGGACGCACGCCAACAACGATGTTGCGGACGCGATGGTCCAGCATTTAGAACGATCCAAGAATGGTTTCAATCCAGTCTACATGATGATGACGTCGGGTGCTCGTGGTAATAGGGACCAGATGCGCCAGCTTGCGGGGATGCGGGGTCTCATGGCAAAGCCACAAAAGAAGTTGACGGGTGGAATTGGTGAGATCATTGAAAGTCCAATCAAGGCGAATTTCCGTGAAGGCCTCTCTGTAGTTGAATATTTCATCTCTACCCACGGAGCCCGGAAAGGTCTGGCGGATACCGCCCTGAAAACTGCTGATGCAGGTTATCTGACACGACGTCTGGTCGATGTTGCACAAGATGTAACGGTTGCAGCGGAAGACTGTGGCACAATCCTCGGACTTGAGATGACCGCGCTGAAGGAAGGTGAGGATATCATAGAACCGTTGGCTGACCGTATCGTCGGTAACGCAGCTCTTGAGGACGTCTACGACCCGATCGATGGCGATTTGCTTGTGAAAGCCGGTGCGTTGATCGATGAAGATACGGCGAATTTGGTTGAAGATGCAGGCTTGCAGATGGTCCGCATTCGATCAGTTCTAACGTGTGAGTCGAAGCGGGGAATCTGCCAGATGTGCTATGGAAGAAACCTTGCGACAATGAAGCCGGTAGATATTGGGGAGGCTGTGGGTATCCTTGCTGCACAGTCGATCGGAGAGCCTGGTACCCAGCTGACACTGCGCACCTTCCATATTGGCGGAACAGCTGCCCGCATTGCTGCGCAGACACAGCGTAAATCAAAAATAGATGGAGTTGTGGAGCTTGATCGCGTTACGACTGTGAAGACACCTGATAAAGATCAAGTCATCACTTCACGTGAGGGTCAGATTCTCCTTAAGACCAGCGAAGGTGGTATTCGGAGCCGTCTATCGGTTCCATATGGAGCGACCCTGGCGGTCAAGGAAGGTCAGGCGATCAAATCTGGTGATTTATTGTTCAGCTGGGACCCCTACACAGAGCCGATTGTTGCGGATGTGAAGGGTGTGGTGAAGTTCATTGACATCGTTGATGAACAAACGATGCGTGAAGAGCTTGATGAATCCACCGGTCGCCGTCAGATGACCATCATTGAGGATCGCGAGAAAAAACTCCACCCAACGATCCAAATCCAGAAGAAGACGAAAAAAGATGAGAAACAAAGAGAGTTTATTGTGCCAGTTGGGGCGCAGCTCACAGTACGCCACGGCGACGAGATAAATCCCGGTGACATCATTGCCAAGATTAGCCGTGAGGTGTATAAAACCCGCGATATTACTGGTGGCTTACCGCGGGTGGCCGAACTCTTTGAGGCACGTAGACCGAAGGATCCCGCTGTTATCACAGAGATCGATGGTGTAGTGTCTTTCGGAGGGATCAAGAGAGGAAAGCGTGAGGTTCACGTAACCCCAGAGATGGGCGATCACCGGACCTACCCTGTTCCTGTGGGCAAGCACATGCGAGTGCATGAGGAGGACCGTGTCCGGGCAGGTGACCGGCTGAGTGAGGGCCCGATCAACCCACATGATATCCTAGCCATCAAAGGGCCCAGGGCAGTTCAAGAATACCTGCTAAATGAGATCCAAGAGGTCTATAGGTTGCAGGGTGTAAAGATCAACGACAAACATATCGGTGTGATTGTTAGACAAATGCTCCAAAAGGTGCGTGTAACGAACTCAGGTGACACGGATCTTCTTGAGGGAGAGAACGTCGACCGCCGAG
>Ga0066839_10000402_pt1 | contig 19281 bp, 14 predicted proteins | sample ETNtaG_10_FD_66733 | JGI IMG/M metagenome (GOLD analysis project Ga0066839, IMG submission 66733) | Marine microbial and viral communities from oxygen minimum zone, Eastern Pacific Ocean - ETNP201302SV82 | ecosystem: Environmental > Aquatic > Marine > Oceanic | place: Pacific Ocean: Eastern...
TGCTGTCCAATCAGTACTCGCCGTTCTACCCATTCCCGATTAAGGAGGGAGCACAGGTCAATATCACCGGAACCGTACGCTTCCAGGACTCGACCCAGGCCCGACCCGACTCCGGCGACTACTCAGTGGGACTGAACCTCTCGGGCAACCTATTCGCAATGACATCCGAGGGCAGCGGAGGCTACTCCGGCATAGTTTCGCCTCCAGCCTCTCTGGCGGAGTTGTCCATGTCGCCAATGATGCTCACAGTCGGCCCCTCGGGTTCGGCGACAGGAGCGATGGATGTGACTGGAGTTCCGCCACAGGTCATCGTCAGGGTCGATTCCAACCCACCGACCGCTGGCCCCCTTGAGATCAACACCAACATTGGGCTGCAGCCAGCCCACAGCAAGGTCTGGGAACCAGAAAACCCCCTTACGTTGTTTGTAAACGTCAATGAGGGCGAGGCCCGCGGTGAGATGATCACACTGCGCTACTGGCGAGAGAACATGGACGATATGAACATGGACGGCATCGCTGATGAGGACGAGTACCTGTCGCAGCAGATGCCTCTGACTTCCGGCATGACTGGCCAGCAGCAGGTGCAGTTCCCTGCGGTGGACGTTTCCACCCTGCCCTTCAACAGCATGGTCCACTTCTACATCGAGGGCACTGACTGGGCCGGGCATACATACCAAGACGGAGGCACTGGAGGTGGCCCGGGTGCTGAAAACGCGTGGGCCACTGTCGTGGTAGCCACAGACGAGCCGACCAATCTGATTTCATCCGGATACGACTTGGACCGTGAGATCGGCTTCCTGCTCGCGGGGGTGCCACATGCCTTCACGATACAGGTTGACGAGGCCAACGGCATCCACACCCTCGACAACATCACCGTGATGCTGTGCGGTGACGGTCCGTCCAACCTTGGCAAGTTCACCTACGACCCGTCTAGGGGGACGCTGTGGACCGCTGATGACAGTATGGTCTCTCCACTGAGCGCGCAGACGTCGCAGATTACCTCGGCAATCACCCAGATTAGCCTCGGCTTCGAACTCTCGTGGGACTACCCATGGGAGGACGGGCAGCTCGGTTGCAAACCGAGCATCAGCATAGAGGACGACCTCACTACCGTCGCCTACCAGAACAACATAGGCGAACTGACCTGGGAACTCGATAACAAACTCATGGCGGTACCGGAGTCCATGAACGACCTGACTCCGCCAATAATCGAGCCGACTGGGGATTCTCTGTACCTGCGACAGGGTGACGAGTTCCAGATGGACGGCTCGATCTACTACGCCGGCTCCCAGGTACTGGCCTCGGAGATACCCGACGACCTACAGGTCGAGATTGAGATCATCTACGGTACTCAGCAGGTTGACATAATGGTCGACGTGGACCCCGATGGGTCCTTCTCTGGATCAATGGTCTTGCCAGCGAGGGTGCCGTTGAACCCAGAGATGCCAGTAACTACGAGCGTCCTCAACGTCCCCGGTTTGGGTTCGTCGATGTCAAACAGCGATGCCTCAGTTATCGTTGACAGCAAGGCACCGCAGGCACTGTTCAACCTAGCAGATTATCCTGATTCCTCTCTGACGTTACTGGATTCGGACAGGCTGGCCGATGTCACGGTGACTGTGACAATGGTCGATGAGATAGGGATGGTGGACGGCCCGCTGCAGGTGTCATGGGTCTACGTCAGGGACAACGGTCCAGTAGCAGGGACCGAGGCCACCGGCGAGTTGACCAAGATAATCGAAGACGCGACCAACGACGTCTACCAGTCACCGCTGGACCTAAACCCACTCAACGACATGAAGGTCGAATTGGGTGACTACATTTGGTTCTGGATCACCTCGACGGACAAGTCTGGTAACGAGATCATAGGCACTGGCAGCGAGCCTGCCCCGAGGCAGGTCACGCTGAGGATTATGGAGTTCCTCGGGCAGTATACTCGCTCTGTGATTAACCCCAGCACCACTCCGATGCAGGGCGATATACTCACTATCGAGACCTTCTGGGAGAATCCCGGCAAGAGGGAAGGGGAGTACATGGTCGGACTCTACGAACTGGTCGAAGGAGGCCAGTGGAGACTCTCCCTGTCAACTGAGAGAGACGGCGAGGTGTCGCTGTCCCTGCCCGCCGAGAGCTCGAGCGTGTACGTCGAGTTCCAATGGGAGTCGTGGCAGCCCGGCCAACCGAACCTGTACCTCATCGTTGACGGTGACTTCGACAACCCCTATCAGGCGATTACAGGGATCAACGTTTCACCGCCGCCCACCACCGAGAGCGGCGGCGAAGACTCGCAGATGATCATGCTCGGCGGTGTCCTGGTCGTTGTAGTGCTCGGCATAGCGATGACCATGATGCGAGGCCGTGACAGTGACGACTACTACTACGAGGACGATGACGAGGATTACTACGAGGACGACGCGTGGGAGGCTGTTCAAGAGAAACCCGAAGAGGAAGAAGAGGTGGATGAGGAAGTTGAGTGACGGCTAGTCAAGCCAACTTCGCCAACCGCCCTCACTGCAATATTGCGACCTCCCGTGTTTATAGGCCACAGGACAGCGCTCGCCCGCTTGAGGAAGCGATTCCTCGGATGGGATGCGCGATGCCTGAGGACAGCGAGGCTAGGACCTTCGATGAGCTCAGAGATGAGGTTGAGGAGCTCAGAGCTCTCGTCAACACACTGCTCACAATCATAATGGAAGAGGCCGACGGGGTGCAAACAGGGGCCGCCCCGTCAATCCCCGATCAACCGAAGCGCGGATACTGCATGTAGTCAGTACTGAACCGGCTCGGGGTCGATGCTGCGCCACAGGTACCACGTCGCTACGGTTCTCCAGGGTCTCCAGTCCTGAGACTTGGCAATCAGTTCATCATTGCTCATTCGCTCACCTTCGGAATACAGTCGCTCGACCGCACGCACTACTCCTATGTCGCCCACCGGGAAGACATCGGGCCTGAGCAGCGTGAAAATCAAAATCATCTCCGCTGTCCAGGTCCCCACTCCTCTGAGTTCAATGAGAGCAGCCATCGCCTCTTCGTCACTCAGCCCATCCCAGTCGATGTCGGCGTATCCGCTCTGCCACGCCTCGGCTATCCCGAGGATGTATTCCGCCTTGCGTCCCGACAGCCCGCATCCGCGCAACTCCTCGTGACTGCGTGACAGCACTGACTTAGGATTCACTTCGCCGACGAGACCCTCGAACCTGCTCCAGATCGTCCGCGCTGCGGCAGTCGAGATCTGCTGGCTGACGATGGACGAGACTAGGGTGATGAACAGGTTCCCCTTCGAGGAGAGAACTGGCTCCTCGTTCCGTGCGATGACCTCAGCTAGGACCGAATCAGCGGCAGACAGCTCCGCCTTGGCCGCCTCCCAGTACTCGGGGACCGCACCTGCCGCCGGCATATCGGGCTGCACAGCCTCATGGTTCAAGACGAATGCGTATGTCCGGGTACCCGTGAAGATGGAGTCAATGCTCCTGATGGGAGCGGGACTGATGACTGCTGCCTTCGTCACAGTAGTCATCTTCTCACCAAGCACACTCACCGATGAGCCTGCTGACTGGGAGATCGTCGATATCTGTCTGGCGGGTCACAGCGAGATCGTCTCGCACGATCACGCGACGTTGAGGATATTCATCGACGGCTCGGAGGTCTCAATCGCAGCCAACATCGGGATAGACGATTCCGAATGCGACGGCATGAGGGGAATCCACACCCACGACGAGACCGGCAAGCTCCACATCGAGACCCCAACTCCGATGAACGCCCCAGTCGGGGCCTTCTTCGAGATCTGGGGCGAGACCTTCAACGAGAACCAGATACTCAATAGTGTCGCTGACGAGGACAGTGAGGTGGTAATGTACGTCAACGGCGAGTTGAACGACGAGTACCAGGACAGCGTCATTCACAACAACGACGTCATAGAGATTCACTACCGCGACAAGTCCGACTAGCCCTTGATCACCGCTATCGGCCTCAATCGAGCCACCGGCCTCGCCAGACCGGCCTCGCTGGTCAGGCGGATGACCTCGTCGACGTCCTTGTATGCCTCAGGCGCCTCCTCGGAGAGGATGTTCGGGGTCTTGACTCTGACATGGATGCCGCGTGCCTTGAGCGTCTCCATCAGGGCGTTGGAGTCGACGCTCTTGCGTGCAGCGGTGCGCGAGAGCCTGCGACCAGCTCCGTGGCAGGACGACGAGAAGGCGTCATTACCTCCCGAGGTTGGTCCAGCGAGCACCCACGAGGCCGTCCCCATGTCGCCGGGGACCAGCACCGGCTGCCCAACTCCCGAAAATGCAGCCGCCAGTTCTGGATGGTCCCCTCCGAGTGCTCTGGTGGCGCCCTTACGGTGCACGCAGCACGTACAGGAGGCACCGTGCACGCGGTGCTCCTCGATCTTGGCGATGTTATGGCTCACGTCGTAGACGACATCCAGCCCACCGTCTCGCCCGTGCTGCTCGCGCAGGGCCTCGCGCAGCCTCTGTGTCAGAGCCGAGCGGTTGGCGAAGGCATAGTTGCCAGCAGCGTTCATCGCATCTAGGTAGGCCGCCCCCTCACGGCTGTGTATAGGGGCGGCTGCGAGCTGGCGGTCTGCGAGCCTAATCCCCCACTCTGGTGAGTGCCAAGCATCGCCGTCTCTGTTGTACTTGGCCTCTATCGCAGCCACATGCTCGGTGCAGACTTGATGTCCAAGCCCCCTGGATCCGGTGTGGATCATCGCTGTCACCTGTCCCTGTCTGAGTCCGAAGGCAGAGGCAGCGGACTTGTCGACCACCCTGTCGACTACTTGCAGTTCGAGGAAGTGATTGCCCGACCCGAGGGTCCCGAGCGCCGTCGAGCCGCGCTTGAGAGCACGCGTGCCGACGTCCCTCTCCGAGCTCTCCAGCCTACCGTTAGACTCGATAGCCCCGAGGTCGCGCGACTCTCCCCATCCGAGGTCGACCGCGGCGCCCGCGCCGTCTGAGAGGACGGATTCGATCTCGCTCGCAGTCAGACTGACTCCACCCTTGCGACTCGCCCCGGCAGGGATCGAGCGAGCGAGGCTCGCGACCAAGGCCCTGGGATCGACATCACCTAGAGTCATCTCGGTGGCACACAGCCTGACTCCGCAGTTGATGTCGAATCCGACCCCACCGGGTGAGATCGCTCCACCCTGCTCGCCGGCATCGACATCGGTCGCCACGACTCCTCCTATCGGGAAGCCGTAACCGAAGTGCCAGTCGGCCATGGCCCAGGCCTCGCCGACGATTCCCGGCAGGCAGGCGGTGTTGACCAGTTGGGTGGGCGAGCGGTCGTCCGAGTGCTCCGCCAAGTGCTGCTCGTCAGCTATCAGGATGGCGTCAGTGAGCATGCTACCGTGCTTCGAGATACGCATCCGGCCAGGGCCTGACGGCTCGAGGAAATCCCTCCACTCGGCTGCCATGGTCAAGCCTGCTGCGCCCTCGCTTTCAACGCAACGGGCGGCCCTCGCACAATTGCCTTCAAGACCGCCCGTCCGATGGACGGAGTGCAGGCAAGGTGCGATAGCGTGGCTTTCGGAGAGATTCACATACCCTACTGGGGGGAATCAGGACACGTCTGCAAGACCTGTCGGGTCACCGGCGCGCGCTTCTGGACGAGGGACGACAGCCGAACCACTTGCGGCGATTCGACCGAGGACCCGTACACCTTCATCGGCAACCCGACGATAGGCGGCTTCCCAATGCGGGGCAAGGCCCTCAAGGACGCCATGAGGGAAGCCTTCCTGGACTTCTTCGAGAAGCGCGGGCATTCTCGCGTGGAGCCTTACCCAATCATCGCAAGATGGCGTGACGACATCCATCTGACCATTGCCAGCATAGCCGACTTCCAGCCCCATGTGACGAGCGGGCAGGTCCCGCCCCCAGCCAACCCGCTCGGCATCAGCCAACCTTGCATAAGGCTGACCGACGTGGCCGCAGTAGGCCGTTCCGGACGACACCTGTCTACATTCGAGATGATGGCACACCACGCATTCAACCGCCCCAAAGACGGCGATGTCGTCTACTGGATAGACCAGTGCGTGCGCTACTGCGACGAGATGTTGGTCGATTCGTTCGGCATTAGGCCCGAGGACCTGACCTACGTCGAGAACCCTTGGTCGGGCGGCGGCAACGCCGGCCCCGCTCTCGAGGTCATCGTAGGAGGGCTCGAACTGGCCACTCTGGTGTTCATGAGCCTAGAAGAGTCGGACGACGGTGACGTTGAGATCAAGGGGCTGCGTTACAAGGAGATGGATTTGCAGATCATCGACACCGGCTACGGACTCGAGAGGTTCTGCTGGGCTGCAGCCGGAACCCCCACAATCTACGAGGCAATCTATCCCGAGTCAGTGGCCTGGCTGAAGCAGTTGAGCGACTTCGACTCGATGGTATCCTCGCTGGGCATCGGAGTGGATATGGATGCTCTGCTCAGTGAGCTTTCGAGGCTAGCAGGAATCCTGAACATAGACGTCGGGACCGACGTGCAGGCGCTGTACGAGAAACTCGCGGAAAGGCTTTCTGAGACTGGCATAGAGCTCTCTGTAGACGACCTTAAGCGAGTGACTGAGCCGCTGTCTTCGATATATGCGATACCCGATCACATGCACGCACTCTGCAACATGCTCGGCGATGGCCTAGTTCCGAGCAACGCCAAGGCGGGCTACCTCGCTAGGATGCTGGCTCGCCGTTCTTGCAGGATGAAGGACGGTATCGGTGCGTCCGTCAGTCTCGCCGAACTCGGAGCGCACCACATGGATACCCATCTGGATATGTCCTGCTTCGTTCAGTCTAGAGAGGGAGTTCTGAGAATCCTCGAACTCGAGGAGGCCCGATACTACGAGATGCTGAGGAAGGGCGAGGCCGCTGTGCGCACGGCGTTGAAGACATTCCCGAAGGACGCGACCGAGGTACCCGACGAGACCCTGTTCCGACTCGCCGAGGAGAGGGGACTGAATCCAGAGATGACGGTGTCCATTGCCCACGGGCTCGGCTGGGAGGGGCTGTCGGTCAGGGTCGGCTTCGCAGCTGACATGGCCGCTCGCAACGCCCAGATGACCAAGGCCGCCGCCAAGACTAGAGCGCGGCAGAGCATAGTCGATGTGGACTCGATGCCGGCGACCTCTCCAGACTACTACGAAGACACCAGTGCAACGGAGTTCACTGCAGAAGTGCTGCACTGCAGCCCACTTCCTGATGGAGTTGCAGACTCGATGAAGCTCTCCTCCGAGGTCACCGACGAGCCCACGCACGCCGTCGTCCTCGACCGCACCCTGTTCTACCCAGAAGGGGGCGGGCAGCTTGGCGACCAGGGCACTCTGTCGCAGAACGGCTCGTCGGCCAACGTGTTCGACACCAGGGTCGAAGGCGGCGTCATAGTCCACCTGACCGACGCACCGCTGGCGAGCGGCCTGGCTAGTGGCGTCGTCGATTGGGACAGGAGGAAGCAGTTGATGGATCACCACACGGCTGTGCATATCGTTGGTGGCTCTGCTAGGGAGGTTCTCGGCCCTCATATCTGGCAGGCGGGCTCAAACAAGGGGGCCCGCTACGCGAGACTCGACATCACTCACTATTCTAGACTGACCAGAGAGCAGTTGGACACTATCGAGGACAGGGCCAACGAGATTGTCGAATTGAACCCAGGAATAGAGAAGCTGGTCATGGACAGGGCCGAGGCCGACTCCACTTTCGGCTTCGACATCTATCAGGGCGGACCGCCCAAGCACAGTCGGATACGCATCATCAGGATAGGCGACTACGACACCCAGGCCTGCGGCGGCACGCACCATGACGAAGCGGGCGAAGTCGGGGAGTTACGCATCATCAGGTCTAGTCAGGTACAAGACGGGGTGGAGCGTCTGCAGATCGTGGCGGGAGAGACGGCACGCGAGCACGCCCGGCGACAGGAGCGTCTGCTAGGCGAGTCTTCCGAGATCCTCGGAGTGCAGCCCGCAGACCTGCCCCGGACCGTGTCACGCTTCTTCGAGGAGTGGAAGTCGCAGCAGAAGAGGATCGAGTCTCTGGAAGCTGAGATCGTGAGACTGCGGACCGGCGGCGGCAAGGATGCCGCAGTTGAGAAGGATGGCGTCCGCTACGTGGTGATGGAGTCAGCGGGAGACGCCAAGCAGATGATGGCTATGCTGGGCGAACTGACTCGTGACGCGTCCACACCCACCCTCGCCGTGCTGGGAAGCCGCGAGGGAGGCGGCACTCTGGTCGTTGCCTCTACCGAGGCCAGCATAGCAGCAGAGCGTCACAACGCGGTAGAGATACTCAATGCCATAGCAGGCCACATCGGTGGAGGAGGGGGCGGCAGGCCGACCATCGCGCAGGGCGGGGGCTCCAATCCTGACGGAATCCCTGCCGCACTCGACGAGGCACGCTCCCTACTGGGTATCTGAGCAATCTGCAATCCGTCGATTTGATGGCGGAACCGCATCACGCACGAGCGTGGTCGAGCAGGTCGACGTCTCAGCCCGCGCTGCTGCGATAGAGTACGCTATCCGCGACGTCGTGATTCCCGCCGTCGAGCTCGAGGCCCAAGGTCACGAGATCATCCGTCTCAACATCGGTGACCCGCTGGCCTACGAGGGCCTGCCGACGCCAGAGCACATGGTCGCCTCGTTTAAGGCAGCACTTGACCGACAGGACAACGGCTACGGCCCGTCCTATGGGATTCCAGAACTACGTAGTGCCATTGCATCCGCAGAATCCGCGAAAGGATGGGACTGCTCGCCTGATGACGTATATGTCACACACGGCGTCACCGAGGCACTGCAAATCATCTTCGCCGCCTTCCTAGAGGAGGGCGACGCCGTCCTCGTTCCCGGGCCCCACTACCCTCCGTACATGGCCTACCCCCAGATGTACGGCGGCACCACCCTCGAGTACCGGCTGGACCCGGACGACGGATGGCGCATTGACCTCGATGACATACGCTCCAAGATGAATGACAGCGTGCGACTGCTCGTACTAATCAACCCAAACAATCCCACCGGCAACGTCGCCTCCCCCGAGGAGATCGACTCACTAATCGAGATAGCGGCCAGTTGGCCCAAGTGCACGATTATTGCAGATGAGATCTACGACGGCCTTGACTTCACCGGGCACCAGTGCTCGGTAGCCTCGCGCTCCGACAGAGCCCCGGTCATCGTCCTCAATGGGGTCTCGAAGGTCTACTTCGCACCCGGTTGGAGGGTCGGCTACATGGCATGGCACGACCCGAGCGGGACTCTCGGAGCCGTCCGCGACGGCGTCGAGCGGCTGCTGCGCAGCAGATTGTGCGCTTCTACGCCGGCGCAGCACGGCTTCCTCGCTGGCCTTGCAGACGACTCTGGTTGGCTCTCCGGTCACCGGAACAGAATCAGAAGGAGGATGGACTACTGCTTGGAAAGGATAGCTTCGATCGGCGGCCTCGAGTGCGAGGCCCCCGGAGGTGCGTTCTACCTGTTCGTCCGGATTACCGACCCTGAGATGGCTGCCGACGACAAGGCGTTCGTGCTCGATCTGCTGCACCAGCACCACGTTCTGGTCGTCCACGGCTCGGGCTTCTCCCCGGAGTTCGGCAGTGGTCACTTCAGGATGGTATGCCTGCCCCCGGTCGAAGTCCTCGCCGAGGCCTTCGACCGCATAGAAGCGTTCCTGCGGGGCTGAGTATGGGTCTGTTCGATTCCTTCGGGAACTTCTTCTTCAAGCGCTTCCACGAAAATCCGGAGTCTCCCGAAACCCAAGTGAAACTCAGATGGATGCCGATCGATGACGGCACTTACAGCGACATGGCTCGTGACTACGACCCGTACAAGATCGCTTGGCGAGTCGGCGTGGGTTGGTTCGAGTCGTGGTTCCAGGGGCTAGAGCAGAGGGCCGGGCAGAGCCTCGGTCGGCGCCTCGCGCACGCCGCCGTGGAGCACGAGGAGCACATGATGAGCTTCGGAGGCTTCGATGCTCCGTCTGGTCGCAAACCCTCATCTTGGACTGGCACCATCCAAGATTGGAATTCCAGAGGTCTCGGCAGATTCGAGCTTCTGGATGACGGCGATGAGACGAGGATCCTCGTCGATCGCCCCGCCTCGGGACCGATCTGCTCGGGGCTGGTCGCCGCAGCGTGGGAGAGGGCGACGGGCGAGCGACACCGCTTCCTGTGGTCGGAGAGCGCGGGAGAGGGACTGGTCATCACACTCACTCCAGACGACGCTCAAGTCCCCAAACCGAAGCTCTGCGGACCCAGCTGGAGGGATCAGGAGATTGGCGTGGATCTCGATAATGAGTCGAATGATGAGTTGTGGGTTGATCTGCGAGTTGAATCCTCTGGGCATTGGTCGATAATGAACGAGCGCAGGATGTTCCTTCACCGGGACCTGATTCTGCGCTTCGAGGACTACTGTATCCCTTATCTCGACGGCATCCATGAGGGCAGGGACGAGGACTACGCTTGGGGGGGGCTGGACGATAAGCGCTCAGCGTGGTGGACGGCTGCAGCGGACTCTGCCAGAGAGAGGTTCGTCGCAGAGGGCCACCACGTTCTCGTTCGTGACCCCTCCGACTGGACCAGCACGGCCCGCCGGCACCTGTCGTACCATGGACTCGGGGGGATTGAGTCGATGAAGCAGACCGATGATCACGGAGGGGTGAGTCTGGGATTCTCCTCGGTATTCCATCCAGCCATTGCAAGTGGAGTACTGCTCGCCTGCTGGGAGCGTGCATACGGCAGGAACGGCCGCGCTTCCGTGAGTTTCGAGAATGGCAGAGCAAGGCTCGAGCTGCGCTCTTCTAGGGAGATAGCCGTCTGACTCAGACTGCTCATTGGCCGTGAAACATTATATTGGTGCCCAATTTCAATCGGACGGCCCCATTGGGGCCGGGTATGCGCTCATGGCTATGAATCACAATCAGTACGCAGTTCTCGCAATCACCGCGACTCTGTGCCTCGCCGGCTTCTACACCATCATCGACGCCGGCCTGTCGACCACGGAGTCAGGGGGCTTCGAGGCGGCCAGCGGTGACATCGAGGCCAACAACGACATCCACATCGGGGGAGAGGACTTCGACGGCGATGGGCTGCCCGACAGGATGGAGCAGACTCTGTACGGTACCGACTGGAGGAACGCTGACACCGATGGCGACGGACTCGATGACGGATGGGAGATCGCCAATGGCCTCGACCCTCTGGACAACGGCGAGCCCGTGATGGATGATATCCCGATGACCCCTCCGGACAACGAGGAAGAGACAGGGGAGCAGAACGAGACCTTCCCCAATCCAGACAACGGCCCGTTCGGCGACCCTGACAGGGACGGCCTGACCAACACCGAGGAGATGGAGTTGGGCACCAATCCTAACATCAGGGACACCGATGGCGATGGCCTGAACGACCGCTGGGAGTCGGAGTACACCTTCGTCGTCGAGACCCCGTCCGGCGAGGTCACCCTCCTAGATCCTCTTGACGGAAACTGGGACTGCTATCTCCTGACTCCCGAGGTCAAGGGGCAGATAGAGAACGACATAGGGTCCAGCGAGTGGGACGAGATGGGGAGCCAGTTCGGTCACTCCTGCGACGCCCTGCTCGACTTGGAGCAGCCCGAGCCCGATAGCCTGAGGAACTACGTCGAGGAGAGATACGACACGAACCCGCTAGAGGAGGACAGCGACGGCGACCTGATTGCCGACCGCTACGAGATTGCCTTCGGACAGATTCAGCTCGGAGTGCACTGCGGAGTGCCGGTGTTCGGTACTCTGACCCTACAGGCGCCCTACTCCGAGCACATGAGCGGCCACGGCGACAGAACCTGGTTCGAAGAGGACATGGACAACGACGGACGCCTCAATGGGCCGGGTGACTGGGACACTGATGGTGACGGCATGCCAGACGGCTTCGAGTACTGCTACGCCTTGGACTCCGCAGGCGACCGCTTCCTCAACCCCGCCAACGCCACCGATGCCTACGGCGACATCGACGAAGACGGCCTGAACAATGTCGAGGAGTACGAGGTCGCGTATACGTGGGGCCCCGAGAATTTCACCAGCCCGCTGGACGCGGATACCGACAACGATGACATGCCCGACGGCTGGGAGCACATGAGCGGCATCCACCCCAATGACGGCAGCAACGCCGATGAGGACCCCGATTTCGACGGCTACGACGCCGACGGCGACGGAGGGGTCCGGTACTCCGATCTGATTGGTGTGACCACGGTACACACCATCTCGGTCGAAGTGGGCGACTACGTCCAGGTCAACAGCACCATTCTTTGGGTTCGGACAGTCCAGTCCAGCCAGTACGTCAACATCCCCATCAAGACTCTGACAGCGGGGTGGGTGTACTCGATCAACATCGAGATCGGCCAGGAGGTGACCAGTCGCATACAGGACCTCGCCATCGTCGTCGAGGAGAGCGAGCGCTTCACCAACCTCGACGAGTACAACGCAAGGGATCGCGACAACGACGGTTTCGTCGACGGCCGCTCCACCGACCCGCTCGTGGCTGACACCGACGGCGACGGGCTGATTGACGGTATCGAGGTCATCGGCTGGACCATCCGGATAGTCGATCAGGGCGTCAAGGACGTCCACGTGCGCAGCGATCCGGGAGCCTTCGACACTGACAGGGATGGACTGTCGGACGCAGCCGAGTACTACGATTTCTTCACCAACGCCACCGACAGGGACACTGACAGTGATGGACTTGAGGACTTCACCGAGGCGATAGACGGTTTCATCTGGAACGGCTCGGTCTACTTCACCAACGCGTCTTCGCATGACACCGACCTCGACGGTCTGGCCGACGGAGAGGAGGTCGTCGACGGCCTAGACCAGTACATCACCCACGCCAACAACCCCGACAGCGACAACGACGGGTTGTTCGATGGCAGCGAGGTCCTGAACATCCCACGCCCCTGGCAGGGCGCGACGAACCCACTCAACAACGACACCGATGGCGATGGCCAGCCCGACGGATGGGAGATGCAGGTTTTCTCGGTGCAGCACAACACCAAGAGCCACAGCCTGTGGATTACGGTGACAAACTGGCTGCCGCCGGGATGCCAATCGATGATCGAGTGCGGACTAGGCCCGGGCGGTTGGGTATGGAGCAGCTATCTCGGCGGCTTCTCTACCTCCGGGGACAGGGACGGCGATGGTCAGATGGACCCCAAGTACTTCCTGCACGAGATGAACCTCTCAGGCTTCACAATTCCCGCCAGCGGCAGGTGGGCACTCAACCCCGCTTGGGGCTCGCTGCCGGATTCAGTCTTCGACATCGACAACGACACTCTGATGAACAGCCTCGAGGCGCCCGACCGCTGGGACACCAATCCGGTGGACGACGACACCGATGGGGACAGGCTCCCCGACGGCTGGGAGGTCTACTACTCAGAGCTCTCACTCAGTCTCGGGCTGGTTGATAACAACACCCTCAGCGCTGTTGGTGCACGCGGCCCGATGGATCCCAAGATGGACGATTCCGATGTCGATGGCATTGATGACGGGCAGGAGGACTTCGACGGCGATGGGCTGAATAGGACCCACCTGCTGTACAGGTACTGCCCGGGTTGGGACGACCCTCAGAATTCCGAGTGCCACATCGACCCGACCTCGGAGGCCGGTAACGACTTCTACGACGACTTGGAGAACTTCACCAACTTCGAGGAGTACCAGAACGGCACTAACCCTGTCAATCCCGATACCGACGGAGACCAGTGGTTCGACGGCTCGGAGGTGTATCACCAGGACCAGGACGGCGACGGCATGTGGGCCGGCTGGGAGTACTACTTCGGGTTCGACCCCTTCGACCCGGCCGACGCCAACATTGACTCTGACGGTGACGGGCACCTGAACAAGTGCGAGAACAAGTGGAACACCAATCCGAAGTCCGCCATCAGCTTCCCTGGTCAGGGCGAGCTCTGCAGCGAGTTCGACTGACCCCTCATTTCTTGCGTGACACGCCTCTCGACAGTATGGGGATGACATGTCTTGGTGGATACTGCCCACGACTGCGGACATCGGTCTGAGGGCGTTCTGCACTGACGCCCCGGGAGCCATGTACGAGGCAGCAGTGGGCTTGCAATCCATCCAGTTGTCACCGAAGGGCGCTGTCACGGCGGCCTCCCTGCCGAGGACGACCGAGGAGTGGACGGTCGAATTCACGGGCAACGACATCGAGCGCGGTATGGTGCGATGGCTCGAGGAGGTCCTCTACCGCGGTTCTGCAGAGGGCCAGTGGCTGTGCGAGGCCGAGCTCGCTGTGGCGGACGGCAGGATAGTTGCACAGGTGGCATGGGCCGACGCGGATCTGATCGAGCGCGAGGTCGAGGTCAAGGCCATCACCCTGCATGAACTGGCCCTGATAGAGGTCGCTGAAGGTGAGGTAATTCCCGGAGTCGAGCCCGACATCCCGTCTTTCGAAGGTCCCGGATGGATGGCCCAAGTGGTGTTCGACATTTAGGGCTCATTCATCGACATCGAACCGTTGGTAGACCTCGTTGGTGGTCTGGGTGACTCGGATGAAAGTGGTGCACTTCGGTAGGTCCTTGATGCGCCTCGCCCCCACATATGAGCAGGCCGAGCGGACTCCTCCGAGAACTGACTGCACAGTCGTTTCCAGCGCTCCTCTGTAAGGCACTCTGACCTCCTTGCCCTCCGGAGCCCGGTGTTTGGCCACCTCTCCGTAGTGCGACTCCATCGCCTTGGACGAGGACATGCCGTAGAACGACTTGTACATCCTCCCGTCGCCATTCTCGATCAGTTCCCCGCCCGACTCATCGTGGCCGGCGAACATGCCTCCCAGCATAACGAAGTCCGCGCCTGCGGCGAAAGCCTTGGCCACGTCCCCAGGAGACGAGCAACCGCCGTCAGCCATCACATGGCCGAGCAGTCCGTGAGCCGCATCGGCGCACTCGGCAATGGCCGACAGCTGCGGGTAGCCGACACCGGCCACCTTGCGGGTGGTGCACACCGAGCCCGGCCCTATGCCGACCTTCACTATGTCCGCTCCCGCCAGTATCAGCGCCTCCGTCATCTCCCTGGTAGCTACATTGCCGGCGACGACGATCTTGTCGGGGAACTCACCCCTCACACGCCTTACGAAATCGAGGAAGGCCTCGCGATACCCGTTGGCGACGTCTATGCAAATCATCCTGATTCTGTCGTTGGTCCCCATCTTTCGCTGCAGCAGTTCGAAGCTCTCCTCGGTCGAGCCGCAGGTGACGGCAACGTTGCCCGGGTCGACACCATCCTCCCAGGCCTGCGCGCACTCACGCGTCGAGTAGAACTTCTGCAGGCAGGTCAGCATACTGTGACCCTGCAGCACCTTCGCAATGGAGAACAGACCGGTGGTGTCCATGTTGGCCGCCACTATGGGTACACCACTCCAAGTGTTCTTCGAATGACGGAACTCGAAATCTCTCGACAGGCTGACATCCGATCTCGAAACCAGCGTACTGCGCTTAGGTCGAATCAGAACGTCGTCAAAGGTCAGCTTCACATCGTGCTCTACGCGCATCGAGACCTTACTACGCCAACGAAGGTCCATTTAAGACCATTATGAGTCCCAGAACTGGTGCTCGTGCCGGGATTTGAACCCGGGTCGACGGATCGAGAGTCCGTCATGATGGACCGAACTACACCACACGAGCGTGATTCCCGGCGACCGGCCGTCCGCTTAAGAAAACAATGCCTTGAGAGCCTGATTGCCGATTCCTTCACTTTCACTTTCACTCCTCGGGACTATTGCCCCGCTTGATATGCTGAAGCCGTGACATACCACCATGAACGGACAACCGAACGACACAGCGGCACTCCTCTACAGGAAGCGCCCAGAGCCATGCAGGGTGGTATCTCTAGCGACCCTGCGAAGAACGAACGGACCCGCGCTCGAGTCATCGAACCCAGCGCTGGTCAGCTTCTCCGGAGTGGTCTCCGAAGACGACTCCTGGGGACCTATGCCGCGCCTAGCCGCGCAGATCAACGTGAGCCCCTCGAGTTGGCAGGGCCTGCGCGACAGGTTGCGCGCGAACCGAGCCACCCCCACGGTGGTGGCCTGATGTCTAGGACACGGCGACTTCGCGAGGAGGTACGAATCTACCTCGAGGAGAACGACACCGCGAACACTGTCGAGATTTTCGACCACCTCAACGGCAGGTTCCGGTGGGGCGCCACCATGAATCAGGTCGGCAATATCATGGCCAAGGACATTCGATTCTCCAAGGTCGGGCACGTACGCGGGCAGTTCAGGGGGAGCACGTACACCGTCTGTGTCTGGGGCCTCGCCCGACAAGCCGCGCAACCCTCCTCCTAGTTGGGGAAGCAATCAAGGCCGGGGGGCCGCGAGTCAGGGCGTGAGCAGCAACGGTGCGATGGGTTCGTGGTGGATCCTTTTCAGGGCCGGCAACTCGACCACAGGCGTATTGGGCGTATTCCTCGGCTCAATGCTCGCACTCGGTGGTTTGCCTGAGGGCGGGCTAGCGTGGATCACGCTGCTGCAAGCCATCTCGGTTTGGTCCTTCATGTGCTCTTGGAACGCACTCAACGACTACCTCGATCTTGAGATCGACCGAGTCAATCGTCCCAGCAGACCACTTCCCTCGGGAGCCATCTCAGAAGCTTCGGCCAAGAGAGGCATAGCCCTGATGATGACAGTTTCGCTGCTCTCTATCGCCGGCGCGATGAGCATCGCTCGTGACTTAGAGGGGGGCATCGAGGGATGGTATCCCGCCCTCGTGATATGGCTAGGGGCGCTGTTCCTGCTAGCCAACTACGAGTCAACCGGCTCATACAGCCTACGGCTCAAGGAGAGAGGGCTTCCGGGTAACATCGCCATCAGCCTCTCGGTGGGGATGGTCGTTCTGTTCGGTGCAGCCGGTGTGTTCGAGCCGTACAACGAGCGCGCTTGGGCGATGTTCGCTGTCGGGGTGCTGTACACTCTGGCACGAGAAATCGTCAAGGACATCGAGGACATGGAGGGTGACGAGGGCAGGAACACGTATGCCATGCGAGTAGGGTCCGAGAAGGCCCGGGCTGTGACATGGATACTCCTCCTGCTGACTCTGGCTTCGCTGCTCCTTCCGTTTGGCATCGGCGTCTTCCCCGAACTGCATCTAGTGGGAGTGATCCCTGCGGTCATGCTCCTCCTGATGGTGAAGGGCAAGTTGCTGACTTCCGAGGACCGTGCGGCACAGCAACTGATTAAGAAATCGATGTACTTGGCCCTCGCAGCCTTCCTCAGTAGCTCGCTTCTGTCGTAGTCACTCAAGTTCCCTGTAAGTGAGCCAGGCATCCTTGTTGCAGAGGTAGGTCAGCAATGACATCTGGGCCCACATCCTATTCTCCGCCTGATCGAAGACCACGCTGTTGGGCGAGTCTATGACCGCGTCGGTCACTTCTTCGCCACGGTGAGCAGGGAGGCAGTGCATGAACAGGTAATCAGGGTTGGCGTTGGCGACCAGCTCCTCGTTGACTTGGAAGCCGTCGAAGGCATCGGACTTACCCTCCACGTGCTCCTCTCCCATCGACACGAAGATATCCGTGTAGACCACTCCGGCGCCGCTGACGGCCTCGACGGGGTCGTTCGAGCCCCGTATCTTCGCGCCAGACTGCGCGGCTATCTCACGAGCCCTGCTCATCACCGACTCGTTGGGCTCGAAGCCCGCGGGAGTAGCGTAGTGCACATCGTGTCCCAGCGCGACGCCAGCGAGCAGCAGGTCATGGAACACGTTGTTGCCGTCTCCCACCCAGGCGATATGCCCATTCACGCTGTCACCGTGTTCGGTAATCGTCATCAAATCGGCAGCTGCTTGGCACGGATGGTGCAGATTCGAGAGGGCGTTGATCACCGGGACCGCGGCGTGCTTGGCGAGCTCCACGGCGTCGGCGTGATCGAAGCACCTGTATGTGATTCCGTCCAAGAAGCGCGACAGCACCGCCGCGGTGTCAGCGATGGATTCGCTCTTGCCGAGCTGGATGTCGCTGGAAAGCAGAGTCAGCGGCTGCCCTCCCAGTCTGCTGACTCCAACTTCGAAGGACACCCTGGTTCTGGTCGAGGGCTTCTCGTAGATCGAGCCGATGGACATTCCATCAAGGGGCTTGAAGTCGTAGTTGATGTCGCTTCCGTGCTTGAACGCTATTGCCCAGTCTATGATGTCAGCCAGCTCGTCACTGACATCGTCTATCGCCATCAGGTCACTCTTCGCCTCAGCCTCGCTCATGCTCAATGTCTCCTGCGTATCCGTCCCTCGCATCTGCCATACCACCGAATATGGTCTGAGCGAAAGTCAGTACATCAGCGAGCCCATCCTCGTGCTCACTGGAGAGGGGGATCAGTCCCGGCTGTATTGAGGCGTGCTGCATCATCCTCAGCTGACCTATCGCGAACTCGGCCCTCTGGCTACCGGAGTGCACATCCAGAGCCTGCTGAGCTGATTCCTCGTACAATGCAGCTTCGAGAATGTCGAGATTCTCCCCCCAATCCAAGACCCTCTCGAGTGCTTCAGGCTCCAGCAGATCGGACTTGGAGAGGAAGTTGGCCGTTGGCAGTCCTAGCCTGAAGTGAACTATCGAAGAGAGCAGCATCTGTGAGACGAAGCCGCTGGGAGTCTGTGAGAGCATCGGGTCGAAGAGGAAGATTAGACAGGCCCTGCCCTGTCCTATGACGCTCACGAGGTGGCTGGACGCCTCTCTGAAAGCGAACAGCTCCACCTGCCCTGGGGTGTCTACAATTAGCATGTCGCATGACAACCCTTCAATCTCGTCGAAGACTTCGTCAGCCCGCGACGCCACCAAGTCGGCGGCTAGGATCTGGGCTCCGTTGGGGCCAAGTTCGTACTCAATCATAACATCGGACAGAGAAACCAGTTCTCTGACATCAAACTCCGTGTCGTAATCCACTTTCTCGGCACCAGGGTCGAGGTTGATAGCGAGGACATCGACCTCGAGGAACCTAGCCCACCTCTGGAAAGCGGTGACGAGAGAACTCTTACCTGCACCGGCTGTACCCACTACGAATAGCACTGGAGGGGCTGTACTGTCCTGACTGCTCACGCTCTCGCCCAAGGGCGAGAGAACTTCAACCATTCGCGAAGCTCCAGATTTGACCCGGAGCCCGACAAGCAATGGTTATACCAATCCAAGCGCTGTCCGCGACCACCCAACGGGGTGGCCGCGCCATGTCAGAAGACCCTCCTCCTCTGCCCCCCGGTTTCCCCCCTCCTCCTCCTCCGCCCCCCCCTCCCGGCTACGAGGAGGAAGACGATGACGACTCCGAGGAGGAGCAGACGCCACTGCCTCCTCCTCCTCCTCC
>Ga0066839_10000411_pt1 | contig 19057 bp, 18 predicted proteins | sample ETNtaG_10_FD_66733 | JGI IMG/M metagenome (GOLD analysis project Ga0066839, IMG submission 66733) | Marine microbial and viral communities from oxygen minimum zone, Eastern Pacific Ocean - ETNP201302SV82 | ecosystem: Environmental > Aquatic > Marine > Oceanic | place: Pacific Ocean: Eastern...
CTACCATGTATTTAGAACACGTAAACCTTGTTGTTAGTAATGTTGATGCCATGCTGCACTTTTATAAAGCGGCATTCCCGCACTGGCGTGTGCGTAGCCAAGGCGATAGCAAATGGTCGGGCAAACCGCGCAAGTGGCTGCACTTTGGTGATGATTACCAATATCTTGCATTAAGCGATAACGGTGAAGCTGAAAACCGTGATTTAGCAGGCCACCAAGTAGGCCTTGCTCATTTTGCCTATGTGACAAACGATATTAATGCCATAGTTGAACGCCTGGTTTCGGCTGGTTATGAAGTTGATAAACACGGCCCAGAAAACCCTTACCGTAAAAATGTATACTTCATCGACCCCGCAGGGTTTGAAGTTGAGTTTGTAGAGTATTTCAGTGATATCCCGAGTGAGAGGAATAATGACCTGTAGCTAGAGCTGTCAGCTTTCAGCTGTCAGTTTTGAGCCGAGCGGTGTTGTTTGTAGGTCAGGCATTGATTGATGGAATGGCGTTGTATGTACGACGCGCCAAGCAAGCGTGACGCCTACGATGTAGGGTCGCTTTAACGCCGAACAGCTTTACTTTATTCACGGCTAAAGCCGTTCCCACGTTTGATGTAGGCGTGAAATTTATTTCGCGCGCATTCTTGTAGGTCGTGCTTTAGCGCGTCATTGATGAAACGTATGTAATATCTTGTCGCCATAAATGACGACTTACATTGCATAACCGCACCTCACAACTTTACTGCATCTTATTCATCTCTTTCCAACCGGCTTTTAGGCTGTTGGCAAAGCTGATGAACTTTTCTTTCATGGTACGTTTAACTGAAATCTCGACTGAGCCTAGCCATACATTACCTTCAATAGTGATAGTTGGGCCTTGGCCTTTGTTTAAGGCGACAGATTTGTTTTCTACGCTGCCAATCACACTAAATAATTTAGATACCACATTAACATGTTCTGGCACGTAGATTTCATCGTTACCTAAAATACAGTTCACGTAAATGGTGACGTGCTGATGCTGGAAAATCGCTTCGCTAAAGTCGAGTTCAATTGAACCTAAGCAGTTTGTTAGGTGAATTTCTTTTGGTACTACCCATTGGCCGCTGCGCTCATTTGAGCCCAGAATACTGCGTAGCTGCAGGCTTTCGTTGTCGCTGCTGTGGCTGTAGTGAGGTTTAAATTGCGCATGCTTTTGCGACTTGTAGTCAATATCCGCTTTCAGATCTAAATCAGCAACAAGCTCAACCAGTACTTCGTTGCTGGTGGCTTCCATTGCCTGATCTAGGCGGCGTTCAAATGCTTCGGCTGAAATAACAGCATGACTGTAGTTATAAATGAGTTGATCAATGACTTCTTCTCTTACTTGATCGATTGGGCGATCTTCAAGTTTAACGGCCATGGTAGTTCCCTGTTGTGATTTTAAAGGTGATTCTTTAGTTATTAATTACAAAGCAAAGCTTAGGCCAGATTTTATTGTTATATAAATCAAGGGGTTGTCTTTTTAGGCGAATAAGCAATTTCGTTAAATTAACCACAGATTAATTAAATCAGCAACTAAATGGTTATTTTTGCAACATCGTGAACTTCTTACCGAGCAGCTTGTAAATCTTTACCGAAATGAATATAAATCACCGCTGAATAGGTATTTAACCTGCTGAAATTTAAAGAATAAATAGTTGGCATCATAGTCGCATTACTTAAACTGTCTTTAATCAAAAGGAGAAAGATTATGAACACTTTTAACAAATCTATGATTGCGGCTTTAGTAATTGGTGCAACTAGCATGTCAGCTCAGGCAAGCAGCTGGGAAAATGAAAGTAAAGATGCTTGGATTGATGGTAAGGCGGAAACTGTGCTTCTTATGAACACAAACCTTAACAACTTTGACATCAACACTGATGTAACGAATGGCAAGGTTGTACTTACAGGTAAAGTTGATAGCGAATTAGATAAAGAGCTTGCTGAAGAGTTAGTTCTTAGCCTAGACGGTGTTAGCTCTGTTGATAACAAACTAACGGTTGTTAAAAACATGAAAGCTAAGCACATGAAATCAGACAAAGCTGATTCTGCAGAAAGCGACTTAACCGATGCAAAAATCAGTACTGTAATCACCACACGTTATTTATTTAACTCAGAAGTAGGTGGTACAGATATCGATGTTGATACCGACAACGGTGTAGTAACACTAAAAGGTACTGTTGAGTCTGATGCAGAAAAGCAATTAGCGGTAAGCATTGCTGAAAACGCTGAAGATGTTCGCAAAGTAATCGATGAATTAACGATTGTTGCTGAATAATAGCAAGCCCTATATAGCCCAGCTTTGGCTGGGCTTATCTTTTTCAAGGAGTGAGTCATGGATTTAATACGTATTATTTTATCGGTTTTAATTCCACCTCTCGGCGTATTTTTACAGGTAGGTTTAGGTGCGCAGTTCTGGATTAATATTCTTTTAACTCTATTAGGGTATATTCCAGGTTTGATTCATGCTGTGTATATCATCGCTAAGCGATAATCACCGCATTAATCTACAAGGATGGGTAATGGAGCACAGCAAGGAAGGGCTGTAGGAGTAACGGACGATAGAGCGCAAGGAGTTTACAGTATGGATAATGTAACTAAGCACAAAGGACAACAAGGAAGTAACAAGGCGTTATGGAGTAGCGCACAATGGCAACGCTTTATGGATAAAGTGAACGGAAATGACAGCAAGGAATAAGCTTAGGCTTGGAGCCCAAACGGATGAAGCTAGCGTAAGGAGGAGACTATATGGAACAAGTACAAACGCAATCAAAACAAGGATTGACTAATAATGGAGTTGCTTTATGGAACAAGCAACAGTGGCACGAGTTTATGGAACACGCGAAAGCGGTTGCGCCACGATTAACAGGGAAGGCTGACGATAAAAACCCGATGTCATCTTCAGGTGACATCGGGTTTTTAACTACTTCAGCAATTTATCTTTATAACTTAAATTGATTTACTGTCTTATTTAGAGACTCTGCTAACTCATTCAAATCACGTGCTTCATCCGCCAATTCATGGGCATGATCTGCAGTGCTATTCACTAAGTGATTAATCGCTGCCAAGCTATTGTTAATATCTTCTGCAACCACAGTTTGCTGCTCTGTCGAAGTCGCAATTTGATGACTTTGATCTTGTACATTTGTCACAGATTGCGCGATATCTTGCAATGCTTGCAATACAATTTGTGTTTGCTCAACTGAGCCTTCAGCACGCTCTTGACCTTGCTGCATCATTGTTGATGCTTGTTGGGCAATTTGCTGTAAACGGCTGATCATGTTGCGAATATCATCAGTAGATTCTTGCGTTCTGCTTGCTAGTGAACGAACTTCATCAGCAACAACTGCGAAACCTCGGCCTTGCTCGCCAGCACGGGCTGCTTCTATCGCCGCGTTAAGTGCCAGTAAGTTGGTTTGCTCAGCGATTGAGTTGATAACATCAACCACCGCGCCGATATTGCCACTTTCTTGCTCAAGACCCGCAACGACTTTAGACGCTTCACCAATGTGACTTGCAAGAGCGGTCATGACTGACTGAGCTTGAGTTGAGCGCTTGGTGCCATCTGCGGTAATGGTTTGCACTTCTTCAGCTGCATTATTGGTATGTTGCGCGTTACGTGAAATTTCGAGAACAGTTGAGGCCATTTCGGTTACTGCCGCACTTACGCTATCAACTTGTTGCTTTTCTTGCTGAATTTCATCATTGGTTTTTTGCGATACGGTTTTCAATTGGGCTGCGGCTTGGCTTAATTGCTCAGCTTGAGCTGCAGTATTTAGCATCATTGCACGTAATTTATCGATGAAAGTATTCATGTGATGAGCAAGCTGTCCTACTTCATCCTGACTTTTTATCTCGATTTTTTGTGTTAGATCGCCATCACCTGATGCGATATCACGCATGATGTAAGTGAGTTTAGTCAGCGGCTTGGTGATCATTTGCGTGGCCCAGAAGATCATCGCAATAATAATCGCAAGAATGATGATCACGGATGTTGTGGTTGTCATCACCGCATCATTTACTGGCTCATCAATCATACTGGTCGGAATTAAAATACCCACATACCAATCAAGGTAAGGGCTTTCTAATTCAAGGCGATTGTATACAACGTAATATTGCTCGCCTTTGAATGTGACAAAGCTGCTACCCTCTTTTTGGCTTTTCATCGCGCGGTTTAATTCGCTAAAGCCCGAGGTGTCGTTAAATTGCTTTTCGAGGGCATCTAAGCCTTCTTTGCCATTAGGGCCTTCGTCTGTGATAGATAGTTTATGTCCAGTTCGTTTTGAAAAGTGCACTACTTTCTGGTTACTGTCGAGTAAAAAGCCAAAGCCTTGGCCATCAAATCGAATAGCTTCAACCATGTCGTTGATATTATTAAGCTGTAAATCAACACCACCAAAACCAATAAGCTTGTTTTGTTTATAAACAGGCTGTTGTACAACTGCAGAGGCGATACCTGTGGTTAAATCAACAGAAATAGGGCCAACATACAACTTATTAATTTTTAATGCATCTTGCCACCAACCACGTTTGTAAGCGTAATATGGTTGGCCATTATAAGTGGCGGTACGCTCGTTTTCTTTGAAGTACTCACCTGTGGTCGCAGAAGCAAAGAAGGCTGATAAAATGTTATCATCGTTACCACTAATACGAACAAAATCTTGATTAACGCTGCTGTAACCAGGCTGACTATCTAAGCTTTGATCGCGCTGAGTCCAGTTATCGAACCAGTTAACTAAATGCGGGTTTGTTACAAAGGTTTCGACAACTTTGCCGTATTTGGCAAAATAGGCCTGCATTGACAGTCGCTCACTTTGCAAATAGCTGTCGGCCTCGCGTTGAATTGCATGACGTGAAAGATCAGCAATATGGTTTACAAAAAAGCTAGACGCGATGATTAGTAGTACACTTATCGTCCCGCCAATGAGCAGAAGTATTTTTTTACGTAAAGAGAGGTTGTTTAACATAGTGCACGCGTTTTTATTATAGGTTAGAGTTATCTATCTAATCATATTTGCACCTAAATCGCTACACTGTTAAGCGAAGGTTAATAATAAATACTAAGGGGCAGTTGAGTAAATGAGTACTGAAAATAATAAACTGGTTGTTTTAGGTGCCGGCTGGCTTGGAAATGCACTTTGTGTTGAGGCAAATAAATTAGCATGGCAAGTACAGGGAACACATCGCGGTGGCGAGCACGAATATGACTTTCAGCGCCAGTTTATACTTGAAGGTGATGTGCTCAAGCATGAGCTGTCGCTTGAAAATGCTTGGTGGGTCTGCGCTATTCCACCGCGTAGTCGTAGCTCAGAAAGTAACTATTTAGCGACTTTGAAAGCAGGGCTTGAACTTGCTAAGCAACTAAATTGTAAAGGCTTTATTTTATGTTCTTCGACAGGAGTTTATCCATCTAACAATGGTCAATATGACGAAACTACAGAAATTATTTGCCAATCAGCACGTCAACAGCAGCTATATGATGCTGAACAGTTAGTGCTAAATGCTGGTGGTAAAGTATTGCGCTTGGCTGGTCTTGTAGGGCCTGGGCGCGATCCGGGTAGGTTTGTTGCCGGTAAAGAACTGACTAGCTCAAGTCAGCAAGTGGTAAACATGGTTCAGCAGCAAGATGTGATAGCGGCGATTTTTTCAGTACTTGAAAATTGGTCAAACGCGAGCAGTATTTATAATGTGGTTAATCCGGCACATCCTACAAAAGCAGATTACTACCAACAAAAATGTGCTGAGCAGGGCAACCAGCCACCGACTTTTACTAGTCATGATAAAGGCGAGCGTCTTATTGATGGCTCAGCGATTGAGTCACTGAATTTTCGTTATCAAATGTCCATTTAGTTATCTTTTAAAAGTAAGGTGGCCGCCTAATCGGTATTTACTGCCTGGTGATACTAAACGGGCAAAGCTCACAATACCTTGTGATGACCAAGTTCGGCGGATCACTTGTAAGCATGGCTCTTCGTTATAAAGGTTCAGCCATTCGCACATTTCTTGGTTGGGCATAATCGCTTCGACTGTATGGCGTGCCTCGGTGAGCGGGGCGTTTTGCGATAAGTATTCATGAGGCGTTAGGCTATGGAAATCCTGCTGTAAGTAATCTTTAGCAAGAGCGGGGTTCACAAAGCGCTCTTCAACTTGCAGAGGTTGCTCGTTTTCATTGTGTACAATCACACTTCTGTAAACATGGCTGTCGACCTCGACACCCAAAGCAATCGCAATTGGTGCTATAGCGCTTATAGACTCCATTACTAAAATGGTACAGCTATAATGGTTACTTCGCGCTTTTACCTCATCAGCAATATTTTTAATTTCTAATAAAGATGATTGTGATTTAAAGCTAGCCACAAAAGTACCTAGGCCTTGGCTACGGGTTAATATACCTGCATCGGTTAATTCACTGAGTGCTCGTCTTGCAGTCATACGACTAACTTTAAACTGGTTGGTAAGCTCATTTTCAGAGGGCACTCGGTGATTTTCTTGCCAAGCTCCAGAACGAATATTTTCCAGAATGAACTCTTTTATTTGCGCAAATTTAGGAACACTCATTATGCGTGTATATGTGGTGAGTAAACAGTATGTTTGAAGGTGACATAATTATCTTGTATATACAAGGTGAGTTGATAAACTTTAAGCAAATTTAAATTTAGTCTCGTAATGGGCCTATCGCAAGTATCAATGTAGGTGAAAAATGCACACAACCAATAATGATCAAGCTTTCTGGGATTTAGTGATCACAGATGCCAACATCGCCACAATGGACCCAGCCATCGAAGCACCTTATGGTGCTATTGAAAATGCAGCTATTGCTGTTAAAGATGGCAAAATTGCTTGGTTAGGTGAGCAAGCCGATTTACCAGAGTTTGATGCGCTAGCTACGCCAACATTGTCAGCAAAAGGGCAGTGGTTAACCCCCGGGTTGATTGATTGCCACACTCACTTAGTGTTCGCGGGTAGCCGTGCAGAAGAATTTGAGCAGCGTTTACAAGGTGTAAGCTATGAGCAAATAGCTGCAAACGGAGGCGGTATTGCAAGTACCGTACGTGCAACGCGAGAAGCCGATCACGAAGCTTTATTTGTCAGTGCAAAAGAGCGCTTAAATGCATTATATGCAGAAGGTGTGACGACGGTAGAGATTAAATCTGGCTACGGTCTTGATTGCGAAAACGAAATTAAACTTCTCGAAGTGGCACGTTTACTCGGTGAAAATCACCCTGTTGATGTTAAAACCACGTTTTTAGGTGCGCATGCATTACCGCCTGAATATAAAGGCCGTAGCGATGAGTACATTGATCTGGTTTGCGGTGAAATGCTTGACCGTGTTGTTGAAGCTGATTTAGCTGATGCAGTTGATGCTTTTTGTGAAAACGTTGGCTTTAGTAATGAGCAAACTCGCCGTGTGTTTGAAGCGGCTAAAAAACACAACTTACCGGTTAAGTTGCACGCTGAGCAGTTATCTAATCAACATGGTGCAGAGCTTGTTGCTGAATTTAATGGCTTATCTGCGGATCATATTGAACACTTAGATGAAGCTGGTATTCAGGCAATGGCCAAAGCGGGTACTGCAGCAGTTTTATTACCAGGTGCATTTTACTTCTTACGTGAAACAAAGTATCCGCCAATTGAACTACTGCAGCAGTACCAAGTTCCAATTGCTATTTCAACTGACTTCAACCCGGGTACTTCGCCTTTATGTTCATTGCATTTGATGATGAACATGGCATGCACTATTTTTCGGATGACACCAGAGCAAGCATTAGCAGGGGTAACTCGAAACGCTGCAGGTGCTTTAGGACTTGATGATCGTGGTGTGTTAAAGGTAGGCGCACGTGCTGATATTGCCCATTGGCAAATAACCCATCCAGCACAATTAAGTTACCAATTTGGCGTAAATAAACTGTTAAATCTGTGGATTTTGGGTAGACTTAATTAGATAAGTCTTTTTTACGTAGTATTTTTACATGTCTTTGATTGCCAGCTTAGCAAGTAGTAGCGTGAGCCTTGCAAATTTAAGTAGCGATGTTGTGCCAGTGTTTTTAGCTGGTTGCGTTCTTATGGCAATGATTTGTGCCTTATGTGTTACTCAAAATTCTATTTTAAGGCTGAGCTTAGTCGTCAATGGCGTGCTTGGATTAGCAATTCTTAGTCTTGGCATGCCTTGGTTAGTGTTATTGTTAAGTGCAAGTGTTTGTTTTCATTTGTGGCAGGCATTTCGCACAACTAATTGGCTAGCAATCATTATCTCAGTTGTTGCTGCGATTGTATTAACAGTACTTTATTCAGCTCATTTATTGTTACATACTGCTCTTTACTGGCTTGTTTTTTCTGTCGTTATTTTGTGTATATCAGGCTTTTTTAACTATGAAGAACCTGAAGAAGAGCAGGTGGTCGTTGAGCCACTTCACACTGACGAGTTAGATGCGACACCTCTTACAGGCTTACCCGATCGCAACGCCCTAAAAAATAGCTTTATTGCTTGGACCGAGGAGCATGATGCTAACTGCGCGTTAGTGATGCTTCGCCTTGAAGGTTTTAACGATGTAAACCAACACATAGGTCGAGACTTTGGTGATTTGTTATTAGCGCAATCAGCAACCCGAATTAAACAGCAGCTCAATGTTGATAATGTTCTTAATATAGTGGGTAATTCAGGCAAAGCCGAAAAGTTGGCGCATTTAGGGGGCTTAAACTTTGCGTTTATTTGTTCATTAGAGGAACAAAAGCACCTTCATGAGCAACTAATTAGTCAAATTCGCCATGTTACTTTAAAGCCATTTAATGTTGCCAATTGCACCATTGAAGTTAAAGTTCGTGCCAGTTATGTAGTTTGTGATGAGCCTGAATACAGCTTTGAAAACTTCATTTCGTTTGCCAATCTAGCGCTTGATTCAAATCCAGACAAAGCGATTGTGCCTTATCATCCACAAATGATGATTGAGCAATTGGAGCAGCAAGCACGACTACGTGAGTTAGCACACCTTGATTTTGCAAGTGAACTAGAGTTGTATTTTCAGCCAGTTATTCGTAATAGCGATGAGCAAATCGAATTTTTAGAATTGCTGTTACGTTGGCAGCATCCTAAGCAAGGGATTCTTTCTGCGAATAAATTTATAGATGATATACGTGTTGCAGGCCTAAGCTATCCTGTGGCTGCTTTTGTTATTGAGCGTGCAGCAGAACTAGCTATGGCACTACGAATGGAAGGTATTGAATTACCTCTTAGTATAAATGTGTTTGGCCCTGAGATGCTGCACGAAGAATTTATTGAGTTTGTTGACCGTATCATGGCTGAGCATCGACTAGAGCCGGGTGATTTAATTATCGAGTGCCCGCTTGATTTATTTATGAGTTTAGATGATCAAGGTAAAGCGATGGTTGCAAGGCTCAATAGTATTGGTATTAAATTATGTATCGATGGTTTTGGTGACACACCTATTTGGCTAGCTAAGCTTCCGAATCTTAATGTTGAGTATATTAAAGTGGCGGCTTCACTTACCGCTGATTTTGCTCATCAAAGTCAAATTCGAAGCCTCGTTTCGGGCATGGTCGATATGCACAATCAAAATAATGCAAAAGTGATTTGTGAAGGAGTTGAAACTCTAGAGCAACTTAAGTTTGTTAAGTCGCTTAAAACCTATGCTGCACAGGGCTATTATTTTAATTACCCATTGAGTAGTGTTGGTATGATGTCATGGCTTAAACAATGGCGTTTGGAACATCAATAAGCATAAAGCTGTGCTCTCTCTCTGGTAGGCTTCACGATACAACACCGCTTTTATAACCCTAGTTTCTGTAACCTTGTCACGTGGCTACGGTAAAGTTCAACTGGATCAACTTCACGAAAACTATGCAAACCAATAAATTGGTTAATCTCATCGAGATGATTCATTTTGTAATCATCTTTGATCACATGCCCTAAATGGCTACTACAGCGTGAAATGAGACCGTCACTGTGACCTAAGATAAATAATGAGCCAAATAACATGGATAAGTCACTTAAATCTAAGATATTAGTGAGTGTTTCTGTGCCGCTCCAAGAAAAGTAGTATACGCCATTGCTTGCAAGCATATTACCTTGTTCGCACTCGTTTTTGGGCAAGCCTTCGGGGTACTTTTGATTAAATGTTGCTGCTCCTTGTGTGCTTAAACTATTTATTGCACCGAGTGTATTTTGCGGTAATTGACTATTGCCTGATAATAACGAAATAACACCACCGAATGCATCGAATACTAATCGAGTTGTATATTCTGCTTGAGAGCCGGGTGTTAGCTCTTTATTAATAAGATCAATAATGCCACTGCCATAATTTGCACCGCCTACACTGGTAACTGAGGCTATTAGATCAGGCCTGATAGATGCAACATAGCGTGCAGTTTGCGCACCTTGACTGTGACCAATCAAGTTTACTTTTTTAGCACTAGTCAGAGCTAAGATTGATTCTATTTGAGTGAGTAATTGCTCGCCTCGGACTTCTGAACTGTTGATAGCAGAAACGGCAGGTGTGAAGACTAAAGTACCATCTTTTTCCAGAGTTGTAGCGATATTGTAGAAGTAATCGATTCCGAGCAGGTTATCGAATCCCATTAGCCCATGAACTAAAACAACTGGATATTGGGTAGTTGTTTTTTTGGCATTGCACCAAGGACTCAACAAAAAAAGTAAGGTAACAAATAAAATTAACGGGATTTTTTTCATACCTTTTACTCTTCTACTTCAATATTTATCACCAACAAGCCTTAAAAAAGCCTGATTTTAGTGCGCTTTTAATTCACCTTACCTCAAATTTGGGTTCTCTGTAATGTTAAATTAAAGTAAGCAGGAAAAGATGGTTTTAGTGTTTCGTTACATGTTTATCAATTTGTGTTTTTTCTGCGGTTAAGCAATTTATTTTTAATCTGGTATTTGATAAAGTCCGCGCCGTCCTCATCCTGTAGGACATCCTGTTGATGATGCATCTGAAAGGATGCAACGTATTGATAGCTTCTCCCCAGTTTGCTATAACGACTCACTCCTTGTTGAGTGAGTCGCTTTTTCTTTTCTTATCATACAATTCATTGCACAAATACACGCAAGTGATACCATCAAAGTGATTCTTATTTACTTTCGAAGGAATGCGTTATGTTTAAATCTTTGGCAATAGCTGCCTTTTCATTATCGAGTATTTTAGTTGCCCCTTTAGCCAGCGCAAATTGGCAAGTTAATAATGAGCAAAGTAACGTAAGCTTTGTATCTATTAAAAAGAACTCTATTGCAGAAGCACATCATTTCAAAAACGTGTCGGGTACACTCAACGAGCAAGGTCAATTTAAGTTGATGATCGACCTGACATCGGTTGAAACTCTGATCCCTATACGCAATGAGCGCATGACTAAGTTGTTATTTGAAACAGCTAAATTCCCTAATGCAGTGTTAACTGCTGACTTAAGCAAAGCATTATCAACACTGAAACCAGGTCAACATGTGCTGAAAGGGTTAAAAGCTGAATTAGACTTTCATGGCAACAAGAAAGAGCTAACGATTGATGTTCTAGCTAATATGTCAGCAAAGGGCGATATTAGCGTGTCATCTTTTACGCCAGTTATTATTAATGCGAGTGATTTCAAAGTAACAGAAGGCATTAGTGAACTACAAAAGCTTGCGGGCTTACCATCAATTGCAACAGCGGTTCCTGTAACATTTTCTTTGACGCTAGATAAAGAAAAATAATGCAATCACTTGCTGACTTAGAAGCCGCTCTTCAGACGCCCGATAAACCTTTTGAACAATGGCAGCCACAAAACTGTGGGCAAGTGCCTATATTGATTGATGCGCAAGGGCGGTGGTTTTATGCCAGCAGTGAAATAAAACGCGAGGCAATGGTTAAACTCTTTGCCTCTGTGCTTTGCAAAGAGGCAGATAGTTATTTTTTAAAAACACCCGTCGAGAAAATGGCCATCACTGTCATTGATGTGCCTTTTATTATTGTTGATTGGCGTTTTGAAGAGACAAAGCAAGGCCTTGCTCTATGTTGTGTCGATAATTTACAGCGCGCTTGGTTGGTATCAGCAAAGCAACCACTATTACTGAGAGAGTTTGAAGGTGTCAGTGTGCCTTATCTTCAATTAGAACATGGCTTGGCTGCGAGGGTATCGAGAAATGTTTATTATCAGTGGGCTGAAATAGCCTGCTCAGATGAGCAGGGCTATTATATAGAATCATTAGCCAAGCGTTATTACTTGGCCTAAGCACTTAGTCTTCTGGTTGTTCGTCAGACTCAGGTGCTTGCGCTTCAATAGGGCCTAAAAACCACTCATCGAGCTTTTTGGCAACTTCAGGTAAGCCGGTGCCTTTTAGTGAAGAGAAGGCATGTACTGTAATATCACCATCTAAACTACTTAACTCACGACGAACTTGTAAAACTTGAGCTTTACGCGCGCCTTGTTTTAGCTTGTCAGCTTTAGTTAATAGTGCCAGCACTGGAATTTCGCTGCCCACCGCCCAGTCGATTAAGTCACGGTCTAAATCTTTTAACGGGTGGCGAATATCCATCAAAACAACGATACCTTTTAAGCTTTGACGTTTTTGTAAATATTCACCTAGCGACTTTTGCCATTTCTTTTTCATTTCGATAGGCACTTTCGCAAAACCATAGCCCGGTAAGTCGATAAGGCGCTTATCGGCATCAAGCTCAAAGGTATTGATCAGCTGAGTACGACCAGGTGTTTTAGAAGTACGCGCTAACTTTTGATCAGTTAACGTGTTTAAAGCACTTGATTTACCCGCATTAGAGCGACCAGCAAACGCGACTTCAATCCCCGTATCAGCAGGTAAGCGTGAGATATCAGGTGCGCTGGTAACAAAGGACGCAGTATTGTATTTGATACGAGATTTGAGCACAGGCTCTCCTAATCTTTTATAAATAATAACAGTCAGTGGTCGAAAACCACTCAAGGCACGTATTTTATACTATTAAAGCAGCATTCAAAAGCGTATTTAAGCGTGCTAAATTGGCTTTAAATTAGGAAAATTACTAGGTGTAAACTTAATCTAAGTCAAATCCCTATAAATTATGAGCTTAATGTGGGCAGAAAACGTGCCAGAGAATTTATTATCGTGTAGAATATAGAAATCACAACATCCATATTGTAGATGATACAGGGTCGGAAACAGAGAATTCACCATGAAAAAAATAGCACTATCTTTAACTATATTGCTTGGTACGTTGTCAGCAAGCAACGCAACAGCATTTGATGGCGATGTAAACGCAGGTAAAGAGAAATCGGCAACGTGTGCGGCTTGTCACGGCCCAGACGGTAATGCACCGGTTAATATCTACCCTAAAATTGCAGGCCAACACGCAGATTATATCTATAAACAATTACAAGAGTTTAAATTAGGTATGACATCTGGCGGCAAAGAAGGTCGTATGGATCCAGTAATGAGTGGTATGGCTATGCCGCTTAGCGATCAAGACATGAAAGACCTAGCAGCTTACTTCTCTTCTTTAAATATGTCTGAAGGTGCAACACCTAAAGATGTAGTAGAAGTAGGTCAGCAGCTTTATAAAGCCGGTGATGCAGAGCGTGGTATTCCAGCATGTGCTGCGTGTCACGGTCCTCGTGGTAACGGTACATCACTAGCTAAATTCCCGAAAATTTCGTTCCAACATCCAGAATACATCAAGTCACAACTTGAAAAATTCCGTGATGGTACGCGTAATAACGACTTAAACGGTATGATGCAAGACATCGCTAAAAAGCTAACAGACAAAGACATCGAAGTACTTTCAAAATACTTAGGTGGCTTACACTAAAGTCTGATTGCGGAAAGAAATGCTCCGCAGTAGTATGTAAAGAGTTTGAAAAAGCAGCGCAAGCTGCTTTTTTTGTACCTAACGTATGTCGAAATTTCCCACTCCCTTGTGAGACATTGACCATATCTAGCTGTAAGCCAAGTCTTATTTTTATTTCACTATTTTTGCTAAGTCTTTGTTATTAATTAAAATGACAATGTTGCAATAAGTCATCTGTAAGAAAAATTATATAAATTAGTTGTAACAATTTTATTAATAAGTAAATTAACCACTGTCGCTGAGACAGCAAAAACAACATGGACAATGTAATAAGGAAAGTAACTGCGGCAAATCTTTAGGGGTTGACACTAGTTAGGTGTCCTAAAGGAAATAACAAAAAAGCGTCAGGATTGACCGAGAATAATAAAAGCTCATGGAAGTTTAATAATAAAAACAAAATGGAATGCTACACGGAAGGTTAAAACAATAACAAAATGGATAAACAATAATAATAAAAATAATAAAGACTAAAAAGTCGAAGGGAGAAGTGTCCAGATAATTGGCGCTCAGATTAGTAGGCGGTAGAGATGTTTTCTCTACCGCCTTTTTATTTGTCCTGTTACAATAGCCACCGTTTGTACTAAAAGTATGAAAAGTGCGCAGTTCGTCAAGTTGACCAACCACATCCGCACATCGAATTCTTCTGGTTATGCCAGCATTACAATGCCACAAAGGCGTTGTGCACAACCTCTTAAGTGAGATGATCAAGATATGAGTAGAAAGAAAAAGTCGCGTAAAATTCCATCGAATGGTCCTGTACGTCTGAGCAAAGAAAAGCTTAGAGAGATGCGCGCGTTAAAAGAGCAGCGAGTTAAAAAGACCAAAGGTGCTAAACCTGGCTCTCGAAATGCACCTGATGCACAAAATGCAGAAAACACTGCTGCAAACAATCAACCGAAAGATAAGCGTGTTGGTAGTAAAAAGCCGATTTCTTTAGTTGCGCCTAAGGCTGAGCCGAAAGTTGAAATGAAACGCAACTTAAAACCTATGGTTGAGCTTAAGAAAGTGACTGAGCCTGAACTAACACCAGAGCAAGAGTTAGAAGCGCTAGAGAATGACGAGCGTCTACTTAAGCTGGTTGAGCGTCATGAGCGCGGTGAGTTATTAACAGGTAAAGACGCTAAGTACTTCAATAGCCGTATTGCTCGCCACCAAGCACTTTGCGAGTTATTAGGCATTGAAGATGAAGACGAGTACGAAGATGACTTTGAAGATGATTCATACGATGAAGGTGAATCTGACTTCGATAAGTACTTATCTGATGATTTAGCCAACGAATGGTTTGATGACGAAGATGAGGATGAGCGATGAGCACAACCTTGATTATTGCCATCGTAATTGGTGCGGCAATTATCGCAGGGCTTGCGTTTTATGCAGGACAACTTCTGTATAAACTAAAAGAGCAAAATAAGCTTATCGCCAAGAAGCAAGCTGAGCATGAGCAAAAACTTGCGGCATCAAAAGCAAAGCGTAATGCAAAGCTAGCCGATAGCATTCATTTAATTGCCCGTGCAATGAATGAAGAGCAATGTGAGTTCTCAGAAGGCTGCTTACGTATTTGGGTGTTGATCTCTCAATATAGCTTTGCTGAAGAGTTTGAGCTAAGTGAGCGCTACCCAGGCATATATAAAATGTACGAAGTCGTAAAAGATATGCCAACGCACGATGCCCGTAAGAAATACTCTAAAAAAGAGATTTTTAAAATGGACACCGCTCGCTGGCGTGCTGAAGAGCAACATAGCGATGAAATCAAAGCGGATTGCGCACGTATAATTGAAGAGTTTAAAGCCGCTCCAGGCAGCGAAAACGTAGTATTTAATTAAGTTGACGTACCGTTGAATTAAACAAAATAAAAAGCAGAGCCTAGGCTCTGCTTTTTGTTGGGCTAGATAACTCGTGAGAAACGAGTTTGCTTGATTTGTTGTTGTAGGTGCGCATCAAAGCACATACAAATAATACGAATAAACAAATTACCGCGCGCTGTTACTGTGATCTTATCTTGGCTAACAGACACCAAGCCATCAGCTAGTAGTGGGTCGAGTGCCTGTAGTGCCTCGCAGAAGTAGCTAGCAAAATTGATATTAAACTGTTTTTCGATTGCTGGAATATCCAGCTCAAACTGGCAGATCAATTGTTTGATAACCGCGGCACGTAACGTATCGTCATCAGTTAAAGCAACACCTTTACAGATTGCACTGCTAGAGCCTTCTTGCACGGCTTTGTAATAGTGCTTTAACTCTTTTTCGTTTTGTAAAATGGCATTGCCTATTTGCGAAATAGATGACACACCCAAACCTAATAAGTCGCACTGACCATGCGTTGTGTAACCTTGGAAATTACGGTGTAATTGACCCGCGTTTTGTGCCATTGCCAACTCATTGTCTTTGCGGGCAAAGTGGTCCATACCAATAAACTGATAACCCGCCGCTAACATCTGCTCAAGGGTATTTTTGAACATAGTGAGCTTATCGCCAGCAGATGGTAAGTCAGCGTCTTTAATTTTACGCTGAGCAGCGAATCTATCTGGTAAGTGGGCATAGTTAAATACCGACACGCGATCAGGGTTTAACTCTATCAGCTGCGCAATCGTCTCTTTAAAGCTCTCAGGTGTTTGCAGTGGCAAACCGTAAATCATATCTGCATTAATAGACTTAAAGCCAAGTTCACGAGCCTCACTTATTAAACCTTTTACAGATTGCACGCTTTGTGGGCGATTAACTGCCAGCTGCACATCATCATTGAAATCCTGAATACCAAACGAGACACGATTGAAGCCAAGTTTACGTAGGTGAACTAGCATGCCATCAGCTAAAGAACGAGGGTCAATCTCAATACCGCGTTCGGCATCATCAGAAAAATTAAAATGCTGCTCAACCAGCGCCATTAAGCGACTCATTTGCTCTGCCGATAAGAACGTTGGTGTACCACCCCCTAAATGCAGTTGCTCAACGTTATAATCGGCAAAAAGTGTTGCTTGCTCAGCAATTTCAAGCGCTAAGTTATCTAGGTATAAATCGGCTTTAGATTGATGACGAGTGATCACCTTATTACAACCACAGTAATAACAAAGCTGACTGCAAAAAGGGATATGGATATACAGCGATAAAGAACGGCTTTTCGACGCTGCAATCGCGTTAATCATATCTTGTTGCTTATAACCATCAGCTAAAGACAATGCCGTTGGGTAAGATGTATATCGAGGCCCAGAAATATTGTACTTGTTGATCAGAGATTGATCCCAGCTTGGTAAATTTATCACAGTCAGCACTCCGCAATTGATTGAGCGGCTATTTTAACGAGTTTAGCAAGTTAGCTATTTGATCTAGAACAATGTCGGAGAATAGAAACGAATCGGCAATGCTTTAAGGTCGTTGTAAAAACAAAGAGTTTACTATTTGAGCAGTTGATTTAGTGATTGTTAAAATAAAGGGTTTTGCTAGTGACAAGGTTGCAAAAACTTTTTATACTGCATCCCGCTTTAGTCAGTTAAACCTGTTAAACGCATCAAAAAATTTAGCTTTCGCTAATACAATGGCCCCTTAGCTCAGTTGGTTAGAGCACACGACTCATAATCGTTAGGTCCCCAGTTCAAGTCTGGGAGGGGCCACCATTTTTACAAGCTTCCCAAGTAACCACCTACTAACAGAAATTATCCTGTGCTACCTCTGTGCTACTTTTTAGTATAGTTATTTTCTAGGTTGGGTTTCAACAGTCATTATTGATCTGTTTGGGTGTGTGTTATCTCCCTAAGGGATTAAGTACTGTACTATTTAGTTGAGTATCTACTTGAAAACTTTAAGTGTATCAATTAAATCTATGACTGCACTTGAAAGTTGCGAAAACATAACCATTTGTAATAATATTATTGAATTAAAATATACCACATTTAGGGAACGTCAATGGATCTGATTCACGAGTCGTATCAAGCACATTTTTTTTGTGATAACTCTGATATTTTAGCTACTCCAATAGTACTGAGCCAGTTACTCGAAGCATTGGCTGGTTTTGGTGTTATGCCTACTCTTGGCAATGAAATTAATGCGCGAACAGCTGAAAAAAAGCAATTTATAATTATGTTGTCAACAGATGAAAAGCTGAGAATTGAATTTCCAAATGACAGAATTGTAGTTGCTTCTGAAGGGAAAACAATCGAAGAGTTCTCTGCCTTGCTTGCACCTATCATGGATAGATTAAGTTCTGGTTTTCCGGCAAAAAGTGGCATTCGAATGTCTATTGTGACAACCAAGCTTTATTCAGGTAATAGTCAAGAATATGATGATTTATATGATAAATTATTTACTTACCGAAAGGTAAAGCCATTTGAATGGGATAATAGAATAGTGCTACGCGAGAACTTAGATGGAGAAGCTATTAATGTTGTTAGTACTATTAGAAGGTGTGAGGCCTCAATTGGATTTATTAATAATGGTAGCACTAGTGATATTATTTTGTCGGAAGTAGACATAAATACTTCACCTAGAAATATTGCAGCACGTTTCCCGATATCAGATTCTGTAAGAGTCTTTGATGAATTACTTCAATTGAATACGAAGTCTAGAGAAGAGTTGAATAGATATTTCGATAATTAATTTCATTGAGAAAAATATGTACAACACTGGTTTAATTTCGAGTAGTTCAGGCGACTTAAAAAAAGTATATGTGGCTTTGAATAATAGTGCTCCGATTGAAAGGTCTAATGTTGATATAAATATGGCTTTTTCATACAAATCTTCGAGTGCTTTTGACACTGTAGTGGGTACTTCATCACCACAAATAGCATCGACGACTGGAGATAATGGGCGGCATTTAAAGGCGCAGATAAAGCTAAATGCAGATAGGCGTGCAGCTTATATCGTAAACCTACTTAATAAAGAAGAGTTTAACGAAGGTGTTATATCTACAACTGAAGTTTATTTAAGTGCTCTTTACAAGGAAGACCCAGTATTATTTGGTGAAAGCTTCCAAAAAGCATGGCTCAAACTATATGAGTTAGATGACTCAAGTATACTAGCAAATTTTATCTGTATTGTATCTGCACTGAATTATGAGTGGCTTAATGATAAAGCCGATACTCTAATACTTGGTGGCTGTTGTCATGTAGACCCATATGTTAATGAGGCTACGTTACGAGCTATTGAAGCTTGGGAAATTCCTAAACATAGCTGTTTTCTGAATCAAATCAGGGAGTTTGAAATCGAATGGCTA
>Ga0066839_10000424_pt1 | contig 18779 bp, 9 predicted proteins | sample ETNtaG_10_FD_66733 | JGI IMG/M metagenome (GOLD analysis project Ga0066839, IMG submission 66733) | Marine microbial and viral communities from oxygen minimum zone, Eastern Pacific Ocean - ETNP201302SV82 | ecosystem: Environmental > Aquatic > Marine > Oceanic | place: Pacific Ocean: Eastern...
CTCGAACCGTTGTCGACCACGGTCACGGTGAGCTCGGCCTGCTCCCGGAACCGCTCGACGGTCTGTCTACAGGTGTCCCCACGGTTCCGGTGGACGACGACGAGGTGGGCGGTCGGAGACACCGCGTAGGTCAACGCAGCGGAGCCGCGGTAGGAGAGATGGGAGACGGGAGTTGGGTGGACCCGCTGAGGGACCGGTCCACGGCAGAGGCACAGGCACGGCCCTCCGCGATCGCCCAGACGATGAGCGACTGTCCCCGACCCATGTCACCACAGACGAAGACGTCGTCCACCGTGGTACGGAACTCGTCGTCCCTGACCACGTTGCCCCGGTTGTCCAACTGGATGCCCAGGCCCTCGACCAACTCGTTGCGCTCGGGCCCGGTGAAACCCATGGCCAGGAGGACCAGGTCTGCGGCGAAGTCCACCTCGGACCCCTCGATCGGCTCGAAGGACATGCGTCCGTCCGCGAATACCTGAGCCACCCTGTGGGTCCGCAGGGCGGTGAGTCGCCCGTCCCGGCCAACGAACTCGGAGGTGTTGATGGCGAACTCCCGCACGCCGCCTTCCTCGTGCGCCGAGGAGACCCGGTAGATCATCGGCCAGGTCGGCCACGGGTTGCTCTCGGCCCGATCGTCCGGCGGCCTCGGCATGATCTCGAACTGGTGCACCGATCGGGCTCCCTGTCGGAGCGCCGTACCCAGGCAGTCGGCGCCGGTGTCGCCACCGCCGATGATCACCACGTCCCTGCCCTCGGCGTCGATGGCTGCCGACAGGCTGTCGCCCTCCTGGACCCGGTTGGACCCCGGCAGGTACTCCATGGCCTGGTGCACGCCCTCCAGCTCCCGACCCGGAATCGGCAGGTCACGGCTCTGCGTTGCGCCACAGGCCAGCACCACGGAATCGAAGTCGGCCGTGAGCTGGTCCACGGACAGGCCCACGCCCACCGACGTGTTCGTGCGGAACTCCGTGCCCTCTGCCTCCATCTGCGCCAGGCGCCGGTCGAGGTGGCGCTTCTCCATCTTGAACTCCGGGATGCCGTAGCGGAGCAGTCCCCCGATCCGATCCGCCCGCTCGAACACGACGACGCCGTGGCCTGCCCGTGTCAACTGCTGGGCGGCTGCCAGGCCGGCCGGCCCGGACCCCACCACCGCCACCCGTCGGCCCGTGTTCTCCGCGGGGACCACCGGTGTTATCCAGCCCTCGGCCCAGGCCCTGTCCACGATGCTGACCTCGACCTGCTTGATGGTCACCGGCGGCTCGTTGATCCCCAGGACGCACGAGCCTTCGCAGGGTGCCGGGCAAAGGCGTCCGGTGAACTCTGGGAAGTTGTTGGTGGCGTGGAGCCGCTCGATGGCATCTCGCCAGTGGCCCTGGTGCACCAGGTCGTTCCAGTCGGGAATGAGGTTGCCGAGGGGGCATCCGTCGTTGCAGAACGGAATGCCGCAGTCCATGCAGCGGCTGGCCTGTTGGCGGAGCGAGTCGTCCGTGAACGGTTCGTAGACCTCCCGCCAGTCGCGGAGGCGGACCGGAACCGATCGCCGATCCGGGAGCTGCCGGTCGTGCTTGAGGAATCCCCGTGCGTCGCCCACGTCGGACCCCTATCCCCGGGTGGAGGCCATGACCGCCTCCACCTCGTCACGGCCGGAGGCCCTGGCGGCCGCGGCCGCCTCGACCACCCGCTTGTAGTCGGTGGGCATCACCTTCACGAACCGCAGGGCCTCTTCGTCCCATGAGTCCAGCAGGCGCTCGGCGACGGTGGATCCGGTCTCGAGGCGGTGGCGCTCCACCACGTTGCGCAGCCAGTCGGAGTCGTCGGCGTCCGGGGACTCTATGAGGACCATCTCCCGGTTGACCCGGGCCGGGAAGGTGCCCTCGGGATCGTGGACGAAGGCGATGCCTCCTGACATCCCGGCTGCGAAGTTTCGACCGGTCAGGCCCAGTACCACTGCCCGGCCGCCCGTCATGTACTCGCACCCGTGGTCCCCGATGCCCTCCACTACGGCCGTGGCACCGGAGTTGCGTACGCAGAACCGCTCCCCCACCCGACCCCGGATGAAGGCCTCGCCCGAGGTGGCCCCGTACAAGATGACGTTTCCGGCAATGATCTGGTCGGCGGCCACGAAGGGCGAGTCGGCCGGTGGACGGATGGTGATCCGGCCACCCGAGAGCCCCTTGCCGACGTAGTCGTTGGCGTCTCCCGTGAGGCGCAGGGTGATACCGCGCGGCACGAAGGCGCCGAAGCTGTTGCCCGCAGAACCCACGAGGTCCACCTGGATGGTGTCGTCCGGCAGCCCGTTACCGCCATGGCGACGTGTCAGCTCGTAGCCCAGCATGGTGCCGACCGAGCGGTCCACGTTGCTGACGGGGGTGGCGATGTCGACGTGCTCGCCCCGCTCCAGGGCTGCTTCTGACACGGCGATCAGGTGCCGGTCCAGGATGTCGTCCAGGCCGTGGTCCTGGCCCTTCGTGTTGCGACGGTCGGCCGCGCCCACATCTGGGATGTGGAGTATGGGTGAGAGGTCCAGGCCGCGGGCCTTCCAGTGGTCTACAGCCCGGCTGACGTCCAGGAACTCGGCCCGGCCAATGGCGTCGTCCAGGTTTCGGAAGCCCAGGGCTGCCAGGAGTTCCCGTACCTCCTCGGCGATGTACTCGAAGAAGTTGACGACGAACTCCGGACGACCAGTGAACTTCTTGCGGAGTTCCGGGTTCTGCGTTGCCACCCCGACCGGACAGGTGTCGAGGTGGCAGACACGCATCATCACGCAACCCGAGACGACCAGTGGGGCGGTGGCGAACCCGAACTCGTCCCCGCCGAGCAGGGCGGCAATCATGACGTCCCGGCCGGTCTTTAGCTGGCCGTCCACCTGCACGACGATCCTGTCCCTGAGGTCGTTCAGGAGCAGCGTCTGCTGCGTCTCGGCAAGGCCCAGTTCCCAGGGCGCTCCGGCGTGCTTGATGGAGGTCAGCGGTGAGGCCCCGGTGCCTCCGTCGTGTCCGGAGATCAGGACCACGTCGGCGTGGGCCTTCGAGACGCCGGCGGCCACGGTGCCCACACCCACCTCGGAGACCAGCTTCACATGGATACGGCTGACCGGATTGGAGTTCTTGAGGTCGTAGATGAGTTGGGCCAGGTCCTCGATGGAGTAGATGTCGTGGTGGGGTGGCGGGGAGATCAACCCCACGCCCGGCGTGGAGTTGCGGGTACGGGCGATCCAGGGGTACACCTTGTGGCCCGGCAGTTGGCCACCTTCGCCCGGCTTGGCCCCCTGGGCCATCTTGATCTGGAGGTCGTCGCTGTTGACCAGGTACTCGCTCGTCACCCCGAAGCGTCCCGAGGCCACCTGCTTGACGGCCGACCTCCGGAGGTCGCCGTTGGCCTCCGGCGTGAACCGGTCGGGGTCCTCGCCCCCCTCGCCGGTGTTGGACCTGCCGCCGATGCGGTTCATGGCTATGGCGAGCGTCTCGTGGGCCTCGGCGCTGATCGAGCCGTAGGACATCGCTCCGGTGGAGAAGCGGCTGATTATCGACGGCACCGACTCCACCTCGTCGATCGGCACGGGTGGCTGACGGTCCTCCCGGAAGTCGAACATTCCGCGTAGCGTGGCCAGGCCTCGGGCCTGGTCGTCGACGAGGCTCGTGTACTCCTTGAACAGGTCGTAGCGACCTTCGCGTGTGGCGTGCTGGAGCTTGAAGACGGTCTCCGGGTTGAAGAGGTGGTACTCACCCTCCCGGCGCCACCGGTACTCCCCTCCCTCCTCGAGGGTGCGGTGGGCGCGCTCCTCCGGATTGTTGGGGAAGGCCGTGGCGTGATGTCCGGCCACCTCGGCGGCCAGGACGTCCAACCCCACGCCACCCAGCCGACTGACAGTCCCGGCGAAGCACGCCTCCACCACCTCGTTGCCCAGGCCGATGGCCTCGAATATCTGGGCACCGGTGTAGGACGCAACGGTGGAGATGCCCATCTTGGACATGATCTTGAGCAAGCCTTGGTCGAAGGCCCGGACCGTGTTGCGGCGGGCCCTCTCCGGCGTCATGGTCGTTGGAAGTCCGTGGTGGCCGGAGTCGACCATGGCGTCGACCGAGGCGAAGGCCAAGTACGGGCAGACAGCCGATGCGCCGTATCCCAGCAGCAGGGCCACGTGGTGCACCTCGCGGGCGTCACCGCTCTCGACAAGCAGGCCGACCCTGGTACGGGTCCTCTCCCGGATGAGGTGGTGGTGGACCGCACCGGTGGCCAGCAGAGACGGGATGTGGGCCAACGTCTGGGTCGGACTGCGGTCGCTGATGACCAGGATGTCCACACCGTCGGCGATTGCAGCCGTGGCATCCTGCCGGAGCCGTTCCAGGGCATGGGCCAGGCCCTCGCCGCCGCGGGCCACCTCGTAGCGGCCGTCCAAGACGCGGGTGGTGAAGCCGCCCGGGCCACCGTCTCCTTCGATTCCCACGAGGGCGGCCAACTCGGCCTCTGTGATGACCGGATGGGGCAGGTGGACCTGTCGGCAGCTGGCGGCCTCCGGGAATAGAAGGTTGCGTTCGGGGCCGACCGTGGTGCACACCGCGGTGATGAGCTCCTCGCGGATGGCGTCCAGCGGCGGGTTGGTGACCTGGGCGAAGAGCTGCTGGAAGTAGTCGTAGATGGGCCGGGACCGGTCGGACAGGACGGCGATCGGCGTGTCGGTACCCATCGAGCCGATGGCCCCCTTGCCGTCGCGGGCCATCGGGGCGAGGAGCACCTTGAGGGACTCGTGTGTGTAGCCGAACGCCTGCTGGCGTTGGAGCAGGGTGCCGTCGGTGGACAGAACACGGTCCCTGGCGGGGAGGTCGTCCAGGTGGACCAGGTTCCCGTCCAGCCACTCCCGGTAGGGCCGCGCCGAGGCCAGGCTGGCCTTGATCTCGTCGTCCCGGATGATCCGGCCCTCCGTGGTGTCGATGAGGAACATCCGGCCCGGCTCCAACCGCCCCTTCTCGACCACCTGGCTTGTGGGGACGTCCACCACGCCGACCTCGCTGGCCATCACCACCAGGTCGTCGCTCGTGACCCAGTACCGGCTAGGCCGGAGGCCGTTGCGATCCAGGACGGCGCCGATCACGGCGCCGTCTGTGAAGGCGATCGAGGCCGGGCCGTCCCAGGGCTCCATGAGGGATGCGTGGTACTGGTAGAAGGCCCGGCGCTCGTCGGACATCTCGGTGTGGTGCTCCCACGGTTCCGGGATCATCATCAGGATTGCCTCGGGAAGCGGGTATCCACTCAGGATGAGGAGCTCTAGGGCCTCGTCGAACCCGGCCGTGTCGCTGGCTCCCGGCGTGCAGATGGGGAAGAGCCTCTCCAGGTCGCCGGGGATCAGGTCGGTGGCCATAAGTGCCTCGCGGGCCCGCATCCAGTTCCGGTTGCCCTGCACGGTGTTGATCTCGCCGTTATGGGCCACGATCCGATAGGGGTGGGCCAGCGGCCAGGAGGGGAACGTGTTGGTTGAGAACCTGGAGTGCACCAGGACCATGGCGCTCTCCACCCGTGGGTCCGTGAGGTCGGCGAAGAACGTCGACAGTTGGAGGGTGGTGAGCATCCCCTTGTAGACAATGGTCCTTGCCGAGAGCGACGGGAAGTAGACGCCCTGGGGCTCCGGGGACCGCCCGTCGCCGTCCAGTCGGACCTCGTGTTCGATCCGCTTGCGGACCACGTAGGCAAGGCGGTCCAGGGCTATGCCCGAGGGACGACCACCCTCGGCCGGGATGCCGGCCAGGAAGACCTGACGGAAGGTCGGTTCGGTGGCACGTGCGGCGCTGCCGATCATGGAGTCGTCGATCGGCAGGTCCCGCCAGCCGAGCACCTCCAGGCCCTCCTGAGTGGCTATCTCCTCCACCGCCGCGGCGGCCCGGTCGGCCGTTTCGGGGTGACTCGGGAGGAAGGCGATGCCTGTGGCGTACCGACCGGGCTCCGGAAGTTCGAAGGGCACCACCTGCCGGTAGAAGCCGTCGGGAACCTGGAGCAGGATGCCGGCGCCGTCACCGGTGTTCTTCTCGGCCCCGAGGGCTCCCCGGTGCTGCATCCTGCAGAGTGCCCCCACACCCAGTTCGATGATCCTGTGGCTGGCCGCGCCCCGTAGGTGGCAAACGAAGTTGACCCCGCAGGAATCGTGCTCAAACCGTGGGTCGTAGAGGCCCTGGGCCGACGGCATGTCGCGTTCGGCGTGGGCCGGCCGGCGCTGTTGATCGAAGTCGGCGGACATGTTCGGGGAGTCGTCTCCTGGGATCCGGGACCCTGGCGGGCCCTCTGTCTGGAGATCGCCCGGAACATCGTCGGTCGGAGCGATGGCCGGGAATCGTCGCCGCCTCATTGCTGGCGTCTCACGTCGGCCGTGGAGGGACCAATATAGGGCAATGACCGCCCCTGACAACGCTCCGGCACGCGATCTGTGCCGATACATAGATGCCTCGCCCAGCCCGTACCACGCCGTCGCCGAAGCCGCATCACGCCTGATGGCCGTCGGTTTCACGGAGCTCGGCCCCGACGATGATCCACCCGGACCCGGCCAGCACCTGGTCAGGTCCGGAGGAACGCTGGTGGCCTGGGCGGATGCCGGCCGGGCGCCTGACGCGCCGCTCAGAATCGTGGGCGCCCACACCGACAGCCCGAACCTGAGGTTGAAGCCGATCCCCGACCGGGGCGGCACGGGCTTTCGCCAGCTAGGCGTCGAGGTCTACGGCAGCGCGCTCCTGAACTCCTGGCTGGATCGGGACCTCGGGTTCTCCGGCAGACTGGCCGTACGGGACGGGAGCAGTGTCCGTGATGTCCTTGTCCGCGACGATCGTCCCGTGGCACGTATACCCCAGTTGGCGGTTCACCTGGACAGGGGCGTGAACGACAAGGGCCTGGTCCTGAACCCCCAGCAGCACCTCTCCCCCGTCCTCGGCCTGGGTGATGCCACGCCCGGCGCCTTTCCGGCCATGGCGGCCGCCGACGCGGACATCGATCCGGATGACGTCCTGGCATGGGACATGATGTTCCACGACCTGACGCCGTCCCGCCTCGTCGGCCTGCAGGAGGACATGGTGAGCGCACCGAGGATCGACAACCTGCTCTCCTGCCACGCCGGCACCGAGGCGTTGGCGGCCGCCTCCGCCGGCGAGGGTCCGGTCCCGGTGCTGGCACTTTTCGACCACGAGGAAGTCGGCAGCGTGTCGTCCACCGGTGCGGCCGGACCGATCCTGGATCGGATCCTCCGTCGGTTCGTCGGCCTGGCGGACCGACCGACGAGCGCCTCGGTGGTCTTCTCGGTCGACGGTGCCCATGCCACCCATCCGAACTACCCGGAGCGCCACGATCCCGAGCACCTGGTCTTCCTGAACGGAGGTCCGGTACTCAAGTTCAACGCCCGGGAGCGGTACGCCACCGACGCAATCGGTGCCGGGATCGTTCGGCTGGCGGCCGAGCGGGCCTCGGTCGACCTCCAGTCCTTCGTAAGCCGAGGCGACATGGCCTGTGGTTCGACTATTGGTCCGCCAACCGCAGCCGCGGTCGGCATGCGGACGGTCGACCTCGGGGTCGCCCAACTGGCCATGCACAGCGCCCGCGAGACCTGCGGTAGCGCCGATCCGGCTCGACTCCGCGACCTGCTGGTCGAGTTGTTCGCCGGCTGACCTTCGCCGTCGGTCAGCCCCGGCCCCGCCTACCGGCCCCGCGGAGGGATCGGTAGGGCGCTACGAGCATGAGCAGCATCGGGAAGATCTCCAGGCGGCCCACCAGCATCAGGACCGCCAGGACCAGGCGGGCCGGCGTCGAGAAGCCGTCGACGAACGAGGCCGTGGGGCCGGCCTCCCCGAAGGCCGGTCCCATGTTGCCCAGGGCGCCAACGACGCCACCCACGGCGGTTACCAGATCGGTACCCAGGGCGGCGATGACCATCGTGCCGCCCACAACCAGCATCCCGTAGATGACCATGAAGCCGGCAATCCGGGCGACGATGGTGTCGGGAACCGTGGCGGCTCCCTGTCGGACCGGCAATAGGGCTCGTGGGCGTCGGAATCCCCGCAGCGTCCTGTAGGCGTGGGCCATGCCGATCCGTAGCCGCATGACCTTCACACCGCCCGCCGTCGAGCCGGTGCACCCGCCGAACACCAGGAGGAAGAGCAGGACCATCTGCGGGCCGGCGGCCCAACGCACGAAGTCGCCGTCGCTGCCGGCCCCGGCGGCGTTGCCGAAGCCGCTGCTGGTACCGAGCGTGACCACGTTGAAGAGGGCCATGCGCAATGCCCGGGCTACGCCCATGCCGTCGATGGCCAGCATTCCGGTGACCAGCACCGTGCCGATTCCGAGGATGGCGAGGTAGCCGCGGAACTCGTGATCCGAGAAGTGCACGATCCTCCGGAGTGAGATGGAGCGCCCATGGAGGGTGAAGTTGGCCGCGCCGAGGACCATGGCGACAACCAGGACGAGTTCCACGCTGAGGCTGTCCCAGTGGCCGATGGAGCCGTCTCGGGTGGAGAATCCTCCGGTGGAGGACGTGGTCAGGGCGTGGGCCACCGCGTCGAACGGACCCATGCCGGCGGCCAGGAGCCCGACTGCGATGAGGGCGGTGAGGCCCGCGTACAACTTCCAGAAACGGGCTGCGGTGTCCCGGACACGGGGGGCCAGGCGATCCACGCCTATACCCGGGGCCTCGGCGTCGATGAGGCCCAGGCCACTGGCACGCAAGGACGGCAGCACGGTCACCACGAGCACGACGATTCCCATGCCTCCGGCCCACTGGGTGAGCTGGCGGTAGAGGAGCACCCCGGAGCCCTGGGCGGCGATTGGGTTGTGACCGCCGAAGACGGTGGAACCTGTACAGGAGTACCCCGAGACCGACTCGAACAACGCGTCGGCCAGCACCACGGCCCACGGCCTTCCGGCGACGGCGAAGGTTCCGGCGAAGAGGTATGGCAGTGCCCCGAACGCCGAAGCCACCAGCCACGTCGTCCCCACCGCGGTGAAGATCGAGGCGTGGTCGAGGGCGCCGGGCCGAGTCGGCCACCAGAGGGCCATGCCGCCGAGGGCCGTGGCCAGGGTCGCCAGCAGCAGGGCGTTTCCGGCGGTCCCGTCAACGTATTCGACGACCGCGGAAAGCAGCATTCCCACGGAGATAAACAGCAGCGCGAGGCCGGCTACATGCGCCGTGGTGCTGCGGAAGCGGCCCTTGAGCGGGCTCGCACTCTCTCCTTCCACGGCTCCTGCGTTCCTCATCCCGTTCGCCTCCGGAATGCCCGGATCCGACGTCCCAGCCTGGCCCGATGGCGTACAACGGAGATTGCGCTGCTGGCGGCCACCATCGCCGGGTAGATCGACAGTCGGCCGATCACCATGGCCGGGAGGATCGCCAAGCGGACCGGCGCAGACCAGTCAGTCGGGTCCAGCAGCGAGCCGTCCAGGGCGCGTACCGGTCCCCCGGTTGAAATCGCGTGGACAGCGACACCCAGCGCCGTCGCCAGGTCGAGGCCCAGGGCGGCCACCACGGTGGCGGTGGCGAACAGCACGCTCACCACCAGGAACTGGATGACCACGATCCGGGCGAGGGTTGACTCGGATGCGACCCGACCCCCCAGCCGCACCTTGGAGACCACCCGCGGGTGGAGTTGGCGGACCATCTCCCTGAGGGCGATCTGGAGCAGGGCCCTGTGCCTCAGGATCTGGAAGCCACCGCCTGCCGAACCGGTCATCGGGCCGATCGACACGAGGCCCAGGAGGAGCACGGGTGCCGCTGCCGCCCAGGTGCCCGCCGGCGCCGACGGGAAGCCGGTGGTGGTCAGCGCTGCCGTCACCGTGAAAGCGGCCCGTCGGATGCCGTCCGGTCCGGAGCCGTCCGTCCATAGGAGGAGGAGACCGGTCCCGACCACCAGCAGGCCCAGATAGGAGCGGAGTTCGGTCGAGCGGAGGAGTCCCCGGGAGCGTCCGACGACCAGGCGCCAGAGGACCACCAGGCTGGTTCCGGTAACCGCCATGCCGACGACCGCCACCCACTGCACGGCGGGGTCCGTGAACGGGTCTCCGTCCACCATCCCACCGGTAGACGCCGTCGCCATGGCCACCAGGAGGGCGTCGAATACGCCCAGCCCGGCCAGGGTGTAACCAACCCAGGTTCCGAGCGAGACCGCGCCGTGGACGTAGAGGATGTTGCGCACCGCCGTGCGCTGGTTCGGCGCCATGGGTCGGCGTCCGTGCAGCCGGGACCGGTCCGCGAATTCGCGCTCCGCACCGAAGAACGGGAGTACGGCGACGGCGACCATGAGGGCTCCCAAGCCGCCGATCCACTGGCTGCCCGCCCGGAGGAAGCGCCCTCCGTGGTCGGCCGAGTCGGGTGTCACGGTCCCGAGGGCGGTGGTCGTGAGCCCGGCGGTCGCGTCGGTCACGGCATCGACTACCGAGCCCGTCGTCCCGACCAGCAGGTGCAGGACCGCGACCATTCCAACCAGGAGCAGGAGGCAGGAGGTGGCACCACCCAGGACATCGGCGTCCCGGATCCGCTCGGCTGGGCGGATCCGGCTGAGCAGGAACGTGGCGGCCAGGCCGGCCAGTCCACCGAGGGTCAGGAGGAGCACGGTGTCGTCGCCGTTGCCGAGCATGTCGGCCAATCCCGAGGTGGTGGACAGGAGCGAGAAGAGCCCCGTGGCAACAACCACGGATGTTGCAGCGGAGGTCGTCCACGATGCCCAGGGCGGCTCCGACGCCCCCGCCGACCGGAGCCCGGCCAGGACGGTGCGGATCATCCGACCGGCCGGGTCACTCGAACAGGGAGGAGAGGAGTGGCGCCGAGTTGGGTCGGGTCACCGCGATGACGTGGTCACGGGCCCGCAGGGTGCTCCGGCCACGACCGATTTGGGGCTTGCCGTCCCGTACGATCGCGGCGATGAGGACGTCCTCGTGGAGGCCCAGGTCGGCGATCGACTGGCCGTCGCAGCGGCAGCCTTCCGCCACGGCGAACTCCAGGACCTCGGCATCACCGTGGAGGGAGGTGGCAACTGCGGTCACGGTCTCACCCTCGCCCCGGACGAAGCGCAAGACGCTGTTGGCCGTGGCGGTCCTCGGGCTGAGGGTCGCATCCACCTCGTGCGCCTCCAGGAGATCCAGCAACTGCAGTCGGTGGACCACGGCAATGGTCTCGGGTCCGGCGGCGCCCGACCGGCTGTGCCGTGCACCGGCCGCCTTGGCGTAGAGGCAGGCCAGGACGTTGGCGTCGTCCGCGCCGGTCAGGGCTATGACCACATCCTGGCTGGCCACGCCGGCCTCCTCCAGAATCGTGGCGTCGGTGATGTCGCCCAGGTAGACGGTCACCCGACGGTCCAATTCGTCGGTCAACTCGTCGGCCCGTTCCTCCTTCTTCTCGATTATGGCCACGTCGAGGCCGCGCTGGATCAGCGATTCAGCCAGCATCTGGGCTGTCCGGCCGCCGCCCAGGAGGAGTGCCCGGGTGGGCATATCATGGGCCAGGCCCATCCGGGCCGTGACGTCCCCAAGGGCACGACGCTTGCAGATCACGGTGAGTAGGTCACCCTTGCGGAGGATCCAGTCGCCGCGCGGGATGATCGTGCGCTCCTCGTCGGCGTCGGCCTCCCTGCGTGTGATCGATCCCACGATGAAGTCCCAGTCGGGCTCCAACTCGGCACCCAGAGCCCTGAGGGAGACACCGACGAGGGGCGCGTGGCCCGGCAGGCGAGCGGTCAGCACCTCCACCTCGCCACCCGCCATCTGGTTGACCTCCATGGCTCCCGGGTACTCCATGAGCCGAAGGACGGCGTGGGCGACCTCCTCGTCGGGGTCGATTACCAGGTGGTCGTCGGCGCCGTCGAACAGGGCAGCCACCTCGGGGCGACGCAACGGACGCGACTCCACCCGGATGACCGTCTTGGACACGCCGGCCCGACGGGCCAGCAGGGCGCTCACGATGTTCGTCTCGTCGACCGCTGTCACGGCGACCAGCAGATCGGCCTGCTCGATGCCCGCCGCCGCGAGCGTCACTGGGTCGGTGCCGCTCCCCCGGAGGGTCATGACGTCCAGGTCCTGGTCCACCTGACGGAAGCGTTCTGTGTCCGACTCGATCAGGACCACGTGGTGGCCCTGGCGGCTGAGGCGTTCGGCAACGTAGGAGCCGACCTCGCCGGCACCCACCACGATTATGCGCACGGCCCAATCCTTCCCCATGGACGGGTGGCCGGGGTGGCAATCCCTCGGCCTACAAATTTCTGGAGGCCCACCACCCGCTCAGCCTCCCGGTCGGATCAGGCCGGCGTCGGTCACCAGCAGGTCCATGGACACGTCCCAGGGGCGTGGGTCGATCTCTGGCACAACCTGGAAGGCGTGGCAGATCCCGACGAGGACAGGGCCGCCCCCCTCCGACCCGCGGCAGTCGGCAAAGGTCCGGTCGTAGAACCCTGCCCCGTGGCCAACCCGGTTGCCCCGGGAGTCGACGGCCACCAGGGGCACCAGGACGATGTCCAGGGTGCACGGGTACACCTCACGCCCGGAGTCGGGCTGCGGTATCCCGAACGGACCCGCCCGAAGGGGGCCGCTCGGCACGACGAAGCGGAGAGCTTCGCCTTCTCTCGTCACGGGAAACGCCACCTCGAACCCAGGCTCGTCGCGCAGCAGTGAGGGGTCGACCTCCCCGCGGACGCCCATGTATGCCCCGACCACCTGCGCATCCCGGACCTCCGGTAGCCCCAGGATGCGCTCGACTACCAGCGCCGAGGCACGTGCCACCAGGTCGGGTGCCAGGGCCCGGCGACGGGTCAGCATGCCGGACCTCACCCGGCTGACGTCGCCCCGCACGGATTCCATGGTGAGATCGTGGCCCACGGATGGGCGATCCGCCACCCTCACCGGAGTGACCTCCGGCGCATTGCTCATGTGCGGCCCGGGGCCCGTATCTCACTAGAGTTCCCCCGGTTCCGGTGCGAGCCCGCCCCACTCGGCGTGTTCCGTCGAACCACTCCGTCCAAAGACAACCGGCCGGAGTGTCGCTACGTCCCACCTGATCGAGGAGACAATTCCTTGGACGCCATTCCATATCTGGCAGCCGCGTCGGCCCTCCTGGGCCTGCTGCTCGCCGGATTCTTCTTCAAGAACGTGAAGGCCGCCGATCCCGGCAACGACCGCATGGTCTTCCTGATGATCGAGATCCAGAAGGGCGCGAAGGCTTTCCTCAAGAAGGAATACAGCTGGGTCTCGGTCTTCGTGGTCGCCATGGCGATCCTCATCGCCTCCCTGATCGCCCCGGCGGCGGCCGTTACCTACGTGATCGGCGCCTCCCTCTCGGCCCTCGCCGGCTACATAGGAATGACGGTGGCCACCATGGCCAACGCCCGGACCACCCAGGCGGCCAAGGACGGTCCCGGCAGGGCCCTGCCCATTGCATTCCGCGGTGGTGCGGTCATGGGCTTCTCCGTGGCCGGCCTCGCCCTGTTGGGCCTGATGGCCGTCTACATTGTCTTCGTCCTCCTACTCGAGGTCGACGATGCCTTCGAGGTCGTCACCGCCTACGGCCTCGGCGCCTCCTCAATCGCTCTGTTCTCCCGTGTGGGCGGAGGCATCTACACCAAGGCAGCCGACGTCGGTGCAGACCTGGTCGGCAAGGTCGAGGCAGGCATTCCCGAGGACGACCCCCGCAACCCGGCGACCATCGCCGACAACGTCGGCGACAACGTGGGCGACGTGGCCGGCATGGGCGCCGACCTGTTCGAGAGCTACGCCGGGTCGATCCTGGCTCCGATCTCGCTCGTGGCCTTCGCCCTCGGGCTTGGTGCCGAACAGGCATCCGCCATGACGAACATCTCGCTACTGTCGTTCCCGATGGCCATCGCCCTGGCGGGAATGCTGGCCTCGATCGTCGGCTCCTTCTTCGTGAAGGGGTCGCCGTCCACCGACACCAAGGCGCTGGCCAAGGCCCTGCACATGGGCACCAACGTCGCCATGGTCATTGCGGCCGCGGCCACCGTGGCGATTGCATACTGGCTGTTTGGTGACAACGACGCCTTCGACAACCCGCTGGGCCTGGCCATCGCCGTGATCGGTGGCCTGATCGTGGGCTGGGCCCTGGGCAAGACCGCCGAGTTCTACACCTCTGACCACTTCTCGCCGGTCAAAAAGATCGCAAGCCAGACCGAGACCGGTCCCGCCACCACCATCCTCGGCGGCGTATCCACTGGCATGATCTCGGTGGCCGCCTCGGTGGGCCTCCTGGGGATCGGCGTCGGCGTCGCATACTGGGGCGGCGAGATGGCCTTCGACTCGATCGGGGCGTTGGACGGTGGCATCTACGGCATCGCCGTCGCCGCCATCGGCATGCTGGCCACCACGGGCATGGTGGTCTCAGTGGATGCCTACGGTCCGATCGCCGACAACGCCGGCGGCATCGCCGAGATGGCCGAGCTGGACCCGAGCGTCCGCGAGGTCACCGACGCCCTGGACTCGCTCGGCAACACCACCGCCGCCGTCGCCAAGGGCTTCGCCGTCGGATCCGCCGCCCTGACGGCCCTAGCCCTGTTCAAGAGCTTCGAGTTCGCGGTCATCCAGGCCGGCGGCTCGCTGTCCCTGAACGTCGGCGAGGTGGATGTCTTCATCGGCCTCTTCCTCGGCGCCATGCTGCCGTTCCTGTTCGCAGCTCTCACCATCGACGCCGTGGGTCGGGCCGCCCAGGAGATGATCGAGGAGGTCCGCCGCCAGTTCCGGGAGATCCCCGGCCTGCGCGAGGGCCTCGACGGCGTGCACCCCGATTCGGCCCGCTGCGTGGCCATCTCCACCACCGCCTCGCTCAAGGAGATGGTGGTACCGGGCTCCCTGGCGGTGGTAATTCCGCTCGTCCTGGGGTTCATCAGCATCGACGTGCTGGGTGGCTTCCTGGCAGGCGCCCTGGTGACCGGCTTCTGCCTAGCCATCTTCATGGCCAATGCCGGTGGCGCCTGGGACAACGCCAAGAAGTACATCGAGGCCGGACACCATGGCGGCAAGGGCTCCGACTGCCACAAGGCGGCCGTTGTCGGCGACACAGTGGGCGACCCCTTCAAGGACACCTCCGGGCCGGCGATGAACATCCTCATCAAGGTGATGACGATCGTGTCGTTGGTGTTCGCCTCGGCGTTCGTCGGCTGACCGACCCGTCCGAACCGGTTCGCCAGGGGCCCTTCGGGGCCCCTTCGGCCGTTCCGGGCGGTTGCTCAGCCAGGTAGGACGATGAGGGGGTCCTTGGCCTCGCCGCCGGTGCGGACCTCGAAGTGGAGGTGCGGCCCGGTCGCCCATCCGGTGGAGCCGCACCTGCCGAGCACTTCGCCCTTGTCGATCATGTAGTTATTCGACACGCTGACCTCCTCCTGGTGGGCGTACAGGGTGATCACCGGGCCCTCGTGCTCGATCAGGACCACGTTTCCGTAGCCGTTCCTCCAGCCGGCGAAGAGGACCTTGCCGGCCTTGGCTGCCCAGATCGGCTGTCCCCGGACGCAACCGATGTCGACCCCGTTGTGCTGGCGCATCGTCCCGAAGATCGGGTGCTTCCGGGACCCGAACCCCGATCCGAGCCGGCCCTCCATGGGCATGATGAACCCCTGGCCCGATTCCTTCGTCAGGTCGGGTGCCGACTTGCGGAGTTCCTCCGCGATCAGGTTCTCGATCAGGATCGCCATCACGTACTGGTCTCGTTCGAACTGGCGGATCTCTGCCTCGTAGGCCCGAATCCGGTCGTCGAGCTCCTCCTTGACGTTCTCCTTGGCGGCGATCCGTCTGTCCAGGACGAGGATCGACGACTCCAGCTCCCGCTGGCGCACCTCGGCCTCCCGGATGGCATCGTCAGCCGAGCGTGCGATGTCCTCCAGGTCCGACTCGAGCGCTCGCAGCCGGTCCACCAGATCGCCCCGATCACCAGTCACGGCATTCAGGATCGCCGACCGACGGACCCCCTCGGTCAGGTTCTGTGACTCCAGGAAGCTTCCCGGCCGCATCCGCGAGATGTAGACGTCGATTGCGAGCTCCTGGATGCGCCGTCGGAGGTCACCCACCTCAGCCGCAGCCTGGTCGGCCTGGACCCAGCGGAGCGTGGCCTCGGACTCGGCTGCCTCGATTGCCTGACGGGCCGCCAGGATCCTGGCCTGCTGGAGTGCCACGGCGTCGTCCAGGGCATGGAGGGCGTCGGAGACCTGGTCGTCCTCGGCGGTCACGAGGTGGAGTGCCTCGGCGGCCGAAGCGGCCTCGTTCCGGGCGGCCTCTCGCCTGTCCCGAGCCTCCCTGATCGACTCGGTCTCCTTCACCGCTCCGGCCGGTACGGCCATCCCCGCGACCAGCAGGCAGGCGACGGCCATGGTTCGGCGGAGGGAGGTGGCAGGTCGGTTCATCACGGAAGGGTCGCCCCATCGCGGGCCCGCGCAGGGTACCTGTGCCCCCGGGTCGGCGCCGTACCCGTGGTAACGCCCTGCCCGCGACCGGGTGGTAGACCCTCGGCAGAACCCGCTGCCATTTGCCGAGGGCCGATGCCGACCACCGACCGACCGTTGGAGGACCTCCGGGTCCTGGACCTGACCGACGCACGGGGGGACCTCTGTGCGCGGCTCCTCGGAGACCTCGGCGCCGACGTACTACGGGTCGAGCCCCCGGGTGGGGTCCGTAGCCGTCGCCTTCCGCCCTACGGACCCGACGGCAGGTCGCTCCACTTCGCCTACCGGAACACCAACAAGCGGAGCACGGTCCTGGATCTGGGAACTCCCGAGGGCCGTACCAGCCTCCTGGCGCTGGTGGCCGAGGCCGACGTGCTGGTCGAATCCTTCCAGCCCGGCGCGCTGGCCGACCTCGGGATCGGGCCCACTGTCCTCCTGGACCTGAACCCCGAACTCGTCGTGGCCTCACTGACCGACTTCGGACAGACGGGACCGGATCGGGACCTGGTCGCCACCGACGACGTGGTGGTTGCGATGTCAGGGTGGCTGGCGCTGTCCGGCATCCCGGAAAAGCCACCGCTGCTGCCACCGGGCAGCCTGGCCTCTGACGTCCTCGGCGTCATGGGTGCCTACGCCGTCATCCTCGGCCTCATCCAGGCGAGCCGGGGCGGCGGCGGCCAGCACCTGGACGTCTCTGCACTGGAGGCCGTGGCCCAACTGAACACGTGGGGGCTTCCCAACTCCAGCCACAGCCTCGCACGAGGCTCGGTGCCGCAGGTGCTCCGCTCAGGTGACAGCCCCATGTACCCGACCATTCCGTGCGCAGATGGCCACGTCCGGCAGGTGGTCATGGCCCCCGGACAGTGGCGTGCCCTGTGGGAATGGATGGGCTCGCCCGAGGCGTTCGCCGACGAGTACTGGGAGAGCTTCTTCAACCGCCTCACCAACCTCGACATCCTGAACCCCATGTTCGAGGAGCACTGGGCCACCATCGAGATGCTCGACGGCTGCCGGGAGGCCCAGGCCAGGGGCATCGTGGCCACGCCGATGCTGTCACCGGGCGACATCCTGGCCGAGGAGCACTTCGACGCCCGGGGCTCGTTCGTCCATGCCGAGGTGGCCCGCGGGACGGAGGCCTCCGTCATGGCAGGCTTGTGGGAGGTCGACGGAGAGCGGGTCGGCTACCGCTTCCGGGCCCCGGAGGTCGGAGAACACGGGACGTTCTTCGCCGGGCCACGATTCCAGGTCGACGGACGACCGGGCGGGCCACCCGACATGCCACTGCGTGGCCTTCGGGTCGCAGACTTCGGTCACGGGGGCGTCGGCGTCGAGTGCGGGCGGATGCTGGCCGAGTACGGCGCCGACGTCGTGAAGGTGGAGAGCCACGCCTACCCGGACTTCATCAGGATCTTCCTCGGCAGCGAGATGACACCCTCCTTCGCCTCCTCCAGTCGGACGAAGCGCTGCCTCGGCCTGGATCTGAAGCACCCGGACGCCGCCGAGGTCCTGGACCGCCTGGTGGGGTGGGCCGACGTGATCGTGGAGAACAACTCCACCGGCACCATGGATGAGCTGGGCCTCGGCTGGGAGGACGTCCACGCCATGAATCCTCGACTGGTGATGGTGAGCAGCCAGCTGATGGGCTCTCGGGGCCCACTTGCCGACTGGACCGGCTACGGGCCGACCATCCAGACCGTGGGCGGGTTGAGCTGGCTCTGGGCGTTCGACGACGGTGACGGACCGCCCGGCAGCAACGCCATCCACCCGGACCACCTGGCCGGTCGGATCTGTGCCCTGGGGGCACTGGCCGCCGTGATCGGGCGGAACCGGGGCGGCAGCGGTGCCCACGTCGAGGTCGCCCAGGTCGAGGCCCTCATGGGAACCCTAGGAGACCTGTTCCTGAGCGAGTCCCTCACGCCCGGATCGGCCCGACCGGAGGGCAACGACTCTCCCATGGGCGCCCCCTGGGGAGTGTTCCCCTGTGCCGGCGACGAGCAGTGGTGCGTGGTCTGCGTCCGGGACGACGTGGACTGGATGAACCTTCGCCGCGCCATGGAGAATCCAGCCTGGGCAGGCGGCACCGATCTGGACTCGACGGCCGGCCGACTGGCCGCCCGTGACAGGGTGAATGCCGGCGTCTCGTCGTGGACCGCCACCATGACGCCGCTGGACGTTCAGGACCGCTGCCAGGCGACCATGGTGCCCGCCGGACGGCTCATGGACACGGTTGACCAGTTGGAGGACCCTCACCTGGAGGAGCGCGGGTTCCTCGTGCGGCTCGACCAGCCCGGCCTGGGGCCGGTCGTTCTGGAGGGGGCATGCATCACCGGTAGCGGCATGGCCGGGCCGGTCGTCGGGCCGGCTCCGTTCATCGGGGAACACACGCGC
>Ga0066839_10000437_pt1 | contig 18458 bp, 14 predicted proteins | sample ETNtaG_10_FD_66733 | JGI IMG/M metagenome (GOLD analysis project Ga0066839, IMG submission 66733) | Marine microbial and viral communities from oxygen minimum zone, Eastern Pacific Ocean - ETNP201302SV82 | ecosystem: Environmental > Aquatic > Marine > Oceanic | place: Pacific Ocean: Eastern...
CCAAGATAATTATCGGCGTCACCGGTCTGTTGCCTGGTCCGGCTTGGGCCAATGAGATTGCGTCGGCCACGTCCTGCCCCTGGGTGATCTGCCCAAATATGGTGTGGGCGTTGTTCAGGTGGGGCGTCGGCGCTGTGGTCACGAAGAATTGGCTGCCGTTTGTGCCCGGACCCGAGTTGGCCATGGCCAGCTTCCCCGGCTGGTCGAACGTTAGGCTAGGCACGAACTCGTCTTGGAATCTGTAGCCGGGGCCGCCCGTCCCTCTGCCAAGGGGGTCGCCACCTTGAATCATGAAAGAAGGGATGACACGGTGAAAGATAACCCCGTCATAGAACCCGTCGTTGGCCAGGAAGATGAAGTTGTTTACCGTGACCGGGGCTTGGGCCGCGAAAAATTGAATATCCATGTTGCCCAGGTTGGTCCTGATAACGGCGGCGTATTGGGCCGCCGGGTCTATCGACACCGGAGGCACGTTGGAATATTGGGCGATACGAACGCCGCCCACGTCCACGAATTGCTTGACCGGCTGACCGGCGATTGCCGTTCCGGATTGAACCGGCAGGGTCGGGGCCACGGCCGCAGTCGGCGGAATAATCGTGGGAGCGGGGCTAGGTGTTTCTAAAATACAAGCAACGAGGGCAATTGCGACAATGAACATCGCCAGAAGAAATTTCAGTTTCATAATCGATAGGATAACATAGCCATAGCCGCAGATTCATATTGGCCTAGTCGGTTGGTCCCTGGCCGATCAGACGCCGGGACTCACTCACCTGATGGGCGTGTTCTTCCACATGTAGGGCTAGGTATTGGACCACACCCTCCACCGTGATGGGGTTGTTCTCGCCCCGGTGACCAAGGATGGGCAAGTCCTCAGAGGAGAGATTCCCGGTGGCAGCGACTGCGGACTCGTTGGCGGCGGCCAGGCTTTTTATCAGCGTGTCTAGCGAGTCGCTGGCATGGTCTTCGACGGCGGCCGCTCTCCGGTCATTCTCGACGTCGCTGCGGGTTATGTCGGGGTCGTCTTCCTGGGTGATCAAGACCGCCTTTTCCATCCAGAAATACTGGATCTCGGCGATGTGGGCCAGCAACTGGGCCACCGACCATTCACCTGGGGCCGGCACCTGGCGAATCTCAGCCTCGGCGACTCCGTCGATGGATTTCATCACTGCCTGGTGCGCCGACCGCAGCTTTTCTTGAAGCACGGGTATCTGGTCATGGTTGGTTGTCATGAATGGTCCAAGCTAAAGAATTATTTACGCCCAGCGTTAGTAGGGCCCTTCGTTTTCCTTGTCGTCCCAGAGGTCCGGGTGCTCCCAAGGTTGCAGGCCCTCCTCCGGGTAGCGGGCCGGACGGAGCTTGGACGCCACGAACTGGATGGACACCGCCGCCAGGACTAAGATCACCAGCCCGCCCAGGAGCCAGCTATTGAAGAATAAGATGGCCGAGGGGTTGCCGTCAGGGTTGATCCGTTCCGGGGCCGAGGGCGCCGAGGGCTGCGAGACCGTGGATTGACTCGCCCAGAGGGCGTCCAGACCGTCGACGTTGAACCCGTACACGTTGGTCAAAGAACCGTCCACGGTGCCGCCCCGGCTCAGTTGTCCGATGAAGCTTTGGAAGTTGGGCTCGCCGAATTCGTCGATCAGGAAAGCCACCACGCTTAGTGACTTCTGATAAAAAGTGCCGATGCTGTGGGGCGTGCCGGTCACGGTGCGCATAGCCTTGAGCGGGTTCGTCCGGGAACTGAGACTCTCCCCAGTTAATATCTTCACTGACGGGTCCATATAGCTGGCGAACCCCTCGTCCAACCAGGCAGGAGTCGGCAGAGCGAGGTCGCCCATCACCTGTCCCAACAAAAGGTGGGCAGACTCATGGACTATCAACCCGCGGCCCATCCCCAGTCCGAGGAATAGGCTCCGTTCCGGGAAGGCGAATCCATGGAATGTCTGCTGCTCGGTGGTGGTGCGGCTCTGCTGAGGAAAGGCCTCGAGAGTGTGGGAGCGCCGGGCGTAGATAACGCCTTTGATATCGTCGGGCTGTTCTAACTGAAGCAGAGTTTGAAGGCGCGCCAGGTCTGATTCTAATAACCGTACCACTCCCCTGACCCTCAGGTCAGACTGGTCGTAATAACGAAGAGTGAGCGGCCCGACCTTGACCTCCGTCCAGTCGAACCGTGTGTCCTCGTATTCCACCACGGTGGGGTCGGTGCGGAGCATATTGCCCTGAGCGTCGGTGATCTCGTAGTAGTACTCAACCTCTGTGCCGGGCGGCAGGTAGGTCGAGACCTCACCAGTGAGGTTCAGGCTGGCGGTGACCCGGTTGTCTGGCATGAACTCGGGGTAAGCATAGGCCCAGACATTGCTGCCAACAGTGCGGTAGAAGAGCCGCACCTCCACGATGTCGGCGTCACCTTCGGCGGTTACAGAAAGGTCCACAGTGCCAGGGAAATCCACATCTTCGCCGGTGTCGACAACCTCGATGTCCCCCCCGGCAGCGGACACGCTGGAAGCCGTCATCAGGGCAGCAAGAAAGACCCCGGCCAGCATAGGAAACAGGGCGTGCCGGGCCGTTATTAGCATGGAGATCGATTGAAAGACAGAGCTTGGCAAACCGTCTTGGTTCCAAGGGGTTCGATTTGGCCGGTTCCCGTTGGTTGAGGGCAGACCATTAAATTATACGTCTAATCGAAGCTTATGGCTCTCCGGCAGATCGACCGTGACGTTCAGTCTACCGCCTGCTCCATCTCCAACAGTGACTTCTTCCGGCCCAGCCCCCACCGGTAGCCACCCAGGCCGCCGTCCTTGCGCAGCACCCGGTGGCAGGGTATGACCAGCGCCACAGGATTGGCCCCGCAGGCCGTGCCCACCGCCCGCGTAGCGTCGTCTTTGCCCAGCGACTGGGCCACCTGCTGGTAGGTGCGGGTCTCGCCGTAGGGAATCGTCCGGAGCATCCGCCACACCTGCTGCCGGAACGCCGTTGCTTGGATGTCCAGAGGCAGGTCCAGGCCGGTATTTTCCCCGTCCAGATAGGATAATATCTCAGCGGTCCAGGTCGCCAGATGACCGCCAACTTGTTGGTGGTTGGCCGACGGAAATTCAGACTGGAGATTCTCTTCCAACTCTGTATCGGAGCCGCCCAGTTTCACCGAGCAAATGCCCTTTTCAGTAGCCGCCACCAGCAGCCAGCCCATGGGGCATGTCACCACTGTGTGATAGATATCCATGCCCTTTCCTCCCTTGCGATAAGCGCCGGGGCTCATCCCCATGCGCTCCCCCGAATTCTCATACAGCCTGCTGGACGAACCGAACCCCGCCTCATAGAACGCCGTTGAGATGTCTTGGCCGTCCTTGATTATTGCCTTGAACCGGTCCAGACGCCAGGCCGCCGCATACTGGCGCGGCGTGACTCCGGTAGTCTCTTTGAACACCCGCTGCAGATGCGAGGGGCTGCTCCCGACCGCCTGGCCCAACTCGGCCAGGGTGGGCATGGAACCCGATTCGTCTGACTGCTCTTGGATGTATTTGCAGACCTTGCGCACCAGACTGGTGCTGGGGGTTTCCTGGTCCGGCAGGCAGCGTTTGCAGGCCCTGAACCCGGCGGCTTCGGCCTCGATGGCCCGGTCGAAAAAGGCGACTCTATGGGGCGCTGGCCGGCGGCTGGGACAAGTGGGCCGGCAATAGATGCCGGTGGAACTGACCCCGTACACGAAACGCCCGTCGGCCCTGGAGTCCCGAGTCTGGACCGCCTCCCACATGTTTGGGTCTAGACCGGTGGTCTTGTCAGTGATTGCAACCATATTTCCCCTGATCCGTTTGTTGGACGAAATGACTTGAGTTGACCAAGGCCAGTAGTTTTCCGCCGTCTGCGGTGACCCGAGTGGTCACCACCACCAAGGTGCGGCCTGGATGGGCCACTGTGCTTTCGGACCGCAGCGTGCCCTCTTGGACATTGCCCACGGTTTGGGTTGAGATACTCACCGCCACCGGCATATCGACCAGCTCCACCGCTCGCCTGGTGGCCGACGTGTCGGCCAGGGACACCATGCTCCCGGCGTGGATGTGGCCTGAGGATGTGGTGATGCCCGCATGGAACGGCAACTCTACCACCGCCCGCTCTTTGCTGCCGTATAGCCCGCATCCCCAAAAGGCCCATCAGAGTGCCTTAGAAATGCGCTTCCACCCATTGAGTCAACGCTTCCGGGCTGAGGTCTGCGGGCCATTGTTCCATCGTGTTTCCTGCTATTCCTGTCCAGGTGCTGATTCAGTTTCTTTGACGTCACCAGAATACCTCAATCTCTTGGGCTGTTCTATCCGGTTCTTGCTCGCAAAGTGGACGGTTCTGATGATTGCTTTTGAACGTTGTTTAGCCAAAGTTTAAAGAAAGTGACTTGTAGCCATTGTTATGCAGTACATATGTTCTATATAATTCGTGCCCGGCCCAGAAATAGCCTCAAATAAAGGCTAAAAGCAACCTTAAAATCAGACCACCGACACCTATGACAGACCGTTCCATAGCCTGCATGTTAGTCACCCACCTCCCGGTTAAAGCCGAGGTGCGCCGCTATCCCCACTTGCGGGGAAAACCCGTGATCATCACCGAGAGTTACGGCTCCAAGGACCTGGTGCTGGATAGCTCGGCGGAGGCCCGAGGAGTGACCGCCGGAATGCCCTTAGCTGAGGCCATGGCCCGCTGCAAAGACGCATCCCTTATCCAGGCCGACTCTCCCTACTACAACGGGGCCTTCGACAAACTGATCAAGGCCCTGGAACTGCGCAGTCCGGTGGTGGAGAGGGACGGGCTTGGCTGTGCCTACGTGGACTTGGAAGGCTTGGAACTGATGTACGGGGGAGAGGCGCGGATGATTGCGTCGCTGCTCCAGGCGGCGCCCACTGAATTCAATCCCCGGGTCGGCGTGGCAGGGGGCAAATTTCCGGCCTACGTCGCCGCGGTGACTACCAAAGGCGGACGCGCCACCAGGGTGCCCCGAGATTCCGCGGGCATGACAGCTTTTCTGAACGGACTGTCCATCGGCCTGTTGCCTCTTTCTTGGGCCAACAAGACCCGGCTGCACCGCTTTGGCATCCACACGTTGGACCAACTGTCAGCGCTGCCGGAGGGCGCGGTCCAGGCCCAGTTGGGGACCGCTGGGCGGCGAGTCTGGCTGCTGGCCGGCGGAGTGGACAACAGCCCGCTGACTCCCCACCGGACGCAACAGGTTGTCGAAGAATCTCTGACCTTCCCATCGCCCACTGTCACTTGGACTCCCATCCTGGCGGGCCTGGGTACACTGCTGGGCCGAGCCTTTGCCCGGCCGGAGATCGGCGGCCGTTACGTCCGCACCGCCACCATCGAAAGCCGCGTGTACCGGCTGCCGCCCTGGGTGAAACGCTTCGGGTTCAAAGAGGCGTTGGGCAGCCGGGACCGGGCCCTGTTCGCCCTGAAAAGCCGGTTGGACAGCGTAACCCTGCCGGGACCGCTGGAGGACATGAAACTCACCCTGGCCGGGTTCACCGGCGAGTCGGGCATCCAGACCAACCTCTTCTCAGACGTCCGCAAGCAGGAGCAGTTGAAGGAGATGATGCGTCAGTTGGAGGCCCTGTTGGGCGGCAAACCGCCCATCTACCAGATGAAGGAGATAGAGCCGTGGTCGCGCATACCAGAAAGACGCCAGGCGCTGGTCCCCTTCGACCCATAAAAAACGGGGACGCAAAACCCAGAGCCGTGAAACCTGGGGCCGTGAAAACCGGCGCCGCAACCCCTGGGGCTGTGAGCCAGAGCCTGCAATTCCGCTCACTGAACCTGCCGGTGCCCATAGAGGTCGCCGAGGACAGGATGGAGAGGCCGGTCTCCGTCTCATTGCCGCCCACCATCTCCAACCGCCCAGCCAGCCCCTCCCGCCGCCCGGCGCAAGAAGTCGGACACCTCCGCCTGTCCATCACCGCCATCAGCGACCTATGGCAGGTGGACGACGAATGGTGGCGAGAACGCCCCATCTCCCGCCGCTACTACCAGATCATCACTAAAGACGACAGACGCCTGACGGTATTTAGGGACCAGCTGAGCGGGAATTGGTACTGGCAGAAAGGGGTGTGAGGTGCTCAGATACAAAAGTGTTTTGAAGCCAATCAGTCGATACTTGCGCTCAGGAATGACTGATTGCGAGCGCCTGCTTTGGTCAAAGTTTACGCAGGAAGCAATTGTATGATGTGCAGTTCTACCGCCAGAAGTCCATAGGGAGCTATGTCGTGGACTTTTACGCTCCTGCGGCCAGATTGGTAGTGGAGGTAGATGGCTCACAGCATCAAGACCAGATACATGCCCAGAACGACGCCACCGAGATGAGTCACTGAAAAGCTAAGGATTGCGAGTGCTTAGGTTCACCAACCGGCAGGTGCTAGAGGAGGCGTTGAAATCCCCCCTGGCCCCATTTACGAAAGGGGGGTGACCTAGTACGTAAATAGCTTTTCTGAGCGAACTCCCCAAGAAACTGGGAAATTATGTTTGGCCATCACTGTCACCCTTCTGATAAATGACACCAGTCCCCCCTTTCATAAAAGGGGTTAGGGGGGATTTCGCCCCCTAGCAACCCAACACCCCAGAGATATAAACCATGCTTACGCCAAAAAAACTGACCGCTGAGCGCTGACAGCTCGCTAATGTACGCCGAACTTCATTGCCACAGTAACTATTCCTTCCAGGAGGGGGCCTCCTCCGTGGAGGACTTGCTGGTGCGCGCCCGCGATCTGGGGCTGCGCGCGCTGGCGCTGACCGACCATGACAATCTTTGCGGGGCCATGCACTTCGCCCAGGTGGCCAAGACCCTCAATATGCAGTCAATCACCGGCGTGGAGATGACTATTAAGGGCGGGGAGCCAGGCAAGGGCAGGAAAGAAGGCGAAGATAACTCTCACTTGACCTTCCTGGCCGAGAACCAGAATGGCTACAGCCAGCTTTCTAACCTAGTCTCTTATTCATACGTCGCCTCGGACCGCAGGAACCCCGCCCTGGACCTGAAGTACCTGCCCGACGACCTCGATGGCCTGATCCTGCTGACCGGCTGCCGAACGGGGCGGGTGCCCAGCCTCTTGACTGAAGGCCGCTTCGCCGAGGCCGAGGCCCAACTCAAGCAATACCTGGGCTGGTTCGGCGCCGACAATGTGTTTGTGGAGCTGCAGCAGAACCTGGTGCAGGGCGACACCAGCCGCAACCGGCGGCTCATCGACCTAGCCAAGAAGCTGGGCGTTCCCACAGTGGCCACCAACAACGTCCACTACCACGTGCCGGAACGCTATCAACTGCAGGACGCCCTGGTCTCCATCAAGAACAACCTCAGCCTGGAGGAGACCCACAAAGAACGCCGGGCCAACAACCAGTTCTATCTCAAATCCCCCGATGAGATGGCCGCCATGTTCTCCCGGTGCCCCGAGGCAATCAAGAACACCCTGCTCATCGCCGAGCGCTGTTCTTTCGACCTGACCAAGGACCTAGCCTACCGGTTCCCGGACTACCACGTCCCTGAGGACGCTACCCCCCAGATCCACCTGGAAGACCTGTGCCGCCAGGCCGCCGAACGCCGCTATGGCGGCAATCAAACAACCCAAGACCGCCAGAAAGTTGAAGACCGCTTGCAAGAGGAACTCCGGCTGATTGGAAAACACAACTTGGCCGGGTTCTTCCTGATCTACTACGAGATCATCCAGATGGCCCGGGAAATCATGATCGAGATGGGCCTCAGCGACGCCGAGATACCCTTGGAGGAACGCCCGCCTGGTCGCGGCCGGGGTTCGTCGGTGGCCATGCTGGTGGGCTACCTGATCGGCCTATCCCACATCGACCCCCTGGAATACAACCTGTCCCTGGACCGGTTCTTGTCTGACGACCTGGGCTCAGTGCCCGACATCGACCTGGACTTTCCCCGCAACATTCGGGAAGAACTCATCGTCAGAGTCCATCGGAAGTGGGGCTGGGACCGGGCCGCTCTGACCGGCATGATCAGCACCTACCAGATGAAGGGAGCCATCCGGGACTTGGGCAAAGCCCTGGGCCTGCCCGCCCAAGACATGGACAAACTGGCCAAGCGGGTCAACTCCCACGACGCCAAGGAACTGGAGTTGGAGATGCTCCAACTGCCTGAGTTCCGGGATAAGGTGGACGCGCCGGGCTGGCGGAACCTCATCGAGATGTCGGCCCAGTTGGATGGCTTCCCCAAATACCTGGCCCAGCACCCCGGCGGCATGATCATCAGTTCGTCCCCCCTCATCGACACCGTGCCGGTGCAGCAGGCGGCCATCGCCGAACGCTACATCTGCCATTGGGACAAGGACAGCATCGACCAGGCCGGGTTCGTGAAGATCGACTTCCTGGCCCTGGGCGCCCTCTCCCAAATGCAAGAATGCCTACTTTTGATCGAAGAGCGGGAGGGCAACTACATCGATCTGAGCCGCATTGACTTCAACGACCGGGCTGTTTACGAGAGTATGCACCGGGCCGACACCGTTGGCATCTTCCAGGTGGAGTCGGCCGCCCAGATGCAGACCGTGCCCCGCATCAAGCCCTGGAACCTGACCGACATGGCCTATGAGGTGGGCGCGGTGCGGCCCGGCGTGGGCGTGAACGACGGCGTTACCCAGTTCATCCAACGCCGCTCTGAGGGCATCCCCTGGGTTTATGACCACCCCCTGGAGCAGCGGGCCCTGGAGCGGACCCTGGGCATCATCCTGTTCCAGGATCAGGTGAACCAGGTGGCCATGGACGTGGCCGGCTTCACGTCGCTGGAGGCTGACCAACTGCGCCGGGCCTTTGGCAAGCGCAACAATGACCTCTTGATCCAGCACTACTGGGAGAAGTTCCGGGAGGGGGCTGCCGGACTGGGAGTCCCGGAGGACTCCGCTCAAAAGGTCTTCAAGAAGTTCAACGGCCACTACATGTTCCCCGAGTCCCATGCCTTTGCCTTTGGCGCGACGGCTTACCACATGGCCTGGCTTAAGTATTACTACCCACTGGAATTTTACGCCGCCATCTTCAACCAGCAGCCTATGGGTTTCTACAACACCGAGACCCTGAAGGAAGACGCCAAACGCCACAGCATCACCATCTTGAACCCCGACATCAACCACAGCCGGGAGAAATGCATCATCAGGAACGAGTCGGTCTTGTTAGGGCTGCGATACGTCCGTGGGATGGGAGACACCGCGGCATCCCAGGCGGTGATGGCCAGGGATCAAGGCGGCAGGTTCAAGAGCCTGGCCGACGCCATGGAACGCACCGGACTGCAAAGGGAAGCCATCGAGAACCTGGTTACCGCCGGGGCTTTCGACGCGTTGAATGCCGAGGCTGCAGAGCCGACAAAGACTTACGAAAATAGCGGGGCAAAAACAGGACGCCGGCAGGCATTGTGGGAAGTGGGTCTGCGCTACCGGCCCATCAACACCCAGCAGCTCCTGCCCCTGCCCGTGGAACAAGACATGGTGAAACTGCCGGAGCAGAGCCAGTGGGAGACCATGGGCGAGGAATACCGCATCCTGGGACTGTACCCCGAATCCCACCTGATGGCCCTGGCCAGGCCTTATCTGAGGCCGGGGATACTATCCAGCCGCGACATCGAGTCCAAGGCCGACGGCGACATCGTCACCGTGGCCGGGCTGGTGATCCGCCGCCAGCGCCCCCTGGCCAAGGCGGTCTTTCTTACCCTGGAGGACGAATTCGGCCACATCCCATTGGTTGTGTGGTCCGGCGAATTCGCCAAATACCGTCAGGTCATCAGGGAGCCGCTGCTGATAATCCGAGGCGAGGTCTCACGCCGGGACGGCACCATGAACATAGTGACCAAACACGTGGAACCCATGCCCGCCATGGACAACCTGCCCAAGGCCAAAAGCTGGCAGTAGGAGCTGTCTAGCCGCCGCCTTCTATATCGGCCTTCATCTTCTTAGCCATCTTCCTCACGAAGATGGGACCGACCATCGCGATGGCCAACAGCGCAGGTTTCATGTACGTGGGCATCTTGGTTACTTTGACTTTCCGGTCAACCTCGGCCCCCCTCGCCATTTGCCATCGGGGTGATCGCCCAGTCTAGTTCCCACCCGTTAGGCATAACCACTTGGAAACGGAAGTGGTCGTTTGGTTCCAGCTCGGTCACTTGTAGCCGGCCCAACTTATTACCTGATTTCCCTGACGAATACGTATGACCTATCATTACCGGCCCCTCTGTTTCAACGGTTATAGATATTGGATGGGCGGCCCAATCCGCATGTCTAGTGAGGTCACTTACAGCTTCGAAAACCTTATCGATCGGAGCATTCACTGTGGTCTTCCCCATTGGTCTCCTCCTCCACTCGGTTTAATCAGGTTTAATCGGCGGAAGCAACCGATAACTATACTTTTACTGCCAAAAATAACCTAAATCATATGTAATACGAAATTATATTGACATAATATATATGTAATTCATTCACAAACTAAAGATTTGCACTGGTGCTAGAATGTCCGCCAACCAATACCTACTTACAAAGGACAAGCGCCATGATTGACACAGTTATAAAAGGCGGGACGGTGGTCACCCCGGCCGGAGTCGGCCAATGGGACATTGGCCTGGAGGGCGAGAAGATCGCCGTTGTGGCCATGCCCGGCCTCCTGCCGTCCGAAGGCGTCAGAGCGATTGAGGCTGCCGGCAAGATAGTGCTCCCAGGCGGCGTTGAAGCCCACGCCCACGCCGCGGCCAACGTGCAAGAAGGCCTACGGGAGTTGGTCCCCGGAACCCCCAACGCCGGACCCGCCGTCCACTCTCTGGGCGCCATCTGGGGCGGCACCACCACGGTAGTCGACTTCACCCCCGTGAACAACGAAGGCGACTTGGCCCAGGGAGTCCACGACTTCATGTCGGTCTGGCAGGGCCAGGCGTACACCGATTACGCCACTCACGTCATTTACCGCAATTCCAACACTCCCGACTCCATCGCCCGCTTCGGCGAGTTGGTTGCGGCAGGGTTCCCCAGCGTAAAGATCTTCACCACCGACATCCGTCCCCCCGGCAACGAAGGCCGCACCCTCACCCCTGGCGGACGTCTGGAGACTGGCCGGCTCTACGACCTGATGGAGCAGGTGTCCCGCCATGGTGGTATGCTGGCGGTCCACGGCGAGGACGATGAGCTGGTTATGTATAACTACCTTATGGCCCAACAGCGGGGCCAATGGGACTGGTACAACGCCAATCTGATTCACTCCAAGGCGGTGGAAGACCTGGCCTTCAGGCACGTCACCCGCATGGCCGAACGCACCGGGGCCGGCATGTACTTCGTCCACGTGACAGCCAAGGACGGCGTCGACGTGATTGCCGAGTGCCGCAGCAACGGGCAGCCGGTCTACGGTGAGGTCCTTACTCTTGCCCTATCCTTCGATGCCACCAATTACCGGGAAGACGACGGCATGAAGTACCACACCTATCCGTCCCTCAAGGGCGAAGAAGACACGGTCAGCCTGTGGGACGGCATCATGAAGAGCGACCTTGCCTTTACTGCCACTGACAGCAGTTTCACCACCTATCTGGACAAAATTGCCGGAAGAAACATTGAGGACATGCGCGGCGGTAACGTCGGCATCGAGATACGCATGGGAGTCAACTACAGCGAGGCCGTGGTCAAGCGCGGCATGTCCCTGGAGCGCTTCGCCGACATCACGTCTTCCAACGCCGCCAAAATATTGGGCATGTACCCGCGGAAGGGCGCCATCGCCGTGGGCAGCGACGCCGACTTCGCGATCATCGACCCCTCAGTCAAGAAAGCGTTGGCAATGTCCGACCTGCACGTCCGCGACTTCAGCCCCTGGGAGGGCTGGGAGGTGGAGGGTTGGCCAACCACCGTCATCCTGCGAGGCAAGATAATGGTCGATAACGGCCAGCTTTACGGCGACGGCAACGACGGCCAGCATCTACTCCGCAAGGTCGAACAAAACGTGCTGCAACGGCCCGTTATCTAGGACCGCCAGGACTAAAAAACACACAACATTTAGGGGACTGCCATGGCCAGGCCGAAGATCGCTGTATTCTCCGGACCCACGTCGACCATCGCCAACTCGCCTTCGTTGGTCACCAGCAACAAGGGCCGAAACGGCGGAGACCGAACTCTGCCGGGAAGGTTCGACCATCTGGTAGCCCAATCCTTGCACGAGCCGGTGACCGTCCGGATCAAGAAATTCAGCGGCCATCCCATGGAAGAGGACGGCCGGGATGTCTACTGGGACAACGGCCAAGAGTATTACGAAGTGGAGCTTCATCCAGAGGACGGCCCGTATCTGCTGCCCTACATGGCCCGCCGCAATGACGGTTCCGGGCCCGGAGCCCCCTTCGAGGCCGGTGACCTGACTGACCCTGCCATCGGATACGGGGGCCGGCAGACCTTCTATCCCGACGCGTCCAGGGTGTTCGCTGATATCGACCGTGGCATCTCCGGCCGGGACGAGCATGGCGAGGCCAACTCTCTCGACCGCAAAGCTGAGTTCGAATTCATCCGGGCCCTGCCTCCCGCCGGCTACACTCAACAGGGCGAGAAGCCTGGCGAGGACTACTTCGCCTACCAGCCCTTCCCAATGAGCCGCCGCCCCCGCTACTCGGACCTGGCCCGGGTCACCAACACGGTGGCGCGGACCATGGCCCAGGCCGGTCTCGCCGGCGCCATCTGGCTGGAGGGCAGCCCGACGGTCGAAGAGACCACCTACTGGCTCAACTTGCTCGTAGACACCCAACTCCCCATCACCACCTGCGCCTCCCAGCGCACCCACGGACAACTGGCCAACGATGGAGACCGCAACATCGTGGATGCCGTGGACGTGATCCTCTCCGGCCAGTCGGCCGGGATGGGAGTGGTGGGCGTCCAAGATGAAAGGATCTACGCCGCCCGCGAGTTCAAGAAGGCCGATGACCGGCCCGGCAACTACAAGGCGACCGGCGGCCATGGCGGGATACTGGGGACGTCCGGGCCTCCCGTGACCATCTGGTACCGGCCCAATTACAAGCACACGGCGACGTCCGACGTGAACCTGACCCGGCTGCCGGCCGATGTGATCTTCACCAATACGGTGGGCGACTCCAATCCCGTCAGCGTCAAGGTGAAGGACTCGGGCGGCGGGCTGTTGGCCACTGCCATCCCCAGGGTGAACATCGTCAAACACGCCTCATACATGGGCGAGGACGACAGCACGAATCCCGACCAAGAGGTAGACATCCAGGCTCGTATCGCCAAGGCCCTGTCCGACCAAAGCAACCCGGACGCAAGTTCTCCCAAGCTCCACGGCCTGGTGCTGGAGGGGACTTCTCCCTACGGCCTGGGCTCGACTTCGCAGATGGCAGCCCTGCGTATCGCGGTCTATAGCGGACTGCCGGTGGTGCGGGTGGGACGCTCCGACCCAGGCGGCAGGGTTCCGGGTTTCATGCATGACCACAGCATCGCGGGCAGCAATCTAGACGCGAACAAAGCCCGGCTGCTGCTCATGGCGTCGATGCTGAAGCTGGGCCGGTTCCCCAAGGCCAAAGACCCGCGGAACCCTACGGCAAAAGAAAAGGAAGCGCTACTGTCCAAGATCGCGGAGTTCCAGGAGATCTTCGAAAGCCACTAACCGTGGGGCAGGGTCCGGGAGATTAGGTCTTCTATGCGGCCTCGGGTCGCGTCTTGGTCGAAGCCCCGGAGCAGGTTGATGCGGTTACGGTTGGGGTCGCCGCCGTGCCAGTACTCGTACACTTCTTGCCGCATGCCCGATGAGGAGACCGCCAGGTCGTGGGCCAGGCGGTACAGCCGCGACTTGTACTCGGCGTCCACGCCTTTGCCTCGCATGTAGCGGTCCAGATAAGGCCGCAACTCCGGGTTGGCCAGGTCATTCTCGCTGGGCTGCATGATCAGGCCGGAGCCCGAGACCTCACGTAATATCTGGACCATCCGAGCGGAAGTCTGGGCGAAGTAAATGTTCATACCCGTCATGGAACCCAGAGACATCAGCCCACCTTCATCCATGTGGGCGCCGTGCTCGACGCCGTCCATGGCGTGAGCCCACATCTCAGTGTAGGTGACCATCTCGCCGATCTTGGCCGACACCTCACGGTATTCCAGTACCCCAATGGCCTCGGCAATCATGGTCGCCACCGTGGTCATCACCTTCATGCGTTCGTGTATTCGGCAGAGATTGCCCCATTCGGTGAAATTGATCCCGGCTGAGAAATTGCGGAGCAGCGGGCCCGATTCATAGAGCATGAACACCCGGTCCCACGGCACCAACACGTTCTCAAAGAAGAGCATGCAGTCCTGCTCGTCGTAGGGCACGCCCAGAGGGTGTCCGTAGCTGCCGTTCCAGAGGGAGACCGGCTCGCGGCATAGAATCTTCATGCCGGCGCTATTGGTCGGTATGGAAAAGGCCAGGACGAACCTCGGGTCTGAACGCTGAGTGAAGGTGGCCGATAGCGAAACATAAGTCTCGTTGCTGATAGGCGCTGCGGTGGCCAACTGCTTGCCGCCGGTGATGATTATCCCATCAGGGGTCTCTTCGACCACGTGCAACGCCAGGTCCTCTTCCCTCTGGGCGCGTTGCTCATTCTGAGGTTGCTCGCTGCGGTCGACTTGGGGGTCTCCCAGTGCGTGGGTCAGGAATAGGTCATTCTCCATGCAATAGCGGTGGTAGTTCGCCACGTTCTCGCCGTAGTCACAGTGGGGATGCTTCACGGAGCTAAGCTTCTCCCGCGCCTTGTAGAGGGAGATGATGTAGGGCGCTAACACGTCCGGAGCGCGGCCCAGTTGCCCCCAGCTTTGGCTGGTCCAGACCTCGCTGTTTCGCCGCTTTCGTTTGAGGTCTTCTTCGGACCGGGCCAACAGCCAAGACATGCTGCAACGATTGCCCGACTCGGGGGAGACGAAGGTCATAACATCTCGGAACTCTTCGCCGTGTTGGAGGTCGTAGATGCGGGCAAGCTCGTTTACCATCCCAGAGAATGCCGGGTGAGAGGGAATATCATCGACTCGCTCTCCGTCCAGCCAGACCTCGCGGCCGTCCCTGAGACTCTCGATGTATCGGGCGCCGGTCATGGCGCCCTGGGCGGCGGTGATGTCCAAGGCCATCATCTGCCTCCTTGATCCATTGGGTTATATCGAACTGTGCTCCGGCTAAAACGTTACGGGGAGGGTCTTGAGACCTCGCAAAACCGGATGGTTCCGCCACTCTAAGCCCGGTTCTTGCAGACGCAATTCCGGCATCCGCCGCACCACCGCGCCGATCGCCGCCTGCGCTTCCATTCTGGCCAACGCCGCTCCTAGACAGAAGTGGATTCCAAAACCGAAGCCCAAGTGACGTACCTTGTTCCGCTGGATGTCGAACCGGTCCGGGTCGTTGAATTGGGCCGGGTCCCGGTTGGCAGAGCCTATGTTCATGGAGATGCGCTCACCCTTGGCGATCTGCTTGTCTCCGATCTGCAAGTCTTCCAACACGAAACGTGATATCGCCTGTACTGGGCCGGTGTAACGGATGACCTCTTCCACGGCCGATTCGAGCAGGGTGGGGTCTTGCCTCAGCAGCTTCAGTTCCGACGGGTTTTGGAGCAGGGTCAGTATCCCGTTTCCGATCAGGTTCGTCGTGGTCTCGTGTCCGGCGAAGATCAGCATGGCACACATGGAATAGAGCTCGTCCTCGCTGAATGAATCACCTTGGTCTTCTGCCGCCACTAAAGCGCTGAGCAAGTCGTCTTTTGGTTCCTTCCTTCGCTGTGCGGCTGCTTCCCGGAGGTATTCTTTCAACTTAGTCATGCTCTGGATCACGGGCCCGACGTTCTCTTCGACCTCGCGGATGTACCCCGCGAATGTCGCGATGTCGTTCGACATCTTCTTGAACGTTGCCGGGTCTCCGCCGGCGACTCCCAAGACCTCTGTTATGACCATCGCCGGTAGCGGGTAAGCCAGTTCGGAGACGACCTCCATGCTACCCCGTTCTTGGATATCATCCAGCAGGCAGTCGGCTGCATCCTGTATCTGAGAACGCATCCGTTCCAACACTCCGGGTGTGAACGCCTTGTTTGCCAGAGAGCGTAGGCGTGTGTGATCTGGGGGGTCTGAGAAGAGCATCATGCCTAGGAAAGTCTGCTCCAGGTCCTTGACCCCTTCTATACCGCCGGCCTTCTGCGTAAGGGCGGTGATGCCCGTCGAAGAGAGTCGCGGGTCCCTCATGCCATCGAGAACATCCTGGTAGCGAGTCAACACCCAGACCTGGGCGCCATCATTCCAATGCACCGGGTCTTCGGAGCGCAATTGTTCGTATCTTGGATACGGGTCTTGGGTAGCTGGACGCCCGATTGCGGGGTCATTCTGTTGAAGCATGGTGTTACTCCTCGTAAGGATTGCGCAGGGTATGAATCACAAGGGTAGGTATACTGCCTGTCCGGTCTGGGCGCTCCTGACGACCGCCTCGGTCCACTCCATGTAATGGACCCCGGTCTCAAAGGGGACCATGTCCACCTGTTCCGTGCCTCGGATGGCGTTGGTGAATTGTTCCTCTACCCGGTAGTGCGCCTGTTCTTCCACGGAATTGGGCATTTCGGATAACTGGTCATCGCCCCGGCGTCCGGCGAAGACGTTTTGCTGCTGGTCCACGTGGATCGTCCCTTCAGTGCCGTAGATCCAGGTCTGGTTGCCGGTTGATAGCCCGGTGGTGGCGCTCATCCTCATGTGGACCTGGGCCCCGTTGGCCAGTTCGTAGAGGATGTTCACGTGGTCGGGTATCGAGACAGACACCGTTTCCCCCCTGTCGTCAGTCCGGTAGGGCACGTGGACCTTGGCCATGGCCATGACCCGGTTGCCCCGGCCCAGCCAGCGCATCATCGACTCGTACGAAGCTCCGATGTTCAGTGTGTTGTAGCCGCTTATCTTCCAGTCATGGCGCCAGTGCAAGTCACCACCGAAGTCGGCGAAACGGTTCTGCAACGCCTGCATCTCGACGGATAGTACTTCGCCCACGAAGCCTTCGGCGATCAACTTCTTCAGAAGGTTGTCGATCTTATAAGTTGTCGACGTGGGCGTTAATTGACATACCAACCCGGGATGTTCCAATGAGGCGTCGAGCATGTCCCGCGCATCTTGGGCGGTGCACGCCATGCGGGCCTCGGTCAACACGTGTTTGCCCTTTTCCAACGCGGCTAAAGTCATCGTCCGGTGCATGTAGGGCCAGGTGCCGATGCAGACGGCGTTGATGCTGTCGTCTTCCAGCAGTTCCTGCCAGCCACTGTAGACCTGGGGAATATTGAACTGGTCAGCCACGGTCCGTCCGGATTCCAAAGAACGATTGGCCACCGCGGCAATCTCCAGCCCCTTGACCTGCTGGAAGCCAGGGATGTGCCGGTTGCGGACGTTCCCTCCGGCCCCGATGAGGCCGACCCGGATCGCTTCTTCCGCCATAAAAATACTCCTGCGGCCGGGACATTCTTCTAGGGAATCAGGGCAATAAGGGCAGTAGTTCCTCGGAGATAAACTGTAGGTACTCCAGCCGGGCCGCCTTTTCCTTGGGTAGGTTCAAACAGCCGAAACCGATGTACTCCATGCCGTTTTCTTTGTGACTGCGGACGATGGTCTCAGCGCAATCTTGGGGGCTGCCAACCACGGCCCAATTGGCCAGTTCCCGCGAACCGCCCAGACCGAAGTCGACGGTGCTGGATTCCTGCATGTTGAAATTGGTGTACAGACCGGCTTTTGCTTCGCCGGCGGCGACGGCTTCAGAGACCGCAGTCTCCCGATCTCGTGCTATGGATATGGACCGGTTGGCGGTCAGGTGACCCGTCTTTCCAGGCTGCTTAGCGATGGCTTCCCAATACATCTCGGACAGCTTGTCGATGTCTGTCCAGTTGGGCTGCGGGCCCAGAAGACAGGCCTCGGCGATGACTGCCGCCCGGCGCACGGCTCCCAGGCTCTGCGCCGCCAGCCAGATGGGCGGATGGGGTTTCTGGACTGGAGTTATGCCCAACCGGCCGCCATGAACAGTCCAGTGTTCGCCTTCATGATTGACCTCTTCCCCGGTCCACAGATCCTTCATCAGGGAGATGGATTCCTCCAACCGGCTCACGCGCTCCGCCCGGTTGGTGCCGAAGGCCTCCAGCTCTTTCTCCACATAGCCAAGGCCCACTCCCAAGGTGAACCGGCCGTTGCTGATCTGGTCCAGCGTCGCCGTCTGTTCCGCGATATCTACCGGGTTGTGGTAGGTCAGCAGCAGGATGCCCGTCATCAGCCGCAGTCCCTCTGCGTCGGGCGCTAGGCGGGAGAGTATCTCCATGGGCTGGGGCCAAACGGTTGGGTAGGCGATGAAATGTTGGGGCATGTAGATGGTGGTGAACCCCATCTCCCTGGCCTGGCTGAAGATCTCGGCTGCCTCTTCAATCTGGTCGTACAGCGGCCTGGTGGGGTCGTCGATGTAATCCCGGACATATAAGCCGACGTCCATGTTGGTCC
>Ga0066839_10000446_pt1 | contig 18284 bp, 16 predicted proteins | sample ETNtaG_10_FD_66733 | JGI IMG/M metagenome (GOLD analysis project Ga0066839, IMG submission 66733) | Marine microbial and viral communities from oxygen minimum zone, Eastern Pacific Ocean - ETNP201302SV82 | ecosystem: Environmental > Aquatic > Marine > Oceanic | place: Pacific Ocean: Eastern...
TGGCCCTGGCCCTACGCCGCGACTAGGCCCGGTTCAACAGGGCCCAACTACTCGATGCGCATACCTGACAGGGCACGGGCGATCACCAGTTGCTGGATCTGCTCGGTGCCCTCGAAGATGTCGTAGATCTTGGAATCCCGGTGCCAGCGCTCGACGGGGTGGTCGGTGACATAACCCGCACCACCCAGTATCTGCATCAACGACTGGAGGTCTCACCCGCCGGTGAGGAACCAGACTTATTCAGTTGTCAGTCCCACACCTTACGTTGTTGCACTGACAACGTAGGTCGGACCCTGAGGGTCCGACCAGCTTGTGACAAGAGCAAGGGGCCCCGTGGCGGCCGCTCTACGGCTCCGGGTCGTCGATCACGGCGGGGCCACCGCACCCAGGGTTGGGCCAGTTGGCGGGCCTTCACAGAGCCGTGTCTCTTAGGCCTCTCTTGACGACGCCTCAACCGGGGCCAGCGAGATTGCTGGCCCCGGTTGAGGCGTGGTTCACCGATTCTTGCGGCGCCTCATCTCCAGTTCGGCTTCCTTGAGTCCGCCGAAGAAGTCGGCCTTGTCAGCGACCCGCTGCTGGCTTGACTTGCCACGGAACTCGCTCGTAGCCCGGTTCATTGACTGGTAGGCCATGGCGATGTTGGCACTGTCAGAGGCGTAGTTCTGAACGTTCCCGTCGTCGAGACCGATCTTGTCGCCCTCGGCATACGAGTCCTGGTTGGCGCCCATGAACACGAACGCCCAGCCGTCGTCCTGGCGTTTCTTGACCAGTTCGAACACCTTGGGCCGGTCGTAGCGGTGGCTGTCGTTCTCCAACCCGTCAGTGAACACGACCACCAGCTGGTCCTCGGCCGACTTTTCGGCCTTGGCCCGCTTAGCGATCCGTTTGTCGGCACGCTTGATCAATTCGCCCATGGCGTCATACAACGGGGTTAGGCCCCGGGGCTGGTACACGGAGTCGTTCAACTCGGGGACATCATCGGGTTTCTTCCCGTCAGCGATCACTTCGAAAGGGTCTTCGCTGTCGAACTGAACGACTGTCATCCGGCATTCGCCGGCCTGAGTGGCCTGGTCGGCGAGGAAATAGTTGAAACCCCCGATGACGTCCTCAGCAACCGAACCCATCGATCCTGAACGGTCCAGCAGGAACCAGATCTTTGCCCGGTCCTCAATTTTCTTTTCCACGTGCATCTCCTCTCATAAAGGGCACCCAGCACATACGGGTACCCGTGTATCGGCTTCGCTGATGTACATACGGACCTGACCTTCGGGCTGGTTGGTAGCAGCGGCTATCCGTCGGGGAGCCCCGTGGCCTGGTCCTATCTCTCAACAACCCCAACAATACGAAGGGGGTGTGACAGTCCATATTTCCCGAGGTCCTGGACCTAGCGGGGTCAAATATTCGGTCAATCGATGACCACCGGTGGGCAGTTCCGGGGCCCGCATTGGCCCCACGTGGAGGCAGCGGTACCTCAGTTCACCTCGTGCACGTCCCAATGGCTGTCAACCCATAATCCGGTTACTTCCACGTTCTCGTACAGCTGCCGGAGTAGCTGAACTGCGTTCAGGGTGTGGGCGCCTTGTTCGTCCCGGGATGCCGGGTTGCCAGCACAACTGTGGTGGCCGACTACGGCAATCCCCACGGAGCCATGGTGTTCGACTGAGATGTTCACTCGGCTAAGGATCGATTGAGTCGAGTTATTGTTTCTTGCTTCAGAGAGGATCAGGTTGGGCCCGGTTTCGGTAACCGAGTCCACGAAGTCGACGTTGAACCGTTTCTGCAGGTATTGGATGACTGGTAGTTGGACTCGTCCGTCCATGCAGTTGATGGCTGTGCAGAATCTCATTGTCTCTTCGAGTTGGTGGGGTGTCGGCAGGTTTGTTGGTTCTGAGCGTGTAATAGGCCTAAGGCATGCCCTCTGTTCACATTCCCAGTTTGTCACTCCTTTCTTAGGGGGGTGGGTGACACCGGAGCCACCAGGTGTTCTTCGTCGGACCACAATGGCAAGTGTTTCCCTCATAGCGACTTCATAGGAAAGACCACCTACTAGAACGTGCAAGGAACCGGGCCGTGCCGAAATCTGTTACAACGGGCACCGTGAGCAACACCTACGAGAATCCTTATCCGTCTCCAGACCTGGAGGCAAGATTCCCCTTCGTTTCGTATCAGTTCCAACGGCGGCCCAAAGCCGAGATGTTGGAGCGAGCCCAGGCCTTTCACGCTCAAGCCGAAAAACGCCGCAGCATCCGCATGTTCAGCTCTGACCCGGTGCCCCGGGAACTGATCGAGTTGGCCGTGCGGTCAGCATCGACCGCTCCGTCAGGTGCCCACAAGCAGCCGTGGACCTTCGCTGCAACCCAAGATCCCGAAGTGAAATCGATTCTGCGGGTTGCCGCTGAAAAGGAAGAGCAAGCCAACTACCTCCTAAATCGCATGAACGCCGAGTGGATTGAGGCAGTAGCGCCAATGGGTACGGACCACCACAAGGAGTACCTAGAAGTCGCTCCCTGGGTGGTAGTGCTCTTCGAACACCGTTACGAACGCCGACAGGACGGCTCAACCAGGAAGAACTACTACGTGAAGGAAAGTGTCGGCATGGCTGCTGGACTGTTTGTTGCCGCTCTCCAGAACATGGGCCTGGTCACTTTGACCCATACTCCGTCACCGATGGCATTCCTTCGGCCACTCCTCGGGCGCCCCGAGAACGAGCGCCCCTTTGCCATGTTTCCCATTGGCTACCCACTGGAAGGCGTCAAGGTGCCCGACCTGAGGCGGAAATCACTCGACGAGATATACGTGGAGGTGGGCCAGGAAGAATGACCGCCTCAACAGCTTCCGTACCGAGGTGGTCGACTTCTAGGAAGAACAGCACATGACTCCAAGGGCTGAAACCAGTCATGTAGCGATACTCACCAATAGATGAGCGATGTCTCGAGTTATTCCCCGCCCTCAGCGCCGCCTAATCAGAATCTGTGAGGTGTTTCGCAAATGACTCGGCGGCCGCCTTGTCGTCAGGGTCTGAGTGGCGTGAGAGCACCAATCGGCCTTTAGAGCGGTCCGGTAGCGGCGGAGCGAGTTCCCTGACACTGTGCGTCGACGGCCTTCGGCGTCGAGGAGAACGAAGTCCGCTACGTCACGTTCACTCACGCTGAACGGGTCGGCGTGCCGGGCTATGAACTCGTCGAGCACCAGGCGGTAGGTGGCTTCAGTTGAGACCGTGTAATCCGATTGGGTGAACCACGACCCGATCGGATCACTTATCACTGCTGTAGTTGTCATGTGGGTCCTCCGGACCGTCAGGTCCGGTTCCCCACCCGCCAGCCAGAGACGCCTACTCGATGCGCATACCTGACAGGGCACGGGCGATCACCAGTTGCTGGATCTGCTCGGTGCCCTCGAAGATGTCGTAGATCTTTGCGTCACGGTGCCAACGTTCCACAGGGTGGTCGGTTACGTAACCGGCACCACCCAGTATCTGCATGGCACGCTCGGTCGTCCAGACAGCCACCCGGCCGGCCTTCAGCTTGGCCTTGGAACCCTCGGCCTCGATGAAACCACCCTGCCTGGCCAGCCACGCCGCCCTCCATACGAGAAGCCGGGCCGCGTCGATCTCGGTGGCCATGTCGGCCAGCATGAACGCGATTGCCTGATTCTGGATTATCGGCCGGCCGAACTGCACCCGCTCCTTGGCGTAGTCACGGGAGTACTCGAATGCCGCTCTAGCCACCCCTACCGCCTGGGCACCGACCGACGGCCTGGTGGACTCGAACGTCTGCATGGCCGCCTGTGAGTTGCCGGGCTTGCCCTCCCTGACCCGCGCCAGGCGAGCATCGAGCTTTTCCCTACCGCCGAGCAGGCAGGTCCCGGGAACCCTCACATCGTCGAGGATGACCTCGGCGGTGTGGCTGGCCCTGATGCCGTGCTTGGAGAACTTCTGGCCCTGGGAGAGACCCTTCGTGCCGGGAGGAACGACGAAGGAGGCGTGGCCACGGCTCCTCAACTCGGGATCGACCACCGCTACGACGACGTGCACATCGGCGATACCACCGTTGCTTATCCAGGTCTTGACCCCGTTTAGCACCCACTCGTCGCTGGCCTCGTCGTAGACCGCCCGGGTTCGTATGGCAGACACGTCCGAACCGGCATCCGGCTCCGATGCAGCGAAGGCGCCCAGTTTGACATCGTCAGCACTGCCGTAGCACTGCGGAACCCACTCCATTACCTGTTCCTGAGTTCCGGCGGCGGCGATTCCGGCGGCGGCCAGGCCCGAACCCATGATGGCCATTCCGATTCCGGCATCGCCCCAGAAGAGTTCCTCGATGGCCACGATCAGGTTCAGCCCGGTGTCGTCGTTGTAGATACCGTCGGCAAGGAACTCCCAGCCATAGAGGCCGATCTTGGCTGCCTCCTCGATGATGGGCCAAGGAACCTCCTCGCGGCGGTCCCACTCCTCGGCTGCCGGGCGGATCACGTCAACGGCAAACTCGTGCACCCAGTCCCGCAACTGGATCTGGTCGTCGTTCAGTTCAAGGGAGAAGTCGGCCATTCCGGAATCCTCGCAGGTAGGAGATCACTTGTCCCGTGACGCTACCGACCGGTAACCGGCGCTTCCTCACCGGCCTGCCGCTCCACCAGCAATATCGCGGACGCCGCCAGGAGGGCACCAACCAGATAGGGAGCACCAGTTGCCACCCTGCCGAACAGGACGCCGGCGCCTAGGGGTCCCAAGATCCGTCCAAGGGCACCGGCGCTCTGCTGGAGCCCCAGGGCAGCTCCCCTGGCATCTGCTCCGACGGTTTCAACCGTTGCTGCCGACAGCGTCGGGCCGAACATGCCCTGGCCCAGGACCAGCAGTAGCAGGGCAACCGTCAGGCCCACCCATGCCCCACCGAGTGCCAGCACGAGCATGCCGAGGCTCACGAGGAAGAGAGACACCCGTAGAGCCCCGCTCGTACCGAGGCGATCGTTCGCAGGCCCGACCAACCTCGTATGCACCACAACCATCACCAGGCCGATCGAGGCGAACAACCCGTAGATGGACGGGTCGTCCAGTTGCGGGAACCGTCGGTCCACCAACATGGCGAAGGTTGACTCGAAACCAGCAAGACCGGCCATCCCCACGAATGCCAGAAGAGCCAGACGCCTCATTGCATGTCCGGCACCGCCCAGAGCGGCAAGGGGGCCAAGGCGATCAGAACCGGGCGACGCCCCGGCTACCGAGCCGGACGGCAGGCGCACAATGGCCACAAGCGCGTTCACACCAGCCAGACCCGCAGCAACGTAGAACGGCAACTCCCGGCTTCCGAGTGCAGCCAGGGAACCGACGAGAGGGCCGATCACGAAGCCGAGGCCGAATGCGGCCGCCAGCAGGCCCAGCAGACGTGGTCGGTCGGCAGGCTCGGCAAGATCAGCCACCGCTGCCTGACCGACCGCATACGACGAACCCGAAGCACCGTCCAGCGCCCGCCCGAGGAACAGGACCCACAGTGCTCCCGCCAGACCCGTTACGAGGCTCCCGGCAGCCGAACCGAAGAGGGCGACGATCAGCACCGGCTTCCGACCCACCCGATCTGACAGACGACCCCAGAGCGGAGCGGCAGCCATCTGGAACGCCGAGAACGTGGCTAACACGGCGGTGGCAACCGCCGGTGATGCTCCATAGTCCTCGGCGTACAGGGGAAGCACCGGGATCACGATTCCGAAGCCGACCAGGTCGAGGGCAACCGTCGTCCAGACAACCCAGAATCCCCTTGGCCGCCTCTGTCGACGGTCAGAGCGCGTCCCCACGGCGGCACAGGCTACCGGCCCGCCAGCCAGGCACCAGTGGGTACCACATACGGTCTGCAGGAGCACCGGGGCACACCGCTAGCCTCGGACCGCCATGACTGACCAAACCACAGGTAGGACCCCCGTTCCCGACAAGCCCACCCTCGAGGGTCTTGAGAGCCGCTGGGGCGCCACGTGGGAGGAACACGGCACCTACCGGTTCGACCGCACGAAGACCCGCGACGAGGTCTTCTCCATCGACACACCGCCACCCACGGTCAGCGGGTCCCTCCACGTGGGCCACGTCTTCTCCTACACGCACACCGACACGGTCGCCCGCTACCAGCGCATGCGCGGCAGCGAGGTCTTCTACCCGATGGGCTGGGACGACAACGGTCTCCCAACCGAGCGCCGGGTCCAGAACTACTACGGAGTCCGCTGCGACCCGTCACTCCCCCACGACCCGACCTTTGAGGCACCAGCCGATGCCGGCGACCCTAAGGCCATCAAGAAGCGCCGCGAAATCAACATCGGCCGCCGCAACTTCGTGGACCTCTGCCACCGCCTCACAACCGAGGACGAACAGGCCTTCGAGTCTCTCTGGCGCCACCTGGGCCTGTCGGTCGACTGGTCACAGACCTACGCCACGATCGACGAGCGCAGCCAGCGGCTGGCACAGCGTGCCTTTCTCGGGAACCTGGCCCGCGGCGAGGCCTACCAGATGGAGGCGCCATCGCTCTGGGACGTCACGTTCCGCACAGCCGTCGCCCAGGCCGAACTTGAGGACCGCGACCGGCCAGGCGCCTACCACCGACTGGTATTCCACGCCGCCGACGGCACAGGCCTTCAGATAGCCACAACCCGTCCGGAACTGCTGGTCTCATGTGTTGCGCTCGTCGCCCACCCCGATGATGAGCGCTACAAGCCGATGTTCGGCCGTTCCGTCACGACACCGGTATTCGAGGTAGAGGTGCCTGTGCTCGCACACGAACTGGCCGACCCCGAAAAGGGAACGGGCATCGCCATGATCTGCACGTTCGGTGACACCACAGACGTGACCTGGTGGCGTGAGCTGGACCTGCCGGTGAGAGCGGTCATCGACAGATCAGGGCGCTTCACCCAGGAGGCCCCGGCCTGCGTCAGGACCGAGGCGGGACTGGCCGCATACGAACGGCTGGCTGGGAAGACCGTCTTCTCGGCCCAGGAGGAGATGGTCTCAATCCTTGGGGAGACCGGAGAGGTCGTCGGCGAGCCTGAACCGATCACCCACCCTGTCAAGTTCTTTGAAAAGGGTGACAAGCCGCTCGAGATAGTGACCAGCCGGCAGTGGTACATCACCAACGGCGGTCGCAATCCCGACCTGCAGGCCGCACTCATTGCCCGTGGCGACGAGATGACCTGGCATCCGCCCTACATGCAGGCCCGCTACACCAACTGGATCGAAGGTCTCAACGGAGACTGGCTGATCAGCCGGCAACGCTTCTTCGGGGTGCCTCTTCCACTCTGGTACGCCCTCGACGACACCGGCGAACCCATCTACGACGACCCGATCACTCCCGATCCCGGCGACCTCCCAATCGACCCGTCCAGCGACACCGCTCCCGGGTACTCCGAGGACCAGCGAGGGACCCCCGGCGGCTTCATGGGCGACCCCGACGTCATGGACACCTGGGCCACATCGTCGCTCTCACCCCAGATCGCCTGCGGCTGGGACGGCGACGACGACCTCTTCGCACGCACCTACCCGATGGACATGCGGCCCCAGGCCCACGACATCATCCGAACCTGGCTGTTCTCGACCGCCGTCCGGTCACACCTTGAGGAGGACGCCGCACCCTGGCGCCACTGCGCCCTGAGCGGCTGGGTGCTGGATCCGGACCGCAAGAAGATGTCCAAGTCCAAGGGAAACGTGGTCACCCCGATGGGCATGCTCGAGCAGTACGGCTCCGATGCAGTGCGCTACTGGGCTGCCAGCGGACGCCCAGGCACCGACACCGCCTTCGACGACGGCAAGATGAAGATCGGGCGACGTCTGGCAATCAAGATCCTCAACGCCAGCCGGTTCGTTCTGGGCTTCGGCGCCGACTCGGACCAGACCGGCAGCATCGACACCACAGCGGTCACCAACCCACTCGACCGGGCAATGCTGGCCAGCCTCGCCAACCTGGTCGACGAGGCGACCTCGGCCTTCGACCGCTTCGACTACGCCCGGTCCCTGGAGCGCACCGAAACCTTCTTCTGGTCCTTCACCGACGACTATGTGGAGCTGGTGAAGAGCCGTGCCTACGAGGGTGACGAGGCCGGTGCCGCATCAGCCCGAAACGCCCTACGAATGGCCCTCTCCACGATGCTGCGCCTGTTCGCTCCGGTCCTGCCGTTCGTGACCGAAGAGGTCTGGTCATGGTGGCAGGAAGACTCCATTCATCGGCAGGCATGGCCCGATGCCGACGAGATCCGTTCCGCCGCGGGCGACGGCGATCCGGCTGTGGCCGAGGTGGCGGCCACCACCCTCGCAGAACTTCGCAGGCACAAGACCAACGCCAAGCGATCGCTTGTCACCCCGGTTGTAGCCGCCACGATCACCGACACGCCCGACAGGTTGAACCTGCTCCGACCGGTACTCGCCGACGTGGCAGCGGCCGCACGCGCAGAGCACATCGACCTCTCAGAAGGCGAGGCACTGTCCTCCCAGGTTGAACTGGAAGCAGCGCCCGAGTAGCTCCGGCCGGGTGACCCGCTGCCAGACTGGCACCATGCGCACTCCGACATTCGAACACCTGCTGATCGCCTCCGACGGTCACACAGCCACGCTTACCCTGAACCGCCCCGACAGCCTGAACTCGCTCACCAACGAGGTCATGGCCGAGATCATCGCCGCAGCCGACTGGTTCGACCACCAGCCGGACCTCAGGGTGGTCGTGGTTGAGGGCAACGGCCGAGCGTTCTGCGCCGGCTTCAACGTGAACGAGTTCAGAGACGACATGCCAGAGTCCCCGGCTGGCGGCCGCATTCCAGCCGACACGGGCCGCCTCATGGCTGATGCCCTGGAACGCATGGCCCCGGTGCTCATCGCCAGGCTCCACGGCCACGTGGTCGGTGGCGGCCTCGTGCTGGCAGCTGCATGCGACCTCCGCGTTGCTGCCGATGACGTCAACTTCTTCATACCCGAGGTTGACCTGGGCATACCGCTGGCGTGGGGAGGCATACCCAGGCTGGTGCGCGAGATCGGCCCGGCCCTCACTAAGGAACTCGTGATGACATGCCGGCCCTTCACGGCTGCCGAGGCGAAGGCCGCCGGCTTCGTGAACCGTGTGGTTCCGGTAGCGGACCTGGATGCAGCGGTCGAGGAACTTACCGAGGAGGTTGCCTCCCGGCCGCGTCTGGCAGTGCTGGCAACCAAGGCCCACGTCAACGCCGTCACCAGCCAGATGGTCGGCACCAGCCGGGCCTGGTCCGACGGCGACGGTCTCGGCGCCGCTCTGCGCGATCCCGAGGCGAGGGCCGCCCAGGCCGCCTATCTCGAGAAGATCAATACCAGACGGTCCTGACGAACTGGACAGTCAACATGACCATCGCTGATCACATCTTCGTCAACGCCACCTTCAGGACGCTCGACCCGACCAACCCCTCCGCCGAGGCGCTCGCCTCGTGGCAGGGCCGCATCCTTGCCATCGGTGACCGACACGACGTAGAGGCACTGACCGGCCCGGGCACCGCCACCGTCGACCTGGGTGGGACGACCGTACTGCCGGGCTTCATAGAGACCCACATGCACCCACTCCTTGCCGGGGTGCAGATGACAGCACCCCAGATCGGCACACCTCCCTGCAGGTCCGTCGCCGAGGTGGTGGATGCCCTGCGGGACTGGGCTGCGACGACCCCACCCGGCGAGGTGATCCAGGCATGGGGATACGACGACAGCCTCATCGACGACAACCGCCACCTGACACTCCACGACCTGGATGAGGCCAGCACGGTCCATCCCATCCTCGTGCGCCACATCTCCGGGCACCTCTCGTACGCCAACTCGGCAATGCTCGCCAGGGCCGGGGTGGACGATTCCGTCGAGGATCCGCCCGGTGGCGCGTTCATACGTGATGCCGGGGGTCACCTCACCGGCGAGATGCACGAGACCGCCAACTTCAACGTGGCCTCGTCCATCCCACCGGCCACCGTTGCCGAGCTGGTTGCAGGGGCCAGGGCCATCTCAGACCGCTGCCTGGAGCGCGGTGTCACCAGCACCACGGACGCTGCCGTCATGTACCCCACCATGTACAGCACCTATCAGCAGGCAATCGAGTCCGGCGCCTTCCGCATCCGAGCCCGTCTCTTCCCTATCTGGCAGGCAGCCGAGGCGATCCCGTTCCGTACCGGCCTCGGTGGTGACCGGCTCTCACTCGGTGCCATGAAGTTCATCAGCGACGGGTCAATCCAGGGCTACACGGCATGCCTGTGCAAGGGCTACTACGACCGTCCCGACGTCATGGGAACCGAGGTGATCGCAGCAGCCGAGCTCACCGAACTGGTAACAGATGCGCACCAGAAGGGATGGCAGGTCGCAATTCACACCAACGGCGACCAGGCGATCGACAACGCCCTCGATGCTGTCGAGGCGGCACTGGACGACACACCCAGGGCCGACCACCGTCACCGTCTGGAGCACGTGCAGATGGCCCGCGAGGACCAACTGGAGCGCATGGCCCGGCTCGGCGTTCTGGCATCCGTGTTCGCAAACCACGTCTGGTACTGGGGTGGCCGCCACCGCGACCGCTTCCTCGGCCCGGAGCGGGCAGAGCGCATCGACCCGCTGGCCAGTTTTGCAGCGCACGGCATTCCACATGCACTGCACTGCGACGCTCCGGTCACCCCCATCGACCCGCTTTTCAGCCTCTGGACCGCTGTGACCCGAACCACACGCGACGGCGAGGTGCTGGGCCCCGCACAGCGAGCCAGCGTGGAGGCGGCCGTAGCCGGATATACCAGCTCAGCCGCCTACCTGAACATGGAGGAACGCGATAAGGGAACCCTGGAGGCTGGCAAGCTTGCGGACCTGGTGGTGCTGGGTGAGGACCCCTTTGAGGTGGAACCGGATGCCATCAGGGACATCGACGTCCTGGCGACGGTGGTCGGTGGATCGGTCGAGTTCTCGGCCTGAGCCTTCAGCAGCGAATCTGGTCGCCGGGGCTGTCGGGTGCCGGCCGGTGCAGCACTCCGCCGGTCAGGGTTACCACAGCCACCTCGCCGTCTGCGGTCCCCTCACCGTCGAGGATCATGCTGAAGGCCCCGTCCCCGGGTGGGGGAAACACCATGGTCACCGGAGCTGGCGAAGCGAGGTTTGCCAGAGTGCCACCACCGGGCGTGCAGCGCAGTACCTCGCCATCCCATACGACGGGAACGTGAACGACCTTGGGGACGCCGTCACCTCCGACCGTGATCACGAACGCGGCACCGCCATACTCCGCAAGCTGCTCTGACAGTTCCTCGGTGTTGACCGGATGGCTCATGGCCGAACCCTAACCGGATCCCGACACGCAGGGAGAGCCGACTTCGACTCTTGGCAATACCCGATTTTGCGGTATATTTCCGTGTATGCACACGTTCAAGATGGGAGAAGCAGCTCATTTGCTGGGTGTAAGCCCCGATACAATCAGGCGCTGGGTCGATGCCGGCCGGCTGGGCGCCAAGCGGACAGACGGCGGCCACCGCCTCGTTGACGGCCCCGGCCTGGCCCGCCTGGCACAGGAGCTGGCCGACGAGCCAGACGACGATGGGAGGGTCCTCTCCGCTCGGAACAGGTTCACGGGCCTTGTCACGAGGGTCCTGAAGGATGATGTGATGGCACAGGTTGAGATTCAGGCCGGGCCCCACCGTGTCGTCTCGCTGATCTCAGCCGAGGCGGTCGACGATCTGGGTCTTGAGCCCGGCGTGCTGGCCGTTGCCGTCGTCAAGGCCACCAACGTGGTCGTGGAACGACCCCGGTGAGGGGTCTGCTCCTGGCTGTCCTAATGGCATCGACCCTCTCGTGTGGGGGACCTGGAGACGACGACCTCACCGTATTTGCCGCCTCCTCGCTGACCGACGTGCTCCCCGACCTGGCAGAGGCATTCCAGGAGCAGGCCGGAACCACCATCACGACCGTGTTCGGTGGCTCGAACCACCTGGCTGCCCAACTGAACGACGGTGCCGCCGCCGACGTGTTCCTGACCGCCGACGTCCGACTACTTGAACAGGTGGCAACGGTGAACCGGTCGGTCAGCTTCGCCTCCAACCGGCTTGTCGTGGCCGTGCCAGAAGGCAACCCGGCCGGGGTTTCCAGCCTCGCCGACCTGTCCCGTCCCGACCTGCGTGTGGTCGTCTGCGACGAGGCCGTGCCCTGTGGTGCCACCACCTCCGAGATGGGCGTGACGATCGAGGCCGACTCCAGGGAGATCAGCGTCCGGGCCGTGCTCTCCAGACTCGCAATGGGAGAGGCCGATGCAGGTGTGGTCTATGCAACCGACGTGGCAGCAGAACCGGGGGTCGAACCTGCCTGGAACCAGTTGGAGTCCTGCCCCTGCGTTACCTACACAGCAGGCGCCAGGACCTACCGGGCCCTGCCGTTCCTTACGTTTCTGGCATCTCCTCCCGCTCAGGAGATCCTCGCCGGGCATGGCTTCTCCACGAGGACACCTGGCTGATGCGCGCCCCACGCCCGGTCCTGGCCGTTGCCGCCATTGCCATCGCCTACGTAGCCCTACCTGTCCTGGGGCTTCTCCAGCGCATGCCGTGGTCCTCGATGGGCGACCTCCTGGCCCGTGAGAGCATCACCAGACCCCTGCTCCTGTCGCTACTCGTGAGCGGAATCGCCGCACTGGTGGTCGTCATCCTGGGAACCCCGCTGGCCTGGACCCTGGCCAGGGTCGAGATTCCCGGCCGTCGCATCATCCGTGCCCTCGTGCTCCTTCCGATGGTCCTACCGCCGGTCGTAGGCGGCACCGCCCTGCTCTTCGCCCTGGGTCGACGGGGCCTCGTCGGCCAGTGGCTGGACCGGTGGTTCGGACTGACCCTGCCATTCACCACAGCCGGGGCTGTCGTGGCAGCCGTCTTCGTCGCACTGCCGTTCTACGTGATCGCCGTCGAGGGGGCCCTCGAGTCGGGCTCAGACGAACTGGAACAGATGGCCGGCACCCTTGGAGCCGAGCCGATGAGGGTGCTACGCCGGATCACGCTTCCTCGACTACTTCCAGCCATGGGAGCCGGGATGGCCCTGGCCTGGGCCCGTGCACTCGGCGAGTTCGGTGCAACCATCACCTTCGCAGGCAACCTGCCGGGTCGCACCCAGACGCTCCCCCTCGCCACCTTTCTGGCACTGGAATCAGACACGGAGGAAGCGCTGGCTCTCAGCCTCGTAATGCTGATCGTGTCGCTTGCGGTACTCATCCCGATGCGCGACCGGTGGCTACCCAGCCGCCGACCAGAGCGATGAGCGCCATCCACCTTGCCGGAACGGCACGTGCAGGCGACCTGGAACTGGATGTGGAACTGAGCGTCGCAACAGGTGAAACCGTTGCACTGCTCGGCCCGAACGGCGCCGGAAAGACCAGCCTGCTACGTGTTCTCACTGGTCTGCTACCCCTCACCGGCGGACACCTGGACCTGTCCGGCAGAGCCACGGATGCACCCGGTCAAGGCGTGTTCGTCGAGTCACACAGGCGTTCGATCGGTTGGGTGCCCCAGGACCGCCTCCTGTTCCCGCACCTCACGGTGAGACAAAACGTGGGCTTCAGCCCTCACTCCACGCCTGAGCTGGTCGAGCACCTGATCGGCTCCCTTGACCTCACCAGCCTGGCCGACAAGTTGCCGACAGCATGCTCCGGAGGCCAGGCCCAGCGGGTGGCAGTTGCCAGAGCGCTGGCAGCCGAGCCTCAGGTGCTCCTGTTGGACGAGCCGTCCACTGCCCTGGACATCGACTCCCAGCACCTGATCGCCGATCTGCTCATGGGCGGAGACGAACGAGCCACCCTGCTGGTCACCCACGACCCGGTTGAGGCGGCCACCACAGCCGACCGGATCGTCATACTCGAGAACGGCCACGTAACCCATTCGGGCAGCCCGGTGGAGGTACGAACAAGACCCCGAACCCGTTACGCGGCCTCCCTGGCCGGGCTGAACACGATTGCCGCTGTAGCCACCGGCAGAACGGCAACGACGGCCGACGGCACCATCGTGGTGCTCGGCGAACCGGCGACAGGACCGGTCCACCTCGTCGTACCACCCGTAGCCGTTGCCCTCCACCACAGCGTCCCCGACGGCAGCCCCCGCAACGTCTGGGAGGCAACGGTCACCGAACTGCAACCAGCCTTTGACCGGGTTCGTGTCGTGCTGGACGGTCCCCTGCCGATCGTGGCCGAGGTGACCCCGGCAGCCGTCGATGTCCTGGGTCTGGTTCCGGGTGCCGGAATCTGGGCAGCAGTCAAGGCCACCGAGATCACCGTCCATCCGGCGTAACCTCAGATCCCATGACAGTAGACACCACGCCAGACGCCGCCATTGCTCGGTTCCGGCTCGACGACAGGGTCGTCATCGTCACCGGAGCCAGCTCGGGCCTCGGGGAACGCTTCGCCAGGGTCCTGGCCGGAGTCGGCGCGAAGGTCGTCCTGGCAGCACGTCGGGCCGAGCGACTCGAGGCCCTCGCCTCCGACCTGCCGGACGCGCTTGTCGTGGCAGCCGACGTGGCTGACCCCGACGGGCCCCAACACCTCATCGACACGACGATCAGCCACTACGGCCGACTCGACGTGCTCGTCAACAACGCCGGAATCTCACGCGTGCTGCCAGCAGTTGATGACGACATCGAAGGCTTCCGCCACGAAATCGAGGTTGACCTGATCGCCCCCTACGAGCTGGCCCGCCGGGCCGCACGCTGGTGGATAGCCAACGACCATCCGGGCGTCGTGGTGAACCTGGGATCGGTGCTGGGCGAGGGCTCCGGCGGCAAGCTGCGCCTCCCCGGATACGCAGCCGCCAAGGGAGGCCTCCACAACCTGACCAGGGAGTTGGCGACCCAGTGGGCTCGAAAGGGAATCCGGGTGAACGCCCTGGCTCCGGCATGGTTCGAGACCGAGATGAACAGCGACACGATGTTCCATGACGACGCCGGCATCGCCTACGTGGAGTCCGGAACCCCGATGGGTAGGGGCGGAATGGCCCACGAACTGGACGGCGCCCTGCTGCTGCTGGCCTCCGACGCAGGCTCCTACATGACAGGGCACGTGCTATTGGTCGACGGGGGCTGGACTTCTGTCTGACTATCTCTTCACCGCCTAGGCCATCGCCGGGCTCCGCTCGCTCGCAAAGTGCGCTCGCTCGTCGAAACCCGACACTGGCCTTCCCACGACCGGGGGAAGTCACCAACCCCCCTCTTGGTATTGCCAGGGTCACCACCCGACACTGCCCTTTCCCACGACCGGGGGAAGTCACCAACCCCCCTCTCGGTTTTGCCAGGGTCGAAACCCGACACTGCCCTTTCCCACGACCAGGGGAAGTCACCAACCTCCCTCTCGGTTTTGCCAAGGTCGCCACCCGTCCACGCTCTTCCGGCCTCCAGAGAGAATCTCCGAGTGACGCAAGCCGTCAACATCACCCTCTGGCCTCTCGAAGTCTGCTGACACCGCTGGTGTCAGATGGCCAGTGTCGGGTGCGGACCGTCGAGCTCGCCTCGACGGCCGTACCCGGCGATGGCCTACCGGATGAAGGGCTCCTAGGTAGACGATGGACTGAGACCGAGTGCCTCCTGGAGAAAAGCCAACTGCACCAACAGGAGGTTCTCCGCCACCTCAGGCTGCGGGGTCATGTGTGTCACCCCGGAGAGTGGCAGCACCCGGTGGGGCCGACCGGCCTCCAGCAGAGCCCGGGAGAGTTGCAGGGTGTGGGCCGCCACCACGTTGTCGTCGGCCAGGCCGTGGATGAGCAGCAGCGGCCGGGTCAGCGACGCCGCCTCGGCACAGAGGTCCGTCAACTCGTAGGCCTCGGGATGTGACCCAGGATGACCCAGGTAGCGCTCGGTGTAATGGGTGTCGTAGAGGCGCCAGTCGGTCACCGGTGCACCCGCCACCGCTGCGTGGAACACGTCGGGCCGTCGCAGGACCGCCAGTGCCGCCAGGTAGCCGCCGAACGACCACCCCCTGATCGCAACCCTGGACAGGTCGAGCCGGTCATCGTCGGCTGCGAGGGCCTCCAGGGCATCCACCTGATCGTCGAGCACCGGTCCGGCCAGGTCACCGGCAACAGCCCGCTCCCACACCGGACCGCGACCCGGCGTGCCCCGCCCGTCAGCGACCACCACAGCGAAACCCCTGTCGGCGAACCACTGTGAGGTCAGAAACTGGGAACGGGCCCGCTGCACCCGTTGGGCGTGTGGACCGCCGTACGGATCCACCAGCACCGGAAGGGGCGAACCGTCGTGATCGCTGGGAAACAACACGGCTGACCTGACGTCACGCTCCCCGACCACGTGGAAGTCAGGGGTCGGTGTCACGAGTGGCTGCTCGGCCAGCGAGGACACCAGATGACCGGAGACCTCCAGTGAGATCCCATCCAGATCGGACCGCGACACGGCCAGGGTGCCACCGCCTTCAACGGCTGAACACACCCCACCACCGCCAGAGATGACCTCAACCGAACCGTCACGTCCCACCCGGATGACATCCACGTCGACCGGATCAGTTGAGGCTGAGACCAGCACCCCGTCGTCGTGAATGCCCTGAACCGACCGGATCTGGAGGCCATCGGGCGACAGTGGTTCCCCGTCTACGATCAGGCGGCGCGTGTCTCCACGGTCCTCGACGGTGAGGAGTGACCCCTCCCACCAGCGGGGGGATCCCGGAACAAGCTCCACCCAGTTGTCATCGGTGACCCTGTAGTGCTCGGTGACCACGCCCGTTGCCTGCTCCACGGTGAGAATCGCAAGAGTGCGCTGGTCGCGTGTCTGCACAGTGAGCGTCAGGGGTTCGCCGGCAACCCAACGAACTCCGGCCAGGTACTCGAAGTCCCCCCCGGGACCCCCGCCCCAGTCAACATCGGTTGTGCTGCCGTCCAGAGCTACCAGGGCAAGGACCACCTCGGCGTTGGTGGTGCCGGCCGAGGGATAGCGGATGGGCCGTGGCCTCGAACCGGGTTCCACCGGCGACGCGATCCACCACTCCTCAACCCCGACTGTGTCGACGCGCGCCGCCAGGATCTGCTCACCATCAGGTGACCACCAGTGTCCGCGGTTACGTCCCATCTCCTCGGCAGCCACGAACTCGGCTGACCCCCACGAAACAGTCTCGGTTGCTCCGCCAACCAGACGGTGGTCACCGGCAGGTCCGGTGATCCGAATGCCCCTGCCGGACACGTAGGCGACCGACATTCCGTCGGGTGAGATACGCGGATCGAACGCGTCGCCTGATGACGACATCTCGACCACCCGGCCATCACCGGTCAGGTCTGCAAGGAATACCCGTCCGTCGAGCACAAAGCAGGCACGTTCAAGGTCCGGAAGGGCGTCGTAGGCGACTATCCCGGAGCCCACCTCACGCGCCCGTTCACGACGCTCCCTCTCTGCAGTTGGAACGACGCTCTGGCCCTCTGAGAGAAGGTCCGCCGGATCGGCCACGAGGTGCTCCCCGCCGGTTGCCGGATCCAACGACCAGAGGCAGTTGACGGGGTCGTCGCCGGCACCCGAGCGGAGGAACAAAACCCGGTTGCCGTCCTCGGCAACCGAGACGCTTCGCGTCTGACCGCAGGTGAACCGTCGGGTCCGTGCCGACTGCCGCGGAAAGGAGTCAGCCACCGGAGTCCGCAGCCACCGGCTCCAGCCTTGCCGTGAAGTGCCTCAACCAGGGGGCCTGTTCGACAATGCGGTATCCACCGATGGATCCGGCCCTGGCGGCCACGTCGAGCACCACCTCGGCCACGTAGTCGATGTGGCTCTGTGTGTACATCCGCCGCGGAATGGCCAGGCGAACCAACTCCATCGCCGCCGGATCCTCGGTGCCATCCTCGTGAGGCACGCCGAACGCCAGCGACCCCAACTCGACCCCGCGGACACCACCTTCGCGGTAGAACTCGACTGCCAACGAGTGGGCCGGATACTCATGCGGTGGGATGTGAGCCAACAGCGCCCTGGCGTCGACAAAGACAGCGTGACCACCTGGGGGCTGCACGATCGGAACGCCCCCGGCAGCCACCTTCTCGGCCAGGTACTCCACTGACCGGGTCCGGTAGCGCAGGTAGTCCTCGTCCAGCACCTCGACGAGGCCCTGTGCAATGGCCTCCAGGTCGTAGCCAGCAAGGCCTCCGTAGGTGGGAAAGCCCTCGGTCAGGATCAGGAGGTTTCGGCACTCGACGGCAACCCGGTCGTCGTTGAGCGCCAGGAAGCCCCCGATGTTTGCCAGGCCGTCCTTCTTGGCAGACATCGTGCACCCGTCGGCAAGCGAGAACATCTCCTGGGCGATCTCCTTGGGTGTCTTGTCGGCGTAGCCATCCTCTCGTGTCTT
>Ga0066839_10000451_pt1 | contig 18175 bp, 17 predicted proteins | sample ETNtaG_10_FD_66733 | JGI IMG/M metagenome (GOLD analysis project Ga0066839, IMG submission 66733) | Marine microbial and viral communities from oxygen minimum zone, Eastern Pacific Ocean - ETNP201302SV82 | ecosystem: Environmental > Aquatic > Marine > Oceanic | place: Pacific Ocean: Eastern...
GAGATCGAAGAGTTCTTTTCTTTCCTCGCGAACCTGTTGGTCATCGAGTTCCGGGCCGAAATCGGGTTCGCCGAAACGCAGACGATCCTGCGTTCCCCGGACGTGTTCACCGACAGGCGTGCCGAAGCCGAGACGGCAGCCGAGATCGTCGAACGCATCCGCACCGACGAACGCATCCACGTCCGCTCCCTGAACCTGTACCTGGGAGAGCTTCGCCACCTTCACCTGCGCACCAACGACGGCGGCCAGGTGCCCGGCCACGTCCTCATCGACCGGTTCTGGAACGGCCTCGTCCACTGGGCCACCGTCGAACAACCCCGCCTCGTCGCCGCAGATACCCGGCAACGCATGTACGAACGAATCGCCAGGGAATCCGACGGCAAAGCGATCCGAGCCGCCTTCGACGCGGCTGCCTGAGGACCGCGACGGCGATCAGTCGCCGTCGCCGCCCGAGAGGTCGACGCGCAGGGTGAGGATCCCGTCGTCGAGGCTGGCCTCAGCGTCGCCGATGATGGCGAAGTCCTGGAAGTCGAGTTGCGCCTGCTCGATGAACAGCAGCCGCTCCTCTCCGCCGATGGGGGGAAGGGGCCGGTCCCGCACCGCCTGGGCACGCTCCTTGAAGCGCTGCAGCATCGCATCGAGGTCCAGGTCGTCGCCCACGCCGCCAACCTAGGACTCGGGGCCACCCCTGCCGTTACCGGTCGCAGTGGCAACCTCTGCGAGGACATCGCCGGAGGTCCTGGCCCTGCTCAGTGCAACCTCCCCCGGCGCAGGCCCTGACGGGGCCTCAGGGTCGGGGTCGGGCTCAGCCCCTGACTCCAACTCCGGATGCCCGACATCCTCGGCATCGGACGCTGCCGCAGCATCGGCCTCGACCCGGGCCGTGGCCCGCTCGAGTTCTCCACGGGCGATGGCTGCACGAACCACCCGGTCAGGTCGCGTCTGCCACCAGTAGACGCCCGAGGCGCCCAGCATCAGCCCGGCAATCACGCGGAGCGTCACGACGATCTGGTCGACGCGGTCACCGGCGGTCTGGCCCTCTTCATCGACCTCGGGGGGCACCGTCTCGACGGTGGTCACCTGCGCAACGACCGGAGCCACCCAGGCCAGGGCACCCACGAGCATGGACGGAGCGATCACGAGTGCCGCCACCACGCTCTTCGCCCTCGGTGCCCGCATGCCCCTCCTCGATTCCCTCGCCACCGATGCTAGCCAGTCGAAACGGGCCTGTCCCGAAAACTCAGCCGGAGGCGGCTACCAGGGCCTGCTCGATGTCGGCGACCACGTCGTCCGGGTACTCGAGGCCACACGACACCCGCATCGTGCCCGGGCCGATTCCCGTGGACGCCATCTCCTCGGGGGTCAGGCCCACGTGCGTTGTGCTTGCGGGATGGGAGATCAGCGTCTCTGGACCGCCCAGCGAAGGAGCCTGCCGGGCCAGGCGGACTGCCTCGGTGAAGCGACAGCCCGCTTCGATGTCGCCCCGCAGGTCGAACGTCAACAACCCACCGAAGCTGCGCATCTGACGCGCCGCCAATCCATGTTGCGGATGCGATTCGAGGCCCGGGTAGCGCACCAGATCCACGCTGTCATGCCCTTCGAGGAACTCGGCAAGGCGTCGAGCGGTGGCCGACTGGTGGGCGAGCCTCACCCCCAGCGTCCGAAGGCCCCGGTGGGCGTTGAACGCGTCATACGGCGAGGCGTTGGCGCCGTGGAGCACGGCAAATCCCCACAGCCACGACAACAGGTCCTCCGAGCCCGCCACCACGCCGATGGTTGCGTCGTTGTGGCCTGCGATCCCCTTCGTGGCCGAATGCAGCACGAGGTCCACGCCGTGGGCAAGAGGGTTCTGGCCCAACGGCGTGGCGAACGTGGAGTCGACGACCGTCGTGGCCTGCGTGATCGCACCGAGCTCTTCGAGGTCGACCAGGTCGAGCTTGGGATTGGCCGGCGTCTCGGCGCAGACGAGCATCGTCTTGCCGGGCCGGATGGCCGCCTCGAATGCACCGGGCTCGGTGCCGTCCACGAAGGTCACGTCGATGCCGAATCGGGGGCAGGCCGACTGTAGGAACAGTTGCGTCCCGGCATAGATCTGACGCTGGGCGACGACGTGGTCGCCAGACGAGCACAAACCGAGGACTACGGCGCTGACGGCACCCATGCCCGAGGCGAAGGCACGGGCCACCTCGGCCCCTTCGAGTTCGGCGATGGCCGCCTCGAAGGCGTTGATCGTCGGGTTGCCGTACCGGCTGTAGAAGCGTTCGGCGCCTACCGCCGTCGCCATCTCACGACCCTGGTCGATGGTTGCGAACTCGAACGCCGACGTGGGGTACAACACGGGTGCCAGGGACGTCTCGCCCTCGTTGCGTCCGGCCAGGATCGCCGAAGTCTCCGGCTCGTACCCGGTGGTCTCTTCGTCAGCCATTCGATTCGATCTCCTCGAGAAACGAGCCCAGGCACCGGCCGACCTCGTCGGTCGCCAGCAGGAAGCCATCGTGGCCGTCCGGGCTCTGGACCACATGATGGTCGCAACGCCCGCCCGCCGTACGGATCGCATCCCGCAGGTCCACCTGCTGGGCCTCCGGGTAGAGGATGTCGGAGGTGATGCTCAGGGTCAGGAACGGCACCGGCGCCAGGCGCGCCAATGCCTTCGCCAACGAACCGCGGTCGCGGGCCACATCGTGGAGGTCCATCGCCCGGTTCAACAGAAGGTAGCTGTTGGCGTCGAAGCGGCGCACCAGCTTCTCGCCCTGGTAGTCGAGATAGGACTCGACCTGGAAGCGGTCCCAGCGGTCGAACACCTTGCGTGGGTCGACCAACTCACGGCCGAACCGGTCGCCGAACACCGGGTCGCTCCGGTAGTGGATCTGGGCAATCGACCGGGCCACGGCGAGCCCGGCGTGCGGTCCGTCGCCGGGCGCTGCGTCGTAGTAGTCACCGTCACGAAACCGGGGATCGATCGCCAGGGCCGTGCGGCCGGCGGCGCTCCAGGCGATCTGCCAGGCACTGGCGGCCAGTGCCGTGGCGATCGGTGCCACCGACCGCACCCGCTCCGGGTACATCACGGCCCATTCCAGCGCCTGCATGCCGCCCATCGAACCACCCGCAACGCCGAGCCACCGGTTGATCCCCAGGTGGTCGGCGACCGAGGCCTGGCAGCGCACCATGTCGCGCACCGTGACCGGCGGAAACGCCGAGGCATAGGGCCTGCCGGTCCCGGGGTCGACCGTCGCCGGCCCAGTCGACCCCTGACAACCGCCGAGGACGTTGACACACACCACGAAGTATCGGTCCGTGTCCAGCCCGCAGCCCGGACCGATGACCCCATTCCACCACCCCGGGGTGGAATGGGCCTCGCCCACACCGCCGTGGGCGTGGGAATCGCCGGTCAGGGCATGGCAGACGAGAACGGCATTGTCGGCTGCCGACGACAGTTCGCCCCATGTCTCGTAGGCCATCGTGATCTCTGGGAGGATGCCGCCGCCCTCGAGGGCGAAGGGGCGACCGTGCCCGACGCTGTGGAATCGTCGGTCGCCGGCCGGGTCGCCCAACTGCCAGGCGCCGGTGACAGGCAGATCGGCCGAATACCCGCGGGGGTGCAGGAGGGCTTCGGGGGGCAGGTCGAGGTCACGCCCCGCCGGACCATCGCCCGACTGCGTCTCGTCACCGCTCATCGCTCGTCCGTTCCCGATCTGCGGGGGGACACCTCCGGCCCGTCGCCGGTGGGTGGGCGCAGGCGCCTCCACCGGACACTTCGTTGCCCCGGCCGGTTCGCCCGACCGGGACCACATCCCCACCCCGTTGCCGGGGTGAGCGGGCACCTTGGGTGTCCGTCCCAGGTTGCCGGACCCGGCCTTCGGCCGGGCCGCTCGTGATGTTTCGGAACAGTGTAGGGGGTGGCGGCAACCGCCGGTCATGTGTTTGTCGTCCGCAACGCCGGATGGGCAGCCCACCACCAGTCGAGAAGCGGCATTGACGGCACCCCGTAGGCCCCACACATCACCTCGCCGAACGCCCTCCACTGTTGCGCCGTGGCCATCCCATCGGCCTCGTGGATCGCCATCGCCGCCTCGGCGCCCTCGCCCCAGATCGTGCGGTCGGCGGGAAGCGGCAGGGCCGACACCTGCGTGGCGGTCAGGCGGATGCGCCCCGTCGAACGGCCGACGCCGGCCGCCGCGACCGCTGCGAGGGCGGAGACGGGTGGCGACGAAAGGGCAGCGGCGAGGTGCCAGAGGTCGGACGGGTCGGGCTCGACGGTGATGAGCGGCGTGAGCGGCACCGTGCCCCCCTCGGGGTCGACCATCGCCTCGACAATGCGGGTCTGCGAGGCTACGAGCAACTTCGGGCGATGCCGTTCGTCGATCCAGGCGGCAACCCCTTCGTCCACCACAGCGTCAGGGTCGACCACGGGCGCAGACCAGCGTCGACCGGCGAACCTCGCCCTTGACGACCCCCAACGACAGTTCAGCGGATCAACGAGGCCGGTCGTGACCAGCGGTCGACCCGATCCGACATCCGCCTCCTCCCCCACGGCGTCTACCAGCCCGTAGTAGTGCTGGCGGAAGCCGGCGGTCACCCGCGCCATGTCGGCGACGCAACCATCGCCGATCGGCGACACAGTCGGAATGCCGAGCAGGCCTGCAACCAACCCGCCCCAGCCGTCCGTTCCGTCCGGTGCCGCAGCAGTACCGGTCGGCTCGAGGTGACGGTCGGCCAACAGCTTCACTTCCGAGCCACCAGCCGACGTTCGTTCGAACACCGGTGCACACACGGGCGTGCGGCCGTCGAAGACACCCGAACGGTCGAGCCAGAGGGCGTCGAGCCTTCCATGTCCGAGCAGGAAGCCGCGGACGGCCGCAGCGTCGCGTGCCGACAACAGGGATTGCGGTTGGATGAGCGACATCCGGCCCCCCGGGGCCAGAAGGTCCGCTCCGAGGGCCAGGAACAACCAGGCGACATCCGTGTAGGCACCTACAAGGTCCGGAAACCTCTCGCGGAGTTCCCGCCGGCGGTCGTCGTCGAACGCCGTGCCTGCACGCAACTGACCGAGGAACGGTGGGTTGCCGACGACCGCCCCGAATCCGACCCCCGGCGCAGTCGGCCACGACGACCGACCCGCCACCAGGGGATCCGCCTCGACGACCCCGACCACCTCTGACGGTTCGACTCCGGCCCAGCCGGCCAGGGCGCACCTCGTCAGGTGGACCGCCACGGGATCAGTGTCGGTGCCGAAGAGTTGGGCGGTGGCCATGTCACGCGGGTTGGCGCCCCGTTCAGCCAACCTGATGCCGGCGGCCAGCAGGAACACGCCGGCCCCGCAAGCCGGATCGACGACCGGTCCCCGCTCGACGGTCACCGCCACCAGCGAAGTGGCGACGTCGGCCGGTGTGTAGAAGGCGCCGCGGCCATGCCGGTCCGGCATCGACTCCTCGTGGAGGCGACCGACATCAGCGAGCCGACCCGGGTCGGCGGCGGCACCTGCAGCCCGGGCGGCCTCGCCCAGGTGCCCGGACCCCGAGGAACCCCCCGGCCGGGCCACCGAAACAGGAAGTCGATCAGGCGGCGTCAGCCGCCGGGTCCCAGGAGGTCAGGTCGGCCAACCGGGGGTCGTTGGAGAACACCTCGACGATCGGATGCTTCATGCCGAGGCGCCGCATCAGCTTGCGCACCTCGAGCTCCTCGTTCCAGAGCACCAGGCTCACCACGAGGCCGGACTCGCCGGCCCGCGCCGTGCGACCTGACCGGTGGACATAGGTCTTGGCGTCGGAGGGGGGATCGTGGTGGATGACCACGTCGACGTTGTCGACATGGATGCCCCTGGCGGCCACGTCGGTCGCTACGAGGGCCTTGACCCTGCCGGAGGAGAAGTCGCGCAACGACTTCTCGCGCTTCTCCTGGCGCAGGTCACCGTGGATGGGGGCGGCATCGACACCCTCGTCCTGGAGCGACTGGGCCAACTTGTCGGCACCCCACCGCGTGCGGGTGAAGATGATCGTGCGGTTGGACGCCCCGATGATGGCGGCAGCCACCCGAACCCGGTCCATCTGGTGGACGGCGAGGAACCGGTGCTCCATCTCCGCGACCGTGGGCTCGTCTTCGTCGATGGCGTACATCGCCGGATCGTGCTGGTAGCGGCTGATGAGGCCGGCGGTCATCCCGTCGAGCGTCGCCGAGAACAGCAACGTCTGGTGCTCGCCCTCGATGCCGCGGAGGATCCACTCGACCTGGGGCATGAAGCCCATGTCGGCCATGCGATCCGCCTCGTCGATGACGATCCGCTCGATGCGCGCCACGGAGAGTTCCTTGCGGTCGATGAGGTCGATCATCCGGCCCGGGGTGGCGACCACGAACTCGACTCCCCGCTTCAACGCACTGATCTGCTTCTCGATCGGGGCACCGCCGTAGATGGCGTGGATGCGGATGCCCCGGCGCGCAGCCAACGGCTCGAGCTCGCGGCAGACCTGGACCGCCAGCTCGCGTGTGGGCACGAGAGCGAGGCCCGTCGGGCACCCCGGCTCGGCCTTCGACAACAGCTGTACGAGCGGCAGGCCGAAGGCAAGCGTCTTACCCGAGCCGGTCTTGGCCTTTCCGCAGACGTCGCGGCCGGCCAGGCCGTCGGCGATCGTGAGGGACTGAATGGCGAACGGGGTCTCGATGCCCTGATCGGAGAGAGCGGACACCAGATCGGCGTCCACGCCCAGGTCGGCAAACCCGGTGGTGGTCATGTGTACCTGTTCCCGGCGGCCTGGCCGCCGTGTTCGTCACCCGCAACGAAGAGCGGGTCACGTCACCGTTCTCCGGGTGACGAGGACGCCCGGGGCCGACACACCAGCGGTCGACTCTGCCCGAACGGTGGCCCCACCCTACCGGAACGGTGTCGCTCAGCCCTCCATGACCCGTCCGTCCCGCACAACGACCCCTTCTTCAGCCAGCCGACGGGCCTGATCCGCCTCCAGCCCGGGGACCAGTCGGCCGGTCGAGGTCACCACCCGCCACCACGGATATCCCTCGTGGGTGCCGAGGAACCGACCCACTGCCCGATGTGCCCCAGGGAACCCCGCTTCAACCGCCACTTCTCCGTAGGTGACGACCTCACCGGGACCCAGTGCGTCGAGCACCCGACCGATCGCCTCCTCGAAGGGGGTCACCGCGGCGCTTGTCGGTCAGGAATCGACGAGGCCGCCCTCGGGGAGCAGCCTCACGACGGGCACCGGCTCGGAGAACCCGCTGATCTCCAGGTCACCGACCGGCTCGACCTCGGAGTTGACGAGGAGCGACGAAACGAGCGAGGCCGGCGCCAGCACCTGATGGGACTCGGCGATGTCACAGAGGCGCGAGGCCAGGTTCACCGCATCCCCGATGTGGTCCTCACCCTCCACCAGCAGCACCGGGCCCTTGGCGATACCGGCTCGCAGCTTGAGCGGAGATCCGCTCATGTCGATCACGCCCTCGATCTCGATGATGACCTCGATCGTGCGCTCCGGTTCGGTCCCGACGAGCATCGCTCCGTCACCCAGCCACTTGGCGATCCGGACGCCCTTCTTGGCTGCGATCTGACGGACCGACGACTTGAAGGCATGCAGGACGTCGAGCGCCGCACCGTCGCCCTCCGAGTCGATGAACGACGTGAAGCCGGAGAGGTCGATGAACGCGAAGGTGCGGTCGACACGCTGGTACTCGTCACCCGAAGCGTTCCTCATGCTGCGTCACGGTAGTTCCGACTGGTCACGGCTACCGCACCGCCGATGACGATTGCGACGAGGCTCATCCAGATGTTCACCCGCACACCGGCGACCAGCGATGCGTGGTCGATCCGCAGGCTCTCGACCCAGAGGCGACCCAGGCCGTATCCGCACACCCACAGGCCGACGAGGCGCCCCGGCTTCAGCACGCCACGCCGGTCCACCCGAACCAGAATGGCCGCAAGGGCCAGGTTCCACAGTCCCTCGTACAGGAACGTGGGATGAAAGGTCTCGACCGTCAGGTGAGCCGCCGGCCGGTGGTCGACGTCGATGCTCAGACCCCACGGCAGGTCGGTGGGCCGCCCGAAGAGCTCCTGGTTGAACCAGTTGCCCCATCGGCCGATTGCCTGTGCAACCGGCAGGGTCGGGACGAGGGCGTCGAGCACCCTCGGCATCGAGATGCCCTGACGGCGGGCGACAAGCACGCCCACGACGACCCCGGCGGCCAGGCCTCCGGGAATGCCGAGACCACCCTGCCAGACGGCAGGCACGTCCTGCCAGCGGCCGCGGAACTTCTGCCAGTCGGTGGCCACGTGGTACAGCCGCGACCCGAGGAGCCCGGCCGGCACGGCCCAGATGGCGATTGTCGCAATGTGGTCGGCGGTGCCGCCCTTGTCCACCCACCGTCGCTGGCCCCATGAGACGGCCACCATCACGCCGAGGGCGATCATGATGCCGTAGCCGCGGATCTCGAGCGGCCCCAGGCCGAAGGAGCCCGCCGACGGGCTGGGAATAGCCGCTATCACATCAGGGGCACAGAGAAGCGATCAGCGCCCAGAGCCATCAGGTCGTCGAAGCCGGCGGTCACCGAACCGAGGCGACCCCGAACCAGCGGCAGGTGCTGCTCGGCCCAGAACCGGGCGATCACGACCTTGTCGGCAAGTGCGGGATCGTCGTCACCCGCGTCGGTACGGGCCACGGCGGCCAGGGCCAGGCGGGCGAGGAGCCACCCGCCGAGGAGGTCTCCGAACATGCGCAGGTAGGGCGTTGCGCCGGCCAGCGCATGGCGGGGGTCGGCGAGGCCGTTCTCCATGAGCCACCCGGTGGCCTCGTTCAGGGCATCGAGTCCGTCGGCGAGGCCGCCGCGGATCGAACCGAAGTCGTCGCCGGCCGTCGCAAGGTCGCCGTCGAGGCTGCCGATCTCGTCGAGGAGTCCCGTCACGACCGCTCCCCCGCCCATCGGAAGCTTCCGCCCGACCAGGTCCATGGCCTGGATCCCGTTGGTGCCCTCGTAGATCGGCGAGATACGCGAATCGCGCAGGATCTGGGCCGCACCGGTCTCCTCGATGTAGCCGTAGCCGCCATGCACCTGTATGCCGATCGACGCCATCTCGACACCCAGGTCCGTGCTCCAGGCCTTCGAGATCGGGGTGTAGAGCTCGGCCCGGTCGGTGGCCGCCTGCCGGACATCGGGATCGGCATGGCGGGCGGCCACGTCGAGGGTCGCTGCGTTGAGGTAGAGCAGGCACCGCATGGCGTCGACCGACGCCCGCATCGTGAGCAGCATGCGACGCACATCGGGGTGTTCGACGATCGGCGACGATTCGCCCTTAGCGGCACCGACGGCACGACCCTGCCGCCGCTCCTGGGCAAAGCCAGCTGCCAGCTGCAGGGCCCGCTCCGAGACGGCGAGCCCCTCGACGCCGACACCCAGGCGGGCATTGTTCATCATCGTGAACATGATCCGCATGCCCTGGTGCTCATCGCCGATGAGGTAGCCCACGGCGCCCTCACCAGCGTCTCCATACGACATGACACAGGTCGGGCTGGCATGGAGGCCGAGCTTGTGCTCGACGGACACACAGGTGAGGTCGTTGCGCTCACCGATGCTGCCGTCGTCGTTGACGAGGAACTTGGGCACGACGAAGCACGAGATGCCCCTGGTGCCGGGTGGGCTGTCGGGGGTGCGGGCCAGCACCAGGTGGACGATGTTGTCGGTCAGTTCGTGTTCGCCGAACGTGATGAAGATCTTGGTACCGAAGATGCGGTGGGTGCCGTCGTCGCAGGGTTCGGCCCGCGTGGTGATGGCCCCCACGTCGGAACCCGCCTGGGGTTCGGTGAGGTTCATGGTGCCGGTCCACTCACCTGACACCATCCGCGGCAGGAAGGTCTCCTTGAGGTGCTCGTCGCCGAACCTGTGGACGGCATCGATGGCGCCGACCGTCAGCAGCGGCCCCAGTGTCCAGGACCTGCAGGCCGTTCCGAGCAGTTCGGTCATCACCGTCTGGAACAGCGCCGGGAAGCCGCCGCCGCCGTAGTCGGGATCCTGGGTCACGGCACCCCATCCGGCGGCCAGGTACTGGTCATAGGCATCGTGGAAGGCCTGCGGGAGCGTGACGACGCCATCGGAGACCGAGCAGCCTTCAGCGTCGCCGATGCGATGGGTCGGAGCGATGACCTCTTCAGCGAAGCGGCCGAACTCGTCAAGCACGCCGTCGATGGTGTCGGGATCAACGTGTTCGAAACCCGGCAGGCCGCAGATGCCTTCCAGGTCGGCGATCTCGTGCAGTACGAGGCGGATATCGGCCAGCGGGGCCCGGTAGTCGCTCACGGATCGCACAATACCGCCGGAGCGGCCCGCTGCCCGCTGTGGGACCGCTGTTGCCGACCCGGGATCGATGCCCTCCTACACTCACCGGATGAACGCCTTTCCCCCTGTCGGGGCACACCTCATCGCCGGCGACCGGGTCACCGATGGGGCCGCCGGGACCGGTGTGAGCCTCAACCCCGCCCGTCCCGACGAGCCGGTCGGCGACTACCCGATCGGCGATGCCGGAACCGCCTCCGACGCCGTCGGCGCCGCCGTCGAGGCCCGGTCCTCGTGGCGATCGCTCCCCTTCGGCGCCCGGGCCCGGATCCTCGAACAGGCCGCCCGCGAACAGGGCGACACCGCCCTCGAGTTCTTCACCCGCACCCGCACCGCCTACATCCGTCCCGATACCAGGCGATGAGCGTAACGGCGGTCCGGCGCAGCAGCCTCGACGAGATGCTGTCTGACCGACGCGCCGATCTGCGTTCCCCCGAGGTCGTCATGGCCCCGACCCAACTCGGGGCCGCCCGCCTCACCCGCTACAGCTTCACCCGCACCCTGCTGAGACGTGCCGCACGCGACGGTTGGCGATCACGGCTGGTCGAGTTCGACATGGATGCCGAGGGCCGCGGCCATGCCGTCTACCGGACGGACATCGACGGCCGCCGATTCGACTTCGTCGCCTTCACGACCACGCTCGACGAGTCGCTCCACACCGACCGGGTCATCGCACCGGCCTGGGAGGTGAGCGGTGCCCTCGTCGAAGGCACCGTCGACGACGCCTACCTGGCCAAGCTCCGTGAATCAGTGCCGCTCCAGGAGGCCGCACGCCTCGACCCACGGGTCCTGGTGCTGACCCGCGGAAACCGCAGCGTGCGCTTCTACGACTACCTCGTCGACCGCCTGGCCGGCGGCCTCCAGCCCGAGGCCGACAAGGTGGCTGACGCCGGATACATCCTGCGCAGCACCGCCTTCTACGGGAACGGCAAGTTCGGCATGCGCTCGTACCCCGGGCTTTCCGGGGAACATCCCCTGCAGGCCCCCTACCGGGCACAGTTCCTGTGCGCATGGCTGTTCCGCGAGTTGGGCTACGAGCAGGTCGAGCACTGCGCCAGGGCACGGGGCGGCGACTCGGCGGCCCGGTTCGACGGCGACTGGCGGAACTACTTCGGTCTCGGCAATGCCACGGGCCTGGGGCTCGTGCCCTACGCCTTCAAACACCCCCGCATCCTCAACGCCTGGGCCGGTGTCCGGGAACTCGCGCTCGCCAACGTGCGGACACTGCCCGGCACCCCGGAACGGTTGGCGGCCCTCCGGCGCTGGACCGACCGGGCGGTCGCACACTTCTCGGCCCTCGGCGGCGACGACCGCCCACCGTGGCTCGGACCAGCCTCCCTCGCCGTGCGCGCACAGTTGGTAGCCACACGACTCAACGAGGTGGCCGACGGGCCGACACCATTCGACGCTCTGTTCCGTTGGGCCGAATCCCACGACGTCGAGACCTGCGAACTGGTCGTCTCGCTCCTCATCGAACTCGACGAGGGCCTGGCTGACGACGAGGTCGACCGACTCCTGAGGGTGGACGAGGAGGTCGAGGTCGACCCGCTGGCCACCGTCGACACGCTGCGCCGACTGTTCACCGAACGCTACGGCTGGCTCGACGACCTCGACCTCGACTCCCCCGCCGGTCGCCATTTCTGGTGGGTCGTCTCCGACAACAGCGACGAGCCGAGGCGCTGCGAGCGCACGGCACTCGACCCCGGCCACCACGAGGTCGCCATCGACGTGGCACGCCGCCTCCTCGACCTGCTCCGGACCCTCGACGACCTTCCCGGGGACACCGCAGCCGGGACGCTGCTCGCCGACCACCCCGGCCACGGCAACGCCGTGAAGCGACTCCTCGGAAGCGACCAGCCCTACGGCGAGCCCCGCGACAATGCCTGCGCCGCCGACTTCCTTCCCCTCGAACTCCAGCGCTTCCAGTTGGCGATGTACGGCATGGACAACTTCTCGCCGAAGTCCACCGACTGGCTGCGGGTGACGCTGTTCCAGGGGGCGCCCCGCATCGACGACCTCAGCCCGACCACCACCGACGACTGGGTATGGCCCCAGCGTCCCACGGAGGAATCCCCATGATCATCGACGGACTCGAGATCAACGACTGGAGCAGACCGGTCGTCGAACAGGTCCGTTCCGGCGGCATCGACGTGGTCCACGCCACCTGCGGCGTCTGGGAGGACACGGCCGGCGCCATGACCCGGATCGGCTCCTGGCGCCACTTCGCCCGCCAGAACGCCGACATGGTCCGAATCGTCACAGACGTGGCCGGGATGGAGCAGGCCGTCGCAGACGACGTTCTCGGCATCGTGCTGGGCTTCCAGAACAGTTCGATGCTCGGCGACGACCCCGAGATGGCCGGCATCTTCGCCGACGTAGGCGTGCGGGTGGTCCAACTCACCTACAACATCGCCAACCACCTCGGCTCGAGTTGCTGGGAGCCACACGACGGGGGCCTGACCCGCGCCGGCCATCGGATGGTCGCCGCCCTCGACGACGCCGGGGTCCTGGTCGACATCTCGCACGTCGGCAACGTCACCGGCCGCGATGCCATCGATGCCTCGGCCAATCCCATAGCCGTCACGCACGGCAACCCCACCTCGTTCTGCCCATCGGCCCGCAACAAGCCCGACGACCTCATCGGGGCCCTGGCAGCCCGGGGTGGCGTGATCGGCTGCACGCTCTATCCGCTGTTCATCGGAGGCGCCGACGTACCCCGCTCCGCCTATTGCCGGATGCTGGCCGACCTCGCCGAACAGATCGGGGTCGACCACGTGGCCATCGGCACCGACGCCGTCGTCGGGTGGCAGCCCGACGCCCTCGGCTGGATGCGCAGCGGCCGTTGGGACCGCCCTGCGAACCCCGACGAGGTACCCCCGTTCCCGCCGTGGCCGAACTGGTTCCAAGGCCCACAGGACTTCCCCTCCCTGGCCGAGGGACTCGACGAGGTCGGATTCGACCCGGGCGAGCGCGACGCCGTGCTCGGTGGCAACTGGCGACGGCTGTTCGGCCAGGTCTTCGGATGACCATCACCGTCGCCCCCCGCGAGGTCGTCGACCAGGTCCACCGCGCCAGCCGCTCACACGGTTGCGACGCCGACCTGGCCGACCGCCTCGCCGCCGAGATCGCCTTCTGCGAGGTCCACCACGGCGGCGGGCTCGCCGCCTGGGTGACGCTCGCCGACGCCGACCTCCTCGAAGAAGCCGCACACGCCTCGTTCCACCTGGCTGCTGCAGAGGTGGTCGCACACTCCAGCGGTCGGACAACGGTCGGATTCGACCCTCCCCCGCCCCTCGCAGCCATCGCCCGCTCGCTCCGGGACCTGGAACGGCGAGGCGTCCGGTACACCCCCCCTGTCGGCACCATCGCCGACCTCACCGGCACCGACCTCGTGCCGTCCCTGGACCTCGTCGTGGACGAACCGGCTCCCGTCCCCCACGACCGAACCGAGGACGAGCCCACGACGGCGTACCACGACGGCCTTCCCGTCGACCGCTCGCTATGGGAGCGACTCGCCGCCGCCGCTGCCGGCTTCCCCGTCTCCGAGGCGGTCCTCGACGCCGCCCTCAAGCCCGCTCCGTGACCGCAGCCGGCGAGGACCCGAACGTGACCCGGGTATCGCTCGACGCCATCGAGTCGACGACCCACCGGGCACTCGTGCGCCACGGCTGTCGGGACGACATCGCTGCACACGTCGCCAACGCCGTCAGGGTCGCCGAGGGCAACGGCAACCGGATCTGCGGCCTCTACTACCTCGAGAGCTACTGCCGTCAACTCGAGACCGGTCGCATCGACGGAAACGCCGACCCGGTCGTGTCGGTCGACCGCCCCGGAGCCGTCCGAGTTGACGGTCGCCTCGGGTTCGCCCAGTCGGCCTTCGCTGCCGCCTTCCCGCACGCCGTGGCCTCGGCCCGCAGCAACGGGATCTGCGGGCTTTCCGTCGAGCACACCCACACCTGCACGTCGCTCGGCTACTTCACCGAACAGTTCGCCCGTCAGGGACTGCTGGCCATCGGCGCCACGAACGCCACGCCACGGGTGGCGCCGCCGGGCGGCTCGAAGGCGGTGCTCGGCACCAACCCCCTGGCCATGGCCGTACCCGACGGTGAGGGCGGGATCGCCTTCCAGTTCGACTTCAGCACCAGCGTCGTCGCCCTCGGCAAGGTCACAATGGCGGCCGCTGCCGGCGAGGCGATCCCACCGGGATGGGCCGTGGATGCCGAAGGCAACCCGACGACGGACCCCGATGCGGCACTCGGCGGGTCGCTTCTCTCGACCGGTGGCTACAAGGGCTACGGCCTCGGGCTGATGGTCGAGGTGCTCGCCGCCGGCCTGACAGGCTCGCGCCTCAGCGTAGACGTCCCTCCACTCAAGGCCCCCGAAGGCGCCCCCCACGACCTGGGCCAGTTCTACGTCGTGATCGACCCATCGGGCTACAGCGGCGACGGCTTCACCGAGCGCCTGTCCGCCCTGGCCGCCACGATCGCCGAACAACCGGGCGCCCGACTGCCCGGAGCCGCTCGGTTGGCGCCAGATACCGTCGACCTCGAACAAGACCTCTGGGAAGCCACGCAGGCACTCGCCGCAGGCTGAAGGTAACCACCATGGACAGTGCCACGGCCATCACGAACCTGCTCCACCGGTACGCCGAACTGTTCGATGCCGGCGAGCACGATGCCTGCGCCGACCTGTTCGCCCACGCACAGATCATCCTCGACCCGGACGCCCCCCTGATTGTCGACCGCGCCGGGATCCTCGAGATCTGGCGGACGATGGTGATCATCCACGACGACGGAACCCCGCGCACGAAGCACATCGTGACCAACCCGATCCTCGACATCGACGAGGCCGACGGCACGGCCACGTGCCGCAGCTACTACACCGTGCTCCAGCAGGTCCACGACGGACCGCTGCAACCCGTGGCTGCCGGCCGCTACCACGACCGCTTCGAACGGGTCGACGGCGAGTGGCGGTTCTCGGAACGCGACTACTCGAAACTCGACCTCACCGACGACATCAGCTGGCACCTCCAGAACATGCCCGAGGCCTGAATCCCCGCAGAACCAGCAGGATCAACCCTCGGTGGCTGCAGCGTGTGCCGTGACCCGGGCAACCCCACCGCTGTCGCCCGCCAGCCAGTGACGCCGACACCGCAGTTCGTAGGTGACCTGGTGGTCGTCGGGGTCGTCGACGAGGAACAGCTCGCCGTCGTACACCTGATCGCCGTCGACCAGACGAGCGTTGTAGGTGGCCCGCTCGCCGCACCAGCAGCGGGCCTCGACCTGGATCTCCGCGGACTCGTCGGCCATCTCGAGGAGGCGCTTGGTGCCCTCGAACAACTCGCCCTGGAACGACGTGAGCAGGCCGAAGGCGAAGACATCGGCACCCAACTCGTCGACGATCCGCGCCAACTGGCCGACCTGGGCAGCGGTGTAGAACTGCGCCTCGTCGCAGACGACGTAGTCGAGGTTCCCATGGCGTTCGACCATCGCCAGCGCCAACTCGTAGAGGTCGAGGCGCGGGCCCACCTCGACGGCGTCGGCTGAGACGCCGAGGGCGCTCGACACCTTGCCGTCGGCCCGGTCGAGTTGGCTGCACAGCAAGCCGTTGAGGTTGCGCGAAGACAGGTTGTGGTGGATCTGGAGGGCGAGCGTGCTCTTGCCCGACCCCATGGTCCCGTAGGAGAACTGCAGGCGTGCCATCACGAGCAACCGCTGGTGGCGCCGCAGTCGGTGCACACGTAACAGGACCCGGCCCGCTGCATCGCGATACCGCACAGCATGCAGAGCGGGGCATCGGGTGACGAACCCGACGACAGGTGGGCGGCGAACTGTGCGGCAGACGGCACCGACGGCGGATCGGGCGGCACATCCTGACCCTGTGTCGTCTCGGTGGTGGACTCCTCGACACCGGGGAGCGTGGGCTGGGTGCGCTCGTTGGTGGTGAGGATGTTGAGTTCGGCCCGCTCCTCCGGGGTGAGGTACTCGACAGCCAGACGCCGGAACAGGTAGTCGATGATGCTCGAAGCGATCCGCAGGTCGGGATCGTCGGTCATGCCGGCCGGTTCGAATCGCATGCCCGTGAACGCCTCGACGAATGCCCGCAGCGGCACCCCGTACTGGAGGCCGTGGCTGAGCGAGATGGCGAAGGCGTCCATGATCCCGGACAGGGTGGAGCCCTGCTTGGAGACCCGCATGAAGATCTCGCCGGGCCGACCGTCTTCGTACTCGCCGACGGTGACGAAGCCCTTGCAGTCGGCGACCCGGAACTCGAAGGTGAGCGAACGGCGGGACCGCGGCAGGCGCCGACGCACCGGCTCGGTCGTGGAGACGGCTGCGACGACCTCGCCGACTGCGGCGGCCGGCGACTCGTTGCCTGATGCGAGGGGCTGCCCGACCTTGCAGTTGTCGCGGTAGATGGCGACCGCCTTGAGGCCGAGCCGCCACGACTCGAAGTAGAGCTCCTCGACGTCGTCGACAGAGACGTCCTCGGGCATGTTGCAGGTCTTGGAGATGGCGCCGGACAGGAACGGCTGGACGGCGGCCATCATGCGGATGTGGCCCATGTGGTGGATGAAGTGGTCGCCCATCGAGGTGGCGAACACGTCGGCATGGCCGGGCTGAAGGTCGGTGCATCCGGCCACCGAGTGCTGACTGTCGATGTGGTCGATGATCGCCGCCGCAGTCTCGTCGTCGTAGCCGAGGCGTTCGAGCGCCCTGGGCACGGTCCGGTTGACGATCGACATGGTGCCACCGCCGACGAGGCGCTTGGTCTTGACCAGGCTCAGGTCGGGCTCGATGCCGGTGGTGTCGCAGTCCATGAGGAGGCCGATGGTGCCGGTGGGGGCCAGCACCGTGGCCTGGCTGTTGCGGACCCCGACACGTTGGGCCAGGGCGCAGGCCTCGAACCACGCCTCGCGCCCTGCCTCGACGAGGACCGGCGCCACCGAACCATCGAGCATCTCGGCCGCCTCGCGGTGCTGGGCGAGCACCCGCAGCATGGGCTCACGGTTGGCCTCGTAGCCGGCGAACGGGCCCATGCGGTCGGCCATTCGGGCCGAGGTGCGGTAGGCGTGGCCGGTCATCAACGAAGTGATCGCCGCCGCCACAGAGCGCCCCTCATCGCTGTCGTAGGGCAGCCCGAGCGCCATGAGCAGGGCGCCCAGGTTGGCGTAGCCGAGGCCCAGTTGTCGAAAGTCCCGGGTGGTCTCGGCTATGGGTTCCGTCGGGTAGTCGGCGTTGCCGACGAGGATCTCCTGGGCCGTGAACACGACCTCGACGGCGTGCAGGAACCCCTCGAGGTCGAACCCGGCGATGGCGTCGGTGTCGTGGTCACCGAGGAACGACAACAGGTTGAGGCTGGCCAGGTTGCAGGCCGAATTGTCGAGGTGGACGTATTCACTGCATGGATTGCTCGCCGTGATCCGGCCGGTGTTGGCGGCCGTGTGCCAGCGGTTGATGGTGGTGTCGAACTGGAGGCCCGGGTCGGCGCACTCCCAGGCCGCCTCGGCAACCTGGCGGAACAGGCGGCGGGCCCTCAGTGTGTCGATGACCGAACCGTCGGTACGGGCCGTGAGGTCCCAGTCGGCATCGTCGGCTACGGCCTGCATGAACTCGTCGGTGACCCGGACGGAGTTGTTGGCGTTCTGGTACTGGATCGAGTGCGAATCAGAACCGTCGAGTCCTACCTCGAAGCCGGCAGCCTCGAGTGCCCGCAACTTGTGCTCTTCGCGGGCCTTGCACCAGATGAACTCCTCGACGTCGGGGTGGTCGGCGTCGAGGACGACCATCTTGGCGGCCCTGCGGGTCTTACCCCCGCTCTTGATGGTGCCCGCCGATGCGTCAGC
>Ga0066839_10000458_pt1 | contig 17921 bp, 10 predicted proteins | sample ETNtaG_10_FD_66733 | JGI IMG/M metagenome (GOLD analysis project Ga0066839, IMG submission 66733) | Marine microbial and viral communities from oxygen minimum zone, Eastern Pacific Ocean - ETNP201302SV82 | ecosystem: Environmental > Aquatic > Marine > Oceanic | place: Pacific Ocean: Eastern...
ACATAAATTTCTTCTACACGCCCTGCTACTTTTGCAGAAATGCCAATTTCAGTAGCTTCAATGCGGCCATTCCCTGACACCACATCGACATTTTCAGGGCCACTGAAAACAGTACTAAAAACCACAATTAAAAACACAACGAACATAATGGATAGAATAAACGGCGTTTTTTTCACAGTGACGCTCCCTGTGGTTTATCAATAAAGGTGAAAAGTGGCGAAAGCGCCAAGGTTAATAGCTAATGTATACTGGGTGGTGTACTTTAATCTTTGCGCTGGATCAAAATTTTGGTAGGTTGAGCGACTAGCCGAGTTTTTGGGCATGCGGTAAATTAGATTAAACAATGAAGGGACTCTGTTCATAGTGACAAAAACAATTGAACACTACAGCAAAAAAGCGCAGCACTATTACGATTTGTATAATTCGGTAGACGCCGAAAGTGTGCACAGCGATTGGAAAGCGTTTCTACAAAAATCAAAAGCAGGCACCGCACTAGATGTAGGCGCAGGCAGTGGCCGCGACGCCAACTGGTTAGCCGAACAAGGGTGGAAAGTAACATCAGCAGAACCTGCTGATGAGCTAAGAAATTTAGCACAGGCAAATTCACATAACAGTGTTACATGGTGTAACGCGAGCCTACCCGCGCTTACCGCCCTACCCCAAAAACCAAACACATACGACCTAATACTGCTTTCAGCGGTATGGATGCACTTGCCTAAATATGAAAGGCCACCCACGTTAAAAAGGTTAGCAGAATTGCTTTCAGAAAATGGAACACTATACATAAGCCTTCGGTTCGGTCCAAATGATGAAGCACGGCCCATGCACCCTGTAAGCTATGAAGAGTTAGCGACTTTGGCGAAAAGCATCGGGCTAACTGCACGCAACTTAAACCCTGTTCCGAGTCAGGATGGTTTAAAGCGAGATGATGTGAAGTGGGTTACGGTTGAAGTGGTGAAGGGATAATGTCAGGGAAAAATATCGTAACAATGGATTTAGATGAATGAGTTTATCAAAGTTGCTAGAGCGAAAAGGATTTCAACTCATCGACTCACAATATACTTCATACCTGTATAGTGACGCCGAACAACAGACTGGCGTTATTCTAGATACGAAGTTTTATGGCAATGACAAACCTCAATACCGATATCATGAATATACGGGTTGGCAAAATATGCTTATGCATAAGTTTACCAAGCTTTTTAGATTCATTGATGATCAAGAACCTGACAATAAGTGGCATGTTGGTGCCGTTTTAGGTGAAACACAAGAAGAATACGATTTCCAACAGTATGGAACTGACAGACAAACAAACGAAATAGATCCAACTAAGCCTGAATATAACTTCGAAAGCCTTTTTGAACAGGTTTATGGCTCTAAGTATCTGCATGCACTCGAACGTGAATATCAGTACATCGACCTGCTTGGTAAAAGTCGCTATGTAGACTACATACTAAAAACACAAAGCGGTGATATTGCGATTGAACTAAATGGCGAAGCTTTTCATCACCCGCTGACTATTAATAGGAAGCGATACCTTTCTCAGTTGCTTAAACAGAACTCGTTAATGAAAGACGGTATAAAAGTTTATCGTTGGTCAAATGCGGGAATGGCAGACGAAAAAAAGTTTGCAGACCAAATTCGTCTATATTTTGGAACGCCAGAAACGTTTTGCGAAAAACCCTCGGCAAGTCAGTTTCGAAACATTAGCTTTTCACTTTTCAAACACCAAGAAGACGCGCTATCTGATATACAAAATAGTAGAGAGGCAGGAAAGGATACTTTTTTACTGGTACTTCCTACCGGAACAGGCAAAACAGAAGTGTTTATTGCAGACCACTATAGGCAGCGAAAATTGGGTCGCGCTAAACGTGCATTGGTCATAGTTCCTTTCAAAGACCTTCGCGACCAAACGAAATTACGATTCCTAGAGCGTAACTCTTCCCTAAGCGTATCTTCGGATATTACCGATTTAAAAGCGGATGTAATTGTTCAAACAACACAAGCCGTACAACGAGGCTACTCTTCTCTTTCATCAGAGCACTTTGACTATATCGTTGTGGACGAGGCGCATCATGCTCCTGCACAAGGTCTTAGAAGAGTGTTACAGCATTTCAAGCCCAAAACGTTACTCGGTTGCACAGCAACCGATAAACGACTAGATCAAAAAGATTTGGCTGAAATATTTGGTAGATACCAATTAAACATGACCCTAGAAGAGGCAATAAAACAACACCTACTACCACCTATCCGGGCTTTTCGACTAGAGAGTAATATTGATTTTTCACAAGTTCGATTCAATGGGAAAGAATTCGTAAAAAGCGACCTTAATAAGAACGTCATCATTCCTTCGCGAGACCAACTGATTGTAGATATTATTTCAAATTACTTTAACCAAGAAGATGATGCTACAAAGGAGTCACTGTCTTCACTTCAAGGCGTAATATTTTGCGTAGATGTAAAGCACGCTAATAGGCTTGCAGCGCTGCTAAATAAACACATGATTAGTGCAGAAGCAGTATCAGCTAACAGCCGCGAAGGCCTTAAAAAATACAAGGATGGAAAACTACGGTTTTTATGTGCGTGTGATTTGTTAAATGAGGGGTGGGACGCACCTAACACTTCAATTGTTGTAATGGCAAGACCAACCATGTCCAAAGTGCTTTACATGCAACAGCTGGGAAGAGGCACAAGAAACCACCCTGGCAAAGAAGCGCTTTATGTAGTTGATGTAGTTGATAGTTATGGGCCTGAGCTTCAACCGTGGAGTTTGCACAGTATATTCAATTTAACTGATTACAAGCCTTTCTCTGATGTGTTCAACCCTAACGCAGCACCTGTAGGCGAAGAGGTTGTACTTGACCACCTCCATGAAACCGAAAGAATCCTAAGACCCATTAAGCTATTTAATTTCGAGAAAGAATACGGCGATTATGTAAGTGATGAACAACTTGCAAGAGAACTATTTGTTTCTACAGGCACGGTAAAGAACTGGGTGAAAAATCAAAGTATAGTTCCAGACAAGCAATTACCGTTTGGCAATAAAATGCTTAACTATTACAAACAAAGTAGAGTTGACGAGATACGCGAAGCGAAAAACCTGAAGCTTCGTAGCGAAGCCACAAGAAGGGATGATTTTCTCGAGTTTTTGGACCAACGAGATTATACATTTTCATTCAAAATCATTTTTTTGCTATTGATGCTTAAGCACGCAGATAAAACTGGCGAGGTATCACTTACATTGCTACGAGATGATTACCAGTCATTTTATAAAGACTTACTGACAAAATACGGTAAAGCAGAAAAGCCAAACAGCCCTTTGAATAACGAAGAGTTTCTAAATGACAAAAAACAGATAACCAAAAGTATTCTGCAGAACCCATTCGAAAAATTCGAGCGAAAAAGCTTTATGTACCATGCCATAGATTTAGACAAACTAGCCTTTGATGCTGTTTTGTGGGAAAAGCTTGAAAGTAATGATATTGAGTCAATAAGGGAGCAAATGTTTAAAGATGGGAAACGTTACTTCGATAAACATGTTGAAGGTGGCGCGTTCAATAAGGAACTCTTAAATAAATTTTCTTATTGATAAGTTAATGAGATCAAGTCGTTTAAAAGCAGAATAATATTAATATTGCTCAAAACTTTTGGCCTGGTATTATTGCTCAGCATTTTTTTAACATAGTGGCTATTGTGAAAACAGGCGAAGTTTTAGTAATCGATTTGTTTGCCGGTCCGGGTGGGTTAGGTGAAGGAATATCTTCTTGTCGGCACAAAAATGGAAGTAGTCCATTTCAAATAGGGTTATCTGTTGAGAAAGATCCGCATGCGCATAAAACTCTAACAACAAGAGCATTTTTCAGAAAAGTAAAAGGTTTGCCCGGCGGTCTCTATGATTACTATGAATATGTTAGGGGCAATCTTTCCAGAGAAGCTCTTTTTCAACGCTACCCAGAACAAGCGAGAGAAGCGAACATTGAAACTCTAGAGGGGCCAAGAGAACTAGGCGCTGATAACAACTTAATTCATCAACGTATCCGGGAGTTAACGAAAAAGCATACCGGGCCGACGGTGGTAATCGGGGGACCCCCATGCCAAGCTTACTCTTTGGCCGGAAGATCCCGCAATGCCGGTATCAAAAACTATAAAGCTGAAAAAGATTCCCGTAACTTCCTTTATCTTCAGTATTTGAAAGTGCTGTCCATTGCCAAGCCAAACGTATTTATAATGGAAAACGTTCGCGGAATTCTGTCTGCAAAATTAAACGGCAAAGTAATGTTTCCGCAGCTTTTGAAGGATTTAAGAAATCCAAGTAGAGTGACCAAAGAAAAGACTGGCCCCAAATACAAAATATATTCACTTGTCGTAAGTGCAGAGAATTCAGAGAATCCTCAATATAAAGACTCAAGAGATTTTCTTATTAAATCAGAGGAGTATGGAATTCCTCAAGCTCGTCATAGAGTGATTTTGATTGGTGTTAGAGAAGACATAAAAGCAATACCATCAACGCTGGAAAAAGCAGACAATACGATTAGCGTGGAAAGTGTGCTTGGAGATCTACCGCCTCTTAGGAGCGGATTTTCTAAGAAAACCGAAAATGAGCAGAAGGTTTGGACAAAATTTATTTCTAAAAACGCCAAGTACTTAAAGAAGTTATTACTTAATTCCCCATTTTACTCGAGTGATGTTATTGAGGACTTGGACATAGCGCCATTCAACAATCTAAAGAGAATGGAGTCACAACATATTGATATTAGCAAAAACCGACTTCCCCCCCCTTTGCGAGATTGGTTATTAGATGAAAATTTAAAGTGTGTATTGAATCATGATACTCGAGGGCATATGGATTCAGATTTACTGCGTTATGCCTTCTGCGCTGTATACGCGAAGTTACACAACGGAGTGTCTCCCAAGTCAAGAGATTTTCCTAAAGAGTTAGCCCCAAATCACAAAAACTGGGAGTCAGGAAATCACGCAGACCGCTTTCGAGTACAATCTGCAAATAAGTTCGCGACAACGATCACTAGTCACATCTCTAAAGATGGCCATTACTTCGTGCATTATGACCCTAAGCAGTGTCGCAGCCTCACGGTAAGAGAGGCTGCTCGTTTACAGACTTTTCCTGACAACTACTTTTTTGAAGGAGGAAGAACACACCAATATGTTCAAGTAGGAAATGCAGTACCTCCTTTTTTGGCAAAACAGATTGGCAATGTTGTAATGAAGCTGTTCAATCAATCTACTCGAGATATAAATCGCTAGGGCCGAATCTACTAAACATCAAAGAAAATTCGACTCAACAGTCGCCTAGATTGAGAATTAACGCTATCGTCCGCTGTTATAAAAAGCAGCTTCAAGTTCAGAGTTGAAGCTGCATTGCAGTGATATTGCTAGCAATTTGTGGATATATAGCAAGTAGTGCACTAAGATCTAAACTAATTCAGTATAGGCTATCAAAATAGCCATCTCCATTAAGTTCCTTACTCGTTACACACCCCCTATCAATTAGAGTATTGAAATTTTCACACGACGTTTCTGGTAACAATGCACAGTTATGGCAAGCTGCTAAATTCATTCCGTACGGACCTTGCCCACCTTTGTCTCCTTGCTCTCTACAAATTGGATCAGAACTACACCAATTCGAACTATCTATAGACTTTCTCAAAATAGCTTCAAACTTTTTAGGCTCAGCCATCCTAACCAAGCCCCCCAAAGATCCCTCACTATCTCCAGCTGCCGTATAAATCAACAAGCCATACATTTGTGTTTCAGGGTCTTCGCTAACATAGATTCTTTCTCTTAATGAAGCTGTACTGTACCCACAGTCAAAAATCATCTGGTTAATAAGCAAATGTGAAAAAGTATGAATAAGCAAATATGCTGGCGACAATACTCCTACTTTTTCATGCAATGAGCTCATTAATGCTTTCTCTTGAAGTTTCTTAAACTCAGTCTTCGTCGAAAAATCGCGCGACCAGTTTTTTATTACAGTTGAATTAAATTCTATAAAAATTCCTTCACCATATACTTTTACAGCAGGTAACCAGCCTTTAGTAGCACTATTATTTTCCCACAAGTCATTTTTATAACTATCGATTCTTCTGTCTTTGCTAGGTTGTATCCTATCAAAGCCATAAAAAGCATTCGTTACAGTAATTTGTTTAACTTGTGTAATATTAGAGAAGTAATTCGATATCCAACTGTCGTACTCACTAATTTCACGAAGCTTTGTGACTAGACACCCATCATGATTGTTCTCTAAAAAGTGGTGATACTCTTGAAAACGATAATCGACCTCAGAAAGCTCAAAAACCTCATGTTTGACTTGTTCGTAACTTTTAAAAAAGTTAATTAACTCAGACTTTTCAAATTCAGCTCCAAAGTACATAGCTAACATTCCAGCCTTGGTTTCAATATCCCCTCCACCTTCGATCAACTTTTTTGTATCACTTGGGATTTTTTCATATTCCGAGTAAACCCTATTAATTGATTCGTTATCACTTACAGGAAGAAGAATTGAAGAATCTGTTTTTGCAAAATATACATTTGTAGCTTGACGTAGAGCAGTAACTAAAGGCTCTTCACACACCGTTACATGCTCACTGCCTAACCAAGGTTTAGCACCAGAACATTTTATCCCCTTTTCAGATAGTGCAGATGACTTCACTCTATCCCCATCTTTTTCGTTCTGAAATACACCTCCCAAAGATACTGGCTTAGTGTTATGCGTTACACACTTAACTTTAATACCTGCACTCGTTGTACTACCTGTACCTACCAACTTGAGTTGACAGCTTTCAGTGCACGATGTCCCTAGGTTTTTATTAATCCACTCTACCCAAGGAAAGTCTTGTAAGTGACCATGGCTACATAGAGAAATAAATCTCGACTGATACATAGTTGAATTACATACAGGACATCTGCTTTGATCATCCTTTATTGCCGACTCTTTTTTCATTATTTGGCAGTTTGTATTCGAACAAATATGCCAATAAGGAAACCTTTGAGCTGGCAGTGGAAGGCTAATTTTTCGTTCTTGAAACTTTATTGATGCATCAGGAGGGTTACGAAACTCTTTTACACCAAGCTTACTAGCTAGCCTTTCATCTTGTACAATAAACTTCTCAACGGCTGATTTATCTATGCTGGTGGATGTTCCTGACTCAGCGAACCAATAATCTAAACCGCAAGCCAACATTGATATACCATCCTTATTAACTTGCATAGCCCCAGGTCCAAAAGTATGAATCAATTGAGACTTCCTGGTTTTCACTTCACTTTTAGACATCCCAATCTCCTAAATCTTCTATTTCCGAATAGACATTTGTAATCCACATGCTTGATTCACCGTCTACATTTCTCATACTCGTTGGACAAGGTAATTTTCCTTTGAAATTGCCATTTAATCCTAATGGGTAAATGAGATCGTTTTGCTGAACCTCTCCATTAATGGTCAACTTACCCCATTCATTGAACTTGCTTACTCTTCTAGGCCAAGAGTTCAACAACCTATTTAAAGAATCTTGAACATCTCTCAATTCATCAGCCGACATTGCTATTTTCCTAGAGTCGATAAGCTCTGCAATCCACTTTTTAAGTAATCCAACATCAATATCTTCAGGATTAGAGTCAATAGGTGAAAGTTGCCTCAGAGCGGCAACCGTAATTGCTGCTAGCCCCCTTTTTAAAGCTGGTCTAGAAAAAGGCGTGACACTAGAAGGCTCAACTTTGGCGTATAGTCTTTGATGATACCCTCTAAAATCTTCATAATGAGATTTATCTCGTGGTTTCGAATTATTATAAATCGTTATAACTAAACCCGGTCTTTCTGGAACTCTCCGACCTACACGCCCTGATACTTGGATATACTGTGCTGTTGTTTTAGGTTGACCGACAATACTCATAACAGCCAAACGATCAATATCAACCCCAACTTCAATAATACTCGAAGCTAAGCAAAATGATTTAACATAATAATTCAAACATAGTTCATAAAACTTTTTAGAACTATTTGGTAATTTGGCGTCCTTATTCCTTAAAAAATTAGATATACATTCTAGGTCATGATAATGCTTTAGTTTTATTCTCTTATTTAAATCAATACTATTAATTATTGCTGACGCATGTGGCTCTAATTCTTGGTATTTACCCACCAATTTTGAAAGCTCACTTTTTATCTCCAGATATAGTTGTTCGGTCAAAATACTTGTATTAACTGACGTCTCTAAATCAGCTATAGCTTGTGGTATTTCATCGTCTTTTAAACGACTAGTTAATTCTCTTCCATTTAAAAACTTCCTAGGTAGGATATCTCTTGGATACCTCCTTTTTTGCTCTAACAAGTAGCTAACTATATCTGATTGGAATAGTGTTAAAGCACCACCAAGTTCACGGATACTATTATAAAAAGAAAGGAGGGTTACCCATGGATCTCTATCTTCAATTTCAACTTTATTAGGTGCAAAAAGAAGAGCAGACTGAGTCCTAACTTGTGTAGTTAATATAGAGCCTAAACCCGGAGCACAGACTCCTACATATTTTCTACCTGGTGACAAATCACCATTGCCATCTCTTTGATATTTAGAAAAGAAAGAGTCTTCAGCACTTAAGCCTGGTGCAGGAAAAAGAGTTACATTACTTCGACCGTAAATACTTAAAATTTGCTCACGGTAACCATTGGTTGTTGCCGTAGCACAAACGATTTTAGGTTTAACAACTTTTCCATCTAATTCGTAAGTGCATAATTTTTCGATTAAAGGTTCATAAAGCGCAACCATCGAACCTAACGGACCTGATATTAAATGAAGCTCATCCTGGATTATCAATTGCGGTGGTTCAGAAATACGCTCTCCTTGAGAACCTACCCCAAACATACTTCTAATACGAGGCTGCCATGCTAGCATAGCAAACTTATCAACGGTGCCGATTACAAGTGACGGACGATGTTCATAAATATCTTCATCAATGACTGTCACTGGAATAAATTTGTGAAAGTGACATTTAGAGTCAGTGCAGGTAAATATTACACTTTGATGTTGTCTACTTGCCTGATAACCTAAAACTTCTTGCTTGCTCTTATTTTTCACTACACCCAACTGAGCAGCGCAGTACGGGCATCTATCTAATAAAAAAGGATTATCATATCTACGACCGCGTTTTACATTAGACTTCAAAGTCGTTAAGTCAGATAAAGCTTTCTTTCGACTGTTGGGTGTATTACTTCCCCCAACCCAAAGCCCAATACTAAAAGGTTGACCAAGTAACCCTTGCTGACCACGAATAACCTCTAAGCAACAAATTAAGGTGGCGGCACGTTGTAACTGCTGTGCAGTTAATAAACGTAAAGTGTAACGCATGATTACTTGTACACCTTCAGCCTTTTCTCCATAAACAATGCGCTGATAAAGAAGAGTAAATGCAGCCAATCCCAAATAAGCTTCTGTTTTACCACCACCAGTTGGAAACCAAATTAACTCTACATTCTCTCTTTCAATCGAATTTTTTTCAGATGCCCCTTTCAAACACATAAGTAAAAAACCAATCTGAAATGGTCTCCATTTACCTAATGCTTTGTTGTCTTTATATGGCATAAATAATTGAGCATGCCCGTTTTCATCAAAAGTTACCGTTCTTAATCTTTTGGGAGCATGCTTTTGTTGTTCATACATTGCTAGGTTTGCAAGTTGAAAGGCTTTTTTAACGTTATTACAAGACTTAATTAAACTATAACCTTCCTTCATTCTGCCTAGAATAGAGCAGCAATTGTCTATATGTTCTTGTGCTTTATTTTTTAATTCTGGCTGCTCAATTTTATCTATCAGACTCTTTTGTTGACCAATCCATGCATCGTAACTATCAATCATTGTTTTCAATTGAGCATCGCCTACCGAATTACTTTCAATTATCGAAAGCTCTTTCATTTCTATAGATAATGGAGAGCCATCAGGCATTTCAATATCAGCCGAAACACTAGGCGTTTCAAATGAAGGTAAGGAGGTAGTGTAGACTTCTGAAACCCTTTGGACCTCTGTATAGGCTCGCGCGTCCCAATTTGTTGCCACACCGTGACCTCGGCTAAAGACAGGAGAGTTTCTGTATAGTAGTAGATTACTTATTTCATCAGAAGTACCTGTAATAGGCTCAGGGTAAGGTAAAATAGCCTTTACCGAATCAGGGGTTTGAACTTTTAAAGTTGATTGAAAAAGTGAACTTCGATTTTTATCAATGAAAGAGGAACAAGTATTACGGTTAACCAAAGATATAGTTAGCAATAAGTTCTTTTGATGTTTTCGAACTATACCCTCTAAATAAAACCCCTTCAGGTGTTCACTTGGAAGCTCACTACACTCTGACGCTAAGTTAATCTTAAAGTAGGGAAACAATCGTTCAATACTTATTGAAATGTTTAATTTGAAGGGTTCTCTATACCACCAGGTTTCTTCATAACCTTTACCCTCGTTAACCATTGAAGCTGTAAAGTCTTTATAAAAAGCTCCTTCAATAGTGAATTCTAAATTATTCAATTCAGCAGAGTCAGCTAAAAACGAAATTCCAATTGCCGATGGAGCAAGAGTATTGGTAAGGGAAATATCAAAATCCTGATCTTTATCACAAATACCTTTTAATGGTGAAGCAGGCTCTATCTTTACTTCATCAATAGAGGTTTCTTCACTAGAATCAGAAGTTGTATTCCCTGCGTCTTCTGAAACATCGGTGTTTTGAGGATATATCACTCCCACACCGTACCTTTGAGTCGGATATACTTTTAAAATCTCTTCCTTGGAATGCTTTGTTAGAAAAGGCTGATTAAACTTGTCTTTTGAAATTGTAGAAATCGATAAAACATCTAATTCGTTTCCATAAGCACATGGACCAACTAACTCTTCTTGTAACGTATTAAATACAATTTCGTCTCTTATTTTTGCTCCATTAGTCATTACCTTTTCCTTCCATTAACAAGCTTAAAAAACTAGCTTTAGTTGAATTATTGAACAAATAGTGCACCGAATCTGTAGCTCTGCTAGCCCCTGTGAATACCATTTTTTTCGCCTCCTCCGAAGCCAATTCATCGAAGTCGGTTAAAATTATAAAAGGTGCCTCTAACCCCTTGAATTTATGTATTGATGTATAGGAAACCCCTTTTCTTTCTAATTCAAAAGGCGATATACCTAACTCCTTGCTGAAATTTTTAGAAATTGATTTTGTTTCAGCCTTTTTCGATAAAATAACGATGTCTGATGCTTTAAAACCAGAGTCTAAACCTTTTTTTATAAGTGAAGACAGCTGCTTCATTTGGCCTAATTCATCTTTGTAAAATAGATAACTGGATTTTACTATTGATGGGGTGTGTCTAAGATAACTTTGATAGGGTGAAGCAATAGCAGCCAACGATAAGCTCAATCGGCTACACTCTTCTGTGTTACGACAATTTCGCGTTAATGAGGCTTGTGCTGATGATGATGTCCTGCTTAAAAGATTGTCTTTTATGTCAAAGGAAACGTCATAAATATTATATATTGTTTGTAAGTTGAAATCCCCAAATGCCATCCACCTACCATTGGAAAGGCCTTCTTTTAGAATTAAATCTAAACAATCTAACCAAAAATTGTTTCTTAATATGTCTTGCGCTTCATCAATTATAAGGGTATCAAATTTATCTAACGTTTCTTCGATTTCTAATAAATTACAATATGCCTTTTCTGGTAAGGTTTCGTCCCAATATTTATTGCTATTTTCAAACTCCGCGCTTCCTGAGTTGTCTTTCAGAAACTTATGTAATGTCACAACTTTTATATCTGGGTTATCTAATTTAGTATTTAGCAGGCTGTTTAAAAGCTTATTCATACAAATTAATAATACTTTCTTGCCAACTTTCGCTTCTCTCATGGCCGATTCTATTGCTAGAAATGTTTTACCTGTACCCGCACTTCCATCAAAAATGACTCTTTTATTACCTGACAACGTATCTAATGCTAGGAACTGCTCAGATGTATATTTAATTAACTCTTTTTCTATCTTACTACCTATATTTAAATTCGTTTCTGAAGGCTCAATTTTTGGTCGAATAAGTTGAACAAGTTGTTTTATATCAGTTTTGTTTGGGCTGCAGCCTTTTTGAACTTTTAACCAACGGCCAGACACTTTCTCAGAAGCCATTTGCAGTCGGCTTTTAATCCTTTCATTTAAAAGGTCAGAGATTGGCTTTGAACGGTACTCTCGAGAGCCCACGTAGTCTTTAGAACTCCACTCAATACTTTTAGTTTTAAAATCAAAGTGCGTAAAAATAACCAACGAAAAAATAGGAAGACTTTTAAGATTCTGATTATTTTCCGATATATAATTGATCAGACTGAACATAGACTCATTTACTTGCTCAAATGGTGACCTACGACTTCCTTTAGTATCGCTTCTTCCCATATACCATATACCGTCAATCACTTTTATGAATGAATGAGCCTTAATTTCAACTGCTAAAATCCCAACTTGGGGAACAATGACTAAAAAGTCGATTTCCCCCATTATTCGAGTTTGATGATGTGCAATATTCAATGAGTGTAGTACCAACCAGTCCTTTGTTTTGATATCACTATTTATCCTTTTAAAAAAGTCGACCTCTCCCGGGCTCAACGTATCCTCACCTAGGTAGCTAGGAATCATTTTTGCCATGTTTATATTTTCACCTCATCAACTTGAAAACTGATTCCATGTGAAACAAAGTAACCAATAATTTTTTCTTTATTGTTAATTCTTTCTTGAATATTTCTCTTTACTATTTCACTTGCTAGGTATGAACGCTTATGGCCGATACTTATAGAGTCACTCCTTTGTTTGTAGGCTAAGTAAAAATAGTTTTTTATTTGTTCTTCACTATCGATACCAGCAAATTTTAATACGGCCCTGAAATCGCTTTCCGATCTTGGAGCAATTCGATTAGAATCAGCCCAATTTTTAATGTTTTGTTCGCTTGCTTTTTCCGCACCAAGATTTTCAAGGGTTTGAGTCAAACTTGAACTTTTTAAATTATCTCTCAACCAGGGCAAGATCATGAACATAAATCGTTCAATTGACGTTTGAATCGCCAACAACTCTGGACGATAGTAAGCGTCTGTGATCTTATACTCTCTTTTGCGGAGAGAGTCATGGAAACAGGCGCATTTGAACAGTTTTTTGGTGAGTTAGAAGATCCCAGACAGTCAGCCAAGGTAGCCCATCTATTTACTGATATTTTATTTTTGGTGGTATGTGCGTCCATCGCTGGAGCCAAAGGATGGGAAGATATCGAAGATTTTGGCGATCTGCATTTTGACTGGTTTGCCGCTAAGGGATTATTCAAGAACGGCTTACCGGTTCATGACACCATAGCGCGTGTGATATCGCGGATAGACAGTGGGCAGTTTCAGCGTTGTTTTATCGGCTGGATGCAATCGGTGGTGGAGTTATCCGAGGGGAAACTCATTGCTATTGATGGCAAGCGGCTTTGTGGCTCTTATAACCGGGAAAACAGGCAGTCGGCTATCCACATGGTTAACGCCTTTGCCTCAGAGAATAACGTCGTATTAGGACAGATTAAAACTCAGAGCAAATCGAATGAAATCACCGCCATTCCAGCTTTGCTGACTATGCTGGACATAAAAGGCTGTCTGATATCCATTGATGCAATGGGCTGCCAGAAAGAAATCGCTGAGCAAATTATTGATGGTGGTGGTGACTACCTTCTGGCCCTGAAAGGAAATCAAAAAGAGCTGCATGATGCCGTCCGTAAGGCGCTTTCTGGTGCGATAAATCAGGAAGTAATTTGTCTGGAAAAAGCTCACGGAAGAAGTGAAGCCAGAGCGTATCATGTAATGGAAGCGGGTTCGTTAACGGATAACTTCTGTGAATGGAAAGAACTGAAAACTATTGGTGTAGCACTGAGCTATCGGCAGACGAAACAGGGTAAAGAATCCCTTGAGTATCGTTACTACATTAGTTCTGCCAAGTTATCAAAAGCCCGATTTGCAAATGCAGTACGGAGTCATTGGGCTGTAGAAAACAGCCTTCATTGGGTGCTTGATGTCTCGATGAAAGAGGACGAATGCCAAATATATCGTGGCAATGCTGCTGATATATTATCGGGTGCGAGGAAGCTGGCCTTGAATATGCTTCGTGCAGAAACCACCAGAAAAGTCAGTATTCCTCGCAAGCAAAAGCGCGCACATGGCAGCACTGAGTACCTGGAACAGGTATTAACAGCGGGGTTGGGAAAGTTGAGTAAAAATTAAGCATTCATGCTCTCACCCTGATCTCTCAACGGCTTTTTCCATACTTCCATTATCTTAGTTTGTTCTTTTAATAATGATTGAATATTTGCGCACGAAGCATCTATAGAACTTACAATATATCTAACATCTTCTAAGTCGCTTTCAGTATCAAAAGATGAAAACTTAAAACTATTGTCTCTCATAATTGTTAGATATACTTTATTTGTAAACAAATGATTATTAGAAGTTAAAAGTATATTTAAAGTGTTAACTGGATCTCTTTTAAATTCACTACTTATTATTTCATTTTTCTCTAGAGGGTCTCTTTCGCGAGTGTCTTGCTCAGGAAATTTATTATAGAAATCAGGTATAGGCTCAATATTGAAGCTTTTTTTATTTACCTCATTTTTTAATGAAAAAATCTCTAGAGATTTGCCACTATTTAGGGTCAAATGGCTATCAATTTTAAAATCATAATCTAACTTTTCAGGGTAGATAAAATGCAACCTACCAGAGGGTGGGATTATCAACGTAGATTCAAGCCATTGCGGCAATGCAAAAAATAAGATTGGGATTTCAAAAAAATTATTTTTTAGATCATTCTTGGAAATAGGTGTAAATACTTTTTGCAAACCTAAATCAAATATTACTTTTTCGTGATATTCCCATCCCTCATTTGACTCCAAGAGGATGTGAACTTTTTCAATATCATTGTTTAAATAAAAAGATTCAAACACTTGGTATTTCACTAAGTCAAAATCAATAAAATCTATCGAGCGATATAGTAAACGGCAAGTATTTGTCCCTTTTTTTCTACATAACTCCTTAACATATTCTATATCTTGAATGTACGCTTTTTTTCCTGAAACAAATCTATTAATAGCTTTTCTGCAAAATTTATTAATTTCAGCATGTAAAGAATCTGTTGACTGCGTTTTTTTCAGTTCTTGATATGCTGCTAATACTATTCGAATAGGTTCATAATCAAATCTGTTTAAATTTATGTCTACAGATTTATAGTTGGAAAAGTAGCTCATTCGAATCCTCTACTGAATAAAGAAAACCTGTAGCACTTCTGTTCTGATAGTAAACATCGAAGCTCGACCGGCAAAGCATCAGCGTTACAAGCGATTAGCATCTGGTCATGATACAAGTCATTAACTTCAATCATTTTGTTTTCAAAGGCTGATAGATACGGTGATAAAATAACTAATGCTTTACCACGAAATTTTGAAGGGGGAACTTTATTTATCCATATCGAAGGATTTGCGCTACCATTTAACTTATATTGACTAACAAACTGTATATCACTATATGGAGTTTCATTTACATTTATAGCGGATATGTCTGCAAGAGACTTTCCCTCTTCAGTAGGGATTTTTAAATCCGTCTTGAACCAAGAAATAAACTTTAATTTGTTGCCGACAATATAAGGAAAATAAGAGGACTTATTTCGGAGTTTGTCTCTACTTGATAAATCAACATCATGCTTGCCTAGCCATTCACTCTCATCGGCATAGTGATTAACTATTCCATAATCTTTAAAAAACTTTTCAGGCTTTGCTTGTAAGCCAACATCACTTATTTCAAGTTGCTTTTTCAAATTTCTCTTTCGAGGTTTCCTAAACTTATAGTAATAGAGTGCTTGCCCATTTATATACTCTTCCCTTTCTATTACAATGTGCTGCCACTTGGACGTGCCGTCTAGCTTAGGAATTAAAAAGCATTTTCCAGCTTTAAATATGTTTTCCTCGCACTGAGCGCCTAGAGATGCTAATGATGCAGATAAGTAGGGAGTTTTCGATAGAACAACCGCAATAGAAAAGCCTTTTTCAGTGAAAAAAAACTTTGAAAATTTATAAATCTGCTGAAATGCAATGGGATAACTTTCAACAACCACACTAAATCCCTTTATTCATATTCCATAAACTCTGATACTTTTGATAAGTGTGCGAGCAAGTTCATGGCCGCTTAAAGGCTCAATTTGCACAAAAGTACTTATGAGCTCAATCACTTATCTGGCTATTCAATTTATGAAGTCTTAACTTAAATGTAATTTTTCTAGCTAAAATTGTAAATAGATATAGACGAATAATGTCATAAGAAACGCAACTGACGTCTCCACACTCGCGCTGAAAAATTCGCTCATAGTCGAATATGGAGAAGGATTTACAGATTACTATTGCAACGTAAGTGATTGATTATTAAATTTAATTAAGCAGCACACATTACCGTGCAGGACTCAAAAAACAAGCTGCGGCACTGAAGCGATACCAAGCTTTTGCTGGGTAGTTGGGGATAAATCTTGCCAGCGTTCGGCTAACCAATCCACAAGTTGATTTCCATTCATTAAGTTAACGCTCAATCCGTCCGCGTGCTGTGTTACATCTTCGGTAAAATCACCTAATGATACTACCCACCTGTAGCAATCGTCTTTTCTCATAACTTTCGCTATCTGGTCGATGGCATGCTTATCGGTATAGCCTACGTGATCTTTCACTTGAATTAGTAGATCTTGCGTAATGAATGGGTTACGTGACTGTGCTTCTATATCAACATCAACGCCAACCTCGTGACTTTGTTTACTAGGTATAACAGCTGTGTAACCCTCAAGTTCGAGCAGTTCTTTCACAAGGTGTTCTAACCCTTGCCCACCAGCTTCCAAGTAATGATTTCTATTTCGAAGGTTATCTAACAGTTTTGCCTTAAATTGTTCTAATACTTCACCGCTCTGCTTATTAATTTTTGATAAGGCGCCGCTGCTCACATTGTTTTTAATGTCGTTGTAACGCTCTATTATTTCATCTTTGAAGTAGTCTAAGTCAGCGACGGTCAAACGTATACGCAGCCTAGACTGTAAACCTTGTTTCAAGTCTGTACGTGCGATAGAAATTGGCTCGTTTTCAGCATCGCAGGGAAAATCTACTTTTATTTGGTTTTCGCCCCACGGTTTGTCTGCGCAGAATTGTTTCTTGCCAGTAGCGATTCCTATGTATATACGAGCAGGCGCTGGCACCACAATGATATCGCCCTGCTTAACTTCAATGAATCGACGCAGTTGATTACCGCTACGCCCCACACTTTGTTGTGTGCTTTCAAGATGCTTATATAACTCATCAGCAGTGGTAAAATTGCAAAGCTGAAATTGCCCCCAGCCAATTCCAGCATATCCCTCGCTGATCAATTCAACAGGTCCCCTCATTAGGAGTACTTTACTATTTTCGAAATCAGGCCCCATACATCCCTCGTATTTTAGGTAAGTAATATTGATATTTAGTTTAAAACATCATAGCAATCTAAAGTATTTATCCTTTATTGATCAAACCATGAAAAGCCTCAATCGTTCTATCAAAACTTTCATCGTTGTCAAAATAAAGCTGGCTTAATCGGCTTCTCTTTATTTGGTAAGTAGCGCAGGCAAAGGCCAGCGCTTCTTTAAAGCTACTTAATACGGTAATTATTGGCGCTAATTGAGTTTATAATAGCGGTTAAACAGTTTTTGAATTACATCGATCAACTTGAGTAGAACATGGCCCATAAAGTACGTTATAAGTTTAAAGGTGTGGCAAAAGAGATAAATTTTTCTTACAGCCGCCATCAAAATATGCATGAAGCCGTGGCCGATGCTGAGGGAATAGACCTTTCCCAGTTCCTGCAAACTGAACAGCAACTTGCCGCTAT
>Ga0066839_10000464_pt1 | contig 17843 bp, 14 predicted proteins | sample ETNtaG_10_FD_66733 | JGI IMG/M metagenome (GOLD analysis project Ga0066839, IMG submission 66733) | Marine microbial and viral communities from oxygen minimum zone, Eastern Pacific Ocean - ETNP201302SV82 | ecosystem: Environmental > Aquatic > Marine > Oceanic | place: Pacific Ocean: Eastern...
CTGTTTTCGTTTTCCGAACTCGGTTTCCAGGAATTTGAAACACAGCGTTACCTGGCTGAAATACTTGTGGGAAACGGTTTTGAAGTAGAGCTTGGAATCGCCGGGATTCCATCTTCATGGTGGGCAACCTGGGGCAGCGGAGAACCCGTTATTGCGCTGGGCTCGGATGTAGACGGCATACCCCGTGCCTCACAAATGCCCGGTGTTGCTTATCGTCAACCTATGATCGAAGGCGCCCCTGGACACGGAGAGGGCCATAATTCAGGACAAGCAGTGAATATTGTTGCCGCTCTGGCTGTAAAGAAAATCATGGAACAGGAAGGGCTACCTGGCACCATAGTTCTTTGGCCCGGTATTGCCGAAGAACTTCTTGGTACCAAAGCCTGGTACGCGCGGGATGGTCTATTCAAGGAAGTTGACGCGGTCCTCTTCACACATGTCTCAAATAATCTCAGCGTAAGTTGGGGAAATGCGCGTGGCACCGGCCTAGTGTCAGTGGAATACATGTTTGACGGTGTGGCCGCCCACGGAGCCGGGGATCCTTGGCAAGGTCGCAGCGCCCTTGATGCAGTGGAGTTAATGAACGTGGCCTGGAATTTCCGCCGAGAGCACTTGCGCCCATTGCAAAGATCCCATTACGTAATCAGCAGCGGAGGTGATCAACCCAACGTGGTGCCGTCTTATGCGAGTGTCTGGTATTTCATTCGCGAGATTACAGCAGATAACATACGCGAAAACTTCAATACCTTGGACCAAATAGCCCAAGGCGCAGCGCTTATGACCGACACCGACATGAGCCGTCGCATCGTTGGGGCTGCCTACCCACGACATTTCAATAAACCTATCGCGCTGGCCATGGATGAAAATATCAAGAAAATAGGTTTGCCCACCTGGTCCGAAGACGACCAGCGCTTTGCCAAGGCATTACAGACTCTGATGGGCGCAGAAGAACCACAAGGCCTAGCAACCGATCTTGCAGGTGTCAGTGAACCATTGGAAAATCCCGTTTCAGGCGGATCGGATGATATCGGTGATGTATCCTGGAATGTGCCTACTGTGACTTTGCGTTTCCCCTCTAATGTGCGAGGTCTTCAAGGCCATCACTGGTCGAGCGCCATGGCAATGGCAACTCCAATTGCACACAAAGGGGCAGTTGCCGGAGCAAAGGTGATTGCTACTACTATGCTGGATCTGTTCCAGAACGAGACGCTGGTGAATGAAGCTCAGATGTACTTCGATGATGTCCAAACCGCTGAGGAACAGTACGAAGCCTTTATAGGCTCCGATGACCCACCTGCTATTGAGAAAAACAGAGAGACAATGGCCCAGTATAGGCCGTTATTGGAAGAGTTGTATTACGATCCAACGCGGTTCAATACCTACCTAGAACAGCTAGGTATTGACTATCCGCAATTGGAGACCGACGTAATCCAACGCGACAATTAGCCCAGAACATTTGACCCTATAGGATTGTCGATGCGAAAAATTTTCGGTATTGCAATTCTGCTCATGGTTGCGTCCCCAGTTCTTAGCCAAGAAAATTTAGCACCTCAAGATATTGACGACGTTATAGATTCCAAGATGCGCATCGAATCAATCCGCCAATCTGAAGGGCGCGCGCTCAATGTGATCGCGCCAACTATTGCACCAGAAGAAATCGACCGCGTGGTACTGAATCGACTTATTCAACAAATCGCCCGTGATCCAAATACTGTTCGTGCCCAGCTGGAAGTTAACGATGACCAACTACAGGACATTTTTATCACGATCTCGAACGCACGTAATTTCGTTAACAACAGCGAAATGGCAAATGTTCGAGCTATGTGTCGTGCCTTTTATGACTCTGAACTACAAGGGGATGCAAGAATTCAAAAAGCCCTGGATGCATACAAGGCACGGGCAAGATTTACCACGAATTTTATAGCTAGATACTACCGAATAGTTTTAGCGGATGTCGAAGTTGGCTTATCAGATGTCTCGTTAACCCTTTTTAACGAGTATATGGAAGACCGACGACGACGCATGGCCAACGCGGGAACGGTTACCTGGGGAGTAGTCGTTGAAAACATTTCCAGTGGCACTGAATCGGTCGAATTCCACTGCCGCCGACAAAATTAAATTTGGAGATCAATATGAACTATAGTTGTTTCGATGTGAGTATCGCGAACGATGTCGCGCACATTGTTTTGAACCGTCCGGACAAACGCAACAGCATGATTCATGAATTCTGGGATGAGCTACCGACTATAGTCCAGAACATCGATCAAAATTCAACTGCAAGAGTTATTGTTTTGTCATCGACAGGCCCCCACTTTACGTCCGGCCTTGATACTTCGATATTCGGCAGCAATGTCGAAAGTAGTGATAATCCAGAAGATACGGAGAAATCGAAGCGGCAACGCAGCGCAAAACTTTATGACACCATCGAGCATATGCAAAAAAGCTTTACCTGTCTGGAACAGTGCCGCATACCAGTCATCGCTGCGATACAGGGCGGAGCTATTGGCGGAGGTGTCGACCTAGTAACAGCTTGCGACTTGCGTTATATGACCGAAGACGGTTTCTTAAGTATTTATGAAATCAACATTGGTATGACCGCTGATGTCGGCACTTTTCCACGTATAACCCACTTGCTACCGGAAGGCGTAGTCAAGGAACTCGCCTATACCGGTAGGCGTATTTCCGCGCAAGAAGCCAAACATCATGGCCTAGTTAACGAAATCTATACAGATCATGAGACCATGCTGGAAGCCATCATGGGTATAGCTCGGCAGATTGCTACCAAGGCACCCCTTGCAGTCTACGGCAGTAAAAAAATCATCAACCATTCTCGTGACCACTCGACAGCCGATAGTCTTGACTACATAAGTCTCTGGAATGCGAGCATGCTCCAACCCGATGAGATCAGTGAGGCTTTCGCTGCTGCTCAGGAAGAGAGAGAAGGTGATTTCGTGGATTTACCTACAATGCGACAAAAAATGGGAACGGGAATTAACAAATAAATTAGAATCAACTTACGACCAGCAAACCCGGAGAAGATAATTGGCCTATGCTAATTTAATCGTTTCAACCTGCATGCTCTAGCTAGACTTTTCTATCCAGCCCTCTTACCCTTGAGTTTAAAATAATAACAGGTAACCAGTGATGCAAGATTCCAGACCTTTGTTTATTTATTCCTTTTTAACAGGAACATGTGCACTACTAGTTGCCCTCATAACACCGGGCGGGTTGGCCCAGGCCCAGCAACCAGACTTAAGTACCATCAAAGTAACCCGCGTCCTAGACAACCCTATCATAGGGCCAGATATTCACCCAAGCATCGGAGTAAACATTCAGGGTCCCTCGCTTATTAGGGTGCCGGACTGGGTAGAAAACCCGCTGGGCAAATACTACCTCTATTTTGCTGATCACAAAGGTTTGTATATTCGACTCGCCTATGCCAGCAATCTCACCGGCCCCTGGCAGGTACATGAGCCTGGAAGCTTACGCATTGAAGATTCCTACTTTACACCCACTCGCCCTGAGATTTCCGAAGCAGATTTGGCAGAGATGGTTGAACGCAGACGTGCCAGTGGGTCTCGCGCCTCACACGATCTGGCTTTTGAATTGACACAGCCCCACATAGCCTCCCCCGACGTCCATGTAGACGAAGATAATCAGCAGATCACAATGTACTACCACGGCCTGGAAGGGCCCGGATTTCAGCACTCAAGGGTAGCTAATTCCAGTGATGGGATTAATTTCGTTGCCGGAAAGGAAAACATCGGGCGCACCTACATACGAGCCTTCAAGCACGAACAGAAAACCTATGCGCTAGCCATGCCCGGACAGCTTTATCGATCGGAAGACGGCTTTACCAATTTCGAGGAAGGGCCGCGTCTATTCGTTCCTAATATGCGCCACTCGGCGGTTATCGTGCGTGATAATTATCTTTACGTATTCTGGACCCGGGTCGGGGATGCACCGGAAAGCATCATGCTGAGCACTATCGACCTACGTCCGGACTGGACCAAATGGCAAGAATCGGAGGAAACAATCGTGCTTCGGCCGGAACGTGACTGGGAAGGAGCCAATGCTCCGGTTGAGCCGTCAGTACGGAGTACAGCATATGGTTATGTAAATCAGTTACGAGACCCTACACTCTATGTCGAAGATGGTGTGGTATATATGCTCTATGCGGTTGCTGGTGAAAGTGGTATCGCTCTCGCTCGAGTGGACTTCTAACCCCCGGCAACAACACGCATTTTGGGAGTAAGCAATGATTGCTTGGAAACCGACCATCGGAATACTTGCCATTCTTTCAACAAGCGCTGCTATCGTCTTCGCCGGCAGCCAAGGCAGCACAGCCGTCTCAACAATACCTCTGTTCTTCATTTGTGCCAGCGTCGGGTTTATCCTCCATTGGTTAGTTTTTATTCCCAGCTATCTGCTTCAGACTGAGCATTACTTCGACCTGACCGGATCACTCTCCTATATCTTCGCAATAACTCTAGCGCTATATCTGCACCCTCTGCTTGATCTTCGCGGCCTAATTATCTGTACGTTAATTTCTATCTGGGCTTTACGTCTAGGTAGCTTTCTTTTTATACGAGTAAAACGCGCAGGGCAGGATCGACGCTTTACTGAAAGCAAGACGCGCTTTTGGGGGTTTCTATACTTCTGGACACTGGGTGGTGTCTGGGTTTTTATCACGATGGCGGCGGGACTAGCAGCCATCACTTCTATGACGCAGCGCCCACTGGGGATCTTTGCAGTTGCAGGTTTACTTCTCTGGCTTTCCGGATTCATGATCGAAGTCGTGGCAGATCGTCAGAAAACAAAATTTCGACAGCTCCCCGAAAATTGGAACCACTTCATAACAACTGGTTTGTGGGCCTATTCACGACACCCCAATTACTTTGGCGAGATTGTATTGTGGCTGGGTATTACTGTTATTGCATTGCCTACACTGGTTGGTTGGCAATACGTAACCCTCATCTCGCCCATTTTTGTTGCAGTATTGCTCATCAAAGTCAGTGGAGTACGTTTATTGGAAAAAGATGGTAAAGACCGGTGGGGAACTGATCCCAACTACCAACACTATGTTAAAAATACTCCGGTGCTCGTGCCATTTATCGGAAGGCCCTAGATACTTTTGGAGCTGCCACGAAACCACATGATGAATAAACATAAAGTATATGTTCCGGCAGTTTCGCCACCGGATTTTTAATAAGATCAACAACACGGGATTCACAGGGTGCAATTAATGAATAAGGTAGCTAGCGTTGTTTTCAGCTTCATTAGTTTAATATTACTGATAACTTCAAATAGTTTGCTAGGCCAGAATACTTCTGCGACCGCCTGCCGAGCATTGACCAATTTAAGCTTGACGGATACTACTATCTCTTCGGCCGAGGTAGTAACAGCAAATTCGTTCTCAGCCCCAAACTCGAATAATGTGATGTCTTTACCGGGTTTCTGTCGTGTTGTCGGCGTAACCACGCCAGCTGTAAATTTCGAAGTATGGCTACCAATGGAAAACTGGAATGGTAAATATAATGGTGTGGGTAACGGTGGCATGGCGGGCAATATCAGCTACGGCGCCATGGCTGGTGCGCTGCTTCGGGGATATGCCACAGCCAGCACCGATACCGGGCATACTGTCGGACCGATCCCTTTCGATGCTTCCTGGGCATCTGGCCGACCCGACTTAATTGAAGATTTTGGTCATCGCGCTCTCCATGTTACTACCATGAACGGCAAGGCGATTACCGAGTCTTTTTACAGCAATGCTCCAACACATTCCTATTACACAGGCTGCTCCAAGGGCGGACAAATGGGCTTGATGGAAGCCCAACGTTATCCGTATGATTTCGATGGCATTGTTGCCGGCAACCCGGCTAATGACTGGACCCGTTTTTATGCCGGTGCTCACCTGTGGTACTCATTCGCCATGTTGGCCGACGAAGAAGCCTGGATTCCCCGCAGCAAGCTGCCTGCTCTAGGCAATGCCGTAAATGCTGCCTGTGATACTCTCGATGGGATCGAAGATGGTATTCTACAAAACCCTCTTGCTTGTAATTTCGAACCCGTGACATTGACCTGCCAAACCGGGATCGATAATGATTCCTGTTTAACACCAAAACAAGTTACCGCCGTTGAGAAAATCTGGGCAGGGGTCACCAACTCAGAGGGAGAGCTAATCTACCCCGGGCTAGTTCCCGGAGGTGAAGCCGCTCCCGGTGGTTGGAGTACTTGGGTTACAGGAGCTGAGCCCTACTCCTCCTTTCACTGGCGTGGTGGCGAAGGATTTTTTCGCTGGTTTGTATTCGATGATAAAGACTGGGATTTCCGTAACTTCGATTACGATCATGACCTGGAATATGCGCTAGAGAAAGTTGGGCCAGCTATCGATGCCGATGACCCAGATCTCCGTGCACTGCGTAATAACGGTGGAAAACTAATTGTTTATCACGGCTGGAGTGACCCAGACATTTCACCTGTGGCATCCATCAATTACTTCGAGAACGTTGTGGATTTCATTGCCGATGACATGCGCGTACCGAACTATGAGACCGCGCTCAACAGCACCCAGAATTTTTTCCGGCTATTTATGGTGCCAGGTATGGGTCATTGCAGTGGTGGCCCAGGGCCAGACCGTTTCGATGCGCTCTCTGCGCTTGAGAATTGGGTGGAAAACGGTATTGCCCCTGAATCAATTACAGCGTCAAAAATAGTCGAAGGGGAAGTGACCCGGTCACGGCCTTTATGTGTTTACCCCGAGGCAGCAACATACAGTGGCCGAGGCAGTAGCGACCATGAGGCTAATTTTTATTGCGCGATTCCAGAGAATTAGCCAGCACAAAGACGCTGCATTATTTCCCATACTGAAAAACCCCTTAAGGGATTTATCGAAAAACCAAGCTATTTTCAATTCAGCTTCAGGTTGCGGTGGGCACTTTTCAACTCAATTGTGTTTGTCGCCCATCGTCTCTGACAGCCTGGCTTTCGCAGCTCCTTTTTCGCGTTCTCATTGCGAAGTGACATCAATTCTCGGTTGCCAGCTTGCAGCAAGCCGTTGATTCTATTACCTTAGCGCTCCCTACGGAGGAGATGCCGATGTCGTGGCGAAACGAAATTGAAGAGATAAGACGACGGGAAGAGCTAGCCAAGAAAATGGGTGGCGAAGAACGTATTCAGCGTCAACATGACAATGGCCGCCTAACCGTGCGTGAACGCATCGATGCGCTCGTTGATCCAGGCTCGTTTCATGAAATAGGCGCATTGGCCGGCCGCACTAACTACGATGGCCAGGGTGAACTTGAAGACTTCACGCCCTCTAACTTTGTGCTGGGCACCGCTGATATTGATGGTCGCCGTGTCGTTATCGGTGGAGATGACTTTACTGTGCGCGGTGGGGCCGCGGATGCAAAAATCGGGGACAAATCTGGCTACGGCGAGAAATATGCTCTGGAGATGCGGCTGCCCCTCATTCGTTTGGTCGACGGAAGCGGTGGAGGGGGTAGTGTGAAAACCCTTGAAATGATTGGCCATTCCTATGTGCCTGCTTTGCATGGCTTCGAAACCACCATGAAGCTAATGGGAGTCGTTCCAGTCATCTGCGCCTGCATGGGATCAGTCGCCGGACTTGGAGCCGTAAGAGTAACCATTTCCCATTTCTCTTTGATGATCAAGGGTACCAGCCAGTTATTCGTAGCCGGGCCACCAGTAGTTGAACGAGGTTTTGGTAAACCGGTTGAAAAAAACGAATTGGGTGGTTCACAGATTCACGCCCACGGGAGTGGCGCCGTGGACAATGAAGTGGCATCGGAGCCGGAAGCCTTCAAAACAATTAAGCAATTTCTATCTTACCTCCCGCAAAATGTCTGGCAAGCACCCACAAGAACCGAGCGTACGGATCGTGTGGAGCGACGAGAGGAATCTTTACTGACAGTGATACCGCGAAATAGGCGCCAAATGTACCAGATTAGAGAAATTATTGATGCAATAGTCGACGTTGATTCTTTTTTTGAAATCAACGCTGGTTATGGTGAATCTCTAGTGGTGGGACTCGCCCGACTAGACGGTTTTTCTATAGGCATCATAGCAAATGATACCTGCCATCATGGCGGAGCAGTTAATGCTACCGCGTCAGAAAAAATGATGCGCTTTGTTGATCTATGCGATACTTTTCATATACCAGTAGTCAATCTAGTGGATAACCCCGGCTTTCTGATCGGGGTGCAGGCGGAGGAAGAAGGTACTGTTCGCTTAGGCAGTCGCGCACTGATGGCGATCTATCAATCCACTGTTCCTTGGGTATCGGTAATTATCCGTCGCTGCTATGGCGTAGCCGGTGCCGGACATGGCAAGACTGATGGATTAAACCTACGTTATGCATGGCCGTCGGCAGACTGGGGGTCACTGCCGATCGAAGGTGGCGTGCAAGCTGCTTATCGGAGGGACATCGAAGCGGCGGAAGATTCCGATGCCCGGCGTCAAGAACTAGAAGACATGTTAGAGCAGTACCGCTCCCCTTTGCGGACCGCTGAGGCCTTTGGAGTCGAAGAAATTATTGATCCACGTGATACAAGGCCCTTGTTATGCGATTGGGCACAATTGGCATACGAGATAATACCTACCCAACTTGGGCCGAAGGCGCGTACTCCCCGAGCCTGAACATCAGCTACGCAACAACTGAAAGAATGGCAGCTGCTTGCAGAGCCTTGTTTATGGCTTCTTCCTGATTAGGTTGTAATTCTTGCCAGGCGGACTCGTGTTTTGCGAAGGGGTCAATCACTCCACTTTCTTCACCGCTCAACGCTTCAATAATGGCTATACCACAAAACGGCACATAACCAGCAGAATAACCGCCTTCGTGGCAAACCAGAAGCCGTCCCTTGCAAAGGCGAATGGCAATCTCCAAAACCTGCTGAGTCATGGAGCGATAATGGCTGGACAACAACATCATGTGCCCTAGTGGATCCCAAGTGCTAGCGTCCAAGCCGGAAGCCACCAATATCATATCCGGTTTAAAACTTTCAAGTGCCGGTAACACGATGCGCTGCATGGCTGCGTGGTATGCCCCTCCCCCGCATCCCGGAGGTAATGGAATATTGATATTGAAACCTTCTCCGGCTCCCTCACCCATATCTTCGATGGCACCCTTGTTGTAAGGATAAAGTGAATCTTCGTGAATCGAGATCGTAAGCACATTAGGATTATCGTAGAAAGCAGACTCTGTACCATTTCCATGGTGCACATCCCAGTCGACCACCGCCACGCGGGAAATTTCATCACGCGAAAGAATATCTTTTACCGCAATTGCCACGTTAGAGAAAATGCAGAAACCCCTACCGCGATCCGCTTCCGCATGATGTCCACAAGGACGTACGAGCGCATAGGCATTGGTCACAAGCCCATCCAGGATAGAGTGGGCTGCAGTAATGCAGCCACCGGCTGCCAACAGAGCAATCTCATAACTACCGGGGCCAAAGGGAGCAGACTCCCCGGCGTTACCTCCTTTATCTGCACTCATTAATCTGATCCGCTCAATGTAGTCAGCGGTATGTGCGCGCTGTACCTGCTCGACAGTCGCTGCAATCGGATGGATTGGTTCGAGTTTAGGCGTCAAACCATAAGCATCCATCAAATTTTTAAGCCGGCGCTTGGTTTCCGGATTCTCGAAATGCATCCACGGTTGAAACTCTCCGTTCGGAGGTAGCACACCCAGAGCATTGCCGGTATCGTGCCACATGTACTTCTCATGCCAAACGAAACCTGTCTTTCTCATCCTTGTAAATCCTGGCGCTAAGTTGACTTAACGGCTATTGAGATAAATTTGCTCCATACGATCGATAGCTCCCTTCCTTGGATGTACCCCGGAGCGCACTTCCGAATCGAGTATCTGCACCACATCCGTCTCAGGATCATAGGTCGGCCATTCAGGAAGACCTGGTCCGTTTGGATTTCCAGTACGAGCGAAATTTACCCAGTAATCAGCTACTGTTTCCGATAACGCTCGATCAGCGTCATCCCAACCAATACCCACGATATCAAGGTTATCAAACACGTAAGAAAGTTCTCCGGAATGATAGGCTCCAAATGAACGCTGCCCTCCGTTATTATTTAAATCCGGTTGATCGGGGACGTAGAGTCTGAAAACAGGAGGTTTACGTGAAAAATAATAGACGTAAGCATTATCTTCTCGACCGTCTACCAAACGACCCCAGATACGTGCTGACAGTATAAAACCATTATCACCAGCAATTATCTTGCGGGCATCTAGCGGGGATTTCGCTATCTCGTCGGCATAAGTAGCCTTGATAAGAGCTGCGTTATCACCGAATACCGTCTCGAGGTAGTCATCCACTTCTGCTTCAGTGATCTCGGGACTCAAATGCTGCAGACCAAAGTACTCATCAGCCAAACCACCAACCATCACGGGTATATGATTTTGACGGCCGGATTCAAGCATATCGTATGGCCGGTTTGGAATTACATAACTATCAATAACAGGTCCTCCTCCAGCGCCAACAGTTGACATGAGTTGCTGTGGGCTTACATCGCGCATTGCTTCCAATGCAATCCCACCACTTCCTGTAATCCCAAGCGCGCGTGCGAAAGTTTCACCACGTCGGTGGCCTTCTCTCGTTAAGGTATTTTCCATTTTGATACAACCCGGGGACTGGCCGATTACTCCGTGCATTAACCCTTCTGCCAGCGGAGAAGACATAATTAAACAGACATCGGTACCGCCTGCGGACTGACCGAAAATAATGACATGATCCGGGTCTCCCCCAAAAGCAGAAATGTTACGTTGAACCCAGCGCAACACTTCGATCTGGTCTAGGATTCCATAGTTACCAGAGGACTTATTTTCTGATTCATTAGTAAGTGCCGGGTGGGCCAAAAAGCCAAGGGAGCCTAAACGATAATTGGCGGTAACGACTACAGCGCCACGAGCAGCAAGGTTGGAACCATCGAAAATCAACGCGCCGCCATGCCCTGCAGTATTGCTTCCGCCATGAAACCATACCATGACCGGCAGAGCGTCATCCGCGTCCGCAGCCCCAGTAAAAACGTTTAGGTAGAGGCAGTCTTCAGAACGACGCAGATCGCCGCGTGCGTAAAGCGATTCATTTGAATTGCGCGCCTGCCAGCATGCCGGACCAACTCGGTCTGCCTGTCTGACCCCAGCGAAGGGGATAGCTGGTGCAGGAGGTTTCCAACGCAAGTCTCTTACTGGGGGCGCCGCATATGCGAGCCCTTGGAATACGGTAACCCCCTCGGCATATTCAGATGAGTAACCCTGATACGAGCCGCTATCGGTAGCGACCTGCATCTCACTGGCGGCACTCACCAATTGAAGGGATCCGATTAATAACAAGACAGTTGCAAGTATTAAAGAACGATTTTTTGCAATCTTCATAGCAAGTCCCCTGGAAAGTTCAGCTTAGCCCGGCTAACCCAAGTGTCACAGCTATTGGGCTGGCTCGATCCTCAGCAGCGCACCGTTTTCTTCATCGATTAGTATGTACAGGTAACCATCGGGACCTTGCGCCACACCCGTCACTCTTGAATTAAGCTGACGAAGAAGTCCTTCTCTTCTAATTTCATCACCGCGACTGTTAAATACTACACGCTCTAGATGCCCGGTCCCGGGAATTCTTCCCTCCATCATCGAACCAACAAACATGTTGCCCTGCCATGCTGGTATTTTGTCACCGGTATAAAATGCCAGCCCGGACGGTGCTATTGAGGGCCACCAAATCACTTCTGGATCCTCGTATTCTTCACCCCAAGGACGCTCAGATACTCTGTCCCCTCTATATTGTCTACTGTAAGAGACAATTGGCCAACCATAGTTTAGACCGGGTTGTATGATGTTAGCTTCGTCTCCACCCTGAGGGCCGTTTTCTGTCGCCCATAACTGGTCCGTAGTGGGGTGGAAAGCTAACCCAATTTGATTTCTGTGCCCAACGGTATAGACCTCAGGAAGATACTCACCGCTTGTAACAAAAGGGTTATCGGAAGGGACGGAGCCATCATCATTTAACCGTAATAGCTTGCCATAATGTATGGTCGGGTCCTGTGCATAATCGCCGATACCGGCATACATATAGGCGCCACCGATCGACATCATCAATTTATTATCGGGGGCGAACAGCAACTGAGAAGCTGCAATACCACGATCCAGACCCTCGGCCTCAAAAATTTCCTCGACTTCAGTAAGTTCATCCTCGACGATGCGTGCTCGTACTAACGCCACCGTTTGTTCAGAATCACCATCTACTACGATAGCCTTGGTATAAGTCATGTACACGATGCGATCATCATCAGGATGTAATTCCACGGCCATCAAACCTTGACGCCAAGTTTCTGAATAGACTTGAGGAACTCCTTTGATGCTCTCCTCAAGCAATGACCCGTTGCGGATTACTCTAAGATTACCCGTAAAGCGCTCTGTTACTAAAATATCGCCATTATCCCTAAATGCCATGTCGAAAGGGTTGGCCAATCCAATAGCAATTGGCACCACTCTTATAGGCGCCTCGAAAGTGTTGACAACAAAAGGTTGATCAATGGTGACTGGTGGAAAAACTTCAGAACGGGGCTGACCCCACGCTACCCCCTTAAAACCTAAAGACAACAGTAGGCAAATTAATAGCGTCCCTTTTTTATCCATAATCGCTCCCTAATTTAGTGGTTATGGCCAGGGCCAAACTCCGCGGCAACCGCACCGTAGTGCATTCTTATCAAATCCCGACCAAAGTCTCCTGCAAAATCTCGCCAAACCAGATGGATATGATTAGCGTTGTTTTGTGTATTATCATATTCGATAAGAAAGCTTGGACCTTGGACCCTATAGTAATGCGCATCTCCGCGCTCTGTGCCCCCAATCCACGCAAACTTGATGTCACCAAGGCCTTCTTCCCGAATTATATTCAGCCTCTCTTCTGCTATCGGTTCAGGCTGTGTGGAAGCCAATTCCTCGATCAAAGAAACCAATATCCTCTTTTGTTGTGAATTAAGATCAGCATAGCTGATACCTGAATTCTCAAGAGGACCAACCTCTTGTTCAGCCGCGGTAAAAATGTCACGTGGCGCCTCTTCACCTAAGATTGCCTGTGAAGATTGGGGAGCACTCAAAGATTTTACAAGATCACGAGCGATATCTTCCTCCGCAGACAGTACTCGTGTACCAATTTTATCACCGGCTCTGACCTCTGCCGGATTACTTCCAAAAAATTGTGGAGAACTCGCGATCCCTAAACCGCGCACAAAGGTCCAATTGTAAGCCAGGTGGTGCCCTTCATAACGCAAAGCCCAGTTACTATCAAACCCAGGCGTACCGAACACAGTTATGAAGTATAATTCGGGATCTCGATCGAAGCGCCCGTTGACTTCAATTTCCGCTAAAATAGATTCAAGACCTCGCACTGCCTCGGCTTTTTGGTATCCTTTGGCACTAAAAAATACCTGCAGCAATTCTTCCGCGGCTTTCCGTTGATCTGCATTCATGGACCGTAGCGGAACACCTTTCCTAGGGTGCATCCCCGTAGGCACAAAATGCCAGTTAAAGCGATCATCATCATCGAAATCATATGTGCCGGTATTACGTTGCATGTTATTAAGGCTCTGCAAGAAATTGTTAGCGGCACTCACCATGTCATGGGTTAAATCGATGCGAGCCTGTTGCGCTGCAGTTACCTGAGCCAGCAGGGCAGCAGCAGTGATAAGAAATACTCGAGTCAATCGATGAACAAGTAGATCGAGCATGGGGAAGTCCTCCTTTATTGATCGTTGTTATTCTCGAGGAATTTAACAGCATAAACCCGCAGTTGTAGCGCGTCCACCGCTTTAACGGTAGGCAGGATACATTGTCAAGGCCCTAGATTTTTGAGATAAATACACCTTTTGTTAATTGAGCTGGTGAGGAAGACTTAATGAAAGCAGTAAGAGTCAAAGAATACGGTGGCCCCGAAGTCATGTCCTACGAGAACATGGATATGCCAGAGTTGGGCGAACATGACGCCTTGGTCAAAATAGAAGCTTCCGGTGTCAACTATATAGACACCTACCAACGCTCCGGTCTGTACCAGATACCACTTCCGGCGACGCTGGGCCTGGAAGCTGCAGGCACCGTGGAGGAAGTCGGAAGCGGCGTCAGTCAGTTCAAACTTGAAGATCGTGTCGCCTATACCAGCGTCCCCGGCGCCTATGCCGAGTATGCAGCTGTCCCGGAAGCCAAACTGGTAGGTCTGCCAGACTCCGTTTCCTTTAACGAAGGAGCTGCAGCCATGTTGCAGGGTTGCACAGCTCATTATTTGTGTAAATCCACCTTTCCGGTCAAAGACGGTGATCACTGTTTGATTCACGCGGCTGCCGGTGGTGTTGGACTGTTACTGATTCAGATGGTTAAAAATGCCGGCGGTTTTGTTATCGGAACCTGCTCTACCAAAGAAAAAGCGGAACTAGCCAGGGCCGCCGGTGCCGACGAAGTCATTCTGTATAGCGAACAGAATTTTGAAGAAGAAGTGAAACAAATCACCCACGGCAAAGGGGTTGATGTCGTCTATGACTCTGTCGGCAAAGCCACATTCGAAAAAAGTATCAACTGTCTTTCACGACTCGGTTATATGGTACTTTACGGTAATGCCAGTGGTCCGGTCACCGAGTTCAATCCAGCTACACTAGGTCCAAAAGGGTCGCTATTCCTAACCCGTCCTACCCTGTTCGATTACACTGCGGACAGACCGAGTCTGGAATGGCGGAGTGGCGACGTTTTTAAGTGGATAGGCGATGGCAGCCTAAAGCTCCGTATTGAGCACTTCTTTTCCCTCGCTGAGTCACAAGAAGCCCACAGAGCGCTGGAAGGGCGCAAGACTACCGGAAAAGTCATTCTCACTCTCTAAATCAATATAGGTTTGTAGGTCCCACTTTCGACGATGAAACCATTTTTTTTACAAATAGCCGCTCTACTCCTACCCACCATTGCCTGCGGGCAGAACAGTACAACGGGAGAATGGATTCAACTGTTTAATGGTGAAAACCTCGATAACTGGCAGGTTAAATTCACTGGGCAGGAATTAGGCGCGAATTATCGCGAAACTTTCCGTGTTGAAAACAGCTTGCTTACGGTTTCTTATGAAAACTGGAACAATTTCAACGGTGAGTTTGGCCACCTGTTTTACGATCAAGTGTTCTCTCATTATCTGTTGCGGGTGGAATACCGTTTTATCGGTGAGCAGGTCAGCAACGGGCCAGGCTGGGCGTACCGCAACAACGGATTGATGCTCCATAGCCAGAATCCAGCTAGCATGAGCTTGGATCAAGAGTTTCCCGTTTCTATCGAAGTACAGTTATTAGGCGGAAATGGGACGGACTTGCGCACTACTGCCAATATCTGCACCCCGGGCACTAACATGGTCATGAATGGCGAACTGATCACCCGCCATTGCACCAATTCCAATTCCGGTACCTTTCATGGCGATCAGTGGATAACCGTCGAAATGGAAATTCATGGCAGCAATAGCTTGATTCATCGGATCAATGGCCAAGAAGTCTTTTCGTTGCAAGAAATTCAATTGGATGAAACGGATCTTGATGCCCAGGCCCTCCTTGAAAAAGGAGCAACCGTCACACTTAAAGAAGGTTACGTGGCCCTACAAGCGGAAAGCCACCCAACTCAATTTCGTAAGATAGAGCTGTTACCGTTGAAAGCCGACTAAAGACTTAACCACCCTGTTAACGCTACAACGGTTTTGGGAGTGGTTCTGCTGCCGGTCGTTTAACTTATCAAGGGCGCTGGGTTATTCTTCATGCTGGTACCGTATCGATAGGAAGTAACGGAAAATAATGACCAGTAGAAGAAGTGTATTGCAAGCTGCGACCATTCTTCCATTCCTCTCGGGATGTACAAGTCCACTGCGGGGAAATAACAGCAATTACAGCCCTTCTGGACTTCCCCTGCGACGAGTCAGAGTATCCGATGAGCGCGTAATACGCACCATTGCGGGGTTACGCCCTTTTCGTCGCTCTGGTTTCGTTGTTAAAGCCGAACGTATGAATAACGCAATAGTTATTCATAATTACGGCCATGGCGGCGGCGGTATTACGCTCTCCTGGGGCACTGCTCACCTGGCGATGGAACTGGCTTTACAGACCCAGCATAGGCGTTGTGCAGTTCTGGGAGCTGGAGCTGTTGGATTAGCCACCGCACGGCTCATGCAGGACCGTGGCTGGGAAGTCACTATATACTCCAAAGATCTGACACCAAATACCACGTCCAACGTGGCAGGTGGCCAATGGTCCCCAACTTCAGTCTATGATGAAGGGTATATCACTCCGGCGTTCGAGGCTCAGTTCGAGTTGGCAATGCGCCATGCTTACCGTTATTACCAGAACCTAGTAAGTCCTAGATATGGCGTACGCTGGATTAGCAATTACGTGATCCAGAGTGAGCCACCGGATTCTGGAGTGCAGGATTTTACTGAAAAGTATATCGATATGTATCCACAACATATGGATCTGACGCAGGACCAGCATCCATTCGATGCGGACTATGTTCGTCACTACAATACGATGCTCATTGAGCCTGCTATTTACCTACCGCAGATAATGCGGGATTTTTACAATGCCGGCGGAAAAGTGCAGATACGCGAATTCGTTGACCGTCCCGATGTGCTTACCCTGGATGAACCTGTCATTATTAATTGTACTGGCCTTGGTTCCCGGGCGCTCTTTAGTGATGACGAGTTGATCCCTATAAAAGGTCAGTTGACTTTTGTATTACCCCAAGAGGAAGTAAACTACATCGTCATAGGTAACAGTGGACTGTATATGTTTCCGCGAAAAGATGGCATTTTGCTCGGCGGAACCTTCGAGCGCAACGAATGGTCACTCACCCCGGACCCGGTTGAAACTCGTCGCATACTGGATGGGCACAGAGGCTTTTTTGAAAAAATGGATGACCCATGGGCCTAAACAAAGTGTTTCGTAGCAAATTTCTACTTTACTTACTAGTAGGGATTATTCCTGTTTGTTTATATGGACAGGAAGACGAAAATGCCGATACCGATAAGGAGTCGCAAGAAAATGTATCCCAGCGTCCTATCGAAGAAATTCAGGTGACCGGTGAACGAACTTTACTGACCATGCGCAACGAAATCATTCGGGAAGAAGAAAATTTGTATCGACTCTTCAACGAGCTCAATAGCCACGATCGCTTCGATATTAAGTGTAAGGTAGAGCGTCGTACTTGGTCCTATATACTAGCTCGCAATTGCTATCCCAAGTTTTTTACAGATCTGCGCAGGGCTGAGAACTCTTTCGCATTATCCGAATTGCGCCAGGCCTTTAGCGCTGATGGGGTTGATTCTGCGTTGTTTGATATGGGTATGGACAAAATAAAAAACGACAGGAAGATCCGTGAATTGGCTGCGGGAGACTACCAGGCACTCAGTGAGGAGATGCTGCGTATAGCATCGGAAAACCCCGAATATCTTAACATTCTAATGAAAGTCGCCGATCTGAAGGCTAATTATCAAGCGGCACGCGAAGAGCGCTTCGGATCAGACAACTGAGTACAAAATCGGCATTCCGGAATAGTGGGTGTTTAAGATGGAAACTACTTGCTCAGCAGCACATTCGAGCGCAACGAATGGTCATTCACGCCGGACCCGGTTGAAACTCGTTGCATCCTGAGCGGCCCCAGAGTTTTTTTTGAACATATGGATGGCCCATGGGCTTGATCAAAATGTTTTCTGACAAGATCTTTATTCACTTACTAATACTAAGTGCATCTGCTTGTTTATATGGGCAAGAAGACGAAAATGCCGATCCCAATCAGGAGCCGCAAG
>Ga0066839_10000466_pt1 | contig 17808 bp, 16 predicted proteins | sample ETNtaG_10_FD_66733 | JGI IMG/M metagenome (GOLD analysis project Ga0066839, IMG submission 66733) | Marine microbial and viral communities from oxygen minimum zone, Eastern Pacific Ocean - ETNP201302SV82 | ecosystem: Environmental > Aquatic > Marine > Oceanic | place: Pacific Ocean: Eastern...
GGCTGGAGACCGAGACGACCTCGCCGGTCATGTACGACGAGTAGTCGCTGGCCAGGAACACCATCACGTTGGCCACCTCCCACGGCTCGGCCGCCCGCCCGAACGCCTCACCCTCCACCAGGGAGTCCAGCAGCTCCTCGCTGCTGCTCCTGGCCAGGAACGGGTGCATGGCGAGGCTGGGCGACACGCAGTTGATCCGGATGCCGGAACCAGCCGCCTCCATTGCCGAACACCTCGTGAGCGCCATCACGCCCGCCTTGGCCGCCGCGTAGTGGGTCTGGCCGGCCTGTGCCCGCCATCCGACCACCGAGGCGTTGTTCACGATCACACCGTGGCCCTGGGCCTCCATGATCCTCAGGGCGGCCCGAGTGCAGCGCATGGTGCCGGTAAGGGTGATGTCCAGAACCCTGTCCCACTCCTCGTCGGTCATGTCCACGAGCCGGGTCTCGCCACCCAGGCCGGCGTTGTTGACCAGCACGTCGATGCGCCCGTGCTCGGCCACTGTCGCGTCCATGAGGCCCTGCACGTCGGCCTCGTGGCGTACGTCGCAGAGCCGGGCCACCGGACGTTGCCCGGCCAGGGCCTCCAGGGCATCGGCGGCCTCGGCGAGGCGACGCTCGTGGACGTCGGAGACGACGACCGTGGCGCCCTCCTCGACGGCCCGCCTGGCGACGGCGAAGCCGATACCGGCTCCGGCCGCCGCAGTGACCACCACGACCTTGTCGGCCAGCAGGCCATGGCCCTCTACGTAGGTGGGAACGGTCATGGCAGGAGGGTAGGCGCGTCGGCGTCGGCGGCTAGGACGCCGTCCCGGCCTCTTCTGCAGCCTTCTTCTCGGCCATCTCCCTCATCCGCCGTTCCAGGTCGGCGAACATCGGCATCTCCTCGGTGCCGATGGCGGTCGGGAGCCTCTCGGCGATCTCGTCCACGGTGAACATCTCACCGTCGTCGGCCGACATGTGCCGCAACTCCTCGGGCTGGTTCCATACGGCTATCCGTTTCCCCGTACAGGTGTAGATCTGAGCCGTCGTGTCCCTGGCGGCGTCCGACATGAGGTACACGGCCAGCGGGGCTATCGCCTCGGGGCCACCGGCCTCGATCTCGAACGGCACGTTCTCCGACATGCGGGTCATGGCCGCCGGGGCTATGCAGTTGGCGTTGATGCCGTAGCGCCGCAGGGCGAATGCCGCACTGCGGGTGAGCGAGACGATCCCACCCTTGGCGGCCGAGTAGTTGGCCTGTGCGGTCGAAGCCACGAAGGCACCGGAGGTGAACCCGACCAGGCTGCCGCCGGTCTCCTGGGAGCGCATGACCGCCGAGGCGGCCCTGTAGAGCGTGAAGTGGCCCTTGAGGTGCACGGCGACGACGTGGTCGAACTCCTCCTCGCTCATGTTGAACAGCATCCGCTCGCGAACGATGCCGGCTACGCATACCACGCCGTCGATGCTCCCCCAGTTCTCGACAGCCGTGTCCACGATGCGATGTCCCACCTCCATCTCCGACACGTCGCCGGCCACCGCAATCGCGGTTCCGCCGGCTGCCCGGATCTCGTCCACCACGCCGTCGGCCACCTCGCTGGACGGATCGCTGCCGTCCATGGTCACGCCGTAGTCGGCGACGACCACGTTGGCGCCCTCGTCGGCGCAAGCCAGCGCGATGGCCCGGCCGATCCCGTTCCCGGCACCGGTGACGGCGATGTTCTTTCCTGCCAGGTGGCCGGCCATTGTCTGCTCCCGGAGTGTTGGGCGAGGTTCAGCGACCTGACGGTCCGTCAGATCCTGTGGTCACCCTAGCGGCGCTCCAGATCCCCGACCCCGACCGGGAAGACGAGTTCGACGGGTCGACGGTCACCGCGCCGGGGCCATCCCACCGTCGGGGGTCACCGCGCCGGGACCATCCCGCCATCGACCGTGAGGCACTGGCCGGTCATGAAGCTCGCGGCATCCGACGCCATGTACAGGACCGCCCCGACCATCTCGTCGGGATCAGCCAGTCGCTTCAGGTAGTTGGATCGGGCCATGCCCGCCGTGCTCTCGGGCCCGGTGTTGCGGACCATGTCGGTGTCCACCGGCCCCGGGGCCAGGGCGTTGACTCGGATGTCCCGCGAGGCGTACTCGGCGGCCATCGACCGGGTGAAGTGCAGCAGCGCCGCCTTGCCGGCCCCGTACATCGACACCCCGGGGGTGTTCAGGAACGCCCCGGCCGAGATCACGTTGACCACCGAGGCGTGTTCCGAGGCCAGCAGGTGGGGCAGGCAGGCCTGGAACAGGAACAGCGGACCCCGCACGTTGACGTCGAACGACTTGGCGAACGCCTCGGGGGTGATCTCTCCTATTGGCTGGGCCACCGAGTTGGCCGCATTGTTGACCAGGATGTCGATGCCTCCGTATGCGCCGACGGCCGCGGCGACCAGCCGGTCCAGGTCGCCCAGGTCGCCCACATGGGCCGGAACGGCGAGGGCCTCGCCACCGGCGGTACGGATGGCGGCCACCGTCTCATTACAGGCGTCGGCCTTCCGGCTGGAGACGACGACCTTGGCTCCCTGGGTGGCGAATGCCTCTGCGACCGCCCGACCGATCCCCCGACTCCCGCCGGTCACCACGGCTACCCGCCCGGTCAGGTCGTGCAGGGCGGCGATGTCGGCTCGGTCCACGTCAGGTTCCGATCTCGGCGAACGGGACGACCTCGGCGCCCAGGGGCTCCACGTCGCCCTCGGGCAGGAAGAAGCGGAAGAACAGGGTGCCCGAGGGCCGACCCTCGGTGTCGATCCAGTTGGGGACACCGGGGTCAGCATGGGCCACGACCATGCGGAAGGAGCCGTCGGGTTCGAGGGTGGTGGTGGCCCGGTTCCGGCTGACCGGCCGGTTCATGTAGTCGAGGGTCTGTTGGAACCGGTTCCAGGCGCACACGCTGGCGAACCGGCACTCGGGCCACCGGCCGGTGACGACCAGCGCCTCGTCGGGCCCGAGCAACCACCGACCCAGAGAATAGTGGGCGTCGGCAGCCGACAGGGCAAGATCGCCCGGCGCCTGGGGCACCGGGAACCCATTGGGGATTCGGCCCACCCAGTCGGGCGGCGCGGTGCGGTCGGCCGGGCGCGGACCGTCGATGGTCTTGCTTCGTACATGGGTGGCGACCCGCCCGATGGCAGCAGCCACCAGGGCGTCATCCCAAGGGGGCGGCGGCCCATCGGGTGGGTCGAGGTTCGAGATGGTCAGCGGCACGTGGACCTCGGCGGCGGCCGACGACGCCCACTCGAAGTAGTGGCGGCTGGTGAGGCGACCGGCGTCGGCCGACAGCCCCAGCCAGTTCCGGTCCCGGGGTTCACCCCCGAGGACGATCTCGTAGGAGCCGTCGGCGACAACGTCGAACTGCATGTCGTTGAGCACCCCGTCGGTGCGGTCCGGGTACGAGCCGTCGAAGGCCCCGGCCTCCACGGTGAACGCCGTGTACACCGCTCCGGCCAGGTTTCCGGTGATCCGGTAGGTGCGGTCGCCCCGGATGGGGGCCTCGAAGTAGACGGCGTCGGCATTGTCGCCGCTGAACTTGCGGGTCGGCGTCACGATCCGGCGCCATACCGGGCGTTCCGGGTCGAACTCGGCGTGGCTCACCAGCCCCGACTGGAGGATGTGGGCGATGGTGCGGTGGGCCTCGGCGACGTCGCGGTCGTCGAGCACCATCCACTCCTCACCGGCGAACCGCTCACCGGCCTCGGCCAGCACCTCGAGCAACCCGGCCCACGCAACACGCGTCTCGGACATCTGCCTCCCCTCAACCCGGCCCCTTCGATCCAGAAACGAGTGTGGCCCGTGACCCGATCGGCGACCGCATCGGGTCGACACCTACGCTGGCCGACGTGCCGACCGACAAGAAGATCCTGATCACAGGGTTGACCGGCCAGATCGGCCATCCGGTGGCCAGGTTCCTGGCGCGGGACAACGAGGTGTGGGGCCTGGCCCGCTATACGGCCGACGGCAGTCGGGAACGGGCCGAGTCGATCGGAGTCCACCCGCACGTGGCCGACCTGGAGACCGGCGACTACGGCGACCTTCCGACAGACTTCACCCACCTCGTCCACTTCGCGGCGTGGCAGGGCCCGACCCCCGACTACGACCGCGCCATCCGGGCCAACGCCGAGGCCACCGGCCTGATCATGGCCCACTGCCGTCACGCCACCGCCGCCCTAGTCGCCTCGACCAACTCCGTCTACCGACCCCACGCCGACCCCTGGCACGCCTATGTCGAGACTGACCCGCTGGGTGATCCGACTGCCCCCCACAGCCCAACCTACGCGGTCTCCAAGGTCGGTCAGGAGGCGGTGGCCCGCACCATGGCCAGGGCCCTGGGCCTGCCGACCACCATCGCCAGGATCAACGCCAGCTACGGGCCCAACGGCGGCCTTCCCGCCTACCACTGCGACGCCATCGCCGCCGGAAGGGCGGTGCCGCTGCGATCTCCCGACCGGTCTCCGTACTCCCCCATACACGAGGACGACCTGGCCGCGCAGGTGGCACCGCTGCTGGACGCGGCGGCGAGTCCAGCAACGATCGTGAACTGGTGTGGCGACGAGACGGTGACGGCCGAACAGTGGTGCGCCCTGTTCGGCGAACGCCTCGGGGTCGAATCCGAGTTGGCCTACTACGACCTTCCGGGAAGCCAGCCGGGCAGCGCGGCCGACCCCACGAAGCGCCGGTCGCTCACCGGCCGGTGCGCCGTCCCGTGGCGGGACGGCATGTCGGCCCTGGTCGACCAGCGAACACGTCCGGCCAACGGCTGAAGCCGTTCTACGCCACGTCCGCGGCAAGGACTCAGGCCGGAGTCCACTCACATGGCAGGTGCTTGATCCCGTTCACGAAGTTGGATCGCAGGCGATCCGGCTCGGCCGTCGAACGGATGTCGGGCAACCTCGTTAGGAGGTGCCGGAACATCACGCCGACCTCCCGGCGGGCCAGGTGCGCCCCCAGGCAGAAGTGCGGACCGGGGCCACCGAAGCCGACGTGGGGGTTGGGGTCGCGCTTCACGTCGAACCGGTCGGGCTCGGCGAACACCGCCTCGTCCCGATTGGCCGAGTTGTACCAGAGCACCACCTTGTCGCCGGCCGTGAACTCGTGGTCGCCCAACCTGACACCATCGGTGGTGACAGTCCTACGGAAGTGGATCACAGGACTGGCCATCCTGACTATCTCCTCGACGGCGGTCGGCGTGACGCCGTCGATGTCGGCCAGCCACAGGGCCCGCTGGTCGGGGTTCCCGGTCAGGTAGTGCAGGCCCCAGGAGATGGCGTTGCGGGTCGTCTCGTTGCCCGCCACGCAGAGCAGCACGAAGAAGGAAGCCAACTCGTCGGAGGTGAGCCGCTCGCCATCCACCTCGGCGTTGACGAGCAGCGATGTCAGGTCCTGGCCGTCGCCGCCGCGACGGTCCTCAGCGGTCTCGTGCATGATGGCCGCCAGGCCGGCGCCGGCACCCAGGAGCGCCTCCAACGGATCGACATCCTCCGCGATGTACTCGGGATCCCCCTGGCTGAGCACCACGTTGGAGTGGTTGAAGACCTCGTCGTAACTGTCGGGAGCGATGCCCATCATGTCGCAGATGATCGCCAGCGGAAGGCGGGCCGCCACCTCGGTCACGAAGTCGCACCCACCGCGTTCGGCCACGCCGTCAACGATCGCCACTGCCGTCCGCTCCACGCCATCCTCCAGGGACCGCATCATGCGCGGCGTGAAGCCGGCCGATACCACCTTGCGGAGGCGGGCATGGCGGGGATCGTCCATGGAGATCATCGACCCGAAGAACTCGCGGAACTCCGGTGGCAGGTCGGGGATGTTGGTGCCCTCACCCGAACAGAACCACTCCGGATGGCGGCTGGCCTCGATCACGTCGGCGTGGCGGGTGATCGCCCAGTAGCCGGGACCGGCCGGGAGGAAATCGGTCTCCATCTCGGCAAAGAAGCGGATGGGGTCCTGGCTGCGGAGTGCAGCGAACCCGGCATGGCGGTCGGCCATCGGCCCCGACCAGAACGGGTCCACGTCGGACAGGTCGATGTCGGCAGGTCGTGGTCCAGCGGTTCCCATGTAGCCGGAACCTAGGCCGCGACCCAGCCAGGTTCCCGACCCGGGCACCGCTCCCTCGGCCACCTAGGTTCCCGGCATGACCGTCGATCCGATCCGCGACCTGGCCGACCGGCTGGCCATCGGGGACCTGCTCACCCGTTACGCCACCGCGGTTGACCGGCGCGACTGGGACCTCTACCGGACCGTCTTCACCAGCGACGCGGAGATCGACTACACGTCGGCCGGCGGCATCGCCGGAACAGTCGACGAGGTCGTCGAGTTCCTGGACGGCGCGCTCTCAGGCTTCGAGATGACCCAGCACCTGGTGTCCAACGTGGATGCCAGCGTCGAGGGCGACACGGCCCGGGTGACGGCCATGTTCAACAACCCGATGCGCCTGCCGGACGGCGACACCTGGTTCACCGGCGGCTGGTACCACCACGACCTGGTGCGCACGGCCGACGGCTGGCGCAGCCGGAGGCTCCGCGAGGAATCCGCATGGTTCGACCGTGCGCCCTTCTGAACCCCGACACGAGACGTTCCCGGACACGGCGACCGCGCCGACTTCGCCGATCGAATCGCTTCAGGCGCCGGCCAGACCCCCCGATGACAAGCCCCCATAGAGACAGGCAAGCAAGCATGACCAGCCCCTTCGACTACACCGGCCGCATCGTGCTCGTCACCGGCGCGGCCACCGGTATGGGCGCCGAGACCGCGGCTCTGCTGGTGGAGGCCGGCGCCGAGGTTCACGCCCTGGACATCGCCGAGGTGACCGGTCCGGTTGCCGGCTCCCAGAGGGTGGACCTGGGTGATTCGACGTCCATCGACGGCGTGCTGGACGCCCTACCCGAGCGGATCGACGCCGTCATGAACTGCGCCGGCATCCCGGGCGGTACGCGCTTCGACGCCCGCACCGTCATGCGAGTCAACTTCCTGGGACTACGCCACCTCACAGAGGCGATCTTCGACCGCATCCCGTCGGGCGGGTCGGTCACCAGCATCGCCTCCCTGGCGGGGGGCGGCTGGACCAACCACGTCGCCGAGCTGACCGAGCTGCTCGCCACCGGGGACTTCAGGGCCGCCGAGGCCTGGCTGGATGGTCGGGACGACCTGATCGGCGACGGCTACGGATTCTCGAAGGAGTGCGTCCAGTACTGGACCATGTGGCGTTCCGTCACCGCCATCAAGTCCGGTGTCCGGATCAACAGCATCTGCCCCGGGGTCACCGACACCGCGATCATGGCCGACTTTCGCCAGGCGATGGGCGACAACGCCATCGAGATGACCGCTGAGGCGGGCATAGGCCGGCTGGCCACCGCCGACGAGATGGCCCCAGCCATGGCGTTCCTGGGCAGCGAGGGCGCGGCCAGCTACGTGAACGGCGTGAACCTGGACATAGACGGCGGGTTCATGGCGGCCATGGCCACCGGGCAGGTCGACTTCGCCAAGTACGGATTCGGCGGCTGAGGCCAACCCCCTGGGTCCGACTTCGGCAACCGGAGTTCGCCCGCTTCGGCGACCCCTACGGCCGAGGAGTCGCCCTCCGGGGGGAGCGCCGCCTAGCCGATGATCGATGGGTTCCGGTCCGCCCGGAGGTCCTCGAAGCGGACCATGGACATCTCCAACGTGACGTCATGGGTGAACACCCAGAACCGGCCGGTCCTCACGGCGTCGACCACCCGGGCGGCGACATCCGCCGGTTCGATTCCGCGGCGGTCCAGCATCTCGCCCAGCGCCGCCTGCGTGGCATCGGTGGTTTCGTGGACGTCCACCCAGTCGGGCCGGAGCCGACCCACGTCGAAGATCTCGGTCCGCACCAGCTCGGGGCACAGGCACGACACCCCGACCGGCGTCGGATCCAGCTCCCGGTAGAGCGCCTCCGAGAGGCCGACCACCGCGTGCTTCGAGGCGCAGTACATGCCCAGGAACCCGGTGGTCATGACACCAGCCTGGGAGGCCACGTTGACGATGTGCCCCTCACCGGCGTCCACCATGCGCGGGGCAAAAGCCGTCACGCCATGGGCCACGCCGAGCACGTTGACGTCGAACGTCCAGCGCCACTCGGCCGGCGTCGTCTGCAGCATCGGACCGGCCGGGCCCACACCGGCGTTGTTGCACAACAGGTGAACCGCGTCGTGGCGGTCCCAGGCCGCATTGGCCAGGGCCACCACCGCGTCCGCATCGGTCACGTCGCAGACCACGCCGGACACCGAACCGCCGGCGTCGGCCAGCCTCTCCACCTGGGCGTCGAGGGTGGCTTCGTCGCGGTCCGAGAGGACAACCTGCATGCCTTCGGCCAGGAAGGCCTCCGACATGGCCAGGCCTATGCCCGAGGCCGCCCCGGTGACAACTGCCACCCTTCCGTCCAGTTCCTCGAGCATCCCGTACTCCCGTTGTCGACCGGCCGTTCGCCCGCTGTCAGACCAGAGCAGTCGCGAGGCGGACAGGGGCTGCCAGACGGTAGGTGACCGCCGTCCGGCACACCCACGCCGGGACGCCACGGCTACCGTCGCCCCATGCCCGGACCCATGGACGGAATCAGGATCGTCGACCTGTCCGTCGCCCTCACCGGGCCGCTGGCCGCCGGAATGCTCGTGGACCAGGGCGCTAGCTGCGTCAAGGTGGAGCAGGCGCCGACGGGTGACCTGATCCGGTGGCTGGGCAGCACGGTCGCCGGCATCTCGTCCATGTTCCAGGTGGCCAACAGGGGAAAGCGGTCCATCGTGGTGGACCTCCGACATGCCGACGGGCTGGCCATCATCCGGGACCTGATTGCCGAGGCCGACGTGCTGGTCCAGAACTTCCGCCCCGGCGTGGCGGAACGACTGGGCGTCGCCTACGACGACGTACGGTCCATCCGGCCCGACATCGTTTACGCCGACCTCACCGGCTTCGGACCCGGTGGGCCCTACAGCCAGCGCCGCGCCTACGACACGGTCATCCAGGCCCAGTCGGGCCTGGCGGCCAGCCAGACCGGCATCAACGACGACCAGCCCAAGTTCCTCAAGCAGTTGGTGTGCGACAAGGTCACCGCCTACACGGCCTGCCAGGCCATCACCGCCGCCCTCTTCGCCCGGGATCGTGGCGCCGGTGGCCAGCACTTGGAGTTGAGCATGCTCGACGCCTGCATCGCCTTCCTGTTCGTAGACGGCGCCGACCACGAGGTCGTCCTCGACGGCGACCACTCCGGACCCCAGTCGGTGGCCGCCAACAACACCCCGCTTGTCTTCGACGGTGGCTTCGCAGCGGTGACCGTGCCCGGCGACGACGAGTTCCACGGCCTGGCCAGCGCCATGGGCGTGGACAGCTCGGATCCCGACCTCGCAACCATCCAGGACCGCGCCCGCAACCGCGACAAGGCAATGGCCGTCCACCGTGCCGTGCGCCAGCGGGCGACGGGGTTCACCGTGGCCGAGGCGGAGGCCCTCCTGGAAGCCAACCAGGTGCCGTTCGGGATCGTGCGGGCGGTCGACGAGGTGGTGGGCGACCCACAGGTGGTCGCCAACGAGGTCTTCTCCGAGTTCGACCATCCGGCTGCCGGTCGGGTGCGCCACCACCGGCCACCCACCCGGTTCCACGGCACCCCGTGCGAACTCCGGGAACCGGCCGCCCCGACGCTCGGCCAGCACTCCGACGAGATCGTCGCCCAGACCGGCCGCGCCGACCTGATCGACGAGCTGCGCGCCTCCGGGATCATCCGATGACCGTCCCGCCCGGGAGGCGGGAGCACCGCGACCACAGGCGCTACGACGACTACGCCCGGCACCACGTGGAACACGGTTCATCGGAGCTGATCCCGGCGGCCACCGTCATCGTGCTCAGGGACGCTCCCGACGGGATCGAGACCCTGATGCTCCACAAGAACTCGAAGATCGCCTTCGGCGGCATGTGGGTGTTCCCCGGCGGCCGCATCGACGCCGCCGACACGGTGGTCGGCGGCGACGGCAAGCCTGACGATCTGGCTACGGCAGCGGTCGCGGCCGTCAGGGAGGCGGCCGAGGAGGCGTCAGTGTCCGTGGACCCCGACGGCATGGTCTGGTTCGCCCGCTGGGTCCCTCCCCCCGTCATGCCGAAGCGGTTCGCCACCTTCTTCTTCGCGGCCCGCCTGGAGGCCGACGCCGGGTCAATCGCCATCGACGACGGCGAGATCACCGACCACGAGTGGATGCGTCCGGCCGACGCGATGTCCCGACGCGACGGCGGCGAGATCGAGCTGGCGCCTCCCACCTGGATGACCCTGAACCGGTTGGCCGGCTACGCGGACGTCTCCGCGGCGCTGGCCGACCTGGAGTCCACCGATCCCACCTTCTACGAGACCCACATGGCATGGACCGAGAACGGCCCGGTCGCCATGTGGGAGGGCGACGGCGGGTACGAGTCGAACGACCCGACGCGACCCGGACCCAGACACCGGTTGACCATGGTCGAAGACCACTACTTCTTCGAGGACGACAGGGCCTGCGGGAACAACCCGACCTAACCACGACCGGTAGCGCCCACCCGTTCCACCTAGCATCTGCCGCCGTGGACGACGCCCCGACAACGAAAGGCACGACCGCCGTGGACACCCCGGGGTTGACAGGCCTCACCGCCGCCGAGGTGGCCGAACGCGTCGCCGACGGCCGGGTGAACGACGTCCCCGACGCGCCGGTCAGGACGACCGGCGAGATCCTCCGGGCCAACGTCCTGACCCCGATCAACGCCATCATGGGTGCCCTGTTCGCCCTGATCCTCGTGGCCGGATTCCCCGGCGACGCCCTGTTCGCCGGGGTGATCGTCTCCAACAGCATCATCGGGACCGTCCAGGAACTCCGTGCCCGGCGAACCCTCACCGAGTTGGCCGTCCTCTCGGCTCCCGGGGCCCGGGTGGTCCGCGACGGAACTGCCTCCGACATCGAGGTGTCGGGTGTGGTGGCAGACGACCTGTTGGAGCTGCGACCCGGCGACCAGGTGGTGGTGGACGGCGTGGTGGTCGACGCCATCGGCCTGGAGGTGGACGAATCCCTCCTGACCGGGGAGGCGGACCCGGTCGACAAGGCGGTCGGCGACGGCGTCCTGTCGGGCAGCTTCGTGGCGGCCGGCACAGGGCACGTCAGGGCGACCGGGATCGGCTCCGAGTCGTATGCGGTCACGCTCGCCGAGGAGGCAAGGCGATTCACCCTGGTGGACAGCGAGCTCCGGTCGGGGGTGAACGCCATCCTGCGCTGGCTGTCCGTGATCATCCCCCCGGCGGCAGGCCTGCTGCTGCTCCGGCTCCTCGTCACCGAGGACCTCTGGGAGGAGGCGCTGCGGGGCACGGTGGCCGCCGCCGTGGCCATGGTGCCCGACGGCCTGGTCCTCCTGACAAGCCTCTCCTTCATCGTCGGCGTGGTCGCCCTGGCCCGTCGTAAGGCCCTGGCCCGCGAGCTGGCCTCTGTGGAGCTGTTGGCACGAGTCGACACGCTCTGCCTGGACAAGACCGGCACCATCACCACCGGTGAGATCGCCTTCGCGGGCCTCGAGACGATCGGCGCCACCACCGACGGCGAGGCCGCCAACGCGGTCGGCGCCATGGCAGCGGCCGACCCGGCGCCCAATGCGACGCTCGCCGCCCTCGCCGCCGACCTTCCATCCCCGGGCTGGCGTGCCGCAACCGTGGTTCCCTTCTCTTCGGCCCGCAAATGGGCGGCCGCCGACTTCGACGGCCGGGCCACCTACCACCTGGGAGCGCCTGACGTCCTGCTCCCGACGGGCGAATGGGCCGTCGCCCGGGAGCGGGTGGCCGAGTTGGCCGAGGCGGGCCAGCGGGTCCTCGTGCTCACCCGTGCGACAGCCGGCTCGTGTGATGCCAAGACGCTTCCAGCGGCCCGGCTGCCGATGTGCCTGATCCTCCTGGAGGACACGGTCAGGCCTGAGGCACCCGAGATCCTGGCCTGGTTCGCCGAGCAGGGTGTGAGCCTCAAGGTGATCTCCGGAGACCACCCGGCGACGGTCGCCGCGGTGGCCCGTCGGGCCGGCGTCCCCGGGGCCGACCGGTGGGTGGACGCCAGGGACCTCCCCGACGACCCTGAGGCCCTGTCCGACGCCGTGGCCGCCGGTGCCGTGTTCGGCCGGGTCACCCCCCACCAGAAGCGGGCCATGGTCGACGCCCTGCAGGCCCGGGGCCACACGGTCGCCATGACGGGCGACGGCGTGAACGACGTGCTCGCCCTCAAGGACGCGGACATGGGCATAGCCATGGGATCTGGCAGCTCGGCATCGCGCGCCGTCGCCCAGCTGGTCCTGCTAGACGACAGGTTCTCCACGCTTCCCAGGGTGCTGGCCGAGGGCCGCCGGGTCATCAACAACGTCGAGCGGGTGGCGAACCTCTTCATCACCAAGGCCACCTACGCCGTCCTGCTCACCGCCATCGTGGGCCTGTTCGGGGTGCCGTTCCCGTTCCTGCCGAAGCAGCTGACCCTCATCGGCACCATCTCCGTCGGGGTCCCCGGCTTCTTCCTCGCCCTGGCACCCGACGACTCCCTGGTCCGGCCGGGATTCCTGGCCAGGGTGCTGCGCTACGCCCTGCCGGCGGGCACCGCCGCGGCGGCTGCCACGTTCGTCGCCTACGAGGTGGTCAGGCGGAGCGACGCCACGCTAGAGGCGGCCCGCACCTCGGCCACCCTCACGCTCCTGGGCATCAGCCTGGTCGTCCTGCTGGGGATCAGCCGACCGCTCCGCCCCTGGAAGGTCGGGCTGGCCGCCGCCATGGGCGGTTGGTACGCCCTGACCATGGCCTGGTCCTTCCCCCGCGACTACTTCGAGCTGGTCATCCCCCCGACGTCGGCGTGGCTGACGGCTGCGGCCTGCACGGCAGCGGGAGGTCTGCTGGTGGCCGTCCTGCCACGGATCACCAACCGGCGGTAGCCCGCCATGCCCATAGGGGTCGGCGGCTAGCGTCTGCGGGCAGCAGGAGGATCGACGACGATCCCCGCCCGACCCGAAGGGTCCCCGATGACCGACACCGGCACGAGCCTCTTCGCCACCGCACTTGACCAGTTCAACCGCGGCGCCGACCTCATCGACCTCCCCGACGACCTCAGGTCGATCCTCTCGCAGCCCAAGAACGAGATCATCGTCAACTTCCCGGTCCGGATGAACGACGGCACCTACAGGGTGTTTCGCGGCTACCGCATCCAGCACAGCAACCTGCTGGGCCCGTACAAGGGCGGCGTCCGGTTCCACAACATGGTCGACCTCGACGAGGTCAAGGCCCTGGCGTCCTGGATGACCTGGAAGTCGGCCCTCTGCGACATCCCGTTCGGGGGCGCCAAGGGCGGCATCTCGTTCGACCCGACGGTGCTCGAGACCGATGAGTTGGAGCGGGTCGTCCGGCGGTTCACCCATGCCCTGGGAAGCAACATCGGCCCCGACCACGACATCCCCGCCCCCGACCTGGGCAGCAACGCCCAGTCGATGGTCTGGATGATGGACACGTATGCCAACTCGACCGGGGCGACCGAACGCCAGAACGTCAAGAGGATCGTCACTGGCAAGACGTTGGAGACGGGCGGTAGCCCGGGCCGAGAGAAGGCGACCGGGCAGGGGGTCGTGTTCTGCCTCCAGCACTGGGCCGACGAGGTCGGCTTCGACCTGGTCGGAGCCACGGTGAGCATCCAGGGCTTCGGCAACGTGGGGAGTGCTACCGGACGGATCCTCCAGGTCCATGGAGCCAGGCTGGTGGCGGTGGCGGACCACGGCGGCTCCATCACCGACGAGGACGGCATAGACGCCTTCGAGCTGGCCGACTGGGTCCGGGAGCACGGCAGCGTGGCCGGCTTTCCGAGCGCCATGTGGATCGACGACGAGGACTTCTGGTCTGTGCCCGCCGACCTCCTCGTGCCGGCGGCACTGGAGAACCAGGTCACCGCCGAGCACGCAGGACGCATCCAGGCACGGGTGGTGGTCGAGGCGGCCAACGGCCCGACCACGCTGGAGGCCGAGAAGATCCTCGCTCAGCGGGGCATCGACGTCCTGCCCGACATCCTGGTCAACGCAGGCGGTGTCGTCGTCTCATACTTCGAGTGGCTCCAGAACCGGTCGGCCCAGCGCTGGGACCTCGAGGACGTGGACTTCAAGTTGCGGGAGACCCTGTGGAAGGCCTGCGATGCGGTGGTCGACATCCGCAAGGAGCTGGAGATCCAGTCCCGCCGGGACGCCGCCTACGCGGTGGCCCTCCGTCGCCTGCAGGTCGTGTACAAGCAGCGGGGAATCTTCCCCTGATTCCAGGGGCCGGTCGTTTCCCGGTATCCGGCCATTCGGGTGTCCGCCTCCCCCGGGCTGCTACTCCCGGAGGCGAGGGCCGCACCCACGGAGTCGTCCCGCCCGGGGGCGGCAACCGCTCCGCCCGGGTGATACACGTCTGGACCCATGGCTGACGGAACCCGGACCCTGCTGGTCGGTGACGGACTGCTCGCCGATGGACTGCACGACGGCCTCGTCGACCGCGGTCACGTCGTGGCCCAGGTGGTGCCTGCACACGCCGGCGCCCGATCGGATGCGGGTACAGGTTCCGGCGCAGGAATCAGTGCCGGAATCAGCGCAGCCGTCGGGCTTATCGGCGAAGTCGACCTCGTCGTCCACGTTCCCCAGACCCCGTCCAGCCCGACGCCGCTACTCGACCAATCCACGGAGCAGTGGGTGGAAGCCTGCGAGGCGCCCATGGCCGAGGCATTCGCCGTGGCCCGAACCTGTCGGCCGCACCTGGCCGACCGCGCACGCCTGGTCTGGGTGGTGTCGACCGTGGCCATGGGCGGGGCCGCTGGCTTCGCCGGCTCCGCAGCCGCATCCGAGGGGATCCGGGCCCTGGCCAAGGGCGCTGCCAGGCAGTGGGGGCCTGACGGCCTGACCACGGCGGTGCTGGCCGTGGCACCTGAGGTGGCCTTCTCGCCAGAAGCGGGCGCTGAGGTCGCTGCCACCACCACGCTGGCCGATCCGGCCCTGGGCCGTCCGGGGGACCCGTACGGGGACCTGGCCCCGCTGCTGGACCTCCTGGCCGATCCGGCGGCCCGTTTCGTGACCGGTGCGACCCTTGTGGCCGACGGCGGCGTCTGGATGTCCCCGTGACCTCGGCCGGGCGATCAGACCACCGCCTCCTGGAGGACCGGGTGGTCCTGGTGACCGGTGGCGCCTCGGGGCTGGGCCTCGGGATGGCTACCGCAATGGCGGCCCACGGGGCGGCTGTCGTGCTGGCCTGTCGACGGCCCGAAACGGGCGAGCCTGCCGCCGCCGGCCTCCGCGAGGCCGGGCACGATGCCCGGTGCGTCCGTTGCGACGTGACCTCGGCCGACGAACTCCTGGCCGCGGTGGACTCCGCTGTCGAGGCCCATGGACGGCTGGACTGCATGGTCCACAACGCGATCGCGCCCCCGGGAGCGCCGGCCCGGCTTGAGGACGTGACGCAGGACCACTGGGACGCCATGGTGGCCACGGCGATCCGGGCCACGTTCGACGGAGCCCGGGCCGCCCACCGGCACCTGCGTGCCGTCGGCGGGTCGATGATCATCATGACGTCGTCGTCCGGCATGGAGGGGAGCGCCAACCTGGCCGTCTACGCCATGGTCAAGGCAGCCCAGCGCACGCTGGCCAAGGGGTTGGCCGCGGAGTGGGGGGCCGACGGGATCCGTGTTAACTGCATCGCTCCGATGGCCATGACCCCGGCGATGGACCGTGCCTACCGAGAGAACCCGATCCTGCAGGAGCGCCTGCTCGGGCGGACGCCGCTGGGTCGGATTGGTGACCCAGTGCGCGACGTGGGCCCTGCAGCCGTGTTCCTGGCCAGCGACCTGGCCCGGTTCGTCACCGGACAGACCCTGTCGGTCGACGGTGGTGCCTTCCTCGGCCTCTGACCGGGCGGCTGGCCCGTTCTTCGGGTTCAGCCGACCTCGGCGAGGGCTGCGGCAGCACGACGGGCGGCCACCTGGCGACGCCCGATGATGGGGGTGGTCGGGGCGAAGCCGGCGGTGGCCCGCTCGGCCTCCGACTCTCCACCCCAGAATCCGAGCTCACGGTTGTCGCGGGCGTAATGGCGACAGGCGTACATCGCCGGACAGGCGGTGCACAACTCCGCCGCACGTGCCTCCCGTCGAACCCGGGCCTCGGGACGCTCGGCGAACGGGGCGAAGAACTGGTCGCTCCTGCCGATGCACAGCGCACCGTCGACCCAACTCATCTCCTGCGAGTCGACGTACAAGTTCACCGCTGCGTCTGACATGATCGCCCCTTCCCTTCGCCACCTCGACCGGATGGAACGGGTTGCCCCTCCGCGGATGCCGTCATCTCGCCTGCCCGGAGATCGTAGGAATCCGATCCGTCGCGCTCCAGTGATTCCCGATGATTGTTAGAGAACCTATCTATCTATTTGAACGATGTAAATATCCATATTGGATGCCTCCCCACGATGACTACCGGGTAATAACACGTGCAGTCAGGGTCCGCGACCGCCAGGACCGTGCATCACCGACCGGGGGCTGCCAGAGTGGCGCCGTGCCCGATGACTCTCTGGTCCGCGTGGACCACGATGACCACGATCCCGGGCCCTACTTCGATGACCTGGTCGTCGGCCAGTCCCTAGATCCCGCACCGGCCGTCACCATCGGCCCCGGAGAGGCGGCCACCTACCAGGCCATTTGCGGCGACCCCCTGGCCACGTCGCTCAGCCGCCCCCTGGCCGAGGCCGTGACGGGTCGGCCTGGCGCCCTGGTCAACCCGGCCCTCGTCCTCCACGTGTCAATCGGCCAGAGCACCGTCGCCACCCGTCGGGTCATCGCCAACCTCTTCTACCGGGGCGTGGTGCTCCACCGACCCGTCCGCCATGGCGAAACTCTCCACACCACAGTCGAGGTCCGGGGTCTCTCCGAGCTCAGCCGACGCGACGACCGTCCGGCTCGCGGCCTGGTCCTTCTCGGCATCCACACCGTGCGGGTTGACGACGGAGCCACCGTGGCCGACTACGAGCGGTGCGCCATGCTGCGATTCCGCGACGCCACGACGACGACCGGACACGACGACGACCTGGGCGCCGTCGACCCACAGATCCACCTCGGTGACTGGGAGGGGCGGATCCCGCCCGACTGGGATCCCACGCCGCTGACCCCCGTCGCCGTCAAGGGCTGGCAGGTCGGCGTCCGACGTAGCGACCGCCTCCGGGACACCGTCACCCTCGCACCTGAGTTGGCCCGGCTGACCCAGAACCAGGCCCCAGTGCATCGCGATCCGGCACTGGACCCCGACGGCCGGCGACTCGTCTATGGGGGCCACACCATCGGGCTGGCCCAGGCGTCGCTGGTCCGGATGCTGCCCGACACGGCCACCGTGCTCGGCTGGCAGGCCTGCGACCACCTGGCCCCCGTCTTCGAGGGCGACGTCCTGGCCTGCCACCACACGCTGCTGGACGAGCGGCCCGCAGCCGGTGGACGACTCAGGGCCGTCCGGGTCGAGGTGGACAGCGATCGTGGCGGCGAGACCGTCCAGGTCCTGGACTGGCGTGTCGTGACCTGGGGCGCCTGAGCAGGGTTCGCCGGGAACGTTCCCGGATCGCGTACCTCAATCGCGTACCTCAATCGCGAGCCAGGATGTCGAAGCTCAATCGCGAAGACGGTAGGTCAGCCGGCGGTTGCCACCGCCCCCCGGTCGATCAGGGCGCCCACCTCGGCCGCCGTCAGGCCCAGGTCGACGGTCAGGATCTCCTCGGTGTGCTGACCCAGCAGCGGCGCAACGTCGGCGCCACGATCGCCGGCGC